>Ga0209021_1000371_pt1 | contig 58574 bp, 44 predicted proteins | sample PinacodermFT_FD_187299 | JGI IMG/M metagenome (GOLD analysis project Ga0209021, IMG submission 187299) | Host-associated microbial community of the marine sponge Aplysina aerophoba from Gulf of Piran - sponge pinacoderm, lysed by freeze-thaw... | ecosystem: Host-associated > Porifera > Sponge >... | reverse complement strand
GCCCCGCGGCCCGCCGGTCGAAGTGGTTCCTGACCCTTTGAAGCTCGTCGTGAAGGTCCCGGTCGAGCCAGTCGCGGGCGTAGCGCTCGATCAGCGGCCCGAACGGTCCCTTGAACCGGAACCGGTAGCTGTGGGTGACGAGCGACCCGCCGCTGAACGGCTGCGCGGTGAGCCCTCCCCGCATCCACACGAGGCGGTCCGCCCACCAGGGGCCGGCACTCTCGAAGCTGACCGACCACCACCGATCGAGCTTGACCGACTGGCGCTGCCTGGGGCTGGGAATGCCGCGGATCGAACCCCGGAAGACCACGAACCCGTTCCCGTCGGCGTCGATCGGCGGATTCTCGTAGACCCTCACGATCTTGGTGTCGAACACCATGTAGGCCCGCAGATCGCAGACCAGCTCGAGCACCTCTCGCGGCGCGGCCGCCACCTGGACGGTCTGCTGGGCCGACAACACCAACGCCCAACCTAGCCCGCGGCGCAGGCCGAAGGCCCTGCCACCTGCAGGGGGTTACGCTGGCAGGCCCACTACGAGGATCTGCGGTAGCGGGACTCCTGGTAGTCGTCCACCCACTTGCGGGAACTGCGCCACCTCCCGTCGGCGCCGCGGGTGGCCTGCAGCCTGCCGCGACTCGCGGCCGCTCGGAGCGCAACCGCAGTCAGGCCCGGAGTGACGAGAGCCTCGAGCGGCACCAGCCGGGCCGGACCCGCGACCGCGGGCAGCACGAACCGGTAGAGGCTGTGGAGCGCCGCCCGCGCCAGCATCGCACCGAGCGGGCTGACAGAGCCGGAGTCCGCGTTGCGCAGCGCCGCGAGGTACTTGGACCGCTCGCGCTTGTAGATCACCACCGGCGGGTAGCCGAGCCGCACCAGGATCAGGTTCAGGACGAGCCGGCCGGTGCGGCCGTTGCCGTCGAGGAAGGGATGGATCTGCTCGAAGCGGCAGTGGATCTCCGCAAGCGCCTCGGGGAACATCAGATCGCCCACGTCCAAGGAATTGACCTTGTCCTCCCAGGCCGAGAGCTCGGCATCGATGAGCGGCCACGACTCCGGCACCATGCCCCCCGGGAAGGGTCGAATGTCGTGGCGGCGGTAGCTTCCCGGCCCTTCCCGGTCGGCCGCCTGGGGATGGGGCGCCACCTCCCACACCGGAGAAAGGGCGAGGTGGTGTATCTCCCGCACCTCACCCAGCGTGAGGACCCTGCCGTGCTCCGACAGCCCGCCCGGACGGATCGCCTGGCTGTACACCCATTCCGCGGCAGCCGCGTAGCCCTTCACCTCGAGGTACTCGCTCAACTCCTTGTTGCCGACGGCCCGGCCCTCATCCAGCAGTCGCTCCACCTGCTTCAGCACCAGTGTGTTGCCCTCGATGGCAGTGGAGTGATGGGCCTCCTCGTACCAGATGTCCCGCCAGATGCCCCCGGCCTCCTCGGGCAGCGGCAAGCCGCCCAGGCGATCCCGGAGCTCATCGACCTGGATCTGGAGCCTTCGATACACCTCGCGGTGGGTCGGACGGCCCCGGCCTCGCAGTGCGACGGCTCCAGAATCATCTTTCATGAGATGAATAATATCAAAGTAGTCGGCATAAGTTGTCACGTCCACAAGAAACTAAACACGCAAGAACAAATACCTCGCAAAGTTGTTCATGCCTACGAGAACTAAACGCGCAAGAACAAATTCTTCACAAAGTTGTCACGCCTACGAGAAACTAAACGCGCAAGAACAAATTTCTCCGCAAAGTTGTCGCGTCCACAAGAAACTAAACGCGCAAGAACAAATACCGCGCCGCCCGTACCGATCGTCTTCGTCATCCGTCGGCGCCGGCCGCGGCGCCCGCGCCGACCGGGACGGCGACAGCCTCGACCAGGCGGCCGGTGATGCCCGCGATCTTGGGCAGCGGCGGAAGTTGCGTCCCGCCTGTGCGGCGCAGCTCCAGCACCGCCGCGTGATAGTCCTCGAGAGCCTCGATCGCCTCGGGGGTGTAGTAGCCCCGGCCGTCCAGGAAGGGCCCGACCTGCCGGTCGACTATGGCGCTCACGTCCTCGCCGGTGATGGTCTTGTGGGTCTCCAGCGCATGGGCCACGGCCAGCACCTCGATGCGGTTGGCCTCCAGCAGGGCCATGGCGGCGTCGTACCGGTCGGCCAGGCGCTGCTCGATCTGGTCGCCGAGCCCGGAACGCAGCAGCTCGCGCTCGGGGTCGTCGTCGTCGCCCTTTCGCTGCCCGCCGCCGATGCCGAACTGGCGCTGCACCGCGTGGCTGGCCAGGGTGTCGCCCATGCCCCAGTAGCCCGCCATCATGGTGGCCAGCTGGGTGGCGTTGCGCAGGTCGCCGCCCACCCCCGAGGAGTTGTCGTCGCCGAACAGCATCCGCTCGCCGGCCAGCGAAGCCAGCGACACCTCCAGGTCGGACTCGTACTCGGAGCGCCAGTGGGTGAACCGGTCCTCGGGCGGGATGTGCGACACGAAGCCGCCCACGTTGCCCCGACGCTCGATGGTGGCCATGTCGATCATGCGGTGCCGGCTCACCCGGTGCAACGCCACCGCGTGGCAGGCCTCGTGGATGGCCAGAGCGTGACGCTCATGCTCGACGTAGTCGAAGTCGTCGGCCAGGCCGTGCTCCTTGAGCTGCTTGGCCTTGATCATGTCGGCCCAGGTGATGACCCTGCGGCCGTCGCGGATGGCGGTGATCAGGGCCTCGTTGACCATGTCCTTGATGGTTGCCCCCGTCGCGTAGGGGGTGATGGTGGCCAGCTTGTCGATGTCGTCGTCGGTGAGCACGTGCTCGACCTTCTCCAGGTAGCCCTCGTAGGTGCGCTTGCGGCCCTCCATGGTGGGGTAGCCGACCTTGTAGATGCGGTCGATGCGGCCCGGCCGCAGCATGGCCGGATCGAGGGCCTCGGGCAGGTTGGAGGCCATCATCACCAGGATCCGGTACTTCGGGGGCGGCTTGGGCCGCATGCCGAGCATCTTGCGAATGATCCGGTTGAAGAATCCGCGGGGCTTCTTGAGGCCCGACAGCTCGGCCAGCAGAGCCTGAAGGGTGCCCATGCCGCCACCGCCGCCGCCCATCATCATGATCGACTCCCGCCGGGGGCCGGCCCAGTTGTCGTCGCCCCCGTAGGCGCCCAGGGCGCCGGCACGGTCGAACCCGCCCAGCGCGGCCTCCTGAAGCGCCCGCTGAGCGCCGGGTGACAGGTACGGGTACGACGAGCCGGCCTCCGTGGCGTCGCGCAGGAACGCCGCGAACCGCTCCGAGCCGAAGCCGCCGTCGCCGCCCACCGACGCGCCCCGGTTGCCGAGCGCGTCGGCCTCGTCGAAGAAGACCACCACACCCCCGTAGCGCAGGGCCAGCTTGCGGAGCTTGCGGAACAGGCTCTTCACCTTGAGGATGCCCACGCCCATGAACATGTTGATGAAGGCGCCGGGGTCGACGAACACGAAGGGCTTGCCGGTCTCGCCCGCGGCGGCTTCGGCCAGCAGGGTCTTGCCCGTGCCGGGCGGGCCGTACAGCAGGATGCCGCCGGGGGCGTAGCCCCCCACCTCCTCGATGGCCTCGGGGTTCTCCAGGAAGATCAGGTTCTCCCGCACCCGTTCCTTCACCGGGTCCTGGCCCCACACGTCCTCGAAGCGGGTGTCGATGTCGTCGGGGAAGTAGGTCTCGACGCCGCCCCGGGACAGGAACCAGAACAACAGGACGAACTGGCTGATCAGCAGCAGCGGGTAGATGATCAGCCGGCCGGCCCACGGAAGCCAGGAGTGGAACAGGCCGGGCAGGCCGATGAGGGCCGCCACCGGGTTCTGATCGGTGAACTGGCCGACGATCACCCCGAACAGCAGCAGCCAGAACAGGATCCGGAGCACCCGTCCGATCCGGAACCGCACCCACGGGTCCATGCGGGACTGGCGGCGCTCGACCGGCGCGAAGACCTTGAACTTCCAGAACCGGTAGTAGCCCGACCAGTGCTCGGCCACCACGAAGTGCAACTGGCGCAGCACCTCGAGCCCGAGCAGCACCCACACCCAGGCCTGCTTCTCGACGGTCTCCCAGAAACCGTCGGCCACCGACTTGATGGGGTTGCCGCTCAGCTTCTGCCACCAGAAGAAGGCGAACAGGATCGAGCCCAGGATCAGGTACTTCGAGCGGTCCCAGGGATCGAGCTTCCGCCGGGTCCTGCGGTCGGCGTCTCGGGGACGCGACGTCGTCGAGCCGAGAGTCAGCCCCTGCTCGGCCGACCCCTTCGACGATCGGGAGCCTCTGGGCCACAGCCGCATCGTCAGCCCTCCACCGTGAAAGTGCTCATGACCTCTTCGATCGACGTGGCGTTGGCCCGGTAGCAGCCGACGCTGCACCCGAGGTCGACGCTGTAGACCACGCTGTTGATGCTGTCGGTCAGGACCAGCCGGTCGCCCATCAGCTCGCGGCCGTCCGCGGTGACCTCCTTCCAGATGAAGCGGTGACCCGACACGTCGCCGATGGTCACGAGGTGGTGCAGCAGTTGCTGCACCCCTTCCTGCTCACCGTTCACCTCCGGGAAGAAGAACGTGAGCGGCAGCTTCTCCTGGATGCGCCGATCGACGGGCTGGATCTCGACGGATCCCCGCACGTAGTCGGACGAGCCCCGGAGGCTGCCGGGGGCAGCATCGAACTCGGCCCGCCAGGGCAGGACGAACTCGCCGGGGATCGGCTGGATGTCGTCGTCGGGCGTGAGGGCGAAGTTGATCGTCCCCTCGGACACGACGCTCCAGTCCTCGGGGATCTTCAGGAAGACGGTGTCCTCAGCGTTCTCGACGTACTGGTACCCCGAACGGCCGCACGCCGCGAGCAGGACTGCCGCCGAGATCAGCACCAGCGGTGCGACACGGGCCCACACCGGGAGCCTCATGCCTCCATTCAACCGCGTTTCCGGCCCCAATACGACCCGATGGACAATACGACCCGATGGCCGTGGCGTCGCCTATCTGCTGATCTATCTGCTGATCTATCTGGTGATCCAGGCGGCCCGCAGAGGCTGCAGGCCGGCCGCGCCGGCCAGCCGCTCGGCGGCCTCCGCGGCGGTGGCCATCACCTCGGCGTGATCCAGCAGGGTGGACTGGCCGCGGCGCACCACCACCTCGCCGCCGACGATCACGTCACGGACGTCGCAGCCGTGTCCCAGCAGCGTGAGCGTGGCCACCGGCCGGTGCCCGGGCACGAAGCGCGGCGTCTGGGTGTCGACGACCACCATGTCGGCCAGGGCCCCGTCGGCGAGGACGCCGGCGGGCTTGCCCAGGACGCGGGCACCGTGCCTGCACACCAACTCCAGCAGCGCCTCCGACGGGGGCCAGGTCGGGTCCATGCGGCTGAGGCGGTGGAGGGCGTAGGCCGACTTCATGGCCTCGAACATGCTCTGACCGCTCACCGCCAGACCGTCGGTGCCCAACCCCACCGTGGCCCCGGCGTCGACGAGCTCCCGCAGCCTCATCACCCCCGACGAGACCACCTGGTTGCACACCGGGAGATGCAGCCCGCATGCACCGGCGGCGCCCATGGCGGCCACCTCGCCGTCGTCGAGCCAGATGGCGTGGGCCAGGGTGGCCCTCGGCCCGAGCAGGCCGGCCCGGCTCAGCCACTCGACCGGGCGCTCGCCGTGGATGTCGCTGAAGATCACGACCTCCTCCTGGGCCTCGCTGCAGTGCGCCTGCCAGCGCAGGTCGTGCTCGGCGGCGAGATGGGCGCAGGCCGCGATCAGGTCCCGGTCGACGTAGACGACGTTCTCGGGCATGGGCCAGACCTCGACCCGGGAGCCGGCCGGACGCTCCTGGATGCACTCGCCGGTTATCTCGAGCTCCTCGGCGGCGGTGTAGGCGTGAAGCTCGTCGGGGACTCCCATGCGGTCGCTGCCCTCGACGCGGCTGCCGAAGATCCCGCGGGCGATGGCCCCCCGGAGCCCGGCGCTCTCCACCGCCTCGGCCACAGCCAGCGTGGTGGCGGTGTCGGTGGAGGCGTAGTGGTTGTCGACGACGGCGGTGGTCCCGGCGAGAACCGCCATCAGCGCGCTGAGACGCACCGCGGCGGCGGCATCGGAGGAGGTCATGTGCAGGGTCATGGGGAACATGAAGTCCCGCAGCCACGACATCAGCTCCAGCCCGTCGCCCAGTCCCCGGCCCAGAACCTGGAACAGGTGCGTGTGAGTGTCGATCAGCCCCGGCATGATCAGGCACCCGGAGGCGTCGATGCGCTGCGCGGCCCGCGGGCAGGCCGCCGCGACCTCTGACGCGGAGCCCACCGCGGCAATCGCCTCGCCCACCACCGCCACCGACCCGTCCACGATCACGGGTCGGTCGGGGTCGAGGGTCACGACGTACGCGCCCTCGACGATCAGATCGGCCCGCCGGTCCGCTGGGGCAGCCGGCCGGGTCGCCTGCGAGTCAGACACCGGCGGCATCCACGGCCTCGGCCAAGCGGTCCACCTGGGTCAGGTCGGCCATGGTGGGCACGAACACGTACTCGTCCACACCGACGGCCGCGAAGTCCCGCAATGCGGAGGTCACGTCGGCGGCCCGCCGGTAGGCGCCCTCGGCGAACATGCGGGCCCGTTCGCCCTGGTAGCCGTAGTACTCCAGCAGGTAGTCGACGTTGGAGTCCTCGCCCAGCGCGAAGTAGTGCATCACCATGATGACCGGCGAGCCCTCGCGGCCCGCCTCCCGCCACGCTGCTCTTACCCGTTCGGCGCTGGCGTGGGTCTCGTCGGGACCTCTCGACGACACGCTCCAGCCCACGCCCCAGCGCACGATGCGTCCAATGGCCGCCTCCATGCTGCCGCCGAAGAAGACGGGCACCGCGCCGTCACGGACGGGCGGCAGGGTCGACGGCCGGTCCCGGCCGCCGGCGGGCTGGCCCCGCCATTCGGCGTGCATGGCCTCCAGGTCGGCGTCGAGGCGGCGGCCCCGGGTTCCGAAGCTGCGGCCGGTGGCCTCGTAGTCGTCGCTGCGGCGGCCCACGCCGATGCCCAGCATGAAGCGGCCCCCGCTGATCTGGTCGACCGCGGCGGCCTGCTTGGCCACCATCGGCGCGCTGCGGGCCGGCGCCAGCAGCACGTTGGTGCGCAGGCCGATTCGGCTGGTGACGGCCGCAGCCGCCGCCATGGCGGTCATCGACTCGAAGCCGGGGTACACGATCCGGTCAATGGAGGTCAGAGCGTCGAACCCCGCCTCCTCGGCCCGGCGGGCCCAGGCCAGCAGCAGCTCGCCGCTGGTGCCCTTGGTGGTGATCGGCAGCCCGATTCCGACTCTCATGTCAATACCTCCCCGACCTCAACGCTCGCCGACCTCAACGCTCGATGCCCTCAACGCTCGATGCCGATCCGCTGGTCACGCCGCGGTCGCCGCCGACTCTTCGTGGCGCAGGCGGTCGGCTATGCCACGCGCCTGCAACTCGGCCGTCAGCTCGGGCACGACCGTCTGCCACTCTCCCACCAGGCCGACGTCCACCTGGTCGAAGATCTCGGCGTCGGGGTTCGAGTTGACGGCCATGAGCACCCCGGCGTTGCGGATGCCGACGGTGTGGTTGAACCGGCCGCTGGAACCCACCGCCACCAGCAGCCGGGGCGACACCGCGTGCCCGGTGACCCCGATCTGGCGGCTGCGGGGCACCCATCCCTGGTCGGTGACCCTGCGGGTGGCGCCCAGGGCGGCGCCGCCGAGCGCGGCCCGAAGCTCGTCGATGACCGGGTAGCCGTCGGGTTCGACCCCCACGCCCACGGCCACCACGGCCCGGGCCCGGCGCAGCTCGCCGGTGTCGGCGTCGTCGCGCTCGACCGTCAAGGTGCGGATCCGGGCGGGGGCGGGAGCCGGGAGCATCTCGGCGGTGGGGTCCGCCGCGCCGTCCCGGGGAGGCCGCAGGGCCAGCACACCGGGCCGGATGGTGGCCATCTGCACCGGTGAACGAGACAGGATCGGCACCTGGAGACGGCCACCGAACGCGGGCTTCCAGGCGACCAGACGACCGTCGGGGCTCACCTCGAGACCCACCGCGTCGCCGGTGAGCCCCCAGCCGCGGCGGGCGGCCACGATGGAGGCCACCACCCGGCCCGAGCGGGTTCCCTCCACCAGAAGCGCCCAGGGCAGGCTGCGGGCTGCGGCAGCAGCCAGCGCGTCGGCCTGCTCGGAGGGCTCCGATGCCGACTCGATCACCAGCAGACGGTCGGCGCCCGACGCGCCCAGCCCCAGGGGGTTCGGGGCGTTGGCGGTGGTGGTGACGGCGGTCACCGTCCCCGAGATCCAGGCAGCCAGTTCGGCCGCTTCACCCAGCAGTTCGGCACCCACGCCAGGCTCGGTGAAGAAGCACCACACGGACCGCTCGCCCACCGGGTGGTCGCCGTCGGCGCCGCCGTGCAGCATGGCGGCACTGGCCCGTGCGGCGTCCTGTGCGCCGGTGTCGTCCGGTTCGGGCGGGTCGGAGAAGGCGCCGAACTCCTCGAGCAGGTCGACCGCGTGGGCGACCGACGTGGCCCGCAGAGCCCGCCGGCTGGCGGTCAGCACCCGGATGGGGCCCACCGAGGTGGGCGAGCCCGGCGCGCCGAGCTCTTCGGCGGGCACGTCCAGGTCGGATGCGGTGAGCCGAAGGATGCGGTCATCGGCCACCCCGGCGTATTCCTCCGGCGACGCCTTGGACGGCGCGCAGAGCCGCTCCGCGGTGGACAGCGCCGCGGGCATCTCGCCGCTGACGGTGCAGTGCCCGTCGTCGGTCTCCAGTGACGCCGTGAAGGCACCGCCGGCCACCTCCAGCTCGCGCACCCCGGCCGCGAAGGGCAGGCCCAAGAGTTCGGCGACCTCTACGGGCACCTGGCCGGTGTCGGAATCGAGCGAGTTGAGGCCGGCCAGCACCAAGTCGAAGGGCCCCTCGTGCCGGATGGCCGCGGCCAGCGCCACCGCGGTGGCCAGCGTGTCGGCGCCGGCGAGAGCCGCATCGCACAGGTGCACTCCCCGGTGGGCACCGCAGGCGATCATCTCCCGCAGGGCGTCGGCGGCCGCGGGCGGCCCCATGGTGAACACGACGACCTCGCCGCCGGGTCCGGCCAGCTCCACGGCCTTGGCGTTGGCCCGCCGGCAGTAGGCGTTGACCTCCAGCGGCACGCCGTCTCGCACCAAGCGCCCGTCCTGCATCCGGAACTCGACGGGGGCGGGGATCTGTTTGACCAGGACCGCAATCCTCATGCCGCTCTGTATACCGTCTGAGACCATCCGACGGCACACCGGCGGGCACCGGGCAATGCGCCGGGGTGGCCGCCTCCCCCCACCGGCGAAGCCAATCCCGATTGCCATCGGGCGTGGTAGCACAGTGATCGAAAAGACTGCAAACACGCTGAACATGACTTCAGAGACAGCCGATTCCGCGGGGTTGGAGCCAGATCCCAGGCGGCCTGCAGGCACGCGGGTCAGTAGCCGATGACGGCGCCCCCGTCGACCCGAACGACCGAGCCGGTCACGAAGCTGGCCCTAGCGCTGCACAGGAATGCGATCACGTCGGCCAGTTCGGAGGCCAGGCCGAAGCGGCCCATTGGAATCGAGGCCCGGTGACGGTCCCGCACCGCCTCCGGAGTCGTGCCCTCCGCAGCCGCCCGGGCCGCCTGGGCGCGGGCCAGCGCACCGGTGTCGAACTGGCCGGGCACGACCACGTTCACCAGCACCTCGGGCGCCAGCTCGATGGCCAGCGAGCGGGCGGCGGCGGCCACACCGCTGCGGAACACTCCCGAGAGGGCCAGCTCGGGCGAGGCCTCCACCACCGACCGGGCGGTTATGTACACGAGGCGCCCGTCGCCGCCGGCGCGCAGGTGGGGTATCGCAGCCCGTGTCGCGGCCAGCGCGGGCCGCAGCATCCGTTCGTAGGCGGTCGCCTCGTCGTCGGCGGTGACCTCGGTCATTCCGCCGGGCGTTCCCCCGGAGGTGTTGACCACGCAGATGTCGAGCCCGCCCAGACGGGACGCGGCCTCATCCACCATCCGGGCCGGCTCACCGACCACGGTGAGATCGCCAACCACCGCGACCGCACCGGGCAACGACGCCGCTATTTCAGTGGCCAGCTCCGCCCGCCGGCCCGCGATCGCTACCAGGGCACCCTCGGCCGCCAGCGTCTCGGCGGTGGCCCGCCCGAGCCCCGCAGTCGAGCCGAACACGAGCGCCCGCCGCCCCCGCAAACCCAGATCCATGGCGAGCGAAGCTAGCTGCCCCGACCAGTCCGGCCCGAGTCGGCGGGCTGGATGATCCTCCGAACAGCGTTCCGCTGTACGAGTCCAAAGTTCATTGGGCAAGACTCCCTAAACCCAAAGAAATCCGCCTTTTCTTTGTATCATGGGGTCATGGACCCAAAGAAGTTTGATGCTCCAGACTTCGGCCGAGCGGTCAAGACGCCCGGACCACACGGCTACTGGGCGTACCATCCCGAACCTCTGCCGAGGTCATTCGGCCTACACCCGGGCACAATAATGCTGCTCTCAGACGCAGATCGCGCACTGGGTCGGCTTGCAGGAGCAGGCCGACTGTTGCCCAATCCACATCTGTTGATCCGTCCATTCCTTACCCGTGAAGCGCTTGCCAGCAGCCGGATCGAGGGCACTCAGGCGTCTCTATCTGATGTGTTCGACGCTCAGGCTCGCAACACTTCGACGGGTCCGATCCTGGAGGTAACGAACTACATCGAGGCACTCGAACACGGCCTAGACCGTCTCGCAAGCCTGCCGGTATCCAAGCGACTCCTTCGCGAGGTTCACGCCATCCTGCTTGCCAATGTCCGCGGTCAGGAGAAGCAACCCGGCGAAATTCGCTCATCACAGAACTGGATCGGATCGGCCGACAACAGGCCCGAGACCGCGGCGTTCGTTCCGCCTCCCCGCGAGGAGATGGCGACCGCGTTAGACCAGCTCGAACGCTACATCCACGAGCCGTCCCAACTCCCTCCGCTTGTCGAGATCGGGATGATCCACTACCAGTTCGAAACGATCCATCCCTTCCTCGACGGCAACGGGCGGCTCGGACGGCTGCTGATTGCGTTCCTTCTTGTTGAACGAGACCTGTTGCCTCAGCCGCTGCTGTATCTGAGCGCCTACTTCGAGCGTCACCGCAGCGACTACTACGACCGGCTGCAGGCTGTTCGAGAACGAGGCGAAATGACGCAGTGGCTCGACTTCTTCATTGCAGGAGTCCGCGAACAGGCGGCCGAGGCCGTCCGGTGTGCCGAGGAGCTCGCAGACCTCCGAGAGACCTATCGGGTCCGATTGTCTGGCAGTCGCTCACGAGCCATCGAGGTGGTCGACCTGCTCTTTCAGAATCCGGTGCTCGTAGCCAGTCGCGTCGCTTCTGAGTTGAGCGTGACAGGCCAGAGCGCCATGAACCATCTGCGGCGGTTGCAGACCGAAGGCATCGTCCAAGAGTTGCCCGGATTCCTAGGTCGTTCGAAAGGCTGGATAGCAATCGAGGTCTTGAGAGCCCTCGATCCGGCTACTCGCATCAGCGCTGACTAGCAGACCCGAGTCCCTGGCCCGCCGCATTCGAATGCTGCCCTTCCCGAGTCGGCGGGGGACAGGGTGGGCGCTGTAGGGTCGGTATACAGGATTCCGGGCGGCTTGCGGGAGGGTCGGACATGTCCTATGAGAAGGCGGCCAGAGACGCCGGCGTGGACCTCGACATGCCCCTGCTCAGGGCGGGCAACTTCGACACGGTGGCCCAGGTCCACGACGTGCTGTTCGTGTCGGGCTCCATCGCGTTGGCTCCCGGTGGGGGCGGGATCGACTACGTGGGCCGCCTCGGGGGCGACATGGACATCGAGACCGGCCAGGCAAGCGCCCGGGGCGCGGCCGAGGCCATCCTGGCGTCGGTGCACCAGCACCTGGGCACCCTCGACGAGGTGCTGCGGGTGGTGCGGCTCACGGGCTATGTGGCCAGCGACCCCGGCTTCAACCTCCAGCCCAAGGTGATCAACGGCGCCAGCGACCTCATGATCGAGGTGTTCGGCGACGCCGGCCGCCACGCCCGCTCCGCCATCGGCGTGGCCGAGCTGCCCCTGGGCGCCTCCGTGGAGGTCGAGGCCATCTTCCAGATCAAGCACTGACCGCCCGCCCGCACTCCGACCCTGCCGGACCCACTCGACCAAACCCCAACCAACCCAGGAGCAATCCATGAACACCATGAACGTCGAGACCCTCACCCTCGAGGGAGCCAAGCTCGCCGCCGACGTGGCGCTCTCCACCGCGGAGGACGAGGGCCTTGCAGTGTGCGTGGCCGTGGTGAACGCCACCGGCAACCTCGTACTGGTGCACCGCATGGACAACGTGGTGGAGATCGCCCTCGAGAACGCCATCGCCAAGGCCCTCGCCGCGCTGACGTTCAAGCGTGACACCGGCACGCTGTCGGACTACTTCCAGAAGGACAACTCGCTCGGCCCGCCGATGACCGCCCGCCACCACATCCTGGCCGTCGAGGGCGGTGAGCCCCTGACCACCGCCGGCGGCACCGTCGTGGGAGCGCTCGGAATCTCAGGCGCCAAGCACGCCGAGGACGTGGTGTGCTCGCAGGCCGCAGCCGAGGCCTTCACCGCAGCCACCTAGGGGGTGCCCGATGGCAGACGACCATCACGACCACGACGAGCACGCCAACCCGATCCTGAAGGACCTGCCCGAGGGATCGTTCGCCTTCCACTACACGCTGCAGGCCAAGCCGGGCCGGGCCCAGGACTTCATCGACTCCTTCGAGGCCTGGGACCACAGCGACCAGAACATCGTCCACACCACGCCGGGCATCGTGCACGAGGGCGTGCTGTACCAGAGCGAGGACGACCCCGAGCGCTTCTACCTGATAGGCACCTGGAACCACCGCGAGAACCACCGCAACGTGGTCGCCCGGCTGATCGAGCAGCACCCCGCCTGGATGGACATGCTCACCGAGGACATAGTCCCCGAGTACTGCGCCATCATCGGCTGACCCGAACTCAACCGCCCTGCTGCCGGACGGCCGCGGTCACGGCCCGGCGCTCAGTCCGAGACTCGCGTCGTAGCGTCGTCTGGGAAGCGTTGATCATGATGCCAAGGTGAGAGGTTGCGCCGGTCCGCGGCGACAGTGGCAAGCACTCTCTGCCTGACATTCCATGGCGCCGCGACGTCGAGCCTCACCTATCCGCACGCTCCTGAGACTTGGAGCGACGCGCCGCTGGCTCTGCGCAGAGCGTCCCGGGCGGCTTGGGGCCCGGTCGGCCCGGCTCGACTGCCATTGCTGAACTTGCCGTTGCAAGCGTCGTCGCTTCCGGGCGCGACCTGCGGCTCGGGTTCTGCTCCGTGAGACGGTTCGGCCGAGGTGAACAGGGATGCAGCGCCCGACTCGGCCTCGATGCTGTAGGGCGGCTCCGGTGTCGTGCTGTGGTCTGGCTCGGCAGGGACGACCAGAGGAGAGGCCCCAGACTCGACGTCGCAGCCGTGAGACGGATTCGCCGGGGCGAACAGGGACGCAGCGCCCGACTCGGCTTCAATCCGGCCGGGCGGGTCGGGTGCGTTGCCGTGGTCTGGCCCGGGCGGGACGAACAGCGGAGCGGTGTCGGGTTGGCGCGCTGGGCCGTGGTGGATGCGGTCGGGGGGTCTGATGGTGTGCTTGCCGTCGCCGGCGGCGACCACTTGCCAGCCGTGGTCATGGATCCTGGCGTGACATCCCCAGCACAGCGGCAACAGGTTGTCCAAGTCGGTGCGGCCGCCCCAGGCGAACGGGTCCATGTGATGGGCATGCACCTTGCCCTCGTCGGGCTCCCCGCAACCGGCGCAGCCGCCATAGAGCGCCATCAGCGCCTGGAACTGCGACTCGGTCACCCGGCGGACGTTGCGGCCCTTCCACATCGGCACCCCCTTGGCGCTGAGCACCAACCCGAACCATGACGACTCGCCCGCCAGCCTCTCGATGACCCCAGCCGGAAGCGGCTCGCCGTCACCGGTGGAAGCCATCAGCTTCTCCGTCGCCGGGTCGAGGCGGGCCACCAGCGCGATGTCCGCATAGGGCTTGCCGCCACCGGCGATGCCCGCAGTCATGTTCTCGAACGCATCAGCCATGCACTGCTGCAAAGAGCGCTTCCCGCCGCCGGCCCGGGCCCGCTTGTCAGCGTCGAGCAGACCACGGGCACCGTCCCTGCCGGCGCCGCCGTTGGTCTGCTTGTTGTCGGTGTCGAGCAGGCGGTGGGCGTCCTTGTTGAGCCGGCTGCGGATGCGCCGCCCAGTCACCGGATCGAACTGCCCGTACAGATGCACACCGCGCGCCGCGCCCGCAGCCGGCGGAACTCCGCCTCACCGCCATCAGCCTGGCGCTCAGCGGTCCACCGCTTGGCCTCCTTGGCGAACCGGTCAGCCGGCAGCGACTCAGCCTTCGCCAACAACTCACCATCAGACTCGACCTCACCGGCACTGGTCTTGTCGAGCGCGTCGGCGAGCCGCTTGGCGTTCGCGGCAGAGATCCGGCCCTCATCAACAGCATCCTGCACCACAGGCATCGCGCCCACCGCCGCCGCGGTGCGGACCCGGCTGCGGGCATCGCTACGCGACATCCCAGTGCTCTCAGCAAGCACATGAACCCCACCGTCACCATGGCTGCGGCTACCCGCCACACCCGCCGCGGCCACAGCCTGCACAGCGTCAAGCTTGCCGCTCACCGCCCTGGTCCCTGACAGCACACCCAACAACTCCTCCGAAGACGCATCGCCCCGCCTCACACACGCCAACAACTCCGACGCCGCCGCATCAAGCCGCTCAACCAGTTCGACCAGTTCGACCACCATGAACCCATTATCGCACACCCCTATGACATCCGTCAAGCATTTACATGCTAATTAATGATTTTATCTTGTTGGGAGTCCGGATATCGATCGAAACGAACGATCCGCGACAAGCAACAGGCCTCCCGCCAGATCCGCGCTGCCCCCCGAGTCCGTCCACTGCCGCAGATCTCCCGCCCTTCTGCAAGCGCCATGACCGTCGTCGAGCCGGAGGTGTTCCGGGCCGAGCGTCGATCGCGTTACAGTCGCCAGATGGCACTGTCAATGCGGGAGCGGGATAGGGGCTCGGGCGTGGTCGGGGGGGTTGACGCGGGCCGACGGGGCAAAGCACCAGCTTGGATCCTGGCCGTCAGCGAAGCTCAGCCCGGCGCGTCTGCTGAGTTCAGAAGCTATCCGACCTTCGGGCAACTCTGGGATTACGCCAAGACTAAAGGGCTGTTGGTTGTGGCTGTCGACATGCCGCTGGGGCTACCGATGGCCTCCTGCAGATGGCGCCCATGTGAGGAACGCGCACGAGGCCGCCTCGGCAAGAAGCGCGAGCGAGCGGTGTTCCCGTCGCCCCCGCTATGCACCCTGGATGCCGTCGAGCATGCAGAGGCAGACCGGTTGGCAGTTGAAGCTGGCGGCAACACATTGTCCGGCGACACATACCGCCTGCTCGAAAAGTGCCGAGATGTGCGTGAGGCGCTCGACACCGCAGCATTCCGCTCGTCGGCTAGACCACGAGTCGCTGAGGTGCACGCCGAAGTCTGCTTCTGGGAGATGAACGGCAAGAAGCCGACTCACTACACGAAGCGTAGCGAGAGGGGCCAAGCCGACCGGCTGTCGTTGCTGAGTTCGCATTTCTCCGGCATCGACGCCGCAGTCGAGGAATCGGCTGACGCCCCGCCGGACGGCGCGTTGCGTCGTTACGACATGTTTGACGCTGCAGCCGCGGCGTGGACTGCCAGGCGCATCGCCTCAGGTGACGCGGAACGCCTCGGGAACGACGAACGCGACGAGGGCGGCTTCCCGATGTCGATCTGGATCTGAAGCGTCTGTCCTGTTGAGGCGACACCACTGTCGACGCATTCGGACGCAAATGCGCGTGCGGACACAACAGGATGTCAAGGCCAGCGGGGTCCGCCCGTGAGACGCTAGGCAGCTACGACACTGCTCCTAGGGCTTGATCACGATGCTTGGTTCGTAGAGCTTCTCCAGGTCTTTGGTCCAGCCAGACCAGAGCAGTGCACCACCGATCAAGGATCGTATGCGGCCGGTGGCAACGAGAGCGTTGCTCAAGTTCGGATCGGGGAGCGCGTCCCTGAACGCTTCAATTGCTGCTTGAGCGTCGCCCTTGTGTGAGTCCCTCTTGGCATCCGCGGTGACGAACGCCTCCCATAGGAATAGGCCGTTCGCGGCGGTCTTGAAGTCCTCCCAGTCAAGAAAGCACTCGGCGTGGGGAACTTCACGATGGATCCGGTCCAGGATCCAGGCGACCTCGGTCAGGCCGGTCGCCAACGAGCCTGCTCCAGCGCCTGCAGACCACGCGCGATTACCTTCCCCGTGACGAGCCTTGGTCAAGTCCGAGGGCTCGTCCGCGACAGGAACCCATAGGGGACACTCGAAGCCGAGAGCGACCTTCACGTTCATTTCAAGCCTCTCAGCGACGAATCTCACAAGGGATCGAGGCGAAGCGTGATCCGCATCCGCTGCCTCGGGACAACTCGCCCACCCGAACTTCCCCCGTCTCACCGAGCCGATGTCTGCACAGCAAATCGCGATCTGGGCCATCCTTCTCCAATCGCTCAATCGCCCGCCTGGGCGTGGGTATCCCCTGGCTTCGAGACTGTCGAGGTTACCGAGCCCGAGCGCTGCGGTGCATGGTGACAAGCCGGTGATCTCGTCGGGCGCCACCGGCGAACGCAGCACCATGTCTGCCGGATCATGATGGCGTCAAGGCCCGCCACGTGCACGCCCTGTCGGCACCGCTACGCCGGGTGCCAACAACCACATCCGCGCAGCCCGACTAGCCTTGCGTCATGTCCTTGCGGGAGACGATCGAACGGATCCGATCAAGCCCCGAGCCCCCCAACGAGGAGACCGCGAAGATCCAGATTCTGCTGCCGATCTTGAATGAACTGTCTTGGAACCCGTACGGCCAAGAGGTGCTCTGGGAGCATCCCGTCGGCGGCAAGAAGGCAGGAGGCAAGGCGGACATCGCGCTCCGGGCTGACGGCCACATACGGGCGATCATCGAGGCGAAGGCGCCCGGTACCAACCTGAGCCACCACGTCGAGCAGGTCTTGGGCTACGCGTTCTTCGAGGGCGTCGACATCTGCGCCCTCAGTGATGGCCTCCAGTGGTGGCTCTATCTCCCGCGAGAGTCCTACTCCCACGAACAGCGTCGTTTCGCGGAGTTGCGCCTAGGCGACCACGGCGACCCGGTCGAGCAGATTTGCAGCGACCTGGCCACGTTCCTGGGCCGGGAGTCGTTGCTCAGCGGGCAGGCGGTGAAGCGAGCCAAACAAGTCCTCGGAGCGCGACGAGAGGCTGCTCAACTCGGGAAGGAGATGCCACAGATCTGGCAAGGAATGCTCGACAAGCCCGACGGCGAGTTAATTGATCTCATCGGCCAAAGGGTGTACGAGAAGCTCAGCCTACGACCCAGCCGCGAACAAATCATCGCTGCCATGCGGAACACGCGTATCCCGCCCAAACCGACTGATCACACACTCGATCCGCCATCCGAGAAGCCGTCAGGCCGACAGCCGACGAAGCGCCCTACCGCCGTCCGGCTCTGGGGCGAACACCACCCGGTGCGGACCCACGTAGAGATCATGATGACGGTGGTCGAGCAACTGCACAGGCGTCACCCCCACGACTTCGATCGAGCTGTTGAGCCGCTCAAGAGCGGGAAATCGCAGTACGTGTCACGCGATAGCAGCCGAGTGCGCGGCACTAGGGTCAAGCAAGCTCCATCCGGGCACTACGTGGACGTGAACCTGAGCGCTGGGGAACAGAGGCGGCGAGCCGTCCGACTGCTTGAGGCGCTAGGCCACGGCGAGTCCGACCTCGAGTACGTCTACGAATAGGAGCCACGAGTGCCGTCCGACGCTGCGCCGCAAGCGCGGGACTTCGATCTTGATCAGAAGTTCACGCTGGAACGGGGACGGGTGCTGGTCACCGGGGTCCAGGCGCTGGTCCGGCTTCCCATCGACCAACACCGCGCCGACGCGGCCCGGGGCCTGCGCACGGCCACGTTCATCTCCGGCTACCAGGGATCGCCGCTGGGCACCGTCGACCTCACCATCGAGCGCAACATGGATCTGCTGGCCGACCACGACGTGGTGTGGGTGCCGGGCGTCAACGAGGAGCTGGCCGCCACCGCGGTGTGGGGCAGCCAGGAGCCGCTGCTCGGACCGCTCGCCCGCCACGACGGGGTCGTGGGCATGTGGTACGGCAAGGGGCCGGGCGTGGACCGCTGCGGCGACGTGTTCAAGCACGCCAACTTCAAGGGCGCAGCCCCCAACGGGGGGGTCCTGGTTCTGGCCGGCGACGACCCGATGGCCAAGTCGTCGACGCTGCCCACCCAGGTGGAGCCCGCCTTCTACGACGCCCAGATCCCCATCCTGTACCCCGGCACCATGCAGGAAGTCATCGACCTCGGGCTGCACGGCATCGCCCTGTCGAGGTACTCCGGCCTGTGGGCCGCGTTCAAGGTCGTCACCACCGTCGCCGACGGGTTCGGCGTGGCCGAGGTGGCCCCCGACCGGGTGGTGCCCGTCGACCCCGGACTGGAGATCGACGGCGTGCCGTGGCGCCACGTCCAGCGACCCGGCCTGGTGACGCCGTTGAGCCTGGAGCAGGAGAAGGACATCGCCTACGGGCGCCTGGAAGCGGCGACCGCCTACGCCGCAGCCAACGGCCTCAACGAGATCAGCGGGGCCGCCGGGGCGGCCCGCCTGGGGATCGTGGCCGCGGGCCGCACGTTCACCGAGATGCGCCAAGCCCTCAGCGATCTCGGCCTCGACGACGAGGCTCTGCGCCACTTCGGGATCCGGCTGCTGCGCCTGGGGATGGTGTGGCCGCTCGAGCCCGAGATCGTGCGGCGCTTCGCCGGAGGGCTCGACGAGATCCTGGTCCTGGACGAGAAGCGGGCCTTCATCGAGCTCTTCGTCCGAGACATCCTCTACGGCCGGGCCGGTGCGCCCCGGGTGGTGGGCAAGACCGACGAGCGCGGCCGGCGGCTGGTGCCCGCCGACGGCGAGCTGAGCGCCGACCGGATCGCAGTCGTCGTCGCCGACCGGCTCCGCTCCGGAGTGCTGGGCGGCGAGGTGGGCGCCCTGCCGGTGGCGGTGGAGGCCCGCCTGGCCCTGATCGAGGCCGCCGCCCGGGCCGGCGAAGCAGAGGTGGCCCGCACGCCGTACTGGTGCAGCGGCTGCCCCCACAACCGTTCGACGACGGCTCCCGAGGGCTCGTTCGTCGGCGCCGGCGTGGGCTGCCACGCCATGGCCCTGTGGATCGACGACCGGGCCCAGATCGTTCACCAGATGGGCGGCGAGGGCGCCACCTGGATCGGCAGGGCGCCGTTCACCGACCGGCCCCACATCTTCCAGAACGTCGGCGACGGCACGTTCTTCCACTCCGCCAGCCTGGCGGTGCGAGCCGCGGTGGCCGCCGGCATCGACATCACCTACAAGATCCTCTACAACGGGGCGGTCGCCATGACCGGCGGCCAGGACGTGGCCGGCTCCATCGGCGTGCCCGAACTGACCCAGGCGATGGCCGCCGAGGGCGTGAGCCGCATCATCGTGTGCAGCGACGACCCCGACCGCCACACCGACGGCGGTCCCCTGGCCGAGGGCACCGACATCTGGGGGCGGGACCGCCTCGACGAGGCCCAGATCGCCCTGCGGGACACGCCCGGCGTGACCGTGCTGATCTACGACCAGCAGTGCGCGGCCGAGAAGCGGCGCGAGCGCAAGCGGGGCCTGCGCCCCACCCCGACCAAGCGCATCTTCATCAACGAGGCCGTGTGCGAGGGCTGCGGCGACTGCGGGGCCAAGAGCCACTGCCTGTCGGTTCAGCCCGTCGACACGGAGCTGGGGACCAAGACCCGCATCCACCAGTCCTCCTGCAACTTCGACTACACGTGCATCGAGGGCGACTGCCCGTCGTTCATCCGGGTCAAGACCCGGACGTCGCCCACCAGAGCCGGAGCCGCGGTCGCAGCGGGCGACGGGCGGGCCGTTCCGAGCCCGCCGCCCGCCGACATCGCGGAGCCGGACCGGCCGGTGCCCGGTCCCGACGGGTTCGCGGTGTTCATGGCGGGCGTGGGCGGCACCGGGGTGGTCACGGTCAGCCAGGTGCTGGCCACCGCGGCCCTTCTCGACGGCGTCGGCGTGATGGGCGTGGACCAGACCGGGCTCAGCCAGAAGGGCGGACCGGTCGTCTCGCACCTGCGCTTCTTCGACGGCGAGCCCTCCGGCGCGAACCTCATCGGCGCGGGCGGCACCGACTGCTACGTGGGCCTGGACCTGCTGGTGGCGGCCGACCCCAAGAACCTGGCCAGAGCCGACCGCGACCGCACGCTGGCGGTGGTGTCGACCAGCAAGCTGCCCACCGGCGACATGGTCGCCCACGTCGAGGAGGCCTATCCCGACACCGATCAGATGCTGTCGACCATCGACGGCGCCACCCGTGCCGGCGCCGGCGTCCGCCTCGACGCCGACCGGATGGCCGACGGCCTGCTGGGCACGGCCATGCCGGCCAACGTGCTGATGCTCGGGGCCGCGTACCAGGCGGGCGGGATACCGGTGTCGGCGGCCTCCATCGAGCGGGCCATCGAGCTCAACGGGGTGGCCGTCGCAGCCAACATCGCCGCCTTCCGGTGGGGACGGGTGTACGTGCGCGACGGAATCGACGGCCTGGTCAGCCTGGCCGGTGTAGCCGGTATGGCCAACCCCGAGTCGGCGGAGCCGGAATCGGCCGCACCCGGACTGGGGCTCGACTCCGCCGGTGCCAGAGCCAAGGCCACCGCCCGGTCACTGGTGGAGAACTCGGGCCTGGCTGCAGCTCCCGGAGACGGGGGAGCGGCCCTGGCCGAGACCGTGGAGCGGCGGGCCGCCGACCTGGTCGACTACCAGTCGCAGCGGCTGGCCTCACAGTACGTGGACTTCGTGGACGCGGCGTCGGCCCGCGAGCGCGAGGTGATGGGCGACCGGATCGAACTGGCTGACTCGGTGGCCCGCTACCTCTACAAGCTGACGGCCTACAAGGACGAGTACGAGGTGGCCCGGCTCCATCTGCGGCCCGGCATGGCTGATGCCGTGCGCGACGCCGTCGGCGACTTCGCCGGCTACCGCATCCTGCTGCTTCCTCCGGCGCTGCGGGCCATGGGACTGAAGCGCAAGATCTCCCTGGGACCATTGCAGCGGCCGGCGCTGGCAGTGCTGAAGGGACTGCGACGGCTGCGGGGCACGCCCTTCGACGTCTTCGGCTACGCCGAGGTCCGCCGGACCGAACGCGAGCTGATCTCGGAGTACCGGTCGCTCATGGAAGCCGAGCTGGACGCCCTCACGCCAGCCACCTACGAGAGGGCAATAGAGCTGGCCCAGCTCCCCGATGTCATCCGGGGCTACGAGGACGTGAAGCTGGCCAACGTCGAGCGCTTCCACCAGCAGGTGCGAGCCATCCGCAGCCCCGACGCCCGGCCGGTGGCGCTCACTGCCAAACCGGCCCGGTAACACAGCCAGGAACATGGCCGACGCCCAAGCGGCGCCCTCGCCGGGTGCCGGCGCGGCTCCCGTTCAGGCGGTGGCGGCATCGGTGGCCTGCGTCACCGCCAGCGTGATGCCCGGCTTCCTGGCCGGCGCGCTGGGCAGCGACATCAAGGCGGAGTTCGGCATCGGCGACACCGGGCTCGGGGTGGCGCTCGCACTGACCTACATCTTCGCGGCGGTGGCCATCGTCCACGCCGGCGAGCTGTCCGACCGGATCGGCTCCCGCCGCAGCCTGATGATCTCGATGCTGGTCACGATGTCCGGCTATCTGGTGGTGGCTCTCGTGGCCCGATCGTTCGCGACGCTGCTGGTGGGGCTGACGGTGGCCGGGGCGGGACTGACACTGGCCGGTCCGGCCGCCAAGGTGCTGGTAGCCGACCATGTGTCGCCGCAGCGTCAGGGCCTGGCCTTCGGGGTGCACATGTCGGCCATTCCGCTGGGGCCCCTGCTGGCCGGACTCACCGTCGGAGTGGTGGGCGGAACCGACGGATGGCGATGGCCGTTCCTCGGCGGGGCGGTGCTGGCCGGCGCCGGGATGCTGATGCTGCCCCGCGAGCGGGCGACGGCGCCGTCGGCAACACGGCCCGCGAAGGATCCCGCCGCGGGCCGCTTCGGGCACGTGAGGATGGGGCCCCTCTTCGTGTTCGCGGCGGCCGCGATGCTGGCCTCTTGCTCAGTCGTCGCCGCGGCCGCATTCTTCGTGGTCAACAGCGAGGCCGCGGGAATCTCCGAGAGCACGGCCGGACTGCTGCTCTCGGCGGCCAGCGCCGGCGTGATCGCGGTGCGCATCGCGCTGGGGGCCCTCGCCGACCGTTTCCGTACGGGCGCGGTCAGCACCGTCGCGGTGCTGCTGACCGCCAGCGCGGCCGGTTACGCGCTGATGGCCGCCAACACGCCCTGGCTTTACGCACTCGGCGGGCAGGCCGCCATCATCCTGGGGTGGTCGTGGCCGGGGCTGATGGTGCTGGCGCTCGTGCGGATCTACCCCCAGGCGCCCGGGCTGGCCTCGTCGTTCGTGATCGGAGGCCTCAACCTCGGTGCGGTGATCGGGCCGGTGGCCTTCGGGGCGATCAGCGACGCAGCGTCATCCTCAGCCGCGCTCGCGGTCGCGGCCGCCTGGGTGCTGGGGGCAGCCGTGCTCAGCCTGTCGAGCCGGATCCGCCTCGACAGCAGCCGCTCCCCGTCCGGGGCCTAGCCGGGGACGTCTGAGTCGTCGAACAAGTCTGAGTCATCCCAGACGGGCACGGGGCCATCGGGCAGGTTCACGACGGTCTCCCCCACGGGCATCTGCATCACCCGAGCGTTCCGCTCGCAATGGGTTCGCCAGACGGTGACGGACTTGTCGGGGCGGAACAACCGCTCCGGCGGGATGCGGACCTGCTCGATCATCTGCTGGTCCTGGCGATTGAACTGCCACATGTACGCCCAGCGGATATAGAGCCAGAACCGCAGCCTGAACAGCACGGCCTTAAGGGCCTTGGCGTGGGAGACGGCGAACATGAACGAGAGGTGCTCGCCCTCGGTGGTTCCCATGAACACCTCGTAGGCCGTCCAGTCGGGCCACTGGATGCGCACCCAGCCGGGGAGACGGACAGAGCCGCGCACAACCACATTGCGCTGCCACGGGCGGAAGCCGTGGGGCCACCGGCCCAGCCCGGGATAGTCGACCTGCTCCACGACATCGTCGACGGTCCGGACCAGCCAGTCGCCCTCCCGCTCGACGTGAACGACCCGGTATGCGGGCTTGCGCCGGATCCACGTCCACACGACGCCCCGGTGCAGGTAGGTGGAATGACCCTCGTCGAAGCCGTTCTCGACCGCGTAACGCCAATCGCCCTTCCTGTTGCGGAGCCAACCCCGCACCTTGACTCCCGGCTGGAAGAAGTCCTCAGGGACGTCCTGCTCGATGGGCGGCGGCTCGCCTTCGCCGACGTAGACGAACACCACGCCGCCCCACTCCTCGACCGGGTAGGTCCGCACCCTCACGCTCTTGTTCCCGACGATGGGAGAGTCGCGGCCGTCGACGAGGGCGGCCCGCAGGTTGCCGTCGGCCAGGTCGTAGGTCCAACCGTGGTACGGGCATGAGATCGTGCCCGAGAACCAGCACTTGCCCATCGACAGGGGCACGCCGCGGTGCAGGCAGCGGTCGTTGAGCGCGAACGCCCTGCGCTCGTGGCGGATCAGGAACAGTTGCTCGCCACAGATCGTCACCGGCACCGGCTTGCGGCCGATCTTCTTGGAGAAGGCGACCGGGTACCAGTAGTTCTTCAAGCCCTCGGATGCGGCCCGGTAGCGAGGCCACCGCTTGTAGGCATGGTCCCCGCTCACCGAGAACCGCTCCTCCCGGACACCGCCAGATGATGCCATCGACGCCAATCTTTGCATGGGGACAACGAGGCGGCTGATTCGGACGGGCCGCTGAAGTGTGGCTACGGCTTACAAGCGGCCCCTCGCGAGCCAGGCCGGGACCGTTCCTACAAGTAGTCGAACCTAGGACCCGTAGCGAAGACTTGAGTAGAGCCGCCGTTGGTATTCCTCGTAGGCGTCACAGGTTTGCGTGAGATGCTCCGGCCCTTCGAAGACACCAGCATCCACGAGAACGTGTCCGTGGTGACGAACGGAGGTTCCGGCGTAGCTGTCGGCCATGTGGTATAGCCACACGGCCCGTGTCGGGGGTGATGTCCCATCGCCGAAGTGGGCCGCGAATGCGATGCCCATCAAGTACTCGACCTCGTCGAAGAGTTCCTGTTGCCGGTCCGCTTCACGAACAATGTCATGAATTGCCGGGCGTATGACATCCAGTAGGTGATCCGAGACAGGCGTCATGCGCCGTTCTGTACCATAGAGGGCTCGATTGACGGCTTGCGAGGCCAGGACTTCCGAGGTGCTGACGGCTACCGCCACTGTGCGCGGCGGTCGTCGGTCTTTTCTCATCGTGATTTCACCAAGTGCTCGAGCGATGGGGTCGATCCTGTTCGCGGCGACAGATCCAATCCCAAGCGCGAATAGCGCCAATAGTGTCGGATACTGCTGCATGTTAATCGACGGACCACTCCCAGCGCTCACTAGGCCCCTGGTTGCGAGCCGTTCGATGCAGCGGACCCAGAGCCTGTCATGCTCTTCATCGTCCGAGAAGAACGCTCCGGTGACCAGCAGTTTCAGGAGTCCAAACATTGCTTGCTCGTAGACGTCCATCCGCTCGGCATACTCGTGGAATCCGAGGTGCTCGCTCATGGAGAGACCGTTGACCTGCTCTATGGCCGCGTCGGCCTCGCCGATCACGAGTTCATGGAGCCGGATGCGGTGAACCGGGTCCGGCAGGTACATCTTGAGTTGCGCGACGGCCACGGCTGTGTCTAGTGGCCTTTGGTCCGGTACCTCGGAGAGAGCCTTCACCTTGGCCCGCAGTTCCGACATCGCGGTGTCTGCGTCTTGGATCGGGACGCTGATCGCGTCGCGATGCTGGAGCATCTCTTCGGCTTCGGGCGCCAGCGACCCACGATGGAACCAGTAAGTCGCGAATCGGCGGTTGGGAGATCTCAGGATCGCGTGGCGCAGAGCGGTGTCCCACCTGCCGGACCATCCGCAAACGACGAGGCCGTACTGGTCGAACACCTCGTCCAACAGCCGGTCAATCGACGGGTCATAGCCGGCCAGTTCATCGACGGTGTTCTTCAGTTCAGGCGAGAGGTAGTCCCCATGCACTTTGATGATGGTGCATCGGCTGTGAGCGATTGGCATCGCTCCAGCGGCGTGGCCCGGGCTGGACACCACGCTGGCCGGCACTCCCGCATCCGAGAGCGCGACCTCAAGGAGGCGGTCGAAGTTCGTCGTGACAACGACTCGCACGAGACCGTCGGCGACTAGCTTGGCGATCGCGTGGTGAGCCTCGGTCGGCAGTTTCAGTCCTTGCTCCCGTTCGTCATCGGTCGGCTCGAAGTACTGCGACAGCAGGTTCCTGCGATCAGCGGGGGTTGGTGCAAGCTCCGTAAGCACCTCGGAGTAGTCGGGATCGCCGCCGACACGCCCCCGGTACCATTCAATCGGATCAGTGCCCACATCTTCTCCATGAAGCCGCGCTAGACGCTTGATGAGGCTGAGGGTCACTGCCCAGCCGCTTGGCACGCCGGAGCTGACGCTGATGCCCGATCCCAACAGGAGGGCATAGGTCAGCGGGCCGGCATGCATGCTGGATGCGAGCGACACCATGGGGCTGATGGCCACGAACCGAACCTACTCCTGTCCCAGAAGCGGGCTTGCGATGCACCCCCGGCTGATGCGCTCCGCCTAACAGGCGGGCACACGAGGCCGTGACATACTCACGGAATGTTCGAGCCGTCGCGGCTGGTGCCTGATGCCCGAGTGCGTTTCCCTGACGAAGAGGACGCTGTGACGCTCGTACGGGTCCGGGAGGGGCCGTTCTGGGAGTTCGTGTTCCGCGGTCCTTCCGGCAGCCTCGGAGAGGTAACCCTGCCTGAGGACGAACTGGCCCGGATCGAGGTCGTCGCTTCCTCGGCGTCCCCGCGGTTCGACGGCGATCCGCGGCGGTTCCGCCTCGGGGTGGAGGCGTGGCGGATAGAGAACGCGTTCCGCCACGACATGCCGGGTCTGGCAGTGTCGCGGATTTCGCCGCTGCCCCATCAGCTTGACGCCGTGTACGGAACCTTCCTCGAGGAGCCCGTGCTGCGCTTCCTGCTGGCCGACGACCCTGGAGCGGGCAAGACGATCATGGCGGGCCTGTTCATCAAGGAGCTGATGGTGAGGCGGGCGGTTGATCGGGTGCTGATTGTGACACCTGCGAATCTGCGACCCCAGTGGCAGCGCGAGATGGCAGAGCGCTTCGGGATCCACTGTGCCCAACTCGACTCCTCCACGTTCGACGCGAACCCGACGCAGAACCCCTGGGACCTGCACGACTTCGTGATCGTGTCGCGGGACTGGCTCAAACGCGAGGAGGTCTTGGACGCGTTCACCGGGGCCGACAAGGGCTGGGATCTGGCAATCCTTGACGAAGCTCACGGTTACACGCTCCAAGTCGATGCCGCGGGGCGGATCAAGAAGCGCAGCGACCGTTACCGCGCCGCGGAGCAGGTGGCAGAGAAGGCGCACCGGCTGCTCTGTCTGACGGCCACACCGCATTCGGGACGAAACTCGTCACTCTGGGGGCTGCTGCGGCTTGCGGACCGCGATGCCTACGGGGAGGTCTGCCCGACGGGGCCGATCGAGCTGAACCCGCAGCACTACCGCAAGGTGTTCAAAGAGGAGATGGTGGACATGGCGGGCAACAGCCTGTTCAAGCCCCGCCATCCCCACACGGTGGCCTACTCGCTGTCCGGTCCTGAGCTGGATCTCTATGAGGCGGTGACCCGGTTCGTGTCGACCGAACTGGCCCGCATCCGCGGCGGCGGCGCCGCCGGTGTGGCCGGCTTCGCGCTCACGACGATGCAGCGGCGCCTGGCGTCGTCGGTGCGAGCCATCAAGCGGACCCTGGAGCGCCGCACGGCCCGCATCGAACGGGCACTCGCTGATCCCGAGGCGTATGTTCGTAGCCGCAGGGACTTCGCGGCGCAGGCCTACGGGGATGACGCCGAACTGCTCGCCGATCTCTCCGAGGAGGACCGGTGGGACCTCGAGGAACGCGCGCTTGAGGAGTGGCTGCCAGCCACGGTGGCGGAACTGGAGGACGAGCTTGAGGTGCTTCAGCCTCTGCTTGTGCAGGCAGAGCAGACCGAGGCCGCCGGAACCGAGATCAAGCTGAACGAGCTGCTCGAAGTCCTCGACAAGCGGGGCCTGCGCGGCGACCGCTCGGTGAAGCTGCTGATCTTCACCGAGCACAAGGACACGCTCGACTTCCTCTCCGAGACGCTTGCAGTCGAGGGTTTCGAGGTTGCCGTCATCCACGGCGGGATGAGGCTGCGCGACCGCATCGCCGCCGAGAAGCGGTTCCGTGAGCAGGCCCAAATCATGGTCGCCACCGAAGCGGCCGGAGAGGGCATCAATCTCCAGTTCTGCCACCTGATGATGAACTACGACATTCCGTGGAACCCCAACCGTCTCGAACAGCGGATGGGGCGCATCCACCGCATCGGACAGACCCGCGATGTGCATATCTACAACCTCGTGGCGGTGAACACGCGAGAGGGTGCCGTGCTGCTCACGCTGCTGAACAAGCTGGTGAACATGGCCGAGACGCTCGGCGAGGGCGTGTTCGACGTGATCGGCGAGATCTTCGCCGGAACCCGTCTTGCGGATCTGATAGAGCAGGTCCTCGCCGGGGAGGTCACCGAGCAGCAGGCGATCGACCAGCTGGGCGGCGAGGCGATCGATCCGCAGATCGAGGAGAAGTTCCGGGCGCTGACTACGAGAGCACTCGCGGCGCACCACCTGGACTGGCAGGCACAGGCCGACTCGGCGGCGCGGGCTGAGGAGCGGCGCCTGCCGCCGGGATACCTTGAACGCTTCTTCCGCGACGCGGCGGACTTTCTCGGTGGGGTCGTCAGCGACAGGCTGGACGGAACGCTGCGAGTGACCCGCACGCCGGACCAGCTGGTGGCCGCTTCGCGCCTGTCCGGCGCGACCCGCGAGATCTATCCGAGGTATGAGCGGCTCACCTTCGACCGGGCGGTTGCTTTGCAATCTCCTGTGGCTGTGGATGGAGCCGTCGCTCCCGAAGCAGAGTTGTGCGGTCCAGGGCACCCGCTGTTTGACGCCGTCGTCAATGCGATCGTCGAACTGACCCGTGCCGACGTGGACGCCGGAGCGGTGTTCGGCGCGCCCGACATCGTCGCCCCTGTGGTCGTGTTCTTCGTAGCGGCGGACAGCGTCGACGGCAATGGAGAGACGGCCCACCGGGCGTTCGCCTCGATCACCGAGGCGCTCGACGGCAGGCTCGCCGCGGAGCGGATCCTGCTCTATGACTTGATCGACCACGCAGGGCCGGCACCTCAAGTGGAGCCCGCCCATGACGACGACGTGATCTCTTGGGCGCGGCGCCATGAGTTCGAACGCCATTACCAGCGGGTGCGAGCGGAGCGTGAGCGCGCCGCCTACATCGCGGAGGACTATCTCACGCGGGCGTTCAGCCTGATCCTGAGCCGCCAGCAGGAGACTCTGTTCGATCTCGACGCGGAGATCGAGGCTGGCGTCGCCTCCGCCAGCGGACGGCTGCGCCAGGCCGAGTTGGACAGGGCCGGCACCGAGACGAAGCGCGACCGCCGTCTCAGCGAGGTCAGGCGGGCCCGCAACATCAAGCGGGGGCCGGTGCGGATTCTTGCCAGGGCCCTCGTGCTTCCCCTGAGCGACGCCGACCGCGCCGACGACGCAGACGACCACGGTCTCGGGGGTGGCAGCGCCCTGCACTCCAACCGCGAAATCGAGCAGATCGCCGTGGAGGTCTCGACTCGGTACGAGACCGAGGTGCGCGGGGCCGAGGTTCGGTCAGTCGAGGCGGACAACGTCGGGTTCGACCTGCTGTCGGTGAAGGGTTTGGAGCGGCGCCGCATCGAGGTCAAGGGACGGGCCGGGGTCGGCGAGGTCGCTATGACCTGGTCGGAGTTCTCCAAGGCCATCGAACTCGGAGACAACTACTGGCTCTATGTGGTGTTGGACTGCGCGAGCCCCCGGCCGCGCCTATACCGCGTGCAGAATCCGGCCAAGGCGCTCGCCAGCCACTGGGCTTCCAGACTGGACGTGCGCTACCGGGTGGCCCCGCAGCCCTTAATCGACGCCGCCGAAGTACTCCCATGACCAAGAAGCTGATCGAAGAGACACTGCCGCTGCCCGAGATCAACCGGGCGTCCGACACCGACAAGCGCACCCACGACGGGCACATCTCCACGATGCACACCTGGTGGGCCCGTCGGCCGCTTCCGATGGCCAGGGCCGTGGCCGCCGCGTCGCTGATCGACAGCGGCAACGACGCAGACGAGGTCGAGAAGCAGATTGCGCTGGCTATGACCACCAAGGCGCTGCCTCAGAATGGGGCTATCAGCTGGCTCCGCGACCGGATCCGCGACGCGAGGAAGGGCCAGCCGAGGGTCTTGGACTGTTTCGCAGGCGGCGGAGCCATTCCATTGGAGGCGCTGCGCCTCGGGTGCGACACGACCGCTATGGACCTCAACCCGGTCGCCCATCTCATCGAGTTGGGATGCCTCGACTACCCGCAGCGCTACCGGGCCTACGACGAACTGGGGCGCAACGGCCTGGTCGCCGACGTTGAGCGGTGGGCGGAGTGGGTGTCGGAAAGCACACAGAAGACCGTCGGCCGTCTCTATCCCCGCGCCGAGGGCCGGAGCGATCCGGTGCCCTACTACTTCTGGGTGCGCACGATGCCGAGCCCCGACCCGAACGTTGCTGCGGAGATCCCGATCCTGAGTTCGCGTTTGTTGGCGGCAGCGCGGCGCAGCGCCTGGGTGACCACCTCGGCATCATCGGAGGGCGTGGACATCAACGTGCACCAAGGGGCTCTGCCCGACGATCCGAGCCTCAAGGAGGGCTTCGAGTCCGCCGGCAGTGTCACCTGCCCCATCTCAGGCATCACCGCGCCCCAGCGCGACGTCAAACAGCACGGGCGCGACAACGGGTTCGGCTACAGGCTCTACGCAGTGTGCGACGTCGACGGCCGCAGCCGCACCTACCGCCGCCCCACACCGCCCGAACTGGAGGGGCCGAAGCTGGCCAGCGTCGAGGTCCAAGCCCTCGACAGCGCCCAGTTCGACGACGACACCTCTTGCCTGCCCGACGAGGCCGTGGACGAGATCGGCTACAGGAATCTCCAGTTCCTGCCATACGGGTACCGCACCTGGCGCTCTCTGTTCACCGACCGCCAGCTCGTGCTCTATGCGACGCTCGCCGCGTCGATCCGCGACGCGCACACGGCGATGGTCGACGAGGGCATGGACCCGGGTCGGGCTAGGGCGGTCGCCACGTATCTGGCGTTCGCGCTCGACAAGGTCGCCGACCGCAACTCCGCCTTCTCCAGTTGGCAAACGAGCAGCGAGAAGATCCGGGGCACGTTCCCGGGCCAGACGGTGCAGATGCGCTGGGACTTCTGCGAGAACTACCCGTTCCGCACCGGCTCGGGCTCCTGGAACGACGCCGTCGCGGCGATCTGCAAGGTCATTGAGCATTGCGCCCAGGCAGGTGACGGCCCCGCGGCGGTGCTGCGCGGCGACGCACAGGCGCTGCCGTTCGCCGACGGCGAGTTCGACGCCGTGCTGATCGACCCGCCCTACTACTTCTCGGTCATGTACTCGGATCTGTCGGACTTCTTCTACGTGTGGCTCAAGCGAAGCGTCGGCCATCTGTACCCAGAGCACTTCGTCACGCCATGGACGCCCAAGGCGCAGGAAATCGTGCAGAACCGGTGCCGTCCCGGCCTCAGGGGCCATATCACCGAGGATGAGTTCGACCAGCGCCTCGGCAAAGCCCTCTCGGAGGTGGCCCGCGTGGTGAAGCCCGACGGCGTGGTGGCCATCGTGTTCGCCCACACCGATGTCAAAGCCTGGGAGAAACTGCTGCTGGCACTGCGCGTCGCCGGGCTGGGCGTCACCACTTCGTGGCCGATCCGCTCCGAGATGGCGGGTAGGCCGGTGGCCCACGTCAAGGCCGCGCTGCGCAGCTCCGTCGTGCTTGTGTGCCGTCCGCTGCGCGAGGCCGGCGGCGCCTTCTACGACGAGGTCGAGGCCGAGCTCAACCGGGTCGTTCATGAGCGGCTCGACTCCTTCGAACACATGGGGCTGCGCGGCGCCGACTACTTCGTGTCAGCGGTCGGCCCTGCCTTCGAGGTGTTCGCCCGCCACCGCAGCGTGACCCGCCTCGACGGCTCGGAAGTTTCCGTCGGAGACCTCATGGAACTCGCCCGCAAGACGGTCGCCCGACATGCCATGGGCCGGCTGTTGAGCGCCGAGGCCCTCAAGATGCTCGACGACCAGTCGCTGCTCTACGTGAGCTGGCGCTGGGCCTATCTCACCGTCGCGATACCCGACGACGAAGCGATCAAGCTCTCGCGAGCGTTCTCTGTCAGCCTCGACGACGCGAGGCTCGCGGGCGGGATGATCCACCGCGCCGGCAAGAAGTTCTCCCTGCTCGGGCCGCATCAGCGAAGAGACCTGCGCATCCGGGCCGACAGCCCGATCATCGACTTCCTCCATCTCGCCGCCCAGCTCTGGGACTCCGGGCGATCAGCCGACGTCGTAGACCTTCTGGCCTGGTCCGGCCATGGCGACGCCCCCGGATTCTGGGACCTCGCACGCGTCCTGAGCGAACTGCTCCCCGAGGGCGAGCGCGAGCGCACGATGTACCAGTCGCTGACAACCAGCCAAGAGCGCCTGTCACGCGAAGCGGCCCGTCAAGCAACCCGCGTCTTCGCCCAAGGCGAGATGTTCACACGATGAGGAGAGCCCCCGTCCCATGACCGACCTGAAACCCTGGCTCGAAGTGGCCCGCCCGCACGCCGACATCCGAGACGGCTCCTTCGACGAGTCCCTCTTCGCCGCGGACCTGGGCCTCGTCGCGCTCGGGAGAGGGCCGGCCGACTACTGCGACCCGGAACTCTTCGCAAGCAAGACCTACGTGACCGCGCCTCTGCAAGCCGCACTGGTCGAGATCGGCAACCGCCTGGGCGGCGACAGCGCCTCCGCCGCGGTGCACCGCATGCAGACCGAGTTCGGTGGCGGCAAGACCCACACCCTTCTGGCCGCGTATCACTTGTTCGGGAACCCACCCAGTGTGGCGCCGACACCTCTCGGCCAGCAGGTCGCCAGCGCACTCAAGGCAGGGACCCTGCCGACCGCGCGGGTAGTGGTGCTCGACGGCTCGGCTCTGGGCGTCGCCCCCGAGCGGATGCACGACGGCACAACGGTGCACTCGTTCCTCGGTCATCTCGCATGGCGGCTCGGAGGTGCGTCGATGCACGCTGAGATCCGCGGCAAGGACGAGGCGCTGCTCGGAACGTCCACACCTGAGATTGTCCGGCTGCTTGAGAACTCCACGCCGTGCCTCATCCTTCTGGATGAGACCCTGGAGTACCTGAACAAGGCGCTGTCGGTGCGGTCAGGCGACGGGAACCTCGCCGGAACCACACTCACCGTCATCAAGGAGCTGTGCACGGCCGCCGCCAACGTCCCCGGCGCTGCGGTCGTGGCGACGCTCACCTCGTCCCGGCTCGAGGACTACTCCACCGTCTCGGGCGCCGACATGTTCGAACGTCTGTCCAAAGTGGTAGGTCGCACCGAGAACATCGTCACCCCCGTGGAGGGCGACGACATCTTCCCGATACTTCACACACGCCTCTTCGAGTCGGTGGGGTCGCCCGCCGACCGGCAGGCCGTCGCTGACGCTTACGGCGCCTACTACGAGCAAATGGGGGACGCGGTTCCGCAGTCCTACCGCGAACCCGCATACCGGGACCGCATCGCGGGCTCCTACCCGTTCCATCCCGAACTGATCGACCTTCTGACCAACCGCTGGGGCTCTTTGTCGGGCTTCCAGAGGACGCGCGGGGCGCTGCGCACGCTGGCTCACGCCGTCAAGGCCTTGGCGGCAGGCGACCACTCGGCCGCGTTGATCTGTGTCGGCGACGTGCCCCTCGACGACTCCGGCGTGCGGGCCGAGATCCTCCGCTTCGCCGGGGAGTCCTACAAATCGGCGTTGAACGCCGACATCATCCGTGGCGATTCCAAGGCGGCCGAAGAGGACCGGCGCCGGGGTGGTGACATCGCGCGCAACCGCGTCGCGACCGGACTAGCGACCTCGGCGTTCCTGCACAGCTTCGGATCCGACAGGGTGCCGGGCGCCTCCTCAGCCCAGATGCTCATCGGAGTCGGTCGCCCCGAACTGTCGAGGGGCGTCGTCGACGATGTGCGCGACGCCTTGGCCGGGTCACTGTGGTACATGCGCCACGAGGGCGGCCGCTACCGATTCACCACCGAGCCCAACCTCAACAAGATCATCGTCGAACAAGAAGGCGCCGTCAGCGACGGTCGCATCCTGCAGTTGCTTCGCCAAGCCACCATGATCGCAGCACCGGCGCTCGCACCGTTCCGGGTCGAGACGAACATCGCTGAGACAATGGACCTCGCTGATGAGCCCCGCCTAGCGATGGGGATCCTGAACACCGAACTGACCGTGGACGGTGGCGGGCCCGCCGCGGCCGAAGCGATCCTCAACAATCGGGGCGCCTCAGCCCGAACCAACAAGAACGCCGTAGTCGTCATCGCGGCGGACAGCGCAAGCATCTCGCGGGCCCGCCAGACCGCACGCACCGTTGCCGCCATGCGCGACATTACCGGCAACCAAACCCAGCTCAAACGGTTCAATCAGGAACAGAAGCGTCAACTCACCGACCGGCTCGCCGAAGCCGAGACCAGACTTCCCCAGCAAGTCGTCATGGCCTACAGACACCTGATCTCGCTCGGCCCCGACGGCGACAGCGGGACCCGACCCAGCGTCATCGACCTCGGCCCGGCCCGAGGCACCGACACGATCACCCAGCGCGTCATAGAGCACCTCGCCGCCACCGACCGGCTGCTGCGCCGCACCCTCGCGCCCGCGGCGCTGCTGTCGAGCCGCTTCGGCGTGCTCGGCGCCGACAACGAAGCCGCCGAGTTGGACCAACTGCTCGCCTACTTCTACCGCCTGCCCCGGCTCCCCAAACTCGCCGACGCCGACGTGCTGAGGAACTGCCTCGCCCGAGGAGTCGCCGACGGCATCTTCGGGCTCGCCTCAGGCGCCGCCTGGTACGCCCCCGACGCCGTGCGCCGCTTCGCCACGGCCATCGATCCATCAGAGATCCAGTTCCAGCCCGGCACCTGGCTAGTACGGGCCGCCGCGATCAAGCAGTTGATCAACGACCACGCCAGTGATAGTCCACCGGGCAGCGAGTCCGAGGATCCCGCCGAGCCGGAGTCTCCTTCTGGACCTAGCACCACACCCGCCGGAGAGAACGATCCCGAATCCAACGGAGACCCGACCCGTGTGGTCGTCACCGCCCATCAGATCCCCGCCGACCGCATCCGCGACGTAGTCAAAGTCGCCGTCGGTCCCTTCGTCGCCGCCGGCGCGACGGTCACCGCCACCTTGACGATCACCGCCTCCCGCCCTGACGGCATACCCCGCAGCACGCTCGACCTGACGGTCAAGGAAGGCCTCCGCCAACTAGACATTGACCACGAACTTACCCAGTAGCGTCCACCAGTCATTTGTTCTGATGAGGACGCGCAGCGGTACCGATCCCGTCAAGGCCCCCGGTTGGTTTCTCCGTTCCGGATCCTCGCCCATACCGTAGGCACATCGGTTCCTCGGAATCCACATATAATACTCTTGCACCTAATACCATTCTGGTATACCATGTCGAGCTTGGCTAGCGGCGGCGAGCCGCTGGCAAGCCCGGCCGACTCGCTCCTGGCGAGGCCAAGGCGGTCACACGGGTGCGCTATCGTCCAAGCGGAACAAGTCGAGGAGGCGTGGTGAGATCGTCGTTGAGGGAGCGGCGCAGCAAGCCGCCGCGCGATCATGCTCGCACCCTGAACGCCAGCACGAGGATTGAGCCTTGCGGCCAACGCTCTAGCCGAATTGACGCCAGGCCAGCCATGCTCTGCACGAAGAGGGGCACGCGGGCGTCCTGGGGGAATCGCGTCCGTCGCTTCTGCGCTGACATGATGGAGATCGCCGCCGAGGCCCCGACGCGGGCGTCCTGGGGTGATCGCGTCCGTCGCTTCATCCGATTTGGGGTTGGCTGAGCGATGGAGCACGGCAGGACAGGAGAGTCGTTGCCGCAACCGCACGCGGTGGATCTATTCTGCGGTGCGGGAGGACTCTCCTACGGGATGCAGCGGGCGGGCGTGGTCGTAAGCGCCGGCATCGACCTGGATCCGTCATGCAGGCATCCGTTCGAGGCCAATGTAAAGGCTCCGTTCCATGAGCGCGACGTCACCGCGGTGTCTACGGCCTTCGTCGAATCGTTGTTCCCGAGCGGATATCCTCGAGTTCTCTCAGGTTGCGCGCCATGCCAACCGTTCTCGACGTACACGAACGGGCGTCGAGATCGCGAGAGTCAGTGGCAGTTGCTCGACAAGTTTGCCGACATCGTGCATGAGTTGTTGCCAGAGATAGTAACAATGGAGAACGTGTCACTTCTAACCAAGCATCGAGTATTTGCCAATTTCTTGTCCGTGCTGGAAAAATCGGGCTACCACTACAGTCATGCAGTCGTTCGGTGTGCGGATTATGGAGTACCGCAAAGTCGGCGCCGTCTGGTCCTCATGGCATCACGTCTTGGCAACATCGATCTTCTTCCTCCCAATGAAGATGAATTGGCTACAGTCAGAAGGACAATCCAGCATCTTGATGACCTCGAAGCTGGATCCACATCGCCCTCTGATCCTCTGCATAGGTCGAGTTCACTGTCAGAGACGAACTTGCTACGTATTCAAAGTTCGATACCGGGCGGCACCTGGCGAGACTGGAACGACGACTTGCGTGCAGCTTGTCACACTAGAGCTAGTGGTCATACCTATTCGAGCGTCTACGGACGAATGCAGTGGGATGAACTGGCACCGACCATCACAACCCAGTTTCACGGATACGGAAACGGACGATTCGGTCATCCTGAGCAGGATCGTGCCATATCCCTTAGGGAAGGCGCTCTGTTACAAACGTTCCCCGAACACTACTCATTCACAGCGAGAGGAGCGACCGTGCATATCTCATCTATCGCTCGCCTTATCGGCAACGCTGTACCGGTAAAGCTAGGCGTAGCTATAGGTAGATCGATCCTCACCCACTTGGAACGCGTGCTATGACAATCGAAGGCCACAAGTATGAGATGACATTGAGTCTCAATGTCCTGAAGCACCTCGGTTTCGGACTGTACAGCAACATAGCCGCAGTGCTGTCCGAAGTCGTAGCCAACGCATGGGATGCAGATGCTACGCATGTATCGATAACGATCGATACTAGAGGAAGCAAGGTCACTATCGAAGACGACGGTCACGGAATGACTGTTGATGACGCCAACAGTAAGTATTTATGTGTCGGATACGAGCGACGCGATACAGAAGCAAAGACACTTGAACTTGGGCGATCAGTGATGGGCCGCAAAGGTATCGGAAAGCTGTCACTATTCTCAATAGCACAGACCGTGCAGGTCCACAGTATCAAGGACGGTATTCGGCACGGATTCATAATGGACTCTGAAGAGATCAAGAAGATTATCAAAGACGGCCGGGAGCGCGACTACCATCCAACAGCAGTTGATCTTGATGAAATCGATCTCGAACGAGGAACCAGGATTGTCCTGACCAACATGAAGCGCAAGCTTCAATGGACTGGCAGGCATCTACGGCGACGCCTTGCTAGACGGTTCAGCGTCATCGGTACTCAGCACAACTTCAAGATCACGCTTGACAGTGAACCGGTAACGGTGGAGGACAGGGAGTACCATGACAAACTCCAGTACCTATGGTCGTTCGGCCTTGCTGGTGAACGGTGCCGGGATGCCGCCAAGAAACTAGAACACTCCGAAAAGCGTCAGAGTGAAATTGAGGGACATCCCGATTACGAGATCGATGGTTGGATAGGATCGGCCTTCGTGTCAGGACAGCTCAAGGAGCCCGACACTTCGGAGAGCATCAACAAGATTGTAGTCATGGTCCGTGGCAAGCTTGCCCAAGAGGATATCTTGGAGGAGTTCGGAGAGGGTGGCCTGTACACAAAGTACCTCGTCGGCGAGATTCATGCGGACTTTCTGGACCTGGATGATGAGGAGGACATCGCGACCACTAGCCGCCAGCGACTCATCGAAGAGGATCCCCGTTACGAAGCGCTGAAGAAGAAGCTACACTCGGAACTAAAGTACATTCAGAGCAAATGGACTGACTTACGTAATGAACAAGGAACTGAGGAAGCGCTGGAGTTCCCTCAGATAAAGGATTGGTTCAGCCATTTGGACTCTGACCAAAGAAAATCGGCCGAGAAGCTGTTCGGCAAGATAAACCAGTTGCCGCTGGACGATCCAGATCAGAAGCGGCAGCTCTTTGTCAGTGGCGTTCTTGCCTTTGAGAGTCTGAAGTTCCGAAACATGCTCCACCGGTTGGATGAAGTATCAATCGACAACTTGGAAGCTCTGAATCAGATCTTCATTCAGCTAGATGATCTGGAGGCTAGCGCCTACTTTCAGGTCACTAATAACCGTATTGAGGTAATCCGTAAACTTACCGATCTGGTAGATGAGAACGCGAAAGAGCGGGTGCTCCAAGAACATCTGTATAGGCATCTTTGGCTGTTGGATCCGTCTTGGGAGAGAGCGACGCACACGGAAGTCATGGAGCGTCGTATCTACACAGCCCTTCAAGGAGTCTACGACTCATTGACTGAAGAACAGAAGAACGCAAGACTCGACATCTACTATAGTACTACGGGCAACAGACATGTCATTATTGAACTCAAGCGCGCCGACAGGACCTTGACTACCTCCGAACTCATAGATCAAGTTTCAAAGTACTATAGTGCAGCTGAGGGTGTCTTGACTGATATGAATAGAGGCTCTGAACCACTAGAGATAGTTTGTATCGTTGGCAGGAAGCTACGGGACTGGAGTGAGTCACGAACCGGAGAAGAACGATCTCGTGAGTCCCTCCGAGCGCAACAGGCGCGAGTGGTGACCTACGACGAACTCATCGAGAATGCGCTACAGGCATATCAGGATTATGTGGACCGAGGGCAAGAGGCAGGTCGAGTTTACCGACTGATTCAAGAGATTTCAGAGCAGGACGCTGAAGCTATCAACCCTGCAACTCCAGACGACGTGTGAGCAAGACCAATTCGCAGCCAAGGCTTCCAGATACCTAATCGTCGCTGCCAGTTCAGGCGATGTGGCGGCGGACGAACTCGTCGAACATGGGCACCGTGAAGGCGATCACATCGTGGCGAGGCGAGTAGCACAGTCCTCGTTGGATGAGGGAATGGCGAACCGGGCCGACCTGCGTGGTCTTCTTTCCCAACGCGGCCGCGACGTCGCCGGAGCGGTGAGGGCCGGGTCCCATCGTGGCCATGGCCGCCAGATAGGCCCGCTGGGCGTCGGTGGCGCGATCCATGCGGACCCGGAAGAACCCGGCATCGAGCTCCGACTGCGCCAGCGGGACCGCGTCGAGCACATCCTGTCGGATGATGCGGTCGGGTCCCTCTGCCACACGCCAGGCCTGCTTGCCGAATTCCTGCAAGAAGTACGGGTAGCCCTTGGTGAGTGAGACCACCTCCTCTATCGCGCCTGCATCCCATCTGACACCCTCGGCTGAGGCAGGCTCAACAAGCGCCCGTGCCGCCGCAGCGTCGTCGAGGCTGCTGATGTCAACGAAGCTGAAGAGGCGCTCGGCGTAGGTGCGAGCCTCGCCCAGCAGGCCCAGGACGGAGGGAAGACCGGCACCGACCACCAGCAACGGCAGATCCGCTTGACTGATCTCGTGCAGCGCGACGATCAGCGGCCGCAGGTGCTGCTTGGACAGAAGCTGGATCTCGTCGATCGTGACCACCACACCCTTGCGGCAATCCTTGGCGTGCTCGCCCACCTCCCGCAGTAGATCCGCCAGATCCCGCTGCAGGATGCCCGAGTCAGCCCGTCCGTCGAACGGGTCGACCCCCACGGTGAGCGTCCCGGCGGCCGGGATGTCCCAAGACACCTGGAACGACTTGAGCACCCCGAGCGCCCGAGAGGCAAGCTGCGACAGGCGACGCCGCGGCGTGAGATCTAGGAGTGCACCTTGGGAGACCGCGGCGATCTGGCGCACGAACGGGCTGTCCTCACCGGCTTCGATGCTCTGACTGACCCAGCCGTGTCCAGCAGCGGCGTCGCGGAACTCGCGCAGCAGCACGGTCTTGCCCACGCCCCGCAGGCCCGTGAGCATCTGACTCCGGTCCGACCGACCGACGGCGAGCCGTCGCACCGCTACATCGAACGCCTCCATCTGGTCGTCGCGACCGACAAGCGCCGGTGGACGCTTTCCGGCGCCTGGGCTATAGGGATTCACGATCGGGTCCATGCGGCCCCTCCCGTCGAACTGCAGTTTATAGAGATCTGCGAGGTTTTTAGCATGAATCCTCAAAAGCTCCGCAGATGCTTATAAATGAGCGGGCGCTACCGATCGGGCAGTGGCGGGGCCTCACGTATGGTCAGGTGCTGCCGTGCCAACGATCGGATGGCGGCGCGGCGGGTCAACAGGCGCTCATCCGGCGGCATCGACGATGCCGTTCGCAGTGCGCGGGCGACCGCGTCGGCCAGAGTGGCCGAGGTCTGCGCCACCGTGGGGCCTTCGGCCACGACGGTGTCGACGATCCCCTCGCTTCGCAGCGCCTCGACGTCGGCGGCCTGGCCTCGTGCCATCTGTGCCGCCGCCTCGGTGTCGCGGAACAGGATGGCGGATGCGGCCTCCGGCGCGATGGGGGCGAGCCAGGCGTGCTCGAGCGCGATCATTGCGTCGGCGGCCACCAAGGCGATGGCGCCCGCGCCGGAGCCCTCGCCGACCAGGACCGAGACGGTGGGGATCCGAACGCCGAGGAGCTCCCGTATCAGCGTGCCGACCGCATGGGCCAGGCCGGCGGCCTCCACCTCGGCGCCCACGCCCGCGCCCCGAGTGTCGATGAAGGACACCAGCGGGAGATCGAGCTCGTCGGCGATCGACACTGCCCGCTGCGCCTTGCGGTAGCCGGCCGGCGAGACCTCCGCCCCGCGCCCCTCCGGCCGCCGGAAGCCGAGCGCGACAGCCGGCACACCCCGGAACCGGGCGAATCCCGCGAGCAGGCCGCGGTCGTCCTCGCCGGCGCGGTCGCCGCGGATCTCGATCAGCGGGGAGTCGGCGGCCTCGATCACCGACTCGATCGACGGGCGGTCCTGCGCCCTCGAGCGGAGCACGGAACGCCACGGATCGAGCTGCTCCTGTGAAGCGACGACGCGAGGAGACCCAGCCGGCGGCCTCGACGACCCAGCCGGCGGCCCGCCCCCGGCAACAACGATGTCCAGCCATTCCGCGATCCGCGGCGCCAGCACGTCGGGGTGGACGATGTCGTCGATCAGGCCCCGCTCCAGGGCGGCCTCCGAGGCGATCTCATGAAGCGGGACGGTCTCGCCGGTGACGGCCTCCACCACTCGGGGGCCCGTGACCGAGATCGACGTGCCCGGCGAAGCCCACACCAGCTGACCCTGGGTGCCCCAGGCCGCGAGCGCCCCGCCCATCGCGGGATGCATCAAGTAGCTGAGAAACGCGAGTCCGGCCTCGCGATGCTCCGAGATGGCGGCACCGATCGACAGCATCTTGACGAACGCCGGCGTTCCCTCCTGCATGCGGGTTCCGCCCGACCGGCAGATCCCGACCACCGGTCTGCGGGCCGCGGTGGCGACCACGAAGGCCCGGGCCACCCGTTCGGCCGCCGCGATGCCCAGCGTGCCCGCCACAAACCCGTAGTCGCTGCAGATCACCGCGACCTCGTGGCCGCCGATGCCGGCGAACCCGACCTTGACCGCCTCCGCGAGCGGGTCGTCGGCCTGCAGCGCCGCCAATCGGACGGCGTAAGCGTGCCGGTCGCTGAATGCCAGAGGGTCGGTGGTCACGACCTCCCGCGACCATTCGCGAAAGCTGCCCCCGGTGAGCTTGGCGAGGAAGGTGTCAGTCTCGGACATGTGCGCGTTGCCTGATTCGGAGCCGCCGGGGAAGTCCGGCTACGGTATACAGACGGCCCCGGTCGCGGGCCAGTTGATGGCCCGACGGGAGGGAGCGCCTTGCTTCGGTGGCTCGCCAAACGCATCATCGCCGCCGCCCTCGTCGTGTTCGTGGTCACCACACTGGTGTTCGTGGTCACCCACATCTTCACCGACCCGGCCACGGTGTCGCTGCCGCTGGAAGCCACCGAGGAGCACCGGGCCAACCGCCGGGCCGTGCTCGGGCTGGACCGGCCCCTGAGCGTCCAGTACTGGGACTTCGTGTCTGGCCTGGTGGTGGGCGACCTCGGCGAGTCGTTCTGGCAGAGCCAACCGGCCTCGAAGCTCGTGTTCCAGCGGCTGCCGGCCACCCTGAAGCTGGTGGGCGGGGCCACCGTCGTGACCGTGCTGCTGGCTGCACCCATGGGAATGCTGGCCGCGTGGTGGGAGCGCCGCTTCGCCGACCACGCGGTGCTCGGCTTCTCGATGGTGTCGATCAGCGCTCCGCCGTTCTGGATCGGCTACCTGCTCATCATCGTGTTCGCGGTTCAGCTCGGCTGGGTGCCGACCTTCGGCTCGAGCGGGTTCGTGTCGCTGATCCTCCCGTCGGTCGCCATCGGCCTCGCCAGCGCGGGGCGGTTGGCCCAGATGACCCGGCGCGGGATCGTCGAGGAGCTGCGAAAACCGTACGCAGTCACCGCGATGTCGCGGGGATTCTCCCGGTCCTACACGATCGTGCACCACACCTTCCGCAACGTGGCCTCGGGCTTCGTGACCATGACGGGGTGGGAGCTGACCCGGATGTTCACCGGCTACACGGTGGTGATCGAGGTGGTGTTCGCCTGGCCCGGCGTGGGCCGCCTCGCCATCCACGCCATCGAGAACCGTGACCTGGTCCTGGTGCAGGCCGCGGTGGTGGTGCTGGCCACGCTGGTGGTGGTGACCAACCTGCTGGTGGACGTAGCCCGCCGGCTGATCGACCCGCGGGTGGACCTGGCATGACGGTCACCGAGAACCCGATGGGTCCGGCCGCCGACGGCGGTGCGGGCGATGCGGCGCCGCCCGAGAACGCCACCGTCATGGCCGACCTGAGGTCGCACCTGCGCAAATCCAAGGCGGGCATCTCAGGGCTCATCATCTGCACGCTGTTCGCCCTGGTGGCCATCCTCGGCCCGTGGCTGCCGTTCATCAAGGACCCGGCCCAGCAGAGCCTGCCCGACAAGCTCACTCCCCCGATCGGTTGGGGCGGCGCGTGGTCGCACCCCCTGGGCACCGACCAGCTCGGCCGCGACATCCTGGCCCGGCTGATCGACGGCGCCCGCATCTCGCTGCTGGTCAGCCTGGCCGCGGTCATCATCGCGGCCGTCCTCGGCACCGCCCTGGGGCTCATCGCGGGCTACATCGGCGGGAAGATCGACACCCTCATCATCTCGGCCGCCGACGTGCAGATGGCCTTCCCGGGCGTGCTGGCCGGGCTGATCCTGGTCGCCGCGTTCGGGCCGAGCGTGTGGCTCGTCATCGTCGTGATCGCCATATCCAGCTGGATGGTGTTCACCAGGGTGGGGCGCGGCCTGGTGTTCACCCTCAAGACATCGCTGTACGTGGAGGCGTCGGAGCTGGCAGGCGCATCGTCGCGACGGATCATGTGGCGGCACCTGCTGCCCAACCTGGTCAGCTCGCTCATCACGCTGAGCGTGCTGGAGCTGGCCGCAGCCATCCTCTCGGAGTCGGCCTTCGCCTTCCTCGGTTTCGGGGTGCAGCCGCCCCGCTCGTCGTGGGGTCTGATGATCCAGGAGGGCCGCAACTACATCACCGACGGATGGTGGATCGTCACCTTCGCGGGCATGGCCATCGCCATCGTGGTGCTGGGCGTCAACCTGCTCTCGCTGTGGCTGCAGTCGTTCAACGACGTGGCCGAGCGCGAGCAGATCATCCTCGAGAGGCCCGGTGCCTGAGATGAGCCGGCTACACCTCGCACCCAGGTCTTCACGATGGCCGGAGAAGACGGGCCTCACCATGGCGAGGGCACTCGAGAGGCCCGGAGGGTGACGGTGAGCACGACCGGCGACAACGGCCGCACCGAGCGCCTGCTGGAGGTCAAGGACCTCACCGTGGGCTTCCCCACCCGCGACGGCACGGTGCTGGGCGTGGACGGCCTGACCCTGAACGTCGGCTCCCACGAGCGCCTCGGAGTGGTGGGCGAGTCGGGCTCGGGCAAGAGCGTCATGGGCCTGGCCATCCTGGGCATGGTCCTGCCGCCGGGGCGCATCATGGGGGGCTCGGTGCGCTGGAAGGGCGAGGACGTGCTCGACGAGGCGGTGGCCAACCGGGTGCGGGGCCGGGAGATCGCCATGATCTTCCAGGACCCGATGGTGTCGCTCAACCCACTCAAGACGGTGGGCGCGCAGCTGCGGGAGCTGCTGCAGCGCAGGGTCGGCCTGCAGGGTCCGGCCGTCAGGACGCGCTCGCTGGAACTGCTCGACATGGTGGGCATCGCCAACGCGCCCGAGCGCCTGAAGGCCTACGCCTACGAGCTGTCGGGAGGCATGCGCCAGCGGGTGATGATCGCCACCGCGCTGGCCTGCGAGCCGACGCTGCTGATCGCGGACGAGCCCACCACCGGGCTCGACGTGACCATCCAGGACCAGATCCTCACCCTGCTGCGCAACCTGTCCACCGAACTCGGCGTCTCGGTGCTGATGATCACCCACGACCTCGGTGTGGTGGCCCAGTTCTGCGACCGCGTGCAGGTCATGTACGCCGGACGGATCGTGGAGCGGGCTCCCATCGCCGAGATGTTCGCCGACCCGCAGCACCCCTACTCGCTCGGCCTGCTCAAGTCGGTGCCGAGAGTGGACCAGGCCGAGACCGAGCTGACCGGCATACCGGGCGAGCCGCTCGACCGGGCCCGATTCCCACCGGGCTGCGCCTTCGAGCCCCGCTGCGTCGAGGCTCAGGACACCTGCCAGGTGACGCCGCCGCCGCTGGTCAGGATCGCCGAGCGGCGCTGGGTGGCCTGCTACAACCGCCCCGGGGCCGAGCGGACGGGGAGCGACTCGTGAGGATCCTGAGGAGAGCCCGAGCGAGGCCGTGGCCCGAGCGGCCTGTGAGCGCAGCGAACAAGAGCGGGAGTGACACGGCTGCTACGCGATGGGCACTGACCCGTTCGCGCTCGTTCCGTGGGGAGGAGGCGACGTGAACGAGCCGGTCGTGCCCCTGGTCGAGAGCCGGGACGTCAGCGTCCACTTCAGCCGCTGGGTGGGCAGCCGCCGACGGACGGTGTACGCGCTCGACGACTTCAGCATCGCGGTGGCACCCGGCGAGACCGTCGGCCTGGTGGGCGAGTCGGGCTGCGGCAAGTCCACCGCGGGCCGTGCGCTGCTCGGAGCGGTGAAACCCACCAAGGGCCAGGTGCTCTTCGAGGGCAAGGACGTGACCAACCTCAGCCGGCGGAACTGGCGGGCCATGCGCAAGCAGGTCCAGATGATCTTCCAGGACCCCTACTCGGCACTCAACCCGAAGATCAAGGTGGGCGAGAGCGTCGCCGAGCCCTTCATGGTGCACACCCGCAAGCGGGGCAAGGAGCTCGAGGCGGCGGTGGCCGAACTGCTGGAGACGGTGGGGATGACCGCCAGCGCGGCCGACAAGTACCCCCACGCCTTCTCCGGCGGCCAGCGCCAGCGCATCGTGATCGCCCGGGCCCTGGCGCTGCATCCCGGCTTCGTGGTGGCCGACGAGGCCACCGCGGCCCTGGACGTGTCGATCCAGGCCCAGATCGTCAACCTGCTGGTCGAGCTCAAGGAGAGCGTCGGCCTGTCCTACCTGTTCATCTCCCACAACCTGGCGGTTGTGCGCCACGTGTCGGACCGGGTGGCCATCATGTACCTGGGACACCTGATGGAGATCGGCAGCCACCACGACATCTACGAGAACCCGACCCATCCCTACTCCCAGGCCCTGCTCTCCGCGGTGCCGGTGCCCGATCCGACCACTCGCGGCGACCACGAGCCCCTCAAGGGCGACCTGCCCAGCCCGATGGACCCGCCCAAGGGCTGCCGGTTCAACACCCGCTGTCCGTTGGCGGTGGAGCAGTGCTTCGAGGAGCGCCCGCCGCTGCGGGAGCGCTCCAGTGGCCACCTGGTGGCCTGCTGGGTGAATTGAGCGATCAAACGGCCGGCGGCGGGATGACGCCGCGTCAGACGACCTTCGCGTACCTGTTCACGCTGTACTTCATCCTCGGCGGGGCCGAGACGATGATGTCGCCGCTGTTCCCGCTGGTGCAGCCCGACCTCGACCTCACCGAGAGCAACCTGGCCGCCATCCTGGCCGCGGTGTCAGCCGGCATCGCCTCGTTCAACGTCCTCGGCGGCATCAGCAGCCGCCGGCTCAGCAACCGGGCCCTGGTCCGGGCCTCGGCAGTGGCGCTGGCGACCGGCATGACGCTGTCGGCGGCAGCGCCGAGCTTCTGGACGCTGCTGTTGGGCCAGACCCTGCTGGGTGTCGCCTTCGGGCTCTACTTCCCGCCCGGGCTGGCCAGCGTGGCCCGGCTGTACCCGGGCTCGGAGGGCAAGGCCATCGCGGTGTGGGGCCAGGCCTACTCGTTCGGTCTGGCCGCGGCCGCCCTGAGCGTCTTCGCCGGGGCGGGCTGGCGCTGGGTGTACGTCGGCTGCGCGGTGCCCCCGCTGCTGGCCATCGCCTACGTGCCCCGATGGGTGGAGCCCGCCGGGGACCGGGCGCCGATGCCGCTGCTGGCCCAGTTGGTCCAGTACGCCCGCAAGCACACCTACCGGCTGGCCTTCTGGGCCAGCTTCGGAGGGGTGTCCATGCACTTCGTGGTGATCGGCTTCTCGCCGACGTTCTTCGAGTCACGGGGGGTGAACCTGTGGCTGGTGGGCGTGCTGTTGGCTGGGGGCCGGCTCCTGTCGGCTCCGGTGAAGCTGGTGGGCGGGGCCCTGTACGACCAGCGCGGGGGACCGTGGACCGCCAGGCTGATGACGGCGACGACGTTCGCCTTCGGGCTGCCCCTGCTGCTGGCGCCGGCCAAGGTGGGGGTGTGGATGCTGGTGCCCTTCGTGGGGATGGCGGTCTCGGTGCTGCCGGTGGCCAACGCCATGCTGGTGGCGGCCCTTCCGGCCCAGTCCGGCTGGGGCATCGGCACCTTCCGGGCCGCCCTGCTGGGCTCGGCCGCCCTCCTGTCGGCGATCGTCAGCGGCCTGCTCCAACTCGGGGCGCCCCTCAAGACCCTGATGCTGATCTCGCTGGCCCTGCCCGCGCTGGTGGCCGCAGCCATGCACCGCGCCGTGGAGCCCCCCGCACCGGCCGCACCGTGAGCCGCGGACGTGTTCCCGAGCCGGGCTAGGCCGGGACCGGGCAGGCGGCGAGCTTGTAGGTGTTGAGGCGCTTGCGCAGGGTGTAGAGCAGGAGCCCCACCGCCAGCAGGCCGATGACGGGCTGCACGGGGGCCCACCACGACAGGGCGCCCGACACGCCCACCAACGCCACCACGGCCTGGTTGCACACCGGGCAGCCCACCGCCAGGAACGACACGAACCCGCCCCAGATGGTGCGGGTGCCCTGGCGGTCGACGGTCACGGCCAACTCCTCGGACACGGGCTCCTCAGCCGGCTGGGGGCGGATGGCGAATATCAGCCCCATCAGCGCGGAGGTGACGGCCAGGATCACGTAGTCGATCCAGCGCACGGCCACCGGCCGGCCGAAGATCGGGGTGTCGATCAGATCCGATGGGATCGCGATCAGCACCGCGGCGATGCCGGCGAACAGCACCGCCCGCGGCCAGGTGGCTCGGGGCAGCTCCAGCAACTCCTTGACCATGGCCCTCAGGTGACCTTGTCGATGACCCGGAAGGCGTAGTCGCGCTGCTCGTCTCCGAGGGTGGCTCTCACCCGGTAGCCCCCGGCCTGGGGGAACTGGACAATGCCGGTCACCACCAACGGCGAGCGGCTGTCGGATCCCGGCACCTTGCCGGGCGGCCGGCCGACCTCGATGTTGGCTTTGGCCTCCATCAGCTTGTGGTGGCCGTCCTCGTCCTCGACGCGGATCACCACCTCGTGGCGCTGGTTGGTCTCCGACCACGGGACCAGCACCGACAGCGCGATGGAGAAGTGCTGCGGGCGGGGCTTGTCGCCCTCCCGGTAGGCCCGGGTCACCCTGTCCCAGCCGGCGCCGCTCATGTACAGCAGCCCGTTCTGCACCTCGGCGTGGTTCGCCAGGGTCAACATCTCGATCTGAGGCATTGAAGGCAGTCTACGAAGCCGGAGACGGCCGGGGGCCTGCTCGGGGCCCGCTCAAGAAGCCGGGGGCGGTTCTGAGCGGTCGGACTCCGGGAACAGGACGCCTCGCGCCGCGGCGTGAAGGCGGGAGAGCCACCATGGCAGCAGGGCCAGAATCACCAGCACCGCCACCACCGCAACAGGGACGATTCCGCGCCCATGAGGGGGTCGCGGCGTCCTGAACTGTCACGACGATCCCCCCGTTGACGGCCACCTCGGCGACGGTCACCTCGGCGACCGGGTCTACGCAGCCGACCGTCAACACGGACGCGCCCAGCACGAGGGCTGCGGTCTGCAGGCGTCGCAGGAGCCTCACCGTACTGCGCCCTGGAACGGGCCGGCTCGGCCCTGCTCTCAGTCGTCCACGGTGAGGCCCAGGCGTTCGGCCAGGCCTATGCGCTGGAGCTTGCCCGTCGGGCCCTTGGGGAGCTCGTCTAGGACCAGGACCCGGCGGGGGACCTTGAACGCGGCCAGCGACTTCGACAGGAACCGGCGCAGCTCGCGCTCGTCGATGTCGGCTCCGTCGGCGGCCACCACCGCGGCGGCGACCTCCTCGCCGAGCTTGGGGTGCGGCACGGCGAACGTCACCGCCTGGGCCACCGACTCATGGCGCAGCAGGGCTTCGTCCACCTCGAGCGGGGACACTTTCTCGCCGCCCCGGTTGATCTGCTCCTTGAGCCGCCCCGTGAGGAACAGGTAGCCGTCGCCGTCGAGGTAGCCCTCGTCGCCGGTGCGGAACCAGCCGTCGGTGAAGGCGGCCGCGTTGGCGTCGGGGTTGTTCTCGTAGCCGTCGATCACCGTGGGGCCCTTGATGGACACCTCGCCGCGCTCCCCCGCGGCCAGGACGCGGTTGTCGCGGTCGAGAACGGCCAGCTCGATGCCGGTGGCGACCCCCACCGACCTTGGCTTGGCCACCGCGGGCGGCAACGGGTTGGCGCACATCTGGTGGGTGGCCTCCGTCATGCCGTAGGCCTCGATCACCGGCGCTCCGAACAGCCCGACCAGTTCCTGCAGCACCGGCTCGGGCAGCGAGGCCGACGACGAGCGCACGAACCGCAGGGCTGCGTCCCGGGCCGCGTCGCGGTGGCGGGACGACCGAGCGATCACCATCTGGTGCATGGTCGGCACCGCGGTGTAGTAGGTCGGGTGCAGCTCGGAGAGCTGGGCGAAGAACCGGAAGGCGTCGAAGCCCTCGGTGCAGGCCACCGAGCCGCCGGCCGACAGCGGGGCCAGGAGCCCGGCCAGCAGCCCGTGAATATGGAACAACGGCATCACCTGCAACGACCGGTCGGCCGTGGTCAACGCCAGCGACTCGGCGATGCCGGTAGCGGAGCGGGCCAGGTTCCGCTGGCGGAGCGGCACGATCTTGGGCCTCGACGTGGTCCCGGAGGTGTGCAGGACCAGGGCCACGTCGTCGGGGGACGGCCCGTTCGGCGCCGAGGGCTCGGTGGCCGGCGACGAGGCGATCAGGTCGATCAACCCGGAGCCGCCCGAGGCTGAACCGGTCAGCGCCACCGGCAGCACCCCGGCATCGGCGGCCCGGGCTGCGTCCCGGGCATCCGAGCCCGACTCGTCGGGGCGGGTGATGAGCGCCCTGGCGCCCAAGTCGTCGAGGTAGAAGCGCAGCTCGTCGGTGCGGTACTTGGGATTGAGCGGCGCGGCGCAGCCGGCGCAGGCGGCGGCCAGGAAGGCGATGGCCATCTCCGGACCGTTGGGAACCACGATGGCGATGCGGTCGTCGGCTTGCAGCCCCAGAGCCCTCAACCGGCTCGCGAGCCGGTCCACCTCGGCCCGCAGCTCACCATGGCTGAGCACCGCGCCGTCACCGGTGACGATGGCCGGATCACCGTCGGCCCCCGCGTCGAGCAGGCCCCGCAGAGTCGCCGGATCGGTCATGTTCCACCCCGCAGGCGAATGCCAGTCCCCCGCGAGGCGGCGCAGTGTCTCCCGCTCTTGTTCGCTGCGCTCACGGGCCGCCCAAACCAAGCCGACACAGCCCACGGCCTCGCTCGACGCCCCGCCGAGATCATCACGAACGGTTGCCTTCCCGCTCGGCCTCTGTGACGGCCGCCAGGCGGTGGTTGAGCAGGGAGGCGAGGCCGTAGACGGTACTGATGGCGGGCGTGGGCACGCCGGTGAGCTCGCCGAGCTCGACGAATACGCCGACCAGCGGATCTAGCTCCAGCGGACGACCGGCCTCGGCGTCCTGGAGCATCGAGGTCTTGTGCTCGCCCACGGCCTCGGTGCCGGCGATGCGACGCTCGACGCTGATGCGGATGCTCACCCCGAGAGCCTCGGCGATCTGGCCGGCCTCGGTCATCATCTGCGCGGCGAGGTCCCGCGTGGCCGGCGTGCGACAGATCCCGGCCAGCGTCGCGCCGGTGAGGGCGCTGATCGGGTTGAAGGCCAGGTTCCCCCACGCCTTGACCCACAGGTGGGAGCGGATGTCGGTCAGCACGCGGGACTTGAACCCGGCCGACGCCAGAGCGTCCGCCAGCCCTCTCGCCCTCGGGGACTTGGTGCCGTCGAGCTCGCCCACCGGGAAGCGGTCGCCCTCGACGTGGGTGATCTCACCGGGCGCGGTCTTCTCCGCGGCCGGATAGGCGATGCAGGCCACGATCCGTTCCGCCGGCACCGAGGCCGCGATGGCGCCGTCGGGGTCCAGAGCATCGAGTCGGTGCCCGTCGTGGGGCCCGCCGTGGCGTTCGAAGTACCACCAGCCGATGCCGTTCTGCACCGGCACGACCGTGGTGTGCTCGTCGAACAGCGCCCCGAGTTCGTGGGCCACCGCCGCGATCTGATGGGCCTTGAGGGCCAGGATCACCGTGTCGTGCGTTCCCAGGGCTCCGAAGCTGGCCGAAGCCTCGATCCCGGCCGCCACCGTGGTGGACCCGTCCAACTCCACCAGCCTCAGTCCGTGCTGCCGGATGGCGTCCAGGTGCTCGCCCCGGGCGATGACGCCCACGTCGTGACCGTCGGCCGACAGGCGGGCCGCCAGCATCCCGCCGATCGCTCCCGCGCCCACGACACAAATCCGCACGGCGACAGTGTGCCAGGAGAATCGCGCCGTACGGTATACAGGCGATGACCGGGGCGGAGTTGGCGTTCGGCCTCGCGGCCCTGGCGATCGGCGGTGCGCTGCACGGCTCGATCGGCTTCGGCTTGGGCCTGGTGGCCGCTCCCCTGCTGGTGCTGATCGATCCCGAGCTGATCCCCGGACCGATGCTGTGCGCGGGAGTGATCCTGACACTGCTGATCACCGTCCGGGACTGGTCCTCGGCGGACTTCCGGGGGGTCAAGTGGCTGCTCGTGGGCCGAACGCCGGGGATGGTGCTGGGGGCGCTGGCGGTGACGTGGCTGTCGACCACCGGACTGGCCATCGTGTTCGCGTTCGCCATCCTGGCGCTGGTCGCCGTCAGCGTGGCCGGCGTGTCGCTGCCCCAGACCACGCCGGCGCTGTTCGGCGCGGGGGCGCTGTCGGGTCTGATGGGCACCACCATCGGCGTGGGCGGCCCACCCCTGACGCTGGTCTACCAGCGCAGCTCCGGCAGCGAGATCCGCGGCACTCTGGCTCCGATCCAGTCCTTCGGCGCGGCCACATCGCTGGGGGCGCTGGCCGTGGTGGGAGAACTCGAGTTGGGTGACCTGGGCCGGGGCCTGCTGCTGGCCCCGGGCATGGTCGTCGGGTTCGCGGTGTCGGGATGGGTGGCGCCCCGCATCAAGCCCTCGGTGGTGCGCCCAGCGGTGCTGGTGTTCGCGGTCGCCTCGGCCATCGCCATCCTCGTCCGGGTCGCAATCTGAGCGCTGCGCTGACGCGCCGGCGCCGAGGCCTTGGGGGGAGACCTCGGCGCCAGTTGGGGCTGGAGTGAACTCAGGTTGGCAGGTGCTGGTAAGAGATCCGCGAGAACGCCTCCCCCCGGCCGGCGTCGCTTAGACCACAGGCCAGCGGGGGGTGGCGAAATGGGCTAGGCCGGTGCGCTCGGCTGCGGCGGTGGCGGCCTCGCGGCCCCGGGCCATGATGGCGCGGGCGTCGAGGTTCACGAACTCGCCGGCCTCAACGATCACGTTGCCGTCAATGACGACGGTGTCGATCGAGTCGCCGCTGACGCCGTGGCCCAGGTTCGACAGCGGGTTGTGCAGCGGCACCCACTCGGGCCGGTCGAGGTCGAACAGCAGGAAGTCGGCCCGCTTGCCCGCCTCCAACGAGCCGATCTGGTCATCCCACAGCACCGAGCGGGCGCCGTCGATGGTGAGGTGCTCGAGGATGGTCTCGGCCGGCATCAGCGAGGCATCCTCGAAGATGTCGCGGTACACCCGGAAGTACTGGGCGATGCGCAGGATGTCGGTGGTGTGCGAGCACGCCCCGATGTCGGTGCCCACCCCCACGGTCACTCCCCGCTCCAGCAGCTTGAGGTGGGTCGCCCGCTGGAGGCCTCCCCAGCCGAACACCGCGCTGGCCGTGGGGCACATCGACACCTTCACGTCGCGCTCGGCCAGCAGGTCGCACTCCTCCTCGGTGAGAAAGTGGCAGTGCACGAGCTGCACGTTGGGTCCGAGCACGCCGTTGCGCTCGTAGCGGGCGATGGGCCGCTCGCCGTCGAACACCCGCTGGTGGTGCTCGACGGAGTCGCGGTTGGAGATCATGTGCGACACGATGCCGGTGCCGTGCTCGGCGGCCATCTCGCGGACAGCGACGCACAGACGGTCCGACACCATGCGCTCGGTGCGCAGCGAGAACCAGGGCCGGACCCGTCCGCCGGCCGCACCCGCATGGGACTCCACGAAGTCCAGCCCGGAGGCGATGGCCTCGTCGGTGGTCGAGTCGAACGTGCCCGGCATGGCCCGCCCACCGGCCATGTCGGTCAGCGACCGGGACAGCACGGCCCGGCAGCCGACCTCGTCGACGGCCAGAGCCGAGTTCTCGGGATTCTGGGAGCCCGGATCGCACAGCGTGGTGGTGCCGTGGCGGACCGACTCCAGCAGCGCGCACATCGCGGCCAGGTAGGCCTCCTCGTCGGTGACGCCGGCCTCCATGGGGTAGCAGCGGTCGTGGAGGAACACCTTGAGGGGCACGTCGTCGCCGAGGCCCCGCACGAAGAACGGCGCCAGATGCTGGTGGTTGTCGATGAAGCCGGGGGTGATTAGCCGGCCCCGTCCGTCGATGGTGCGGGCCGCCTCCCGGTAGCCGGCAGCCTCGACGCCGGCGGTGGTGCCCACCGCCTTGATCTCGCCGCCGCCCACCGCCATGGCGCCGTCGCGCACCATGCGGCGCTCGGGATCCATGGTGATGAGCCAGTCGGCGTTGCGAACCAGCATGTCGATCATCTCTTCAGCCTCCCCGGCTCATCCAAACGCACCGCGAACCGGCAGCGTTTCGCACGCATAGCGAGCATCCTGCTGCCAATTCCCCACGCGACCCCAGCCCATCCGCGAACTGGCAGCGTTTCGCACGCATAGCGAGCATCCTGCTGCCAGTTCCCCAGGCAACCCCAACCCATCCGCGAACTGGCAGCGTTTCGCACGCATAGCGAGCATCCTGCTGCCAGTTCCGGGGGAGGGTCACCCGGCCAGCCTCCTCAACTCGAACGCGTAGTGGCTCAGCCCGGCCTCCATGTCGAACGTGGGGGTCCAGCCCAGACCGGCCTCGGTGTGCCACAGGTCGAGCGGATCGCCGGCCGACACCGCGGGCGGCTTGCCCGGGATCACCTGGACCTTCAGGTCGCTGAAGATCCGCCGGGCCGCGGCTACCAGGTCGTCGAAGGTGGTGACCGTGCCGGTCCCGATATTGAAGACGGGCTGCTCGGGAAGGTCCACGGTGGCCGCGAGGTCCACAGCCCGGCCGACGTCGAGGTCGTACACGTACTCGAAGTCCATGGTGTGCTCCTGCTTCACGAAGGCGGTCTGGCCCTTCATACCGGCCTGGAGCAGGGCCTGGATCTTGGATCCGAAGGATCCCCCCTCGAAGTGCCCGTACCCGTAGGCGTTGGCCGGCCGCAGGACGGCCAGCTCGAAGCCGAACTCCTTCTGGTAGCTCTCAGCGGCCAGTTCCTTCATGACCTTGGAGTTGCCGTAGGCCCGCCCCGGCCCCCGGGGCGCTTCCTCGGTGATCGGCGCACCCCGGGCCCGGCGCCGGTCATACACCGCGAAGCTGCTGATGTGCACCAGGCGGCGCACCCGGTTGAGCCGCACCGCCTCCAGCACGTTGATGGTGCCGGTGACGTTCACCTCGAAGCCGACGTAGAGCTGCCGCGACACGCTGTCGCCGATCAGCCCGGCGGTATGCACCACCGTGTCCACCTTGTGGTCCCGCATGGCTGCGAGGACTGCCGACTGGTCGCGGATGTCGGCCTTGACCGTGACGATGTCGGCCGCTACCGGTCCGAGGCGCTCATGGAGGTAGTCGGGACGTTCCTGCAGGTCCAGGAAGACGACCTGCTCGCCCCTCTGCAGGGCGCAGCGGGCGAATGACGTGCCCACCAGCCCGATTCCGGTCACCAGCGTGGTCATGGGTCTGACACCTCGAACTCTCCGTTGATCTCGACCGGCTGCTGGCGGGGCAGGCCGGCCATGCCGACCGCGGCCCGGGCGTGGCAGCCGCGCTCGGGGCCGAACAGCTCGAAGAACAGGTCCGAAGCGCCGTCCACGACCCTCGGCATGAGCTCGAAGTCGGAGGTCGAGTTGACCATGCCCAGCAGGCGCACCACCCGGCGGACCCGGTCAAGGTCGCCCAGCTCGGCCCGCAGGGTGGCCAGGATGGACAGCCCGCAGGCCTTGGCCGCCTCGTAGCCCTGCTCGACGGTCAGCTCGGCACCGAGCTTGCCGGTTCGCACGATGTCCATCCCGGGATGGTGCGGGCCGTGACCCGACACGAACATCACGTCGCCGACGCGGACACAGCCCCGGCGGTTGGCGCTGGGGAACTGCCGGGGTTCGGGCAGGGTGAGCCCCATCGCGGCCAGCCGGGCCTCGATCCCGCCCATCACACGGACTGCGCGGAGGCCCTTGCGCCGCGAGGGGGAGATTCCCGCTCCTGTTCGCTGCGCTCACTGGCCGCCCAAACCAAGGCATCACAGCCCACGACCTCGCCCATACGGGCCGGATTCGCCCGCCTTGTTGCTCGGCCTCTGGTCACAGGATCTCCGCGGCCTCGCGCACGCTGGAGATCAGCGACGCTCTCAACAGGAACTCCCGGGCCAGGTCGGGATCGTCGGCGGCCCGGCGCAGCTCGTCGCGATTGCGTCTGCGCACCTCCGGATCGGCCTCGGCCATCAGCTTCTTGTTGCGGATGGTGATGGCCTGCACATGGGCCACGGCCACATGGCGGCGCTGGCGGACGTAGCGGTCCAGGACCCCGCCGCCGTCCTCGTCGCGCAGCACCGACGACAGCTTGGCGGCGAGGTTCACGGCGTCGTGGATGCCGCTGTTCATGCCCATGGCGCCGATGGGGCTGTTGACGTGGGCCGCGTCGCCGGCCAACAGCACCCGCCCCGTCCGGAACGTCTCGGCCACCCGCTGGTGGACGGTGTAGAGCGACTTCGACACCACCTCGTAGGGCTCACCGGTGGGGTGGAACCTTTGCAGCCCGGCCTCTATGACATCGTCGTCGAGGAGCGCGTCGGCCTCCGCGTCCACGTCGGCGGGCAGCACCACCCTCCACAGGTCGGTCCACCTGAACAGGTTGGCCCATTCGACCGGGTCGAGGATGTAGTTGCGATGGCCGTAGGGCAGGATCTTGTCGAAGTCGAACAGCACGCTCAGCGTCATCGTGCGGTCGGGGAAGGCGAACCCCTCGAAGTCGATGCCGAGCTGCTTGCGCACCACGCTGTGGGCGCCCTCGCAACCCACCAGGTGGCTGCCCTGAAGCTCCTGGCGTTCGCCGTCGGCGGTCTCGACCGCCGCGGTCACCGAATCGGCCCCCTGGCGGAAGCCGACCAGCTCGGTTCCGGTGCGGATCTCGATCAGGTCGTTGCCGGAGGCCATCTTGAGCGCCTCCTCCACCAGCTTGAGGCGGTCGCACTGCAGTGCGTGGGGGAAGCGGGTGTCGCCGGCCAGCACTCCGTGGTCGAACACCGCGATGGGCTCGGAGTCGCCGCGGTCCCAGTAGTGGACGAGGGGAGCGACGATGCCGCGGGGTTCGAGGCGCTCGTAGAGGCCGATGTCGTCGAGCATCTCCAGGGTGGCCGCGTGGATGGTTCCGGCCCGGCGGACCTGGTCGAGCAGGTCCACCAGCTTCTCGACCACCAGCACCCGGTGGCCGCGCCGGGCCAGGCACAGGGCCAGCACCAGACCCACCGGTCCGGCGCCGGCGATCAGCACCCGGTCTTCAGCTCGTGTCACCGGAATCTGCCGGGTCGGGCCCCGCAGGATCTCGCAACGCCCCGATCCAGCCCGACGTGGTGAGATCGAACACCAGACCGTCGGGTGAGCGGTACTTGACCTCGTAGTAGCGGTCGGGCTCATCGGGCCGCCGGCCCCTCAGGTGCTCGGCCCCGGCCGACTCCACCTGGGCCCCGGCCTCCTCAAGATCGTCAACCCACATCCCGAAGTGATAGAGCCCGTAGAAGGGCTCCGAGCCGTCGCCCGCCTCGGTGACCCCGACCACCGGATCGTCACCGAAGTGAAGCAGGGCCACGTTCATCACGCCGTCGGTCATGTACACGCCCCGCCCGGCGTCGCCGGCCTTGGTCATGCCGAACGCCTGCTCGAAGAAGGCCTGGGCCGCGGCGACGTCGGGCACAGAGATGGCGAGGTGTCGGAGCCGGGCAGCCACGGAGACCGACTGTATACAACCGCCGCGGGTGACATCTCATTCAACGATGCGAGTCGCCAAGAACATGGGCCGGGCAACTGAAGGTTGTCCCCGAGCATACATCGCGTATAATGAAATATAATGACAGCTTCAAGAGGGCGTCTCAAGCTGCCGTTCCCGGACTGGGAGGGACCCGTGGGCGTATTCGACTGGCCGATCCGACTCGAGAGCCTGGACGGCGAGCGGTCGTTGCAATTGGACGCGATGGTGGACACCGGCAGCAGCTACACGATCGTGCCGGACAGCATGTTGAGGAGTCTGGGAGTCGCGCCAACGGAGAAGGTCGGCCTCACGCTGGCCGACGGCCGTCGAGTCGCCTGGGAAGTCGGCGAGGCGCGGGCAACAGTAGACGGGCGCAGCACGGTTACCTGGGTGATCTTCGGCGAGGATGGCGCTCGTCCCCTGCTCGGGGCGTACACGCTCGAAGGGCTCCGTATGTCGGTTGATCCTTGGAAACACACGTTGATCCCCATGCCCTACGGCTGGGCGTAGCCGGCACGGCCGCAGCCACCTCCATCAGAGGACGTGAACCCAATGGGCACACTCCACCGTCCGATCCGGCCAGGCAGCATGGACGGCAGGCGCGGTTTCGACGGGGTGCCCGTAGAACCCGTGACTCCCTCGCCGTGATCTCGCAAGACCACTCCCCGACGATCGCCCGAGCGGCGGTGTCAGCAGGCCATCCGAAGGCCGCCGGGGCGGCTGTTGCGTTGTTGGAGGCTGGGGGATCGGCGGTCGACGCCGCCATTGGGGCCGACGCGGTCATGGGGGTGGTGGAGCCCACCGGCACCGGTGTCGGCGGGGATCTGATGGCGGTGGTCGCGACCGGCGGGGTGATCGCGGTGCTCGACGGCAGCGGCCGCTCGGGGCGGCGCACCGACCCGGCGTCGGTGCCCGACAACGGCCACGGTTTCGTGCCCTCCGTCGGAGGTTGCGCGGTGACCGTGCCGGGGGCGGTGGCGGCCTGGGCGGATCTGCACGGCCGGTTCGGCCGGCTGCCGTGGCCGGCCCTGTTCGAGCCAGCCATCGAAGCCGCCGCCAACGGTGCCGAGGTCGGCGCAACCGGCAGCCGGCTGTGGCAGGGTGCCCGAGGCCGGCTCGACGCCGCGGGCGAGGCCATCTACTTCCCGGCGGGCACTGCCCCGGCCCCGGGCGAGCGGTGGCGAAATCCGGCTCTGGCCGCGGTCCTGGCCCAGATCGCCGCCAACGGCCCTGAGGCTCTCTATCGCGGCCCGCTGGCCCAAGCCATCACCGATGCCGCCGTGGCCGCAGGCTCCAGCGTGCACACCGACGACCTCGCCGGCCACGCCAGCCAATGGGTGGAGCCACTGCGGGCCGGCCTGGGCGATCACGAGCTGCTGACGGTGCCGCCCCCCTGCCAGGGAGCAGCCGCGGCTCTGGCCGCCCAGTGGGTGCACGACCGGGGACTGCTCGGCGTCACCGAAGGCGACACAGGGGCCCGTGCGGCGGCAACCATGGTCGAAGCGCTCGACCGCGCCTTCGCAGTGGCCCTCGACTGCCTGGCCGACCCCGCCAACGCCGACGTTCCCGGCTACGACGAGATGCGAGCCCGCATGAGCGGAGCACCCCGGCGAGGCCCGATGCCGCTGGGGCCGGGCACGGTGTTCACGGTGGTGTTCACCTCGGAGCAGGCCGTGGTGTTGACTTCCAGCGTGTGCGACCGGTTCGGCTCGGGCGTGGGCGTGCCCGAGGGCGGGTTCGTGCTCCAGAGCCGGGGGCGGGGCTTCTCCACCGATCTGAGCCACCCCAACGCGGTAGGACCGGCCAAGCGCCCCTACCACACGATCGTGCCCACCCTGATCCTGGAACAGGGACGACCGGTGCTCGGCATGGGCGTCGTGGGCGGAATCATGCAGCCCCAGGGGCAGCTGCAGATCCTGCACCGGGTGCTCGGGGGCGCGGACCTTGCCGCAGCCGTCGAGGCCGGCCGGTTCCGCCTGATCGGCGACGGGCGGGTGACCGCCGAAGAGAGCCTGGAACCCGGCTGGCGAGCCGCCATCGGTGATGCCGGCTACGAACTCGTCGACACGGCCGACGTCATCGGCGGTTTCGGCGGCGCCCAGGCCGTCCTGCGGACCGGCGACACCCTCACTGCGACCGCCGACTCCCGCCGAGACGGCACCTCAGCCGTCATCGCTCTGCCGGACTGATCCGCCCCCCGGCCGGCGGGTCCTGTCACGGGCGCGCCCTGGCGGCGCGAGCGCCGCCATTGCTTGCCCC
>Ga0209021_1000354_pt1 | contig 59868 bp, 54 predicted proteins | sample PinacodermFT_FD_187299 | JGI IMG/M metagenome (GOLD analysis project Ga0209021, IMG submission 187299) | Host-associated microbial community of the marine sponge Aplysina aerophoba from Gulf of Piran - sponge pinacoderm, lysed by freeze-thaw... | ecosystem: Host-associated > Porifera > Sponge >... | reverse complement strand
GGGGGGGGGGGGGGGGGCTGGCGGCGAGGTCCAGCGACCTGCTCAGAGACGGCAGGTTGAGCAGGGGCAGGGTCAACTGGGTCCCCTGCTCGATTCGCAGCGCGCCCCAGAGCTGCTCATCGAGCGTTTCATCGAGGATTGCCTTCAGCCGGTCATGCGCCTCACGGCCGGTGAGATTCTCGTTGCGGGGAGCAGTGACCGCGAGGGTCGTCTGGGGCGACTTGATCCACCGCTTGCGGTACACCAACTCGTATGGGCCTGACGACAGCGCGATCTCGACCTCAGGGCCCTCGTCGCGCCCCGCGGGCCCTATCGACCGGACATCGGCGCTGCGAGACGAGTCCGGATGCTTGATGGCCAGATGCAGCGCCTCCGGCAGGGACGTCTTGCCGACCTCGTTGGGTCCCTCGACGATCGTGACCCCACTCGGCAGGAAGCTCACATCGCTGTCAGTAACACCACGGTAGTTGCGCAGCCGCACCCGATGAATCCTCATGATCGTGACTCCACCAGCCGATGCAACAGCGTCAGAGCGTCTCGGGCGGCGACGGCCTGTTCTTCGTCAGCGGGGTCCTCGGCCATCCCGCTGACTTCGAGCAGAGCCTCGTGAGCGAAGCCCGAGAGTCCGAAGTGCTCCAGGTCTGCGTCGTCGGGGACCAGTACCAAGTCGCTGCGCCGCTCCCACAATTCCAGGGCCGCCAGCAGGTCGGCGTGGTGTTCCAGCAATCTGTCGAGTCGAGCCTTCTGCGCGACCGAGACCGAGCCCACTATCGACAGCTTCACGATCGTGCGGTCCTTGTCGTCCAACCCGGCGAGCCATTCCTCGAGTTCGTCGATGTCCTCATCGGCGCTCAAGTGCCGCTCGCAGCGCAGGAACCGCCAAGTGCCCACGCCCACGCGGCGGACGTCGACCTGTCCGGCGGCGGTGAGATCCACGATCAGCACGTTCCCGGGGTCTGTCTCGTCGTAGTCGGTCGGTTCGGGCGCACCCGCGTACCAGACTCGGCCGGATGCGCCCACGTCGGTCGTCGAGTGGCGGTCCCCCAGAGCGACGTAATGGATCACACCACCGTCGAGCAACTCCTCGAGGCGGTCCAGGGCGATCAGCTTCGGATCGACCGGGTTCGGCGACATCGAGTCGACCGCGCCGTGGCCCACGACGATGCGGACCGCATCGGTCGGCCCGAGCCCCTCGCAGGCGGCAGCTGCCAGGTCGGAGGTCGGGTGCTTGTTAGGCCACGGCGCAGGAACCAACTCGACGCCGTGCGACAACTCCACCGGACTCTCACTCTCGAGCACCCGCACGTTGTCGGGCCGCTGTTCGACGAACGCAGGCGACCGGAAGATGGACGATGCATCGAGGGGGTCGTGATTGCCCGGCAGCAGGAAGAACGTCACCTGCGGGTTGGCCCTCATCTTCTCGAAGGCCCGCACGAGAACCTGCCTGGAGACCTGGTTCGACTCGAACACGTCGCCGCAGACCACCACGAACGCACAGTTCTCCTCGACGGCCAGAGCACCGATCCTCTCGACGGCGTCGAGCCGCGCCGCGTCGAAGCGAGCCTGGGCCTCGCCGCGCAGAAAGTGCCGGGGCATACCAAGCTGCCAGTCACCGGAATGCACAAACTTGACCACGGCACTTCCCCCCGTTGAACCGGTTAGGTGGATAACGGCGGCGGTGGTTCCCGCGGTGCAACAATATACAGATCACGTATTGATGTCGAGACCGTGCACGTCGAGACCGTGAACACCGAGACGGCGGAGGCAACACCGGCCTAGGCCACGCCGCCGTGCATGGGCGGCTTTGGACCACAATCTCGGTAACGAACCGGCCGCAGAGATCTAGGACTAGGCCGGGCGATGATCGTTACTCATGTCTGTAGGTTCCCCTTGGGGAGGCCAGGCTGGACGTGACGCCGCAGCTGCCGGCCGAGTGCGAGTGGATCTCGGCCGTGCGGTGTGTCGGGCCGCGCGGGTCTTGGGTGGGCGCATGAGCCTGAGCGCGCCGCCGCCGGTGCTCGCCTGACGCTGTGATGGCACGCGACGGCGAGCGAGGGGTGTCTACTCTTCTCTGCGTGGTTGACCCTGGGGGTTCAGCGAACCAGCCCGCCGCCGGTTCGGGGGTGTGTGGTGATTGTGGTGCTGTGATGGTGCTGCGCACCGCGAAGCAGGGCCCGAACGCCGGCGGAGAGTTCTGCGGTGTCGGCGGGGTACTGGCTGGCCGACTGCATGGTGTTGCTAGGTGAGTCTCCTGACAGCCTTTGAGCGTTCTCGGGGTCGCGGCTCAGCAGCGCCCCCGCCACGTTCAGGACCATCTGATTCGCGGTTTCCTCGGGATGCCATGGGCCATCCTGGATCCGCCACCGCAGCGGGGCCTGCCCGGACGGGCTGGCGGCCTGCCCGGCTCCCTGGTCGGGCCAGGGCCAACGGCGCAGCACCCCGCGCAGCTACATCCTCCGCGCGGGGTTCAAGTGCGGGGTACTCGATTGCGTCCCGGGGCGCTACCAGCCGAGGTCGATGTCGGTGCCGGCGCTGCGGCTGGGGTCGATCCTGGTGCCGGTGCGGAGGTCATAGCCGGTGAAGGTCTCGTCGGCGAGTTCGATGATGTGGCGGGCTAGTGTCACCGCTGGGGCTGTTGGGGCCAGGGCGTCGAGTTCGTCAGCCGCGATGGCGGTCACAGATGTTGCGGCTTGCGCTATAGGTGGCGCCATTGTCTCCACTGTGGCCAAGTCGATGTCGGGGCGGTCCGCGATGTAGGTGCCGGCACCGCGCCAGATGCTCACATCTCCATAGGGGGCGTCACCGCGGGCGACGGTGTTGGTCTCAAGTTCCGCCAGCGCGGCGCGTACGTCGTTTGTGCGGTTGCCCGCGAGTGGCACCAGCAGGTCGATGCGGTGCTTGTGCGGCGCGGGGACGCCGTGCGCGGCTGCTAGGGCCTTGAGCGCGGTCTCGGTGGCCATCGCAGCCGCTGAGCACACATCCACCAGCCGCCACAGGGTCACGTGGTCGACCTCAGGCACCAGCAACTCCCAGTCGTCAGGGCGCATCGAGCGCGTCATGGCCGCAAGGGCCTTGGTGGCCTCTTCGAGACGGCCGAGGGCCTCGTCGGTGTTGTTGTCAGCCAAACCGATCTCCTTGTCCCATCGCACCGCCCCAGCGGGCCGGTCCACCAACACCACCACCGACGACGAGATCGCGGCTTCAAAGGACGCTGATACCTCCTGTGTGCGGCGCCGCCACTCGGCCCGGTCGGTCACAAACACCTCAACAGGGCTGTGAACCACACTCTCAGCGGCCTCGCACAACGCGCTGCGAATACCGTGCCGCTGCGAGTAGTCGATGTCATCAAAGACCGCCACCAAGTCGATGTCGCTGCCAGCAGTGGCGCGGCCACAAGCCACCGACCCGAACAACAACACCCGACCCGCACCAGCAGCAGCCACACACTCAGCAGCCCGCTGAGCCTCACGCACCGTCGGCACCCGCACCGTCGTCGTGGTGGCCATGACCCACAGCCTACAACCCGACCCAGAACCAACCAGCAGCCCCGAGCCGCCTCATCGCAGCCCGCGAAGGTTGCACCGCTGGCCGGGGTGTCCGCAGCGGACCCCGGTGTTGACCCAACGGACTCCCTGCTGCAGCCACCTTGCAACGGCTGCACGGCGTAGAGATCGACCCGGCATCTGTGGATCCCGCCCTGCGACTGCCGTTGAGGTTGAGTTCGGCCCCCATCTCTCGGAGGAGCTGCACGAATAGTCACGGCGATGCCAACCACGTCCGTGTGGCGTACGGCTAGATCCCGATGTGCATCGGATAGCCGGTCTCGTCGAACTCACTCTCGCCCAGGCAGATCGCGTCGTCCGAGGCAATGCGCCGAGCCGTCCACGACGTTAGGCCGCAGCCGGTCCGGTCCAGAGCCGTGGCACCCCGTCGAGTCCACCTCGTGACGCACCAACGCCACAACGATGCGGTCGAGGGGGTCTTGCTCCTCGCCTGACGGCGATGCTGCTATCACGCCGGCTGGGCGCTGGCGAAGATCTCCTCCGCTCGTGCCTTGATCCGGCGATGCCGCCCGGGGTCGGCCACAGCGCTGAGGTGCAGGCCGTCGTCGTGGTCGTCGTCGTAGACCTCCAGGCGCACCCTCAACCCGGCGCCTGCCCGCTCCAGCAATCCCGCAAGCTCTGCCACTGTCGGGCGGTGAGCGCCCGAACAGATGCGACCCAGCACCTCGGCGTCAACGCCCGCAGCCACAGCGAAGGCCTCCGCGCCGCCGGATGCTTCAGCTATGGCCGAGCGCACCAGCACAGCCCCCCAGCCTCCGGCGTCATGGCGGCCCTCGGCTGCCCCGATGTGTCGGGCCGGGGCCGGGTCCTCACCCGCCCAGTCCGGCTGCGCTCCAACCGGCGGCCCCGCAGGCGGCGCACCCAGGTCCTCGCGAAGCGCCCGCCTTTATGGCGCAAGGAAGAGTGCCCGGAGAGGGATTCGAACCCTCACGCCCTTGCGGGCGGCGGATTTTGAGTCCGCTGCGTCTGCCAGTTCCGCCATCCGGGCCGGAACGGGCCGCAGCCTACCGGGGACAGTTCCGCCGGGCCGCGGCCGAGGCCCCGGGGTAGCACCCGACGCCGGGCCGTCTAGCCTTTGAGGTCTTGCCGGGGCGGCCAGTCGACGAATCGAGCAAACCCTGCCATGAGCAACTCCAATGAAACGCGAACGGGCCGCGGCGAGTCTGAACATGAACCGGGCCGGAACATCGGCGGGTCCATCGTCGCGGTGAGGGAGATCCACCGATGATCGTCTTCATGTATCCGGGCCAAGGCTCGCAGCAGCCCGGCATGGGCGAGGCCTGGATCGACCACCCCTCCTGGGAGCTGGTGGCGGAGGCGTCCGAGGTCACCGACCGCGACGTGGCCCGCCTGCTGCTCACCGCCGACGCCGCGGAATTGACCGAGACCCGCAACAGCCAGCTCGCCACCTTCGTGATGTCGATGGTGACGCTCGACGCGGTGACCCGGCTCGGCACCGAGGCCGCCGGCCACGCCGGCCACAGCCTGGGCGAGTACTCGGCGCTGACCGCGTCCGGCGTGCTCGACTTCGGCGACGCCGCCGCGCTGGTGGCCGAGCGGGGCAACGCCATGCAGGCCGCCGCCGACGAGCGGGAGGGCACGATGGCGGCCATCCTCGGCCTCGACGACGACGACGTGCAGATCGCCTGCAGCCGGGCCCCCGGCGAGGTGTGGCTGGCCAACCACAACGCCCCCGGCCAAGCCGTGATCGCGGGCACCCATGAGGCCATCGACAAGGCTGCGGCCATAGCCCGCGAGCTCGGCGCCAAACGGGTCATGCCCCTCCAGGTGGGCGGCGCCTTCCACACGCCGTTCATGGCGCCGGCCCGGGACCGGCTGGCCAAGGCCATCGACCGCACCGAGTTCCGCGACCCCGAGGGGACGGTTGTGGCCAACGTCGACGGCGCAGACCACGGCCGTGGCGTCGAATGGCCGGACCTGCTCAAGGCTCAGCTCACCAGCCCCGTGCGATGGCGCCAGACGCTCATGACCCTCAACGACGCCGGGTTCACCACCTTCGTGGAGCTCGGGCCCGGGGAGGTCCTGGGACGTCTCGTCAAGCGCACCCTCAAGGGCACCCGGCCCCTGTCGGTGGCCGCTCCCGAGGACCTCGACAGCCTGCTGGAGGCGTTGGCCGCCACGCCGGCGAGCGCCTCGGCGGCCCTCGAGGGCGAGTACCTGTTCGCCACCGAGCGGCTGGTGGTCAGTCCCGCCAACGGCGTCTTCGAGGCCGGCGAGGGGATCGCCGTGGGAGCGTCGGTCGGTGTGGGCCACCTCATCGGCCGGGTCGGCGACCACGACGTTCGCAGCCCCTTCGCGGGCGAGCTGATGGGGGTCCTGGCGCTGGAGGGCGAACGGGTCACGGCCAGCCAGCCGATCGCATGGCTGCGGACGGTCTGACAGGATCTTTGGGAAACGACGGGGAGGTCTGATGGGCGCAAAGGTGATCGGGATCGGCACTTCACTGCCCGAGAAGGTCCTCACCAACGACGACCTGGCCGCGATGATGGACACCAGCGACGAGTGGATCCGGGAGCGCACCGGCATCCGCGAGCGCCGTATCGGCCTGCCCACCTCCACCATGGCCATCGAGTCGGGCCGGGCCGCCATGGAGATGGCCGGCCTCGGGCCCGACGACATCGACCTGTTCATCCTGGCCACCACCACGCCGGACCAGCGGGTGCCTGGCACCGCGGCGGTCACCCACGCCGAGCTGGGACTCGGCTGCGGGGCCTTCGACCTGAATGCGGCCTGCGCCGGCTTCACCTACGGGTTCGTCACCGCCAACGCCATGATCGACGCGCCCGGCGGCCCGCAGCGGGTGCTGCTCATCGGCGCCGACGCGCTGTCGCCGCTCACCGACTGGTCCGACAGGGGCACCGCCATCCTCTTCGCCGACGGCGGCGGGGCTGTGGTCCTGGAGCGCACCGACCACCCCACGCTGCTGGGATGGGATCTGGGCGCCGACGGCAATCACCGGCGGCTGCTGATGGGCGACCACGACTCCTTCATCACGATGGAGGGCCGCGATGTGTTCAAGGTGGCGGTCCGGGCCGTGTCCGAATCGGTGCTCACCGCTCTCGACCGGGCCGGCGTCAGCCCCGAGGAGGTCGACGTCCTGCTCCCCCACCAGGCCAACATCAGGATCATCGAGGCCATCTGCAAGCGCAGCGGCATCGACTTCGCCAAGAGCCACAACGTCATCGACCACACCGGCAACAACTGCGCAGCCACCATCCCGCTGTCGATGGCCAAGGCCCACGCCGACGGGGCGCTCGAGCCCGGAGCGATCGTGGTGATGACCGGTTTCGGGGCGGGCATGACCTGGGCGTCCACGGTGGTCCGGTGGTGAGGCGCAGCTCGTGAGCGACGCAGAGGGCGGGGCCGACGGACCCGCTCAGCGGGTGGCTCTGGTCACCGGCGGCAACCGGGGCATCGGACTGGCGACCGCCCGGCGGCTGAGCCGGGCCGGGTACCGGGTGGCGGTGACCTACCGCAGCGAGCCGCCCCCCGACGCCGACGCCCACAACCTGACGTGCGTGCGCTGTGACGTGACCGACGCCGAGTCGGTTGCGGCCGCCCTGGCCGAGACGACCGAGCGGCTCGGGGCTCCCGAGATCGTGGTGTGCAACGCCGGAATCACCCGCGACAAGCTGGTGCTGCGCATGTCGGAGGACGACTTCGCCGCGGTGATCGACGCCAACCTCGCGGGCGCCTTCCGGGTGGCCAAGCAGGCGGTCCGGTCGATGGTGCGAGCCCGCTGGGGCCGCATCGTCTTCATCTCGTCGGTGTCGGGCATCGCCGGCCAGGCCGGCCAGGCCAACTACGCGGCCTCCAAGGCCGGGCTGATCGGCCTGGCCCGGTCGCTGGCCAAGGAGTTCGCGTCCCGCAATGTGACCGTGAACGTGATCGCCCCCGGGGCCTTCAGCACCGACATGCTGGCCGCACTCAACGACGACCAGCTCGGCGCGATAGTGGAGCGCGTCCCGCTCGGAAGGGTCGGAGACCCCGACGAGTTGGCGGCGGCCGTCGAGTTCCTGGTCTCTGAGGACGCGAGCTACCTCACCGGTATCGTTCTTGCTGTGGACGGCGGCCTCTCGATGGGCTGAGGCGCCGTCTGCGGCAGCGACACCGGCCCGACCGCAAGCCAGAAAAATGGAAGGACAGGACCGTGGATGAGAACTTCGAGCGCTTCAAGCAGTGCACCGTTGAGGTGCTGTCGGTGGACGAGGCCGATGTGGTGCCCGAGGCAGACTTCGCAGACGACCTAGATGCTGACAGCCTCGACATCGTCGAGCTGGTGATGGCCCTCGAGGAGGAGTTCGACGTGAATGTCGACGAGGAGGAGCTCGAGGGCGTGGGCACCGTCGCGGAGGCCTTCGAGCTGGTCACTTCGAAGCTCTGATGGGGTCGCAGCCCTGATGGGCAGCCCTGATCGCAGGCGAGTAGCGGTAACCGGCCTCGGCGTAGTGTCGGCGGCCGGCATCGGCGCGGAGGCTTACTTCGAGGGCTTGTGCAGTGCCGCTCCCGTGGGCGAGCGGCGGGTCACCGGTTTCGACCCGAACGACCACTTCGAGAGCCCGAAGGAGGCCCGCCGGGCCGACCCCTACACGCAGTTCCTGGTGGCCGCCGCGGACCAGGCCCTCGCCCAGGCCGGCGAGACAGAGGCCGACCCGACCCGCTGCGGCACCATGATCGGCACCGGCGTGGGCGGCATCACCACCCTGGAGCACCAGATCGGGGTGCTGAAGGAGAAGGGCGCCCGCAGGGTGTCCCCGTTCCTGGTCCCGATGATGATGGCCAACGCCGGCGGGGCGACCCTCTCGATGCGCTACGGCTGGATGGGTCCCTCCGAGAACGTGGTCACCGCGTGCGCGGCCAGCACCCACGCGGTGGGCAACGCGGCCCGGCTCATCGCTGACGGCCGCTGCGACGTGGTGCTGGCGGGGGGCTCCGAGGCGCCGTTCACGCCCACCGCGATGGCCGGCTTCACCAACATGACTGCGCTGTCCTCCAGCGGCGTCAGCCGTCCCTTCGACGCGGGCCGGGACGGGTTCGTGATGGCCGAGGGCGCGGCCGCGCTGGTCCTGGAGGACTGGGACACGGCCCAGGCTCGGGGCGCGACGATCCTCGCGGAGGTTCTCGGCTCGGCATCGACCGCCGATGCCCACCACATCACCGCGCCGTCGCCGGGCGGCAGCGGCGCGGTCCACTGCATGCAGCTCGCGCTCGACGACGCCGGTGTGCGCCCCGCCGACGTGGTCCACGTCAACGCCCACGGCACCTCTACTGATCTCAACGACGCGGCCGAGGCCGAGGCGCTGTCGAAGGTGTTCGGAACCTCGCCGGGACCGCTGGTCACGTCGACGAAGGGCGTCACCGGCCACAGCTTGGGAGCCGCCGGCGCTCTGGAGGCGCTGGCGGTAGTGCTGGCCATGCAGAAGAGGCTGATACCGCCCACCGCCGGACTCACCGCGCTGGATCCCGAGCTGCCGCCGATCAGTGTGGTGATGGGAGAGCCGGCGCCTTGGGAGCCGGGCGTGTCGATCTCCAACTCTTTCGGCTTCGGGGGCCACAACGGCACGCTGGTGATCGCCCCGGCCGGATAGCGCGATCGCCTGCGGCTTTCGTCGTACTTCGCTGGAATAATCCCAGGTTTCTACGACCAAAGCCGGTCGGGATGCAGGTAAGGCGTCAGGCGTCGGCGATCACGAACATCAGGTCACACTCGGCGGCGACCTTCCCGTCGAGCAGGGCCCGCCCCGAGCCCCGGCCGGCCCGGCTCGACAGGCGGGTCATCTCCGCCTCGAGCTCGAGCGTGTCTCCGGGCCCGACCCGGCGCCTGAAGCGGGCCCGGTCCATGCCTCCGAACAGCGGCAGCCGCCCGGCATAGCGATCGTCCGACAGCAGAGCCACCGCGCCGAGCTGCGCGATGGCCTCGCACATGAGCACTCCGGGGACGGTGGGCACCCCCGGGAAGTGGCCCTCGAAGAAGGGCTCGTCGCCGCGGAGATGCCAGCGGCCACGAGCCCGTTCTCCGGGGACCAGTTCGGTTACCTCGTCCACGAACAGGAACGGCTCGCGGTGAGCGATGACCTCCTCAGGACGGGGCAGGCCCATGATCGGCCCGGGCCGGGGACGGTGTTCAGCCCCTGGCGGCGGACTTGAGCCTGGTGCCGGGCTGGATCTTCACCCCGGTGGACGCGGGAACCGACACCGACTCGCCCGTCTGCGGATTCCGTCCCATCCGGGCGGCGCGCTCCACCGTCGAGATCTTCAGGTAGCCGGTCAGGTTGACCTCGCCTCCGGCGGCGACCTGGTCGCAGGCCAGCTCGAGGAGTGCGTCGATGCACTTCGCGGCATCGGCTTGGGACACGCCGGCTCTGAGAGCCACAGCACCAACAACATCACGCTTGTTCATTTCTTCGTTGCTCCTTTGCGATGACGGCGCCGGTCGCCGCACCGTTTGCGGCCCGCGACTCTAGGGGAGGCCATCGGGATTGTTGCGGATGCTTCCTGCCGACCGGCGTGGTGGCCGCGGCCGAACGGTCGGTCAGCGGCGGACGACGACCGAGGAGCCGTGGCCGAAGAGGCCCTGGTTGACGGTGATCCCCACCTGGGCTCCCTCCACCTGCCGGGCACCGGCGGTGCCCCGGAGCTGCCAGACCAGCTCGCAGACCTGGGCAATGGCCTGGGCCGGAACGGCCTCGCCGAACGCCCCCAGGCCGCCGCTGGGGTTGACGGGCAGCCGCCCGCCGATGGCGGTGTCGCCGTCCCTGAGCAACTGCTCGGCGTCGCCGGCGGCGCAGAATCCGAGCTGCTCGTACCAGTCGAGCTCCATGGCCGAGGACAGGTCGTACACCTCGGCCACGTCGATGTCGTCGGGACCGAGCCCGGCCTCGGCGTAGGCCCGGGCGCCGATCGACTCCTTGAATCCGACCGTTGCGGTGGTCGAGCCGGCCAGCGAGTCCGCGGCCAGGTACGGCAGGTCGATCACCGGGTCCGGGTAGGTGGGAGACACCGTGGAGATCCCCGCCACCCGCACCGGGTTGCGGTGGCCGTGGTCGCGGGCCCATTCCATGGACGAGACCACCAGGGCCGCTCCCCCGTCGGAGGTGGCGCAGATGTCGAGCAGCCGCAACGGGTCGGAAACCACCGGCGAGTTGCGCACGTCGTCGAGGCCGTACTCCTTGGTGAAGCGGGCACTCGGGTTGTGGGCCCCGTGGCGGGAGTTCTTGACCTTGACCATGGCGAAGTCGTCGGTGGTGGCCCCGTAGAGGTCCATACGGCGCCGGGCTTGCAGGCCGAAGTAGACCGGGTTGGTGGCGCCGACCAGATGGAACCGCAGCCAGTCGATGTCGTCGGGCCGGTGGCCCTCGTTGGGGGCCAGAAAGCCCTTGGGGGTGGTGTCGGCTCCCACCACCAGCGCGACTTCGCAGGCGCCGGAGAGGATCTGGCCCCGGGCCACCTGCAGCGCGGTGGCTCCCGAGGCGCAAGCCGAGTAGCTGCTGGCCAGCTGGGCGCCGGTGAAGCCCAGCGCCCGGGCGAAGGTCGAGCCGGCCACGTAACCCGGGTAGCCGCAGCGCACCGTCACCGCGCCCGACACGAAGCCGACATCCGCGTAGTCGACGTCGGCGTCAGTGAGGGCGTCACGGGCCGCGGCCACCCCGTACTCGGTGAAGTTGCGGCCCCACTTGCCCCACGGGTGCATCCCCACGCCGAGGACGGCGATCTCGTCCATGGCTCAGTCCTCCAGTGCCGTGGCCGCCACCGGGCGCCACTTCCAGACCAGATACTCGTGTTCGTCGTCGCGGTAGAGGGTGTCGGTGGTGAGCTCCATCTCCATGCCCACCTCCAGGTCGTCGGGCCCGACGCCGGCTACGCACTGCCCCAGTACCACCATCTTCTCGGCCTCGAGTTCCACGGCCGCGACGGTGATCGGCTCGTAGGGCTCGGAGGTCACCACGAACGGCGGCGGAGGCGGGTAGTGGCTGGTCGTGTAGGACCACACCCGTCCTCGCCGGCTGAGCAGCACCTCCTCGAGCTCGACCGGACCGACCCGGGGGTCGGCGCCGCCGAGGTGCTTGGGGAAGAAGTACGACTCGGTGCCCGGCACCCGGCCCCCGATAAGCCGCGGCTCGTCGGCGTCGGTGGTGAACAGCCCCTCCACCGCCGGCGCCCTCGTTCTCTGCATGGAGCGCAAGGCTAGCGACAAGGGCCGCTCAAGCCCGGGCAGAAACGGAGGTGCGACGCCGGACTCCTGATGCTGCGATTGCGGCAACCGACCGGCGCCGCGAGTCGCTGTGGTAGAGATGGAGTAGATGGAACTCCCACAGCGCAGACGCCTGGTGATGCGGGCTGCGGCTGCGCTGGCCGTGCTTGCGGCGTTGCTGGGTGCAGCGCCAGCAGCAGCGGAGGCCCAGTCGACGGATGCAGGCTACTTCAGCGACGACGACGGCAGCGTGCATGAGCCGGCTCTGGATGCACTGGCGGCTCGAGGTGTGCTGGCCGGCATCGAGTGCGGCGAGGGTCTGATCTGCCCCAGCAAGCCGCTCAAGCGCTGGGAGATGGCGGTGTGGCTGGTGCGGGTGCTCGACGGCGCCGAGCCCGCAGCCGTCGAGGCTGAGCGCTTCTCGGATGTCGACTACGACCTGTGGTGGGCGCCCTTCGTCGAGCGACTGTTCGACATGGGCATCACCGGCGGCTGCCGTCGCGAACCATTGCGGTACTGCCCCGACAGCAGCGTGACCAGGGCCCAGATGGCGACCTTCCTCACGAGGGCCTTCGAATTCGAAGCAGCCCCTTCGGCGGGCTTCACCGATGGCAGCGACGGAAGCCACAGCGCCGATATCGACGCTCTAGCGGCAGCGGGCGTCACCGCGGGCTGCAGCCGCGAGCCGTTGCGGTACTGCCCCGCCGACCCAGTCACCAGGGCTCAGATGGCCACCTTCCTGGGCCGAGCCTCGGGCCTCATCGAGTTGCCCGCCTCGGTGCGGTTCACCGCCGTCGACGACGGGTGGCGGCATACGTGCGGCCTGCGGGCCGACGGCGCCGTCGTCTGCTGGGGCGACAACGAGCACGGCCAGGGCGAGGCCCCGTCCGGGGAGTTCAGCGCGATCTCGGTGGGCGCCGACCACTCGTGCGGCCTGCGGGCCGACGGCGCCGTCGTCTGCTGGGGCGACAACGGACTCGGCCAGGCTGATACGCCCACCGGCACCTTCACGGCAGTGGCGGCCGGAGACAGGCATACCTGCGCGTTGCGCAGCGACGGGACGGTCTCCTGCTGGGGCTACGATTCCGCCGGCCAGGCCGACCCTCCGGGTGACTCCTTCACCTCGGTGAGCGCCGGCTTCCGCCACAGCTGCGGAGTGCGCTCCGACGGTGCCGCCGTGTGCTGGGGCGACAGCGCCGAGGGCCAGGCCGACCCTCCGGACGGCGATTTCCGCGAGGTGGGAGCCGGAAACCACCACAGCTGCGGGCTGAGGTCCGAAGACTCGACGATCGTCTGCTGGGGCTCGGACTCCACCCGCCAGCTGGTCGCTCCGAGCGGGCCCTTCAAGGCCGTGAGTCTCGGTTGGCGGCACACCTGCGGGCTGCGCGCCGACGGAACCGCGGTGTGCTGGGGGCAGGGACGCTCGGGAGTGACGAGGACGCCGAGCGGGGAGTTCACCCATGTCAGCGCGAGCATCGGCCATGACTCCGTTCGCGCCTGCGGCGTGCGGGTCGATGGAGCCGCCGTCTGTTGGGGCCGGGCTGACTACGGTCGGCCGAAGCCGACCGAAGGCGCCTTCGAAGAGGTGAGCGCGGGCGATGGGCACGCCTGCGCGGTCCGCGCCTCCGGCGAGGTCGCCTGCTGGGGCAGCAACAGCAGGCAACAGGCCGAGGCGCCCGACGGCGAGCTCCGAGCGGTGGCCGCAGGCGGAACCCACTCATGCGGCGTGGGGATCGACAATGCGATCGTGTGCTGGGGGAAGCCGGATTTTGGGCCGTTCCGCGCCCCCGAGGGCGAGTTCGGCGCGGTGGCCGCGGGCCGTCGGCACTCTTGCGGATTGCGGCTGGATGAGGCGGTCGTCTGCTGGGGCGAAAACGGTTCGGGCGAGGCGGACGCTCCGCAAGGAGCGTTCCGTGCCCTCGGGCTGGGCAGTTGGCATTCTTGCGCGGTCAGCACCGACGGCGCCGTCACCTGCTGGGGCAACAACAGCAACGGTCAGGCCGCGGCCCCTGACGGCGAGTTCGTCTCGGTCGCTGCGGGCTCCTGGCATTCGTGCGGTCTTCGCGCTGACGGCGCCGTCGTGTGCTGGGGCGCGGGAGGCGAAGCGCAGCTGCGCGTTCCCGAGGGGCAGTTTGCGGCCGTCGCATCGGGGGATCTCCACTCGTGCGCGATCGACGTCCACCGCGCCGTGGTGTGCTGGGGCTCGAACGAACACGGTCAGCTGGATGCCCCCGGCGGCGAGTTCGTGGCGGTCGCCGCCGAGCGTCTGCACTCGTGCGCGGTCCGGGCCGACGGGACGGTCGCCTGCTGGGGCCGCGCCGGCTACCGGGCGCCTCCGCCCGGCGTCCAGCGCTTCGTCCGGTTCGACCATCCGGACCCCGGCAGTTGCCGCCCGCACGGACCGGACGGCGTCACCGCGGGGTTCCCGCTGCCGTCGTGGGCGGCGTCGTCGCTGGGCACGCTCCGCGTGGCCGTGCTGTTCGTGGACTTCCGGGACGCTCCGGCGGGCCACTCCACCCGCCAGGAGGCCGGACTGGGCCTGCCCTTCGCTGAGAGGTACCTCGAGGCGGTCAGCTACGGCCGGCTCGACGTCGAGTTCGATCCCTTCCATGGCTGGCTGCGGGCCGCGCATGGCGTCGAGCACTACCTGACCGAGCGCGGGTGGGTAGGACGCGCTCTAACCGCCGAGGCCGTGCAACTGACCGACCCGGACATTGACTTCGACAGCTACGACATGATGATGGTCGTGACGCCGAGCTCGCACCTGTCGGGCGGCAACTCCCTGGGAGCAGTCCGCACCGACGACGCCTACATCCCAGCGGTACAGGTCAACATCCAACCGATCGGGCAGCCGATCGAGCCGTGGCCTTGGGGCCGGACGGCCGCCCATGAGATGGCTCACGGCCTCGGCCTCGCCGACCTATACGCCTACGACGACAGCCGCTTCGGCGGACCTGATCCGCCTGCCGATCGGTCATGGGTCTATTCCACAATGGGCCTAATGAGCCTGCGGGTCCGTTTCATCGCCGACATCGAGGACCCGCGCTTCGCCTATGACGTGCGCTTCCCGGATGGTTTCCGCTTCACCGACTACCAGTTGAGCCCTCACGCGTTCGAAATGCTGGCGTGGAGCCGCTGGCAGCTCGGCTGGCTGGACGCCTCGCAGGTCGTGTGCATTGACGACGATCAGGCGACGGTCGCCCTGAGCCCGGTCGCGGCCCCTGACGGCGGAACGGCCATGGCCGCCGTGCCTCTCTCGGGACACGGGACGCTCGTGATCGAGAGCCGGCGCAAGATCGGCTACGACGCCGACCTCGACCAGGCTTTTGCCGACGGAGCGGCCGCGACGCTGCCGACACTGGTGACCGAGGGCGTGCTCGTGTACACCGTCGACGCGTCGCTCCCTACGGGCGAACTCCCGCTGACGGTGGCGGGCGACAGCGGCGACGGCAGCGTCGGAGACTATCCGGTGCTCACGGTGGGCCAGAGCGTGACAGTGAGGGGCTACACCATCTCCGTGGTCGCCGACGACGGTGACACTCACACCGTCACCATCACCAAGGACTAGAGGGGACTGCAAGGAGCTGACTCCGCCGACACGCGGCTGGGGCGCGGCTAGCGTGCCCATCCATGAGCTCGTATCGATCCATCTCGGCGTGGGACGACTTCCCCGTCCACCAGACCTCTGAGTACGTGCGCCACCCGGCGACCTCGGACCGCAACTTCTACGACCGCTACTACTTCAACCTGCATCCGTCCAGCGGCGAGTACTTCGCCATCTTCGGGCTCGGTCAGTACCCCAACCTGGGCACCACTGACGCCTACCTGGCGGTCACCATGGGCGACGACCACAACGTGGTGCGGGCCAGCAAGCCGCTGACGGATCGGGCCGACATCTCGGTCGGGCCGGTGCGCATCGAGGTGGTCGAGCCGCTGCGCAGGCTGCGGGTGATCGTGGAGCCCGGGCGGCCGGCCGACTCCCAGCTGGCCATGGACGTCACATGGACCGCGCCCGTAGACCCCTTCGAGGAGCCCCGCCAGTACCTGCGGGCCCGGGGCACGGTCGTGTTCGACACCCAGCGGTTCGCGCAGCTGGGCCGCTGGGAGGGAACCCTCAACGTCGCGGGGACCGATGTCGCGGTCACCCCGGACCGCTGCGGCGGGGCCCGGGACCGGTCGTGGGGGGTGCGCCCCGTGGGTGAGAAGCAGCCCGACGGGATCCGCCAGACCATCTCGGCGCTTCCGGGCATGTGGAACTACATGCCGGCCGACTTCGGCGACCACTGGGTCATCTACCTGTGCCACGAGGAGCCCGACGGCAACAGGACCATGCAGACCGGGATGCGGGTCTGGACCGATCCCGAGCGGCCCCGCGACTACCTCGGGCGCCCCGAGTGGACCCACGACACCATCAGCGGCAGCCGCCTGCTGTCGGGGTCCCATATCGCGTTCGGTGACGCGCCCGGCGGGCCGATCACCGTCGATGTCGAGCCGCTGGCCACCAACTTCATCTCCATCGGCGCGGGCTACGGCGCCGAGCCCGACTGGCGCCACGGCATGTGGCAGGGCGAGGAGCTGGTGGAGCAGGCTCTCTCGTACAAGGTGAGCGAGATCCGGGGCCTGGGACAGTACGGGGTGGTGGACTCGGTGGCCCGCTTCACCTACGACGACCCGGTCCGCGGCCCGCAGGAGGGCTACGGACTGTACGAGCACGGCTTCTTCGGACCATTCCCCAAGCTCGGCCTGGCCGACCGGGGCGACCTCTTCGCCTAGAGGCCGAGCACGCCCGTTCGCGACTCCCGTATAGGGGCGGCCGAGCCCTTCGGGTAGATTCGCGCAACGATGACAGACAGCAGACGGACCAGGCTCAGGTTCGACGATCTCCGCGACCGGCGAGCCTTCCAGAGCCGGCACATCGGTCCGACCCCCGAAGACATATCCGAGATGCTCGCGGTGGTGGGGGTGGCAGACCTCGACGAGTTGATCGACCGCACCGTCCCCCACGACGTCCGCCAGCGCGAGCCCATGGAGCTGCCCACCCTCGGGCCCCGCCTGACCGACTACGACGAGCTGCTGGAGATGGCCCGCTCGAACCGCCTGGCCGTGTCGATGCTCGGCATGGGCTACCACCACACCATCACCCCGGCCGTGATACGCCGCAACGTGTTCGAGAATCCGGGCTGGTACACGGCCTACACCCCGTACCAGCCCGAGATCTCGCAGGGCCGCCTGGAGGCGCTTCTCAACTTCCAGACCATGGTCAGCGAGCTGACCGCCATGGACATCGCCAACGCCTCGCTGCTGGACGAGGCCACTGCCGCGGCCGAGGCCATGACCCTGCTGCACCGCGTCGGCCGGGGACGCCAGGGCGACCGCTTCGCGGTGGACGAGGCCTGCCATCCCCAGACCATCGCGGTGGTCGAGGCCCGAGCCGAGCCCATCGGCCTCGAGGTGGTGGTGTGCGACCCGGCCACCGCCGACCTCGACGGAGTGTTCGGCGTGCTGGTGCAGTACCCGGGCACCACCGGAGCCGTCCCCGACCTGCGATCCATCATCGAGCGGGCCCACGGATCGGACACGCTCGTGGCCGTCGCCGCCGACCCGCTGGCGCTGTGCGTGCTCACCCCGCCGGGTGAGATGGGCGCCGACGTGGTCGTGGGCTCCACCCAGCGCTTCGGCGTGCCGATGAGCTTCGGCGGCCCCCACGCCGCCTACATCGCCGTGCGCGAGGAGTACCAGCGGGCCCTGCCCGGCCGCCTGGTCGGGGTGTCCAAGGACGCCGCGGGCCGCCAGGCGCTGCGGCTGGCGCTGCAGACGCGTGAGCAGCACATCCGCCGGGAGAAGGCCACGTCCAACATCTGCACCTCGCAGGTGCTGCTGGCGGTGATGGCGTCGATGTACGCCATCCATCACGGGCCCGAGGGGCTGTCGCGGATAGCGCTGCGGGTCAACCGGGTGGCCTCCATCCTGGCGCACGGACTCAGTGAGAACGGCATCGAGATCGTCAACGACCAGTTCTTCGACACGGTGTGCATCCGGGTGCCGGGCCGGGCCGACAAGGTGATCGCGATGGCTCTGACCGCCGGCGTGAACCTGCGCCGGGTCGACGCCGACACCGTTGCGGCGTCGGTCGACGAGCGCACGACCCCCGCCGACCTGGAGGCCGTGTGGAAGGCGTTCGGATACCGGGCCGACTTCCGCATCCTGGACCGGATCGTGGACGACCCCCGACCACCGGAGTACCGGCGCACCACTCCGGTGCTCTCGCACCCGATCTTCTCGGCCTTCCGCAGCGAGACCGAGCTGGTGCGCTACATGCGCCGGCTGGTGAACCGCGACATCGCCCTCGACCGCTCGATGATCCCGCTGGGCTCGTGCACGATGAAGCTCAACGCGGCCACCGAGATGGAGCCGGTCAGCTGGCCCGAGCTGGCCAACATCCACCCCTTCGCCCCACTGGACCAGACCGTCGGCTACCAGCGCCTGATCGACCAGCTCGAGCAGTGGCTGGCCGAGATCACCGGCTTCGCGGCGGTGTCGCTGCAGCCCAACAGCGGGGCCCAGGGCGAGCTGGCCGGCCTGCTGGCCATCCGGGCCTACCACCGCAGCCGGGGCGACACCGGCCGCGACGTGTGCCTCATCCCGTCGTCGGCCCACGGCACCAACGCGGCCAGCGCGGTGATGGCCGGGATGCGGGTGGTGGTGGTCGACTGCGACGACATGGGCAACGTCGACGTGGACGACCTCAAGCGCAAGGCCGTCGACCACAGCGACACCCTGGCTGCGCTGATGATCACCTACCCGTCGACCCACGGCGTGTTCGAGACCGCGGTGCGCCACATCTGCGACGTCGTCCACGAGCACGGCGGCCAAGTGTACCTCGACGGGGCCAACCTCAACGCCATGGTGGGACTGGCCCGGCCGGGACGGTTCGGCACCGACGTCAGCCACATCAACCTGCACAAGACCTTCTGCATCCCCCACGGGGGCGGCGGGCCCGGCGTCGGTCCCATCGGCGTGGCCGAGCACCTGATCCCGTTCATGCCCAACCACCCGCTCGCCCCGGTGGCCGGACCCCCGACCGGCCCGGGCCCGGTCGCGGCCGCTCCCTGGGGCTCGGCGGGGATCCTGGCCATCCCATGGATGTACATCCACATGATGGGAGCCGAGGGCCTGCGGCGGGCCACCGAGGTCGCCATCCTCAACGCCAACTACGTGGCCGCCCGGCTCAGCGAGGCCTACCCCATCCTGTACGCCGGGTCGGAGGGGTTCGTGGCCCACGAGTGCATCATCGACACCCGCGTGCTGCGGGACACTTGCGGGATCACCGTCGACGACATCGCCAAGCGCCTGATCGACTACGGCTTCCACGCCCCCACCATGAGCTTCCCGGTGGCGGGAACGCTGATGATCGAGCCCACCGAGTCCGAGGGCAAGGCCGAGCTGGACCGGTTCTGCGACGCCATGCTGGCCATCGCCGAGGAGGCCCAGAGGGTGGGCCGGGGCGAATGGCCCGCCGACGACAACCCGCTGGTCAACGCCCCCCACACCTGCGAGGACGTGACCGCCGACGAGTGGCCTCATCCGTACAGCCGCACCGAGGCCGCCTACCCGGAGGCCTTCGACCGGGCCAACAAGTACTGGTCCCCGGTGGGACGCATCGACGGGGCCTACGGCGACCGCAACATCATGTGCAGCTGCCCGCCGCTGGAGGATCTCGCCGAGGTCCTCGACGGCTGACACGGCCCGCACCGCCGGGCCGCCCCGGCTGCTCCACACAGGAATCTCGGGTTGATTGTGTGGCCCGTATGCACAGAAATCGCACCTAGATTCTGAACGGACTCGCTGGAGCGCGTCACATACCCGAGGGAGAACGCCATGCCCGACGCCCTAGTGGAACGCGACGGCCATGTGATGGTCATCACCATGAACCGGCCCAAGCGCATGAACGCCATCACCGGGCCGATGCTCATCCGCATGTACGACGCCTACGAGGAGGCTTCCGCCGACCCGGAGGTGCGCTGCATCGTGGTGACCGGCGCGGGCGGCAACTTCTGTGCGGGCGCCGACCTGCGGGCCATGGCCGGCGACGCCGAGGACTCCGACCCACTCGATCACCGGGCCCGGATGGCCGAGGACCCCGACATCGTCTACAAGGCCCTGTTCCGCCACTACCGGCCGACCAAGCCGATCGTGGCCGCGGTCGAGGGAGTCGCCATCGCGGGCGGGACCGAGCTCCTGCAGGCCATGGAGATCAGGGTGGCCGGCGAGTCGGCCCGGTTCGGGGTCAGCGAGGCCCGATGGTCGCTGTATCCGCTGGGGGGCTCTGCGGTGCGGCTGCCCCGCCAGATCCCCTACACCCACGCGGCCGAGATCCTGCTCACCGGCAAGCACATCAGCGCCGCCGAGGCTCTCGAGATCGGCCTGATCGGCCATGTGGTCCCCGACGGGCAGGCCCTCGACAGGGCCCTGGAGATCGCCGGCGTGGTGGCGGCCAACGGACCGCTGGCCACCGCGGCCATCACCCGCACGCTGCACGAGTGCGACGGCATGGAACTCGACGACGCATTGCGCCACGAGTGGGACTACGGGCAGGCGGTGTTCCGCTCCAACGACGCCAAGGAGGGCCCGAAGGCCTTCGCCGAGAAGCGAACCCCCAACTTCACCGGCACCTGATCCGCCGAACTGGCAGCACAATGCACGCTATCCATGCAAAACGCTGCCAATTCCGAGGGTGGTGGCCGCTCGGCTGCGAACTGGCAGCACAATGCACGCCATCCGTGCAGAACGCTGCCAATTCCCTGCGAGGTTTGGCGCTAGGGTGCCGGGCTCGATGCGGAGCTTCGACCTTCTGATCATCGGCGCGGGCTCGGGCAACTCGGTGATCGGGCCCGAGCACGACAGCTGGGATGTCGCCATCGCCGAGCACGGCCTCTTCGGGGGCACCTGTCTCAACGTCGGCTGCATCCCGTCCAAGATGTTCGTGTACGCCGCCGAGGTGGCCTCCCTGGCCGCCGACTCGGAGCGGCTGGGCATTCACACCCGCTTCGACGGCGCCGACTGGCCCGCGGTGCGCGACCGCATCTTCGGCCGGATCGACCCGATCGCGGAGGGCGGGCTCACCTACCGGCAGGAACTGCCCAACGTGACCGTCTACACCGACACGGCCCGCTTCGTGGCACCTCGCACGGTGGCGGTCGGAGACGAGACCATCACCGCGGAGCGGATCGTGGTCGCGGCGGGAGCCCGGCCCGCCATTCCCGACGTGGACGGTCTGGCCAGCTGCGGCTACCACACCTCCGACACGGTCATGCGCCTCGACGACCTTCCCGAGCGCCTGCTGGTCATGGGCGGGGGCTACATCGCGGCCGAGCTCGGCTCGGTGATGGGCGCCTTCGGAACCCAGGTCACGTTCGTGCTGCGGGGCGACACCTTCCTGCGCCGCGAGGACGACGAGATCCGTACCCGGTTCACATCGGAGCACAACCGCCGTTTCGACGTCCGCCTCAACACCCGGGTGCTGGCCGCCCGCCGGGAGGGCGCCGAGGTCGTGCTCGACGTTCAGGACGGTGCCGGCCGCCGGACCGAGCTGCGAGCCGACGAGCTGCTGGTCGCCACCGGCCGGATTCCCAACGGCGACCGCCTGGAGGTGGCCGCTGCAGGCATCGACACCGACTCAGCCGGCTACGTCGTCACCGACGATCAGCTCCAGACCTCCGCCGAGGGCGTGTGGGCGCTGGGCGACATCACCAACCCGGTGCAGCTCAAGCATGTCGCCAACCACGAGGCCCGGGTGGTGCGCCACAACCTGTCCCATCCCGACGATCCGATCCGGGTCGACCACCGCTTCATCCCCCACGCGGTGTTCGGCCATCCCCAGGTGGCCAGCGTCGGCCTCACCGAACGGGCGTGCCGGCAGCAGCAGATCCCGTACCGCAGCCACGTGCAGCCCTTCAGTTCGGCCGCCTACGGCTGGGCCATGGAGGACACCGACAGCGCAGTCAAGGTGATCGCCCATACCGAGACCCGGCGCCTGCTCGGCGCCCACATCATCGGCCCCCAGGCCTCCACCCTCATACAGCAGCTGATCCAGGGGATGCACTTCGACCTGACCGTCGACCAGATGGCCCGCCACCAGTACTACATCCACCCAGCCCTCCCTGAAGTAGTCGAACAGGCCCTACTGGAGCTCTAGAGAGCCCACTCAGCGGCATCGACGGACTGGCCGACCAGCGGCATCGACGCCATCACCGCCAGCAGCACTTGCGAGGTGCACTCAGCGGTATCAACGGACTTGCCGACCAGCGGCCCTCTAGGCGGGTCGGCTAGGCCGGGGGGTGGCACGGGGGCAAGGAATGGCGCCGCTTGCGGCGCCAGGCCGCGCCCGTGACAGGACCCGCCGGCCGGATCAGACACTCACGCGGAAGAGGCGGGGTCCGTATGCTGAAGGGCATGGCCAGCACGTTCGGGACCCTGTTCCGGGTAACCACCTTCGGCGAGTCGCATGGCGGCGCAGTGGGCGTGGTGGTCGACGGCTGCCCGCCCAGGCTGGCCCTGGACCTGGCCGAGGTTCAGGCCGACCTGGACCGGCGCCGCCCCGGCCAGAGCCGGCTGGTCACCCAGCGGGCCGAGAGTGACACCGCCGAGATCGTGTCGGGAGTCTTCGGCGGTTACACCACCGGCACGCCCATCGCGGTGCTGGTGCGCAACAAGGACGCCCGCTCCGAGGCCTACGAGCACCTGCGGGACGTGTACCGGCCCTCCCACGCCGACTACACCTACGACGCCAAGTACGGCTTCCGGGACTGGACCGGCGGGGGTCGGGCGTCGGCGCGCGAGACCATCGGTCGGGTCGCGGCGGCCGCCATCGCCCGCAAGCTGCTACAGGCTGCAGCCGGTGTGGAGGTGCTGGGCTGGGTTCAGTCGGTGCATGACATCGAAGCGGCCGTCGATCCGGGCGCAGTCACCCGCGACGACGTGGAGGCCGGTCCTACCCGCTGCCCCGACCCGGCCGCGGCAGAGCAGATGGTCGAGGCCATCGAGGCTGCCCGGCGCGACGGCAACTCTCTGGGCGGCGTGGTGGAGTGCGTGTGCCGCGGCGTGCCCGCCGGGCTGGGCGAGCCGGTGTTCGACAAGCTCGAGGCAGCCCTGGCCGGGGCCATGCTGTCGCTTCCGGCGGCCAAGGGCTTCGAGATCGGCAGCGGCTTCGCTGGCACCCGCCTCACCGGTCTGTCCCACAACGACCCGTTCATACCGGGCGAAGGCGACTCGATCCGTACCGCCTCCAACCGCTCCGGCGGCGTGCAGGGCGGCATCTCGAACGGCGAGGACATCGTGGTCCGGGTTGCGTTCAAGCCGACCTCCACCATCGCGTCCGAACAGCAGACCGTCACCCGAGGCGGCGAGGCCACCACCCTGGCCGCCCGCGGCCGCCACGACCCGTGCGTGTTGCCCCGCGCCGTGCCCATGGTCGAGGCCATGGCGCTGCTGGTGCTGGCCGACCACTGGCTGCGCCAACAGGCCGTAGACGTACTCGATCCCCTTCCCGAACGCCCCTGAGCCGCGCCACCGGTCAGGCCGGAGGGTGGCACGGGGGCAAGCAATGGCGGCGCTCGCGCCGCCAGGGCGCGCCCGTGACAGGACCGCCGGCCGGACGACCAGAGTCAGGCGATCAGCGGTGGAAGGGAGGCTTCACCACCCGGGCCGGCAGGTCCCGGCCCCTCACGTCGATGACCACGTCATCCCCGACGGCGACGCCGGGCGCCAAGAAGGCCAGCGCGATGCCCTGGCCCAGCACTGGCGAGAAGTTGCCGCTGGAGACCACGCCGACCTCATCGTGGCCTCGCCGCACCGCGCAGCCGTCGCGGGGCGGGCGGCCCTTGTCGGCCAGCAGGCCCCGCAGCCGCCGGTGCGGCCCGGCCTCGCGCTCGGCCTCCAGCGGGGCCCGGCCCCGGAAGTCGCCCTTGTCCCAGCGCACGACCCAGCCCAGACCGGCCTGAAGCGGGGTTATGCCGGGGCCGAGCTCGTGGCCGTGCAGGGGCAGTCCCGCCTCCAGGCGCAACGTGTCGCGCGCACCCAGGCCGGCCGGCGAGACTCCCGCGCCGACCAGGCGCTCCCACACGGTGGCGGCGTCCTCGACGCCGACGGCCATCTCGACGCCGTCCTCGCCCGTGTACCCGGTGCCGGCCACCGTGACCGGGATGTCACCGAAGCGGCCGGCGCTCACCTTGAACCGACCGACCGACGCCACATCGTCGCCGCCCGCGGCCGCGAGCCGGGCTCGGGCCTCGGGGCCCTGGACCGCGATCACCGCTCGTGCCGCGGTGACGTCGGCCACATCCAGATCCTCGGCTCCTTCCCGGAGGGCGCCGACGACCCGGTCGGTGTTGGAGGCGTTGGGCATCACGTCGAACCGGTCGGCGCCGACCCACCACACGATGATGTCGTCGAGCACCGACGCGTCGGAGGCGTCGAGCAGGTGGGTGTACTGGGCCGACCCCACCCCGACCCGGTCCAGGTCGTTGGTCAGGGCCCGCTGCAGGGCGCGGTGGGCGCCGGCGCCCTGCACCCGCACCGTCCCCAGGTGCGACACATCGAAGAGTGCCGCCCCCGTGCGGCAGGCCATGTGCTCGGCGACGGTGCCGGTCTCGTACTGCAGGGGCATCTCCCAGCCCCCGAACGGCACGAGCTTCGCCCCGGACCGCGCGTGCACATCGTGCAGTGGTGAGCGCCGCAGATCGGACATGGCGAAGGTCTGGCTCAGGCGGCGACGGCGAGCCCGTACTTGCGGCCGATCCACTCCATGTCACGGCGGTTCAGGAACTTGATCTGAACGTCCGGGTAGTTCTCAGCGAGCAGCCTCAGCTTCTGCTTCTTGCGGTTGACGAGCCGCTGACGCAGGGTGGTGAGCTCCACGTACATGTCGAAGTCGGGAAGGTAGAAGTCCGGCGTGAATCCGCAGGCGGTGTTGCCGCTCGAGTCGCGCTCGAGAACGAACATCCGCGGCTCGTACTCCCAGTTGATGCCGTAGGAGTCGAGCAGGCCGGCGAACGCCTGCTCGGAGGGGTGGGCGAAATCCACGCGCCGCTCTCAGGACTCGCCGATTGCGGCTCGAGCGTCGCCCTCTTCGCCCTCTTCGTCCTCGGCGCGCTCGTCGGTGGCGGGGTGGAGCTCGACTATGGCTGCGTCCACCTCGCGCCCGATGCTCGACAGCGGCAGAACGCCCTGGCCGCGCTGGAGGGCGTCGATGAGGTCGTCCTGGCTGCGCACGATGGCCGCGTTGGCCCCGTCGATCACCAGATTCGCCGAGGAGATGTCCTGTCCTAGCTCGTTGCGGACGTAGTCGAAGATGGCCCGCACCTTCTCGAGCTTGATGCCGTTGTCGAGCAGCCGCTTGATCACCTTCAGCCGGACCAGGTCGTCGTAGCTGTACCGGCGGCGGCTGCCGCTGCCGGCAGCCTCGACGAGGGAGGGAGTAATGAGCCCGGTGCGGGCCCAGTAGTCGAGTTGCCGGTAGGTGATGCCGACAACATCGGCGGTGAGCTTGGCGCTGTACCCCTGAAGGTGCGCCATGTCTCGGTCCATGAGCTGCTCCCCTGCTTGTCGCTGGTGCCCGTCTCGGACGCCGGAAACAATGACAGCATCGGAATTACGGCGCTGTCACCTGTGGAAACTCTACGGTGGACTGGCGCGCGAGTCAAACACCGACACCTGACAGGCGGCTCGGCGCGGCCACTCGAGGGCCGCGGTCGACGGCTGCTACGTGCCGAAGTCCTCGGGAGAGACCGAGTCGATGAACTCCCGGAACTGCTCGACGACCTCTTCGGCCGGTTGCTGGTCCGCCGCCGCGTTGCCCTCGGCGGTGTAGCCGGCCTCCTCTATCACCGACTCCTCGGCGAAGATCGGCGTGCCGGTGCGGGCCGCAAGGGCAATGGCATCGGAAGGGCGACTCGAGAGCACGAACCGGCTGCCGTCGCGAAGCAGGTGCAACTCGGCGAAGAAGGTCTTGTCCCGCAGCTCGGTGACCACGACCCGCTCGAGGTCCGCCGACAGCTCCTCGAGCACGTTGCGCAGCAGGTCGTGGGTCATCGGCCGGGGTGTGGTCATGCCATCGAGGGCTATGGCGATGGCGGTCGCCTCGGGCGCGCCGATGAAGATGGGGAGCAGCCGTGCCGCATCGGACATCTCCCGTAGAAGCACGATCGGCGCGTTGGACGGCAACTCCACCCGCACTCCTAGCAGTTCCATCTGCTGCACGCCGGCATCCTACTCCGTCCCGACGATCGGTGGATCGGCGGCCGCGAGCGGCCGATCCGATCCGTCCTGCCCGCTCGGCCTCCGGCCTCCGGCTTCAGCCCGGTGATCCGTAGAAGACCGGGACGTACGCGTCGGGGTCGGCGGCCAGCAACTCCACATCAGCGGCCGCGACCAGCCGGAGGTTCCGGTACCGGCCCTCATGGTCGAGGCCGTAGCCGACCACGAACGAGTCGGCCACGTCGAGGCCCGCGAAGTCGATCTCCACCGGGACCACCCTTCGGACCCGCCGGTCCAGAAGCGTGCACACCGCCACCGACCTGGGGTTGCGACGCCGCAGCTCCGTGCGCAGGAACGCGGTGCTCAGACCGGTGTCGACGATGTCCTCGACGATCACCGCGTCGCGGCCGGCGATGTCGAGGTCGAGGTCCTTGAGCAGGCGAACCCGGCCCGAGCCGGGCGTGTAGGGGGTGATGGCCATGAAGTCGACGCTCACGGGGACGGTCATGGCACGCACCAGGTCGGCAAGGAACGGCACGCTGCCTCGCAGCACCCCGATCAGCACGACGCCGTCGTGGTAGCGGGCCGACATCTCGGCTGCCAGGCGGGCGACCGTGGATGCGATCTCCTCCTCGGTCAGCAGCACGCGCGGCTCACCCAGTCCCGCTTCCACCGGCGGCACGCCCCTCAGTCCAGGTGCGGCCGTAGCAGGCGCCGCAGCAGGAGGCGATGCAGGGACTCGGTCAGCTCCAGGATCTCGGCCAGCTCCGAGCGCAGTCTCGCGGTGGCGTTGCGCGCTATGAGAGGCCCGAGCAGTTGCTCGTACACGCCGGCCTCCCGGTCGGCGGCGACCCTGAACATGCGCAGGTTCCGCGCCGGAATGCCGTGCTCGGCCAGGGCTGCGACCGTTCTCGCCGCGAGCAGCGCCTCCTGATCGAACACGGCCCCGGCGTCGCGGCCGTCGGATCCGCTCGTCGGGGCGATGAGGCCGAGGCGTTGCAGCTCGGCGATGTGGTCGACGTCGCTGCCGACAGCTTGGGCCAACTCCTCAGCGGTGAGGCTCACGGAGTCCGCAGCAGCGTCCCCGGAGTTCCCGGAGTCTTCGGCGTCCTCCTCGTCGCGGCGGGACGCGAACAGCGACGGAGTCCCGGGCGGGTCGTCGCTCCCGGGAGCCGCGCTCCGCAGTGCTGACGGCGGCACCTCCCCCGCCACCAGGCGGCGCTTGATCTCCTTGAGGGGCAGGAAATGGTCGCGCTGCTGGACCAGGATCCAGTTGAGCCTCTCGATGTCGGCGTCGAAGAACTTCCGGTAACCCGACGGGGTGCGCTGCGGGGCGATCAGGCCCTGGCTCTCCAGGAAGCGGATCTTCGAGATCGTCAGGTCGGGGTGCTCGGCCGACAACAGCGACAGCACCTCGCCGATGGACTGGTGACCGGGGCTCACCGCGGCGAGGTCCCGTGCACGAAGATGAGCTTGAACTTGCCGACCTGCACTTCGTCGCCCTCGCTGAGATCGCCGCTCTCGACGAGCTTGCGGTTGACATAGGTGCCGTTCAGCGAGCCCACGTCCCGGATCGAGTACCGGGCGCCGTCGCGCTTGACCTCGGCGTGACGGCGCGAGACGGTTATGTCGTCGAGGAAGATGTCGCTGGCGGGATCCCGGCCCAGCGACACCACGTCGGAGTCGAGGGCGTAGCGGGCGCCGGCCTTGGCCCCCTGGTTGACGACGAACAGCCCCTGATGGCGCCCGAACGCCGAGCGGTCCACATGGACGGTGCCGGGCGAGGCGTCAGGCTCCACCGCCTGGTGCTCGGTGGTGGCGTCGCTGGCCGGCGGCCGCTCCCCGCGCGAGGGGCCGCTCTCCGCTCGGCGGCGGTTGCTGTGACCGCCCCCCTGACACGGCGCCGACGCCACTTCCCTACCCCGCTATGAGGTCCCTGTAGCCGTCGGCGTCGAGCAGGCTGTCGAGCTCTGCTGCGTCGTCGAAGGTGACAGTGCAGATCCAGCCGTCGCCGTACGGGTCCTCGTTCAGCCGCTGGGGCGCGCCGCCCAGTTCGTCGTTCACGTCGGCCACCACCCCGCTCACCGGGGCGAACAACTCCGACACGGACTTGGTCGACTCGACCTCCCCGAAGGCCTCGCCCTGCTGGACCCGGTCGCCTACCTGGGGCAGCTCCACGTAGACCACATCGCCGAGCGCGTCCTGCGCGTAGTCGGTGATGCCGATTCGGACAGCGTCGCCTTCGACCAGAGCCCACTCGTGATCGCTCGAGTAGCGCAGATGATCCGGAATGCTCATAGCCCGAAGCTACCCCATCGCAGCGACGAACTCGCGACTCAGAGGCCGAGCCGTCCGGCCCCGTCGTTGGCTCGCGTTCCCTCTATCATCGAATGGCAGCGGTGCTACTGTCCCGCCGCAACCGTCTACGACCACACGGAGGGGTCCGATGGCCGATGTCGTGCTAGAGGCGTTGAACAAGGAGTACGACAACGGGTTCAGGGCCGTGACCGACCTGAACCTGGAGATCAACGAGGCCGAGTTCCTGGTGATGGTGGGGCCGTCGGGATGTGGCAAGTCCACCACCCTGCGGATGATCGCCGGGCTCGAGGACATCACCTCGGGGACGCTCAAGATCGGCGACCGTGTCGTGAACGACCTCCCGCCCAAGGACCGCGACATCGCCATGGTCTTCCAGAACTACGCCCTGTACCCGCACATGAGCGTGTACGACAACATCGCCTTCTCGCTGAAACTGGCCCGGCGCCCCAAAGCCGAGATCAAGGAGAGGGTCACGGAGGCCGCCCGCATCCTGGAGCTGGAGAGCCAGCTCGACAAGCGCCCCGCCCATCTGTCCGGCGGCCAGCGCCAGCGGGTCGCCATGGGGCGCGCCATCGTGCGCCGGCCCCGGGTGTTCCTGCTCGATGAGCCCCTGTCGAATCTCGACGCCAAGCTGAGGGTGCAGATGCGGGCCGAGATCACCGGCCTGCAGCGGGAAGTCGGCGTCACCACGTTCTACGTGACCCACGACCAGGTGGAGGCCATGACCATGGCCGACCGGGTGGCCGTCATCAGCCAGGGCGTGCTGCAGCAGGTCGACACTCCGATGACGCTGTTCAACGAGCCCGACAACATCTTCGTGGCCGCCTTCATCGGGTCGCCGTCGATGAACATCATGGAAGGGGTGGTCGACCGCAACGGCCAGGGCCTGAAGATGACGCTGGGCCGCCAGTCGCTGGCCGTGCCCGAGGAGGTCCTGCAGCGCAGACCCGCTCTGGAGGGCTACCTCGGTCGGAAGGTGGCCGTGGGTCTGCGTCCCAAGGACTTCGAGGACGCGGCGATCACCTCGGACCATCCTGCCGACCAGCGGCTCCGCGCCGAGGTGCTGCACACCGAGGCACTCGGTTTCGAGATCATCGCCTACTTCGACGTGGACGCCAAGCCGATCATCTCCCAGGAGGCCCTGGAGCTGAGCGACGAGGAGATCAGCGCGGCCGAGAGCTCAACCACCAGGGTCAACGCCCGGTTCAACCCCTCCACCAGCGTGCGCGCCGGCGACGCCATCGATGTGGCCGTCACCGTCGGCAACGCCCACTTCTTCGACCTGGAGACAGGCCTCGCCATCAGAGCCTGAGGTCGTGTTCCCCAACACCGTGCCCCCGTTCTTCCCGTCGTCGCTGCTGGTGGCCCGCCCGCCGGAATCCGCGGCCGAGTTCGAGCGGAGATGGGCGGGCCTGCAGGCCCACAACCGGTGGCTCGTGGACTGGTGCGGCGAGCTCGCCGGGCGCCGGGCCGGTCTGGCCCAGGTCTTCCCCAACGACATCGGTGCGGCCGTGGGCGAGGTCGAATGGGCCGCCGAGCACGGGCTCAGCGGCGTTCTGGTGCCGGCCGTGCCGCCCGATTCCGGTGTGCCGCCGCTGTGGAGCGACTACTACGACCCGCTGTGGGCCGCCTGTCAGGACACGGGACTGCCGGTCAACCAGCACGGAGGCGCTGGCATACCCGACCTTCAAGACTCCCCCAACCGTGCCTTCCTGATGTTGATGGAGGTGCCGTTCTTCGCCAACCGCAGCCTGTGGTACCTCATAGTGAGCGGCGTGTTCGAGCGGTTCAAGGGGCTTCGCTTCGTGATAACCGAGCAGCGCGTCGGTTGGGTTCCCGCGACGCTGTCCAAGATGGACGCGTACTGGCGACTCTTCACCGGCGACGGAACCGTCGGGGAAATGACGGCGGACGCCCGCCAGTTGCCCAACCCGCCGAGCAGCTACTTCAAGACCAACTGCTACATGGGAGCCAGCTTCCCGGGCCGGGACGAGGCCGAGGCGATCCGCCAGATCGGGGTCGACCGGTTCATGTGGGGCAGCGACTACCCCCACAGCGAGGGCACGTTCCCCGACTCGGTGGCGTCGCTGCGCCACGTGTTCTGCGACTGGTCGGAGAACGACCTCCGCAAGCTGCTCGGCGGAACCGCCGCGGAGGTCTACAACCTCGATATCGACGCGCTGGCGACTGTGGGCGTGGGGCCGACGGTCGCCGAGGTGGCCGAGCCGCTCACGGAGCTGCCCGACAACCCCAGCATGGCGTTCCGTTTCCGCCCCTGATCGTCGAAGGCGGACCCACCGCCCGATGGACCAGCCTTGACCGGATGGAACTGTCCTTGATCAGCTAAGAGTTTGTGATTGCGCGCCAGCCCCCACTACCGATAGCGGTGCGGCCCCCTGTGCCTGAACGTCCTGTTGCAGCGCCGGCCCGTCCGCTTTCCGTAGTGCGGACACCTCGTGCGAGTGCGCTCGCGCCTGGTGCCGCTGGCGAGTGCCCGCAACCCATCGCGGAGCAGTTCGCTGTCTCTGCTGCGGATCCATCGCTGCGGGAGGTGCCCAAGGCGTTCACGCACAAGCGAATCAACCAGACTCACCACCATCGGTGAGTCGGCACAGTTCTCAGGCAGGCTGTCCACGGCCGCAGTGAGGGCAGCAGGCATCATCTCGCTCAGTTCTTCGACGCGAGCGAGAGTTTCCTCGGCGTCTAGGCCGAGATCTTGGGCACAGGCGATCCAGGCCGCTGCGTCGCCCGCCTCTTCCACACCCCACGCGTCTCCGACTTTCATGGCCATTGTGATCTGATCTACGGGCTGGTGGTAGGGAGCCGATGAACACACGTCGTACAGGGGCGCGAGCGAATATCCCTCCCGACCCATCAGCAGGCTGTAATTCTTGGCGTGAGCGTCGGGTGCAGCCAACAGCCAGTTGCACACGAGGGCGTCGCGGAATAGCGCTTTGGACGCCTGCTTGGTGGAAGCACCATCAAGCAGCTCGGCAATATCCACGGGCGACGGCCCGAACGAGGCTTGGTACTTGTCCCGCGACTCGAAGCCGAGTGCCTGGCACACGTCCTCTTGGTGCACCCTAGAGGTTCGTCCCTCGGCGTCGACTATGCGGTCGAAGCGCTCCACGGCGATCGCTCGCTCGCCCTCGGCCTGCACGATCTCCACGCGCGGTGCGGCCACGCCGCACAGTCGCAAGGCGGTCATGCAGACATACTCCACAAGATCATTGTCCTCGAAGTTGGAGAGCGCGATCTTGAGGATGTGGGTGGAGGGATGTCCGCCCGTCGGCTTGGCCCAACCGGACGCATCGTGGATCAGTGCCGTCTTCGCCTGGGCGCCAGCGAGGCTGAAGGGCACCCACTGCGGTGCTCCCAGCAGGTCTGGCATGTTGCGGCGGACCGATTCAAGGTGACGGGCAAGTTCCGTCTCGCCAAGTGGCTCGGTTCTTGGCCTGCGCGCGAGCATCTCGGATGCCGCATCCTCCGGGCAGAACTGGACAGCACCTGCACAGTCCCACCCCATGAGCGTCGCAAGCATGTCCATCGCGAGCGTGGAGCGCGCGCCGTATGAACGCATGCAGTGCTCACGGACATCGAGACGATTGGGCAGCAGGCCGTCCATCCAGTGGGATATGTCGTAGCGGCTGGTGCCGATTGGCACCGTAAGGGACAGCGGCACGCGGTTGCGCTGCTCGGTGTACTCGGGGAGGTAGGAGAACCAACATGCGCGCTCTCTGCCCTCGACCACCCGCCCGATGGGCTCGCCATGCATGAACACCAGCAGTTCGGACTTCATGGCCCCGTGAACGACGCCACATAGTCGGCGAGGCTGTCGGTTCGCTCAGCCCTTGGATGCAGGTCGAACTCATAGCCCAGCGCGGCGACGATGCGCAGAAGGCTGCCGAGGCCCGTCTGCCGAGCAGACCGCTCAAGGTCGCTTACACAGGGGCGAGAGACCCCAGCCCGATCAGCGAGCTGCTGTTGCGTGAGTCCCGCGGCACGACGCAACTCGCGCACGGCCTCGGCCATCTGCTCCCAGGTGGTGATGCCCTTGATGCGCCCATGGTGATCCATGGGCGCATCATATCTCTCGTGTATGACATACCATGCACAAGAAATATAAAGATGATGCTGCTAGGAAGACAAGAGCCAGTTACGCGCCCGCCCATGTCGAGCGGCTAGATGGAAGCCGTCTCGTCGGGGGCGGCTGGCGGTAGTTGCTCGACAGCACGACGGTGGTCTCGGCTGGGACTGAGACGGCGTCGTGGGCCGCTCCGTCCAGGCGGCAGCCTTGCTGGGTGACGAAGACGGGCTCCCATCCGGGCGAGGCCAGGTTCACGTCCGTGCGACGATCGGACAGGTTGGCGACCACCGCGATCGTGCCTCGCCGCAGGGCGGCCACCCGCCGATCCGGGGTGTCGATCCATTCGAGCGGTGCCCGCCACATGTCGGGGTGCTGCCGGCGCACGGCCAGCAGGTCGCGGTAGCGGTGCACGGGAGCGTCGGCGTCGGCCTGCTGACCGGCGACCGTCTCCTCGGGCCGGCGAGGCTCGGCACCGATCCACGGGTCGCCGGCCGAGAAGCCGTTGTTCGGGCTGCTGTCCCAGGGCATCGGCGTCCGGCACCCGTCACGGCCGCTGGTCGCGCCCTCGTTCCTCACCGACACCGGATCGTGGAAGCCGGCCCGCAGCGCGCCGTCGGACAGGGCGAGCTCCTCGCCCTGATACAGGAAGGGCGTGCCCCCGAGCGCCATGAACAGAGTGCTGACGGCCAGGGATCGCCGCACGCCGGCCTCGCCGCCGCCGAAGCGGCTGACCGGCCGGGGGCGGTCGTGGTTGCTCAGCACCCAGGAGATCCCCTCGGGCGCTGCGTCGTGCATGGCCCGCACCATCGTCAGCAGGGTCTCCGGCTCCCAGCCGAGGAACGCGGCCTGCAGGAAGAACGCCTGGTCGAGGGCGCCCGGTTCGACGTAGCGGGACTGGCGTTCCGGCCAAGGTGCGTTGACCTCGCCCAGCAGCATCGCCTGTCGCGGCGCGCAGACCTGGTTCCAGCGTCGGAAGATCTCCACGTTCTCGGACTGGTCCAGGTCGTAGCGGTGCTCGAAGGCGTAGAAGGCGTCGAAGGGATCCATGTCCGCCACGAGCGGCGCGACCTGGGGGTTGTCCCGCAGTTCGGCGTCCTTCACGAGGCCATGGGCCACGTCGACGCGGAAGCCGTCGACGCCCCGGTCCATCCACCAGCGCAGGATCGAGTCGAACTCGCCCGCGACCTCGGGGTTGCGCCAGTTGAGGTCGGGCTGCTCGGGCAGGAAGAGATGGCACCAGTACTGGCCGGACGCCTCATCGAGGGTCCAGGCCGGTCCACCGAAGTGGCTGCGCCAGTTGTTGGGCGGTCCCCCGTCGGGGGCCGGGTCGGCCCACAGGTAGCGGTCCCGTTCGGGCCCGTCCGGGCTGCTGCGGGCCCGGGCGAACCACGGATGCTCTATCGAAGTGTGGTTGGGCACGATGTCGACCATCACCCGCAGACGCCGGCGGTGGGCCTCGCTGACGAGCACGTCGAAGTCCTGGAGCGTCCCGTGGCGAGGCGAGACCGCGCAGTAGTCGCTGACGTCGTATCCGTGGTCGTGGCCCGGTGACGGGTAGAAGGGCGTGAGCCACAGTGCGTCGACCCCGAGCCAGCTCAGATAGTCGAGCCTGCTGGTGATGCCGGCCAGGTCTCCGAGGCCGTCGCCGCTGGAGTCGGCGAACGAGCGCACATAGATCTCATACCCGACCGCACCCCGCCACCACGGCATGGTTCCGTCGAGATCGCCGGTCCGCTGCTCCAACATGCTGACCTTCACCTTGCAAGCCTCCGCAAACGTTTACAGTCGGGCAACTCTACTGAGAGGGCCACACCCGCGCCCGGTCGGGCTGAGAGCTTTCTAGTGCCGGGGCAGGTGGCCGTGGTCGAGGCGGGGCAGGACGTGTCGCCCGACCCGGTCGCACTCGTCGAGGTGCGGGTACCCCGACAGGATGAAGGCGTCGATCCCGACCTGCCGGTACGCCTGGAGCTTGGCCACCACCTCGTCCGGATCGCCGACGATGGCCGCGCCGGCGCCGGAGCGGGCCCGCCCGATGCCGGTCCACAGGTTGGCCTCGACGTAGCCGTCGCCGTCGCTCAGGTCCCGGAGCTCGGCCTGTCGCCGCACCCCTGCCGACGCCGCGTCGAGGGACCGGCCCCTGATGGCGGCGCCGACATCGTCGTCGAGGCGGCTCACCAGCGATGATGCCGCCGCTCTGGCGGCATCGGGCGTCTCCCGCACGATCACGTGGCTCCGCAGACCGAAGCGCAGCTCCCGGCCGTGGCGAGCCGCTCTGGCCTGCATGTCCGCGACCGTGGCCGCGACGCCCGCGACGGTGTCGGGCCAGGTTAGGAACACGTCGCCGGCCTCGGCCGCGGTGTCCTTGGCCGCCTCCGAGAAGCCGCCGAAGTAGAACAGCGGGCAGCGGCCCGACACCGTCCGGGCCCTGGGCGGGTCGAGGGTCAGGTCGACGAACTCGCCGTGGAAGTCGACGGGCCGGCCGTCGAGCAGCGTGCGCAGCACATGCATCCATTCGAGGGTGCGGCGGTAGCGGGGAGCCGACTCCAGCGACTCGCCGGGAATGTCGCTGGAGATGATGTTCACCGTGAGCCGGCCGTCGAGCATCCGGTCGATGGTGGCGATCTGGCGGGCCAGCTGGGGCAGCCACAGCTCCCCCATCCGCACCGCCAGCAGCAGCCTCATGCGTTCGGTGAGGGGCGCCATCCCGGCCGCGAACACGGTGGCGTCTATGCCGAGGGTGTAACCCGAGGGCAGCAGGATGTTGTCGAAGCCGTTGCGCTCCGCGGCCAGGGTGATGTCGCGGCAGTGCTCCCAGCTGCTGGCCAGGGCCGGATCGGGGACCCCCAGGTACTGGTAGTCGTCGTCGCAGAGAGCGCCGAACCAGGCGACCTCCACCGGGTCCGCACCTGTCATGGCATCCCGCGGGTCACGGCAGCCGTGCGCCCTCGGAGGCTTCGATCACGTCGTAGACGTCGTTGCGGTCGAGGTGGACCCCGGTCGCGGCCGCCAGCCGGGTCAGCCGTTCGGGCCGCTGGGTGCCACACAGCGCCACCGGCCTCGACGGATGGGCCAGCACGAACGCGATGGCCACCGTGGCCCGGTCGGTGCTCTCACGCTCGGCCAGGCCGTCGAGCACTGCGAGAAGCTCGGGGCGCGCGCCGGATCCCTCGGCCAGGCGGCCTCCTCCGAGCGGGCTCCAAGCCAGCGGCAGCACACCGTCGCGCATGCACAGGTCGAAGGTGCCGTCGCGCAGGGGCGCGAGACATGCGGCGGAGTACTCGGGTTGGGTGGTGGCCAGCGCGAACGGCAGGTGCGCGGCCAGGGCCTCGTGCTGGCTGGGCGTGAAGTTCGAGACGCCGGCCTCGCGGATCTTGCCCGCAGTCCGCAGAGCACTGAGGGCCTCGGCGAGCTCGGCGGGGTGGGTGAGCATGTCGGGCCGGTGGATCTGGTACAGGTCGATGACGTCGGAGCGCAGGCGCCGCAGCGATGCCTCGCATGCGGCGGTGATGGCGTCGCGTCCCGAGTTGTACGGGACTCCGGGGACGATGCCGCCCTTGGTGGCCAGCACCATCCGGTCGCGCAGGTGCGGCGCGCCGGCCAGGATCCGGCCGAGGTTCTCCTCGGCCTCGCCGAAGGCTTGGCCGCCCCACCCGAGCCCGTAGATGTCGGCGGTGTCGACCAGGTTCATGCCCAGGTCCAGCCCGGTCTCGAGCACCGCTCTGAGCTCGTCGTCGGGTCGGGCCAGCAACCGCCAGCAGCCCACCCCGAGGGGCCCCACTTGGAATTCCTGTCCGAGCGGGCGACGATTGGGGTCTATGAGTCCAGGTTGCACCAGATCACGCTATCTGTGAGAGCCGACACGCTCGAGACCCCGGGCCGCCCGGCGACTGCGATGAACAGGCCGGATGAACGCTCCTGAGCTCCGTTACGGGATCATCGGCACCGGGATGATGGGCCGCGAGCACATCGCCAACATCCTGCATCTGCCCGGCGCCGGGGTGAGCGCGGTGGCCGACCCGGATCCGGGGTCGCTCGACGCGGCCGCGGCCCTCGCACCGGCCGCAGCCCGCTTCAGCGACCATGGCGACCTGCTGGCCGGCGGCCTCTGCGACGTAGTGGTGGTGGCCACCCCGAACATGACCCATGCAGCGGTGCTCGACGACGTGCTCGGCACCGGCGTCCATGTGCTGGTGGAGAAGCCGCTGTGCACGACCGTCGCCGACTGCCAGAGGGTTCTCGAGGCTGCCGGCGAGCATCCGCGGCTGATCCGGGTCGGGCTGGAGTACCGCTACATGGCGCCGTTCGCCCGCCTGATCGACGAGGTGCGGGCGGGCACGGCGGGGCGGGTTCGCATGGCGTCGATGCGGGAGCACCGGGACCCGTTCCTTCACAAGGTCGGCCACTGGAACCGCTTCAGGGCCAACACCGGCGGCACGCTGGTGGAGAAGTGCTGCCACTTCTTCGACCTGATGAACCAGGTGATGCCCGGGCGTCCCGAGCGGGTCTACGCCTCGGGCAGCCAGATGGTCAACCATCTCGACGAGACCTACGGCGGCCGCGTTCCCGACATCATCGACAGCGCCTATGTGGTCGTGGACTACGACGACGGTGCCCGCGCCATGCTCGACCTCTGCATGTTCGCCGACGCCACCCACGACCAGCAGGAGTTCGCGGTGATGGGCGACGCCGGCAAGGTCGAGGCGCTCGTCCCGTCGGGGATCGTGCACATCGGGCGCAGGGGCACTCACGGCATCGGCAATGTGGAGAGCGTCACGGCGGCCAGCACCGCCGCCTATGAGGGGCTCCATCACGGTTCCAGCTACATCGAGCACCAGCATTTCCTCGACGAGATCAGGACGCTGGACCCGGACCGCTGGAGGGCCTCGTCGGAGGCGAGCCTTCGGGCCGGGCTGGTGTCGGTGGCCATGGGCGTGGCCGGGAGCCGCTCGCTCGCCACCGGGTCGCCGGTGCGCCTAGCCGAGGTGATGTGACGCTCATCCCTTGACGGAGCCGGCGAGCAGGCCTCGCACGAAGTGTCGCTGCAGGCTGAAGAACACGATCAGCGGGAGCACCATGATCACGAACGCGGAGGCGAAGCGGAGCTGGAAGTTCTGGCCGCGCTCGCCGACCAGGTTCACCAGCGCCACCGTCATCGGCTCGTTCTCATTGAGGAACACCGAGGCGATCAGATAGTCGTTCCAGGTCCACAGGAACTGGAACACCGCGAACGCGGCCAGCGCGGGCCGGGCCAGCGGCAGCACCAGGCGCCAGAAGATCGTGAAATGGCTGGCGCCGTCGATGCGGGCCGCCTCGAAGATGTCGCCGGGCAGCTGGCTGACGAAGTTGTGCAGCAGCAGCACCGCCAGCGGAAGGCCGAAGGCGGTGTGGGTGAGCCACACCGCGGCCGCAGTGTTGCCGATGCCCAGGTCGGGCAGCAGCACGAGGGTCCAGTCGAGGCCGGGAACGGTGAACCGAGCGCCGTTGTTGAACAGCTGCAGGAGGGGCACGAACGCCATCTGGTTGGGCAGGGCGATCATCGACACGAGCCCGATGAAGAGCCAGTTACGGCCCCGGAACTCCATCCAGGCGAACCCGTAGGCCGCGAAGGCGGCCACCGCGATCGGGATGATCGTGGCCGGGATGACGATGGCGATGGAGTTGAGTCCGAACTCCCACATCGACGGCTGCGCAGCCGACTCGCGGAACACGTCCCGGTAGTTCTGCAGCGTCAGGTTGCCGAAGTCGTTCCAGGCGGTCCACCAGCCCGAGGACTCGATGTCGGGGACCTTGCGGAACGACGACACGAACAGCCCGAGGGTGGGCACCGTCCACAGGACCACGATCAGCCACATCACCCACGTGGGGACTTCCGCGGCCAGGCGGCGCAGCCGCTGACCGGTGGGCATCGCCGCGGTCTGCGCCGGGGTCATGCCAGCTCCCGCTGGAGTCGCCGGATGTTGTAGACCATGACTGGCAGCACCAGAGCGAACAGCACCACCGCGAAGGCGCTGCTGGACGTGAAGTTGCGGTCGCGGAGCTGGTCGAACATCTCGTTGGCCAGCACGTTGGTGCGGTTGGCGCCGTTGGTGGTGGCCTTGACCAGGTCGAAGACCTTGGTGACGATCACGATGAGGGTGGTGACCACCACGATGATGGTCGGCCTGATCTGGGGTATCACGACCCGCCAGAAGACCTGGGCCTCGCCGGCCCCGTCCACCTGGGCCGCCTCCGTGAGTTCCTCGGGAACGGCCCGGATGGCCGCGGACAGCACGACCATGGCGAAGCCGGTCTGGATCCACACCATGATGAACATGATCCAGAAGTTGTTCCAGGGGATCATCGAGGCATTGATGAAGAAGCCGCGGGGGGCGAAGCCGATTCCCTGAAGGACCGCGTTGAACAATCCGGTCTGGTTGCCCATGGGCTGCACCTCGTACATGAAGTCCCAGATCACCGCGGCCCCGACCATCGAGATGGCCATGGGCATGAAGATCAGGGTCTTGCCGATCCGTTCCCCGCGGGACTTCTCGGCCAGCACGGCCAGCAGCAGACCCAGGACGGTGGACAGCCCGGCCACGGTGACCACCCACCAGATGTTGTTCCAGACCACGCCCCGCAGGGTCGACAGTGCCCCGAAGACCAGCAGGATGGCGGCCGCGACGAACAGCGAGGAAGCGGCCGGCGATCCCCAGTCCATCTCCACCTCGCGGCCGCGGGCCCTGGCCGCCAGCCAGAAGACGATCCCCAGCACGGCGGCGGCTGCGACGATGCCCAGCGTGATCCGGCTCGACACCACCACTGTGAGCACGTCCATGACCGCGGACCGGTTCGGCTCGCGCGCCACGCCCTCGATCAACGCCGCGGCGACCAGGACCACGACCACGACGGATGCGATCTTGAGCCCCCGGAGCAGGCCCTTGGCTGCGGCCGCCCGCGCCCGCCCGCCGACGATCAGCGATGAGCTGGCCCAGGCCGCGGCCGCGGCGACGACGGCGGCAGCCAGCCCGACGATGAACAGCCGCCCGGTGAAGATGGACGACCAGCCCTCGAAGGTGAAGTAGGTGTCGTCGGTGAAGATGTCCTTGTAGTGGTCGAAGGTGAAGCCGGGCTCCCGTCCCCTCGACCCGTTCTTGAGCGACAGGAAGGCGGTGCGCAGCCCGGGGAGCACCAGACCGCCCCCGACGAACAGGAGCGCCGGGCCTACGAACACCCAGGGCCGCAGAGAGTCCGACCAGCGCGACCGCAGGCCCAGTGAGGGCACGGCGAGCCGGCCCCCGACCGCGGCGATCGCCGCGCCCGCGACCCCGCCCGCGAGGAGGACCAGCCAGCCCTCCTTGAGCGGTCCGCCCACCGCGGGGCCGCGCGGCAGCCAGCCGTTGTGCTGGGCGACCGCCCCCACCGCGAGACCGACCAGCCCGCCGATGGCGGCCGTGAACGCCGGCCAGCGGGCCCGCACATTGTCCACGGCCCGGTTGGCGCCGATGAAGAGCACCGCGGACACGGCCAGCGCGCCGGCGACGCTCACCAGCATGGTCAGGAACTGGCCCACGGTCCCCCTACGTGTGTGGTTGCCCCCATGTTGTCAGTTCCGGCAGCACCGGGCGGGAGACACGCAGAGTGCCTCCCGCCCGGTGCCGGAACAGCTGGCTGTCGGGGGGATTGTTGCCGTCAGGACGGCCAGGCGTCCTCGACGTCCTCGGCGAACTCCTCGGCAGTCTTGGAGCCGGACACGTAGTCGGTGCCGGACCGCCAGAACTCGCCTGCGCCGACCTCGCCCGGCATCAGGTCCGATGCGTCGAAGCGGAACGGGTCAGCGCTCACCAGGATCTCGGCGAGGCCCTGGTCGAAGGAGGAGCTGTACAGCGACGTGTCATGGTCGCGGTTGGGCGACAGGAAGCCGCCCTTGTCGGCCAGGATGCGGGAGTTGGCGTACTCGGCCGTGCCGATGTACTCCAGCACCACCAGGGTCTCCGGCTTGTCGGTGAAGGCCACTGCGTGGGTCCCCGCTCCGAGCACCACCGTGCCGAACTCGTCGCTGATGGTCGGCAGGTAGAACACGTTCACGTCGCCGTCGGGACCGAGCGACGAGGCGCCGGCCTCGAGGTAGTGGGCGCCCGCGAAGTTGGCCTGGCGGTGCATCATGCACTCGCCGTTGAGGTGGGCCGCCGCCATCTCCCTGAAGCTGCGCTGGGAGATCAGGTCGCGGCCGCCGCTCACGTTGCCTTCCGTGAACCAGATGTTGCCGACGAACTCGGCCACCTCGACGACCCTGGGATCGTTGAAGGGGATCTCGTGGCTGACCCACTGGTCGTACACGTCGGGCCCGTGGACGCGGAGCATCATGTCCTCCATCCAGTCGGTGAAGGCCCAGCCGGTGGCGGCACCCGATTCGATGCCTACACACCACGGCGTGTGGCCGTTGCCCTTCATCTGCTCCATGAGCGCCTCGAGCTCGGCCCAGGTCGCAGGGATTGCGTAGCCGTTGTCGGCGAAGGCCTGCGGGCTGTACCACACCAGGCTCTTCACGTCGCCCTTGTTGGGTACGCCGTACACGTTGCCGCCCGTCGAGGCCAGATCGAACCAGAACGGGTCGTAGGAGCCGCCGATGTTGTCGAGCATCGACTGGGGCAGGGCCACGGCGTCGCCGGACTCGCCGAACTGCTTGATGCGGCCGGGCTGGGGGATTATGACGATGTCGGGCGGGTCGCCGGCCTCCACGGCCAGGTTCAGCTCGGTGGTGGCGTCGCGGGTGCCCGAGTACCGGACGACGATCCCGGTGCGCTCACGCAGCGGCTCGAAACCGGCCAGGAAGCCCTCGGCCTCGGACCCGGTCTCGGGACCGAGGATGGTGACGACGCTGCCGGCCAGGCTCATCTCCATCTCCTGCATCGCCGCCTCGGCCTCGGCCGCTCTGGCGGCAGCGGCATCGGCCTCAGCCTGAGCCGCGGCCATCTGGGCCTCGAGTTCGGCGACGACCTCTGGGTCTACCGCCCCCTCGCCCTCTGCCATGGCAGCCGCGAGCGCCGCTTCGGCCTCGGCCGCTCTGGCGGCAGCGGCATCGGCCTCAGCCTGAGCGGCAGCCGCATCGGCCTCAGCCTGAGCGGCCTCAGCCTCAGCCGCCGCGGCCTCAGCCTGGGCGGCCTCGGCCTGAGCCGCAGCCGCAGCCGCCGCGGCCTCGGCCGCATCGGCAGCACTGGTGTCCACCACTGCCGGCTCGTCGTCACCGCAGGCCGTGGCCACCAGGGCGAAAGCGAGCAGTGCGCCGAGGATCAGCCATAGGCGCGAGTGATTCTTCATTGTTCCCTCCCAGGGATGCAAACGTTTACAGATTGGACAGTAGCGTGCTCTACCCTCAGAATCAACCCGTTTTGGCGGTGGTTTCCCGCACGATGAGGGGCACATCCCAGGTGATGTCGGTGACGGGATCGTCGTCGATGAGGCCCAGCACCGATGCTGCCGCCCGGACCCCCATCTCGTCCACCGCCTGGCGCATGGTCGTGAGCCCCATCGCGCCGGCCAGATCGTGATCGTCGAAGCCCACCACGGAGAGGTCCTCCGGCACGGCCAGGCCTCGTTTGGCGGCCGCTCGCAGCACGCCGAAGGCCATCTCGTCGGACATGCAGAACACTGCGGTGGGCGGGTCGGGGCCGTCAAGGAGGGATGACAGCGCGGCGGCGCCGCCGGCCGCGGTCCATTCGCCGCTCACCGCCAGACCCGGGTCGACCGGCAGCCCGGCGGCTCGCAGGGCGTCCTCGTAGCCGAGGCGTCGCTCTTCGGGGACCGGCGTCGGCAGGTCGGGCAGCGGCGGCCCCGACACCAGCCCGATGCGGGCGTGGCCCAACTCGACGAGGTGCTCGACGGCGCGCCGGGCCGCAGAGCGGTTGTCGATGGTGATCGATGAGGCACCGTCGAGCCTCTCGCCCACGGCCACCGCGGGCCGGTCGAAGAATGCGTCGGCGGAGTCGCCTTCGATGCTGACGAACGTGTCGATGAGGACGAGCCCGTCGACTCGCCGGCAGAAGGAGCGCGCATCCTGGAGGAAGCGCCGCCGGTCGCCTGGGGCGCTCATCATGGAGATGAGCACGTCGTAGCCGGCCTCGGCGAACACCGAGTTGATGCCGCCCAACGCCCGGAACGGGAACCATGTCCCGAACTGGGGCGCCACCACTCCGATGGTCCAGGTCCGTCCCGAGACGAGCCTGGAAGCCTGGGGATGGGCCTCGTACTGGAGCTCGGCCGCCGCCTCGATCACCCGCGCACGCGTCTCCGGCGCGACGTAGGGAAGATCTCGCAGGGCGCGGCTGACGGTGGCCACGGACACTCCCGTCACCCGTGCGATGTCCTTGATGGTCGGCCGGCTGTTCGCCACTGATCCGTCTGCCTCCGAGCGGTGCCTCGACCGCCGTCGATTCGCCACAAGTGTCACAGCAAACTCGACAGCAACGCTAGACGGCGCGCCCGTGTCAGCCGGATTCGCTCGCCCGCCTGCTCGGCCTCTGGGCTAGCCCATCCACTGGCCGCCGTTGACGTCGATGGTGGCGCCGGTCATGTAGCCGGCGTGCGGTCCGCACAGGAACGCCACCATCGCGGCCAGGTCGTCGGGGTCTCCGGGAGCCTCGCCGGGGACCGTGGCGAGGATGCGCTCGCGCCATTCGGGGTCCAGCGCATCCCACATGGGTGTGTCGTGGGGGCCGGGTGCCACCGCGTTGACGGTGATCTTGTCGGCGGCGTGGTGCAGGGCCATGAAACGGGTGAGGGTGATCAGCCCGCCCTTGCTGGCCGCGTAGGCGGGCCCCGACAGGGGCGACCCGCCGAAGCGGCCGTTCACGGAGGCGATGTTGACGATCCGGCCTCCCCCTTGCTCCCGCATGCCGGCGATCGCCTGCCGGGCACACAGGTAGGCACCAGTGAGGTTCACGTCGATGATGCGGCGCCAGTCCGCAGGACTCTCGCCCTCCACTCCCCCGGCCCCGGTCAGGCCCGCGTTGTTCACCAGCACAGTCGGGTGCCCGTAGCGGCTCCGGACCGACTCGAAGGCGTCCGCCACGGACTCCTCGTCAGCGACGTCGCAGCCGATCGTTTCCGCCACGCCGTTCGCGGTGTCCACCGCTGCCACGACGTCCAGCCCGATCACTGTGTCTCCGGCGGCGCTCAGGCGCTGGCACACCGCGGAACCGATCGCTCCGGCCGCGCCCGTCACGACCGCTACCCGGCTCATGGCGCCGCCCATCTCATCGCACCGCCCACGTCATGTCACCGGCGCCGCCCACTCCCGGCTGCGCTCGACCGCCCGCCTCCAGTCAGCGTAGGCGGCGTCCGCTGAGGCGCTGTCCCCGCGGGGGGCAGCCTCGAAGTCGAGCTCCCAGTGCTGGCCGAGTGCTTCCAGCGAGGGCCAGACACCGGTGGCGAGCCCGGCCAGGTAGGCGGCGCCGAGCGCGGTCGCCTCCTGGAGCTTGGGCCGCTGCACCGCCACGCCGAGCTGGTCGGCCTGAAGCTGCAGCATGGAGTCCATGGCACAGGCTCCCCCGTCCACACGCAGGCTCCGTACCGGCGTGGCGGTGGCGGCCGCCATCGCCTCCACCACGTCGCGGGTCTGGAAGGCCATGGCCTCCACCACGGCCCGGGCGATCTCGGGACGCCCGGTGCCGCGAGTGAGGCCCACGATGGTGCCGCGTGCGTAGGGGTCCCAGTGAGGGCTGCCGAGACCGGCGAAAGCGGGCACCAGGTACACGCCGCCGGTGGACGAGCACTGGGCGGCCAGGCCTTCGATCTGCGAGGCCTCATCGATGATCTGCAGGCCGTCACGCAGCCACTGCACGGCCGCTCCGGTGACGAAGATCGCCCCCTCGAGCGCGTACGTGGCCGCCGGGCCCTGCGGGGTGTCCAGCAGCCAGGCGACGGTGGTGAGCAGGCCGTCTGCCGGCGGCGGCACATCGGGGCCGACGTTCATCAGCACGAACGACCCGGTGCCGTAGGTGTTCTTGGCGTCGCCGGGAGCGAAGGCGGCCTGCCCGAACAGGGCCGCATGCTGGTCGCCGGCAACCCCGGCGATCGGTATCCCCGCACCGCAGGCAGCGCCGGGGGCGGTAGTGCCGAATCTGCCGCTGGAGGGCCGCACCTCCGGGAGGGACTCTGCGGGAACCCCGAACATCGAGCACAGGTCGGGGTCCCATCGCAGCGAGCCGATGTCGAACAGCATGGTCCGGCTGGCGTTGGTGGCATCGGTCGAGTGGGCCTCGCCGCCGGTGAGGTTCCAGATGATCCAGCTGTCGACGGTCCCGAGGGCCAGATCGGGACTCGCAGCCACGCCGCCGTCGCGGAGCATCCACTCCAGCTTCGAGCCCGAGAAGTACGGGTCGAGCACCAGGCCGGTGCGCTCCCGCACGAGCGGCAGATGGCCGGCCTCTTCGAGCTCTGCGCACCGGGCTGCGGTGCGGCGGTCCTGCCAGACGATCGCCGGGTGCAGGGGCTCGGAACTCCGCCGGCTCCACGCCACCACCGTCTCTCGCTGGTTGGTCACCCCGATGGCCGCGGGCGGCTCATCGAGGCGGCCGACCACCTCTCCGAGCGTCGCCTGGACTGCGTCCCAGATCTCCGACGCGTCGTGCTCGACCCGTCCCGGCTCAGGGAAGTACTGGGTGAACTCGCGCTGCGCGGAGCCGACGATGCGGCCGGCGTCGTCGAATGCGATGGTGCGCACACTGGTGGTCCCGGCATCGATGGCCAGCACGACGCTCATGCGGCCGATCCGAACAGCAGGCTCGAGGCTCGCTCGACCCCCGGGTCGCTCTCGAGCGTCTCCGCGGTCTCGAGCATGGCCAGCATGGTGCGCCGGCGCAGGAAGTCCTCCATGGTCAGGATGTGCTCGTGGCGGGCCATGACCATGACCTCGGCGACCGAGTAGTCCACAACCTCGCTGAGGGGCAGGCCGAGCTCCGGCGACTCGTCTATCAGGTCGGCGATCTCCAGAGCCCGGCGGCCGTGGCGCCGCCAGAGCCGCGCAGCTGCCAGCTCGTCGATGCCGGCCCGGGTCGCGCTGCGCTGGAAGCGAGCCCGGACCCCTTCGGGGGGCTCGCCGAACCAGGCCCGCTCCGGAGGCGCAGGCTCGAGACCGCAGGAGCGGGCGGCCGCCACGACCTCCTCGCCCACGTTGAGGCAGTCGCTGAGCTTCCCCCCGAGGATGGAGATCGTTCCCCGGCCCTGATCGGCCTCGACTGCGTGGCGGCGCGACAGCTCGGTCCAGTCACGATCGGTGTCCTCGCCCGCGCCGATCACCAAGGGACGAACCCCGCAGCGGTACGCGATCACGTCGTCGTCGCGCAGCGGCGAAGAAAGCTGCAGCCGCGCATTGGCCTGATCGAGCAGGAAGTGGCGGTCGTCGTGTGTGATCGACACGTCCGAGCTCTCGACGCGGGTGTCGGTGGTGCCGATCACAGAGCGATGGCCCATCGGAATCACGTAGAACAGCCGCTGATCGTCATCGAAGAAGGCCAGGATCCGTCCCGATTCCGTCACCTTGGGCACCACGATGTGGGCACCCTTGGAGAAGCACAGAGCCGATCGCAGCGTCGATCCCGTCAGCTCCGCGAGGTCGGTCGCCCTGGTGCCTGCAGCGTTGACCAGCACGCTCGCCGACACGGTGTGGCTGCTCCCCGTCAACTGGTCGGTCACCTCGGCGTGCCAGTGCTCGCCGGCCCGCTCAGCGTGGTTCAGGCGCAGCCGCGACACCGCTACCGCTCCCTTGGCAACCGCGTCGAGCAGCAGCTGGAGCACGAAGCGGGAGTCATTGTCGACGAGGAGGTAGTCGGAGTACTCGACCGCTCCCCGCACCCCCTCGGAGTGGACGGCGGGCTCAACGGTTGCCAGCGCCCGTGCCGACAGCCGCCGCGGGCGGCCGGTGGCGAAGCGCCCCAGAGCCCAATAGGCGTGCGCTCCGAGCGTGGCGTAGGTCGGCGAATACGGCGACGTGGGGCCGAGCGCGGCCAGGAATCGGACCTCCTGGACCCGGCTCGCGTACGAGCGGGCCAGCAGGTTGCGCGAGCGGCACAGGCCGGCGACGAGTCCGAGCTCGTAGGTCTGCAGGTACTTGAAGCCGCCCCAGATGAGGTTGGACGATTCCTGGCTCACGCCTGAGCCGAAGTCCTCGGACTCGATGAGCGCCACCCTCACGCCGTGGGAGGCCAGCGCCAGCGCCGAGATGGCGCCGTTGATCCCTCCGCCCACGACCAGCGCGTCGTGGCCCTGCGCGGTGAGGCGGTCGAGGTGCCGATCCCGGGCCTCCGCCGCGATCGGATCGCGCTGGGGAGTCATGCCGAGGAGACTACGGGTGACTCCCGCGGGGGCCAAGGCCCCGCTGAACGCTCGCCGGAGTCCTCACGAATCGTCGTCCACCCGCTCGCCCTCCCGGCCGGGCGGCGGGCTGTCGAGGGCTCGGGGCGACTCGGGATCGGTGATCCACTCGGTCCAGGAGCCGTCGTACACGGCGACGTCGCCATGGCCCGCGATGGCGTAGGCCAGCGCGGTGCCGCAGGCCCCCACGCCGCCCCGGCAGTAGGCGATGGTCGCCTCCGGGATGCAGGCGCCGGCGTCGGCCAGCCGCCGGGAGGCCTCGTCGGGGTCGGCCCAGGTGCCGTCGGGACCGGTGAAGGTGATGCCGGGAGCGACGATGCTTCCAGGGATGGCGCCGCCGTCCTGCTGGCGGGCCCCGGCCATGCGTCCGTCGACAAGACGGATCGGGGTGCCCACCGCGGCCCGCATCTGCTGGTGGGTCACGTAGAGGTCGGGGTTGAAGCGGGGTGTGAAGCGGGCCCGCGGGTAGCGAGGCACGGTGCTGGTGGTGGGACGGTCCTCGGCCTGCCATTTGGTGATGCCGCCGTCGAGCACGGCCACGTCGGTGTGGCCGTAGGTTCGCAGCGCCCACCACAGCCGGGCCGCCGCGGTCACGTGCTGGTCGTCGTAGGCCACGACGAAGGTGCCGTCGCCGATGCCCCGTTCGGCCATGGCCTCCGCGAAGCGCTCCGGTCCGGCGAGCATCCACAGGTCGGGGCGGTCCGGGTCGGCCAGTTCCGTGTCCCAACGGGCGTGGACCGCGCCGGGAATGTGGGCCTTGGCGTACTCCTCGTCACCGCAGCGGGTGTCGAAGGGGCGCAGGTACCAGCGGCAGTCCACCACCCGCACGCCGGGATCGTCGAGGTGATCGGCCAGCCACCGGGTCGATACCAGGGGTCCTCGTGCCATCAAGGGTCCAGCTTCGCAGACTCTGGCGTGGGCGTCACGTCCGGGCGCAGCGTCCGGTGGTCACGCCTCGACGACCGCTGGGCGGACCTGCTCGGCCAGCAGCCGCACTCCCTCGTCGCGGTCGGGCCCGAACGTGTACCAGGCCAGGGGCAGATCGAGGCCGGCGTCGGCGAAGGGCCTCAGCCCCTCGATCACGTCGTCGGGAGTGCCGGCCACCGCGAACACGTCCACCAGGCTGTCGCTGAGCACCGCCGCGCCGGCCTGCTCGCCGCCTTCGGCCACTGCGGCCCGCACTGCGGCCACCGCCTCGGGATCGGCACCGGCCTCGTCCACCACCACACCCTCGACCCGGGCCAGGTAGTAGGCGAGGACCTCCTTCACGGCGTTGCGGGCTTCGGCCCGGTCGGAGCCCACGCTGGTGAGGACGTTGGCGCTCAGCAGCAGCTCGTCGACATTGCGGCCGGCCCGCTGCGAACCGTCGGCCAGCCGCGCCCGGGCCCAGCGGGTGTAGCCGACACTGGTGATGGCGCCGAGTTGCACCCCGTCGGCGTACTGGCCCGAGACCTCCATCATCCGCCGGCTGACCGCTCCCACGTCGACCGGCACGGGCGAGGCCGGCGGCCGGTCCAGGCGCAGCCCCGGCGCCACCGAGAACGTGGCCGGCTCGAAGTCGAGCTCGTCGCCCGAGGTGAGCCGGCGCACCGCCCGCACCGCTTCGACGGTGTTGGTGAGAGGGCGCCAGCCGTCCGGCGCCATGCCGAAGCGCCTCACCGTCCATTCGGCCGCGCCCAGCCCGTAGCGCACCCGCCCGGGGCCGATGTCGGCCAGCGTGGCCGCCTCGAGCGCGAGCAGCACCGGATGGCGGAACACGGGGTTGGCCACGCCGATGCGCACGGTGATGCGCTCGGTGGAATGCAGCGCGGCCGCGGCCACGGCCATCACTGAGTTGAACAGCCTGCTCTCGGGCAGCGACACCTCGTCGAAGCCGAGGCGCTCGGCCGCGGCCACCACGGCTAGCGTGTCGGCGACGGGATCCTCGTTCGACAGCGACAGCCCTAGACCCTGGAATCCGGTCATCTTCCTCACGATCGTCACGGCGACAGGAGCGGCGAATGTGGATCTCCACGATTCCATACGACGAGGCCGAGGGCGAGCTGAGGTCCCACTATGACCGCCAGGCCAGGGCGCTCGGCGAGCCGACAGAGATGACCATGGCCGGCTCGCTGCACCCGGCGCTGGTCGCGGCCCGCCTCGATCTGTACGCGGCCACCGAGAAGTGCCCGTCCCGCCTCACCGCCCACCAGCGCAACCTGATCAGCTTCGTGACCTCTGCCATCAACGGCACCGTCCACTGCATGAGCCAGGTGACGATCAAGCTGCGCCAGACCGGTCTCGACGACGAGGCCATCGCCAAGCTGGCCGCCGACCCCGGCTGCTTCGAGTCTCTGGGCCTGGAACCGGCCGACGCGGCCGTGGTGCGCTACGCGGTGAAGCTCACCCGCTCGCCGGGCTCGATCACCGCGGACGACGTCGAGGCGCTGCGGGCCGCGGGCCTCGACGACCTCGACATCGTCGACGTCAACGCCCAGTGCGCTCACCTCAACTACGTCAACCGGGTGGCCATGGGGCTCGGCATCCACTCCGTCGTGGACCCCGACTTCCCCGCCTACTCCGCCATCCCCCAGGCCTAGCCCCCGCCCCACCCGAGATCCCCGTAGTCGAGGCCCTCACAGGTCCTTGCCTGCAGGGATTCGGTCATGGTCCGGCGGCGTCGAAGATCTCGGCGCCGGCCCGGATGTGGTCGGCTGCGGTGGGCTCGTCGTTCATGGGCAGCATGAAGATGTCGAAGCAGGCGCGCAGCTCGCCGATCCGCGCCGAGATCTCCTCAGGGGTGCCGGCCAGGCCGTAGCGGTCCACCAGGGCGTCGGGCAGGAGCTTGGCGGCGTCGTGCATCCGACCGGACAGCATCAGGCGGCGGACCTCGTCGGTGGTGGCGTCGTCGAGGCCGTCGGCGGCCCGGACCTCGGCGGGTGCGTCCACGGCCATATAGGAGAAGTGGGGCAGCACCCGGCGCCGCTCGGTGGCGTTGTAGGCCATGTAGGCCGACCAGGCGATCTCGGCCGAGCCCGCGGCGCGTATGCGGGCCGCGAAGGCGGGCAGTTCCGCCGGCGGCGCGGCCGACAGGATCACACAGTCGGAGTGCTCGGCCGCGAGTCGCTGTACCCGCGGCCCCCTGCCGGCCACCGCGATCGGCACGGGCTCCTCGGGGCGGAACCAGGGCAGCGACGCCTCCCCCACCGTCTCACCGGCCAGCAGGCGCCGGTTGATCTCGAACGTCTCCCGCAGGGCGGTGAACGGGCGCTCGGGGTCCATGCCGAGCGGCTTGAGCACCCGGCTGCCGCCCACTCCCAGGCCGTGCATGACCCGTCCCGGGGCGAGCTCGGCCAGGGTGGCGATGGCTGCGGCCGTGGCGACCGGATGGCGGCTGAACGGGTTGGTGATGGCGGGCGCGACCGTCAGGCCGGTGGCCCCGAGGATGGCGGTGAGGGCCACGTAGGTGTCCCGCTCGGTGCCCTCGTCGGCGACGTAGCACGCCTCCGCGCCCAGCGACTCTCCCAGGCGGGCCAGCTCGACCAGGCGCCTCACCGGCTGCGTCGGCTCGAACCAGACACCCCACCGCACGCTCACGGGGACACCTCCGGCCGGGATCCGGCGGTTGTGCTCACTGGGCCTCCCGTTCGGCTCGTCCCTGACGGAGGGACTCGCGTCCCAACGGTATGTACTGCACCGCCGACAGGTAGCTGTAGACCAGCGAGGGTACGGCGCACACCCATCCAGCGACCCGGAAGCCCTCGGCCGCCGCGATGTCGGAGGCGCCGGCCAGCAGCAGCGGGAAACAGAAGTAGAGGCCGAAGGTGGCGCACTTGCCCCACCAGGTCACGTCTATCGGCTTGGCCCCCAGCGACAGCAGCACCAGCCCCACAATGGCCACGATGCCCTCCCGGGCGAGCGTGAGCACCACCAGCCACCACGGAACGGAGCCGTCGAAGCCGACCGCCAGGACTCCGGCCAGCAGCACGGCCCGGTCGGTGATCGGATCGAGCAGCTTGCCGACCTTGCTGACCGAGTCGAATCGCCGGGCCCACCAGCCGTCGACCCAGTCGGTGGCTCCCAGGGCGCCCCAAAGCAGGGCCGCGGCCCAGCGGTCCTCGGCGCCGAACAGCAGCCACAGGAACAACGGGACGCAGGCCAGCCGGGCGGCCGATATCAGGTTGGGGACGGTGAGGATCCGGTCCTCGCCGGTTCTCGGCGCTGCCATGGCCCTTCAGCCTACGATCAGCCGATGCCATCAATCTTCACCCGGATCATCGACGGAGAGATACCCGGCCGCTTCGTGTGGCGAGACGACGTCTGCGTCGCCTTCATGGACGTGCGACCCCTCAACCCGGGCCACGTGCTGGTGGTGCCGATAGTCGAGGTCGACCACTGGGTGGATCTCGACTCCGAGACGATTGCCCATCTGATGGCGGTGGCCCATGGCGTGGCCGCCGCCCAGCAGGCGGCGGGGCTCGCACCGGACCGCGTCGGCTTGATAGTCGCCGGGTTCGAGGTCCCCCATGTCCACGTGCATGTGGTGCCCATCTCCACCATGGCCGATCTCGACTTCGCCCAGGCCGACACCAGCCCCGACCCCGACGACCTCGACGCCATCGCGGCACGGCTGAGGGAGCACATCGCCCAGTCCGGCTGACCTTGCTCAGGCGACCCCTCGGTCTCCCTCTGGCGAAAGAGGGGTCAGACCTCGATCGGGTCGGCTCGCTCGATGAGGTGCGAGCCGTTGTTGCGGGCGTTGTTGACCTCGGTGGACACGGGGTGCATCCGGATCAGGCCCGAAGGGGCCGGCAGCAGCAGGCCGGCCGCAGCCTCGGAGTCGGTGTTGGACGGCTCCAGCCAGAAGTCCCATGAGCCCGGTGGCAGCACCACCGGCATCCGGTCGTGGATCTCCGCCATCGCGTCGTTGGCCTCGCAGGTGATGATGGTGCAGGAGTGCAGCTCCAGGGGTTCGCCGTCGGCGTCGAGGTTGTTGGCGTCGCGCCACTTCTCCCACAGGCCCGCGAACGCGAACGGCTCCCCGTCGGGACGGCTGATGAACATCGGCTGCTTGCGCTTGGAGCCATCGAGGCGCTGCCACTCGTAGAAGCCGTCGGCGGGGATGATGCAGCGCCGGCGGGAGAAGGGCACCCGGAAGGAGTTCTTCTGGGCGACGGTCTCAGCGCGGGCGTTGATCATCCGGTTGCCGATCTTGGGATCCTTGGCCCAGAACGGCACCAGCCCCCAGTGCAGTGTGTCGAGGCTGCGGGCGCCGTCCCGCTCCCGCACCGCGTACACGGTCTGGGTCGGGGCCACATTGTGGTTGGGCGACAGAGCGTGCTCCGCCGGCGGCGCCAGGGCACCGAAGTACTTGGCCAGTTCGTCCGGCGGGGTGGCCGACACGTAGCGACCGCACATGGAACCGGAAGCTAGCGGGGTTGGGGTGGTGCGACCCGGTCCAGCGCGGCGACCGCCTCGGCCACGATGCGCTCGATCAGATCCGCGCACGTCGGCAGGTCGTCCACCACTCCCACGCACTGGCCGGTGGGCAGGATTCCTGCGTCGATGTCGCCGTTCACCATGGTCGCCCTGGTGAGCATCGGAGCGTTGGCCGCCATGGCTGTCTGGCTCCAGGTCAGCTGCTGGCCGCGGCGCATGGCCAGCCCCTCGCGCAGCATCGCCGCCATCGACATGCCGGTTACGCCCCGGAAGCGCCACGCATTGGCCGCGGCCCTCACCAGGCGGGTGAGCCGGGCCGACTCCAGCGAGTCGACCAGGCCGGTGCGGATCACCCGCTGGGGCTTGCCGTCGATGCTGCTCGACACCACGGTGCCTGTGACGGGGGTGCCCAGGTACACCGACTTCACCGCATCGGGCACCCTGGAGTCGGCGGTCAGCAGGAAGCGGGTGCCCATGGCCACGCCGTCCGCGCCCCAGGCCAGGGCTGCAGCCAGGCCGCGCCCGTCGTGGAACCCGCCCGCCGCGATCACTGGCACGTCCACCGCGTCGACCACCTGGGGCAGCAGCAGCGACGTGGGAATCGAGCCGGTGTGGCCGCCGCCCTCGCCGCCCTGGCACAGGATGACGTCCGCGCCGAGCTCGGCCATCTTCTCGGCGTGGCGGCGGGCCCCGACGGTGGGCATCACCAGCACGCCGCCGTCTCGCAGGCGCTTCACCACCTCCGCCGGGGGCGGGCCCGCGAAGCTGGCCACCTGCACGCCGGCGGCGGCGAGCCTGTCGGCACGGTCGGCCAGGTCGGCCGCGTCGGGGCGCAGGTTCACCCCGAAGGGCCGGTCGGTGCGGGAGCGGACCTCCGCGATGGCCGCGTCCATCTCGTCGAGGGTCATGGTGGCCGAGGCCAGGATCCCGAGCCCGCCCGCATCGGCGGTGCCGGTCACCAGCGACGGGCCGGCCACCCATCCCATGCCGGTCTGCACGATCGGGTACGACACGCCGAACAGCTCCGTGGCCCGGGTCTGGAGCCTCCGGTCGACGAGCACGGATGCACCCTAGCGGCCTCCCCCCTTCCGCCCGGAGGCCCCGTGCCGCCGTCCCCGGCACCGCGCGGCTCGCCGCCTATCCTGCGGATGCTGCACAAACGTCCGCATGAAGGGGGTGATCGCGATGGCCCGAAGGCTCACGGAGTTCAGCCACGGCGCTGGTTGAGCCTGCAAGATCGCTCCGAGCGATCTGGCGCAAGTTGTGCGCGGCCTCACCCCTGATCCCCCACCGGAGCTGCTCGTGGGCTTGGCCACCGGCGATGACGCCGCCGTGTGGCGAATCGGCCGCGGGCGGGCCCTGGTGCTGACCGCCGACTTCATCACCCCGGTGGTGGACGACGCCCGCACTTGGGGTCGGATCGCGGCCACCAACTCGGTGTCGGACGTCTATGCCATGGGCGGCCGGCCCCTGCTGGCGCTGAACCTCGTGGCCTGGAACTCCGAGGAACTCTCGAACGACCTTCTGACCGAGGTGCTCGCGGGCGGCGAGGACACCGCCCGGGCCTGCGGTTTCGTCGTGGGCGGGGGCCACACAGTGGACGACCCCGAGCCCAAGTACGGGATGGCCGTCGTGGGCGAGGTCGACCCGTCACGCATGCTCACAAACTCGGGGCTGCGGCCCGGCAACGCGCTAGTGCTCACCAAGCCGTTGGGCACCGGGATCATCTCCACCGCCGTCAAGGCCGGCGAGGCCCGGGACGACGTCGTGGATCGGGCTGTTGTCGAGATGACCAGGTCCAACGAGGCCGCGGCTGCCGCCGCGATGCGCCACGGCGCCACCGCGGCCACCGACGTGACCGGCTTCGGCCTGCTGGGCCACGGCTTGCGCATGGCTCAGGAATCAGGCGTGGATCTGGAGATCTCGGCCGGTGAGGTTCCGTTGATCGAGGGAGCCAGGGAGTTGGCTGCGCTGGGGATGGTGCCCGGCGGGACGACGCGCAACCTGGAATGGGTCTCGCCGCACCTGGGCACGGGCGATGTGAGCGATCAGTCGGTGACCATGCTGGTAGACGCCCAGACATCGGGCGGGCTGCTGCTCGGCATGGTCAGCCAGGACGCAGCCCTGGCCTCGGTGACCGAGCTTCGGCTCTCGGGCCATGAGGCCGCAGTCATCGGCCAGGTCACCGACGGCTCAGGCCAGATCCGCTTGCACGCCTAGCTCCCGACGCCCTCGTTCTGTGTGCGGTTGCCGGTCCATATGGCCGAGAAGTGCACACAGAACCGTGGAGAGTTCGATTGGCTCAGCGGTCATTGCCGGATGGTGGCGCCGCCACTATCAGCGGCCGGCAAGGGGCCTGGCGACGGTCCTGATGGCGAACACCCCTATCGCGGCGACGAGCATGAGAGAGCTGCCGACTATGCCCAGCGCGGTGGCTCCGGCGTGGTCGATGAGCAGCCCGCCCAGCAGCGGTCCGCCGGCGCGGCCCGCGGCCATGAGCGCCTGAGCATCGCCCACCCGCTCCTCGGGATAGCGCGACCGGCTGGCCAGCACGTCGAAGACGCCCGGTATCGCAGCCCAGAAGAAGAATCCCCACACCACGATGGCGCCGAGGAAGAGCCACGGCCAGTCGGCGGTGGCGACCACGATCGCGCAGACCGCGGTGGCGGCCATCCACAGGCTCGGCATCCTCCGGACGGCCCTCAGCCGGGCGCCTGGAATGGCCACGACCGCGTTGAGGCTGAATCCCACCGCGACCACCGTCACCGACAGTCCCGGGTGGCCGGTTCCCAGCACCACTGCGTAGATGAACACCGCCGAGCCGCCCAGGGTGAACAGGCCCAGGCAGCCGAGAAGCACCCGCGCTGCGGGAACCGCCCGGTGGCGGGCGCGGTCCTTGGGAAGCTCTCTCACCTCGCTGCGGAAACCGAACGCGAGCGGGATCAGCGAGACCGTGGCCAGCATGGCGAACACGAGCCGCATGCCGCCGGCCTCCAGAAGGGCCGAGACCGCCGGCGCGGCGACCACCCCCACTACCGGGCCGGCGACGGCCACGTCGCCCATGCGACGATCGTCACCGAAGGCCTGCACCCAGCCGTACCAGGCCAGAAGGCCCAGCGCCACCCCGTTGACGAGGCGCAGCGGCACCAGCAGCGCGAAGGCCGGCAGAGCTGCGGAAGCAAGGTTGGCAGCCGAGGCGGCCACCAGGGATCCCACGAACACCGGGTCGCGGGGTTGCAGGCAGCGACCCGCGCCCCAGGAACCGATGACGAACCCGCCCAGCTGGAATACGCCGATCAGCGACGCGGCGCCGAGGCTGATCCCGTAGTGGTCAGCGATCTCGGGCATCAAGAACGGTGTCGACACGAAGGCCAGCACGCTGAAGCCGACCGCCAGGAGGATGCCGGCCTTGACGGTGGGCCGCAGCAGGTAGACGAGGCGTACTGGACTCTGCACCAACCGACGCTACTGGCGCGACCCGCCCGCCCTGCACGCTGGGACGGCCTTCGAAGGCATTAGCCAGCCCGGCTCCCGCCGAGCCGCCCGCCCTGCGCGCTGGGACGGCCTGCGCAGTGTGACGGCAGGCACGCTCGCCCGCACCGATCCCCTACTCTCGCTCCGAAGGGAGCGGAGAGATGTTCGACTTGAGTGACGCACAGCCCTGGTGACGGGAGCGGGACGCAACATCGGAGCAGGGTTCGCCCGGGGCCTCGCCGATCAGGGCGCCCGCGTGGTGGAATCAACGGCGGCTCACTGACGAGTTGACTAGGAGGGGCCATGAGACTCGAGGGCAAGGTTGCACTGATCACGGGCACGGCCAGCGGCATCGGTCGGGCTGCCGCTGTGCGCTTCGCCGAGGAGGGCGCACGGATCGTGGCGGTGGACATCGCGGAAGCCAACCACGAGACCGTCGAACTGATCCGAGCGAGCGGGGGCGAGGCCACCGCAGTGCACGCCGACGTGTCCGACGATGCCGATGTCGCCGTGGCCGTGCAGACCGCGGAGGCGACCTACGGGCGCCTCGACATCGCCTTCAACAATGCCGGGATCATGATGGCCGACGACGCCGACGCCGTCGCCACCACCACCGACACCATCGACAAGACCCTGGCGGTGAACCTCAAGGGCGTGCTCTACGGATGCCGCCACCAGATACCGGCCATGCGCAGGGCGGGCGCGGGATCCGTCATCAACACCGCGTCCTTCGTGGCGTCCGTGGGCGCCGCCACGCCCCAGATCGCCTATACCGCGTCCAAGGGAGCGGTGTTGGCGATGACACGCGAGCTGGCGGTCATCCATGCCCGCGAGAACATACGGGTCAATGCTCTGTCCCCGGGCCCGCTCCGCACGGAGTTGCTGATGTCCTACCTCGACACCGACGAGAAGCGGCAGCGCCGACTCGTGCATGTGCCGATGGGACGCTTCGGTGAGGCCGCGGAGATGGCCGCAGCCGCCCTGTTCCTCGCGTCTGACGAGTCCTCCTACATGACAGGCGCCAACCTGCTGGTCGACGGAGGACTCACGGCCGCATATGTGACACCCGAGTAATCGACGCAACCGACAACCCGTAGGCAACAGAGACGACCGCCTCGACACTGCGAATGGTTGTAGTTCTCGTGTTGCGACTACTTGTGCGCCTATTGACGCTACAGATACGAGTCTGACAGGACTGGGCAACCCGGCGTCCTATTCCGTCTCCTCCGTCTTGGCACTCAACTCGGCTGCGATGGCGCGACGCTCGGACTCGTCGTCGTGCTTGAAGGCCATGACGTCCACGAGAAGGATCCTGCGCCGATTGCCGACACGACGGAACGGCATTCTGCGCTCGTCCAGCAGTTTGACGAGATACGGTCGCGATACGTTGAGCAGGTCAGCGGCCTGCTGAGTCGTCAGCTCCGCGTCGACCGGCGAGACCGCCACCGCGTTGCCGCTTGCGGTCTCCGCCAGCATGCGGGCGAGGAGCCGCAGGACGTCGACAGGCACGTCCAAGGCCGTTTCGTCCTCACCCAGGCGCATCGACAGCGACGCGGCAGATGCCTCCGGATGCCGATCCAAGAACTGCTCAAGGGTGTCCGCCGCCTGGGCTGTCCGGTCCGAGAGGGCCTCGTCGGGAATCGCTAGACGGTGTTTCGAGGGCACGGTACTGGTCACAAGCCTCCCTGATGATAAGACAATAGCACGGCAATTGCCGCGCCTATGTCACTCTGTACAACAGAATCTATGTCCACTCCAGTGTCGATCATTTCACACGTATCCTTGGCTTCCATAACACGATAGATGCAGGTCAACGCTTCCATTGTACGCAGGACGATAACCCTATCCGCCTGCCGTTGCCGACAAATGCAGAAAGGCCCATATCGTCGAGTGATATAGCTGTCAGCGCTATAATCGGCGTAGTCTGTTGCACCAGCCCGTCCGCCAGATGTGTAGCTCTCACTCGAAACAATCGCACGGAAACCTATTTCAGGATCGTACTAATGGCACGGCGTTGAGTCTCCCCTAGTGGTTGTGGCGCGGGATGCCGTGGGTGCGGGAGGTGTCCCTGTACTTCAGCGCAGGCCGCAGAACCATGCCCTCGTCCAACTGGGTGACCATCGAGCGCTGGATCTCCTGCCAGGGGGTCTGAGACTCCGGGACCGGGTAGCCGCCGGCCGCCTCGAGTTCGGCCCGCCGCTGCTCGAGTTCAGCGTCGTCGACGAGCATGTCGGCGCGGCCGCGTCGCAGATCGATGCGGATCCGGTCACCGGTTCGCAACAGCGCCAGTCCGCCGCCGGACGCGGCCTCGGGGCTGGCGTTGAGGACCGACGGCGAGGCCGAGGTCCCCGACTGTCGGCCGTCGCCGATGCACGGCAGCGAGTGCACCCCCCGGACGAGCAGCGCGGCGGGAGGCTGCATGTTCACCACCTCGGCCGCGCCCGGGAATCCCACCGGGCCTGCGCCGCGCACGATCAGCATGCAGTCCTCGTCGACGTCCAGATCGGGGTCCTCGATCCGGGCGCGGTAGTCCTCGGGGCCGTCGAACACGATGGCCCGGCCCTCGAACGCGTCCGGAGCGTCGGGATCCGACAGGTAGCGCCGGCGGAACTCGTCAGAGATGACGCTCGTCTTCATGATGGCGCTGTCGAACAGGTTGCCCGACAGGTGCACGAAGCCGGCATCGGCCACGACCGGCTCGTCGACGCTGCGGATCACATCGGGATCCGCGATCCGCGCTGCGGCGCAGTTCTCGCCGATGCTGAGGCCATTGGCGGTGAGGGCGTCGGGATGGGGCAACAGCCCGCACCGCATCAGCTCGCCCACCACCGCGGGCACCCCGCCCGCGTGGTGGTAGTCCTCCCCCAGGTACTCCCCGGCCGGCATCAGGTTCACCAGCAGCGGCACGGCCAGGCCGTACTTCTGCCAGTCGTCGTTGTCGAGGGGCACGCCGAGATGCGCGGCGATGGCGTTGAGATGGATCGGAGCGTTGGTGGACCCGCCGATGGCGGAGTTCACGACGATGGCGTTCTCGAACGCCTCCCGGGTCATGATGTCGGAGGGGCGCAAGTCCTCGCGCACCATCTCGACGATTCGCCGGCCGGTGCGGTACGCCATCTGGGCCCGCTCCCGGTACGGCGCGGGTATCGCCGCCGAGCCGGGCAACTGCATGCCCAGCGCCTCGGCCAGGGAGTTCATCGTGGTGGCGGTTCCCATCGTGGAGCAGTAGCCCGCCGAGGGCGCCGACGAAGCCACCAGGTCGACGAACCCGGCCTCGTCGATCTCGCCGGCGGCGTAGAGCCTGCGAGCCTCCCAGACGATGGTGCCCGAGCCGGTTCGGCGGCCCTCGTGCCAGCCGTTGAGCATCGGGCCCACCGACAGCGCGATGGCCGGCAGATTCACGGTCGCTGCGGCCATCAGGCACGCCGGAGTGGTCTTGTCGCAGCCGATGGTGAGTACCACCCCGTCGAGGGGATAGCCCTGCAGCACCTCTACCAGTCCGAGGTAGGCCAGGTTGCGGTCCAGCGCTGCCGTGGGTCGCTTGGCGGTCTCCTGGATGGGGTGCATCCCGAACTCGAACGCGATCCCGCCGGCCTCGTGGATCCCCTCGCGCACCCGCTTGGCCAGTTCCAGGTGGTGCCGGTTGCACGGCGACAGGTCGGAGCCGGTCTGGGCGATCCCGATCTTGGGCTTGTCGGACTGCAGCTCTTCGCGGGTGAGCCCGTAGTTCAGGTAGCGCTCCAGGTACAGCGCCGACAGGTTCAGGTCGCCTCCGACCCCGAACCAAGCCGACGATCGGAGCTCGCGGTCGCCGCCGGCGGCGGGAAGGGACACACCGGCTCCTTCGTGTCTCGGTGGATCGGGAGCGGAGCCCATGGGGGTCAGGCTACTCGGCGGGGGTCGAGCCCCTTGGCTTGCCGGTGCTGTGGCGGCTGCCGCGCTCCCCGCTCCGCTGCCTGCGGCATCTGCTTGCCGGTGCTGTGGCGCGTCCGGTGCGCGCGCTGCGAGGATAGGACGATGCAGGATCGCCGGATCGCAATGGTGACCGGAGCGGGCACCGGGCTGGGGAAGGCGGCCGCGCTGGCCCTGGCCCGCGACGGCTGGCACGTGATCGCCGTCGGCAGGCGGGCGCACCTGCTGTCCGAGACCGCCGAGGAGTGCGATCGTGCCGGCGGGTCGGGTTCAGCGGTCGC
>Ga0209021_1000353_pt1 | contig 59957 bp, 48 predicted proteins | sample PinacodermFT_FD_187299 | JGI IMG/M metagenome (GOLD analysis project Ga0209021, IMG submission 187299) | Host-associated microbial community of the marine sponge Aplysina aerophoba from Gulf of Piran - sponge pinacoderm, lysed by freeze-thaw... | ecosystem: Host-associated > Porifera > Sponge >... | reverse complement strand
GACAACGAGGCGTACCTGCACGCCCTCAGGGCCAGGGTGGCCAGCAAGATGGCAGCGTCCGAGCGGCAGAGCCGCGACGCCGGCCCCGACGAGCGCCGGTCCGACGAGCGCCGGTCCGACAAGATGCTGGACGCCGGCGACGTCCTGCCGCCCGCCGGGGACCCCTGCCCCATAGAGCGGGCCGCCGCCGAAGAGGAACAGGACTATCTCAAGGAACTCGCCCGCACCCGCCCGCCGCTGGAGAACCGGACCGCCGGGGCGTATCTCAGGGAATTCGACTATGTCCGCCCCTGCCGCGGAGACTGACGCAGCGTGGCCGACCATGACAATTCATGACATTTCATGACGGATCGGAAGATCGGCATCGCCCCACCCGTCATCCCGACCGAAGCGCCCGGGTCCGGCAACGAGAGTCCTCCGCTCCGCCCCGGACTCGATCCGCCGCGCCGGTCGGAATGACGGGGAAAGGGGAAACGAAGGGCGATCGCGCCACAGACGGCGGGTTGAGCGTTCGTACAAGAATACTGGCGTCGTCGGGTGGCGGCGCCTTCAGTGCAGCGGGAAGCCCACGGCCGCTTCCAGTTCGGCCAGGGCGGCGGCCGGGTCGGTGACCTTGATCGTGGTCATTCCGATTTCACGCGCCGGTTTAAGATTGATGCCCAAGTCGTCCAGATAAACCGTATTTTCCGGTTCTACCCCGAGCGCATCGCAGGCCATTCGGTAGATGCGCGGATCGGGCTTGCGCAGGCCGGCCCTGCTGCTCTCGATCACATGGTCGAACAGGGCGAAGACCGCGGCGACCTCGGCGGCGAGGCCGGATTCTTCGCCGCCTTCGCCAAGTACCATAGTCGGGCCTTCGCCGGCGGCGACGTTGTTGGTGATGCAGCCGACCCTGAGCCGCGCCTTGCAGGCCTTGAGCGCGTTGACCATTTCGGGGCGTAACCGTCTGGCAAGCAAGGAAATTACCTCACGGCCGTTGACCGGATGGCCCAGTGCCGCGCTTTCCGAGCGGAACGCGGCGTCGAAGGTATCCAGATCGATCTCGCTGCGCTCGAAGCGGGCCCAGGCGTTGTCCAGGTGGTTGCGCGCGTTGACGGAGCGCAGGAAATCCCGCGGCAGGCCGCGTTCGGCCTCGAAGCGGCTGAAAGCGACGAAGGGGCTGTCGGTCAGCACGCCGCCAAAATCCCAGATGACGGCCTCGATGGACATGTCCGCCTGCACGGTTGCCGGAATCGGGGGAGGCCTACCGCCAGCCGGTCAGCCGTTCGAGCGCGATTTTGGCGCAGGCGTCGAGGATCGCGTCGGTATCGATACGGTGGGCGCGATACAGATCCGGGATATCCGCCGACTGGCCGAAATGCTCGACACCCAGGCTGTGGGTGCGGTGGCCGTAGACCGCGCCGAGCCAGCTGAGCGTCGCCGGATGGCCGTCCAGCACCGTCACCAGGCCTGCATCCGGCGCCAGCGGCGCGAGCAGGCCTTCGATGTGGGACAGCGTCTCCGGCGGGGCGCCGCCGGCCCCTGCGGTAACGGATTGACGCGCGCGTTGCGCGGCGCTCCAGCCCGCGTTGAGCCGGTCCGCCGAGGTGACCGCCAGCAGGCCGGCGCCGGGAATGTCTTCGTTGAGCGCCTCCCAGGCGGCGATGGCCTCCGGCACGACGGCGCCGGTATAGACGATGGCCAGTTCGGCGCCGTCAGCCGGCGTTTTCAGCCAATAGGCGCCGTCGACGATGTTCCGCCGCAAAGCGTTGTCTACCGTACGGTTCGGCTGTTCCAGAGCGCGTGTCGAGAGCCGGAGATAGACGCTGCCGCCCTGGGCGTCGCGGAGCCAGCCGCGGCCGCGCTTCGCCGAGCCGTCGCGCTGCAGGTAATCGAAGGACCAGGCCATCAGGACGGCCAATTCGTCGGCGTAGGCCGGCTCGAAGGCCGCGAGCCCGTCCTGGGCCATGCCGATCAGCGGCGTGCCGACGGACTGGTGGGCGCCGCCTTCGGGCGCCAGCGTCACGCCGGACGGCGTTGCCACCAGCAGGAAGCGCGCGCCCTGGTAGCAGGCGTAGTTGAGCGCATCAAGGCCACGCTGGATGAAGGGATCGTAGAGCGTGCCGATCGGCAGCAGGCGCATTCCGAAGATTTCGTGGGACAGGCCGAGCCCGGCCAGCAAGATGAAGAGATTGTTCTCGGCGATGCCGAGCTCGATATGCTGGCCGTCCGGCGACTGGCGCCATTGCTGGGCGCTGACGACCTTTTCGTCCCGGAAGGTATCGCCCCGGTCGCGCCGGTCGAATATGCCGCGCCGGTTGACCCAGGCGCCCAGGTTGGTCGAGACCGTCACGTCCGGCGAGGTCGTCACGATGCAATCCGCCAGCGGTTCCTCGCCGCGCGCCAGGGCGTCGAGGATCTGGCCGAACGCCGCCTGGGTCGACAGCGTCCCGCCCTGCCCGGCCGGCCTCGGCGTCGCGATCGCCGGGACGGGGACCGGCGGCGCCGTCGTGCGCCGCGGATAGCGGGCGGCGAACGGCACGGCGTCGAGGAAGGCCTGCACTTCGTCCGGATCGAACTCCAGCCCGGCGAAACGGTCCCATTCCTCGCCCGGTGCGATTCCCAATTCTTCACGGAATCCAGTGACTTGCGTGGGATTCATCAACCCGGCATGGTTGTCCTTGTGGCCCTCGAAGGGCAGGCCGAAACCCTTGATGGTGTAGGCGATGAAGCAGGTCGGCCGGTCGTCGTCGACGGCGCGGAACATGGCCTGCATGGTCGCCATGTCGTGGCCGGCCAGATTGGTCATCAGCCGTTGCAGGCCGGAATCGTCCAGCTCGCCGAGCAGCGCGCGGATGCCCGCCAAATCGCCCAGGTCGGCCAGCAGATGCTCGCGCCAGCCCTTTATGCGCCCGTCCCCGGCGACGCCGCGGGCCAGTGCCCCGCCCTTGTAGCACAGGGCGGAATAGAGCGAGTTGGGGCAGCGGTCGATCCATTCCCGCAGGGCCGCGCCGTCCGGCCGCTCGAACGCCGCCTCGAGCAGCGAGCCGTATTTCGCCGTCACGACCCGCCAGCCCATGGCTTCGAAAAGCTGGTCGAAGCGGCCGTAAAGCTGATCGGTTATCGTCGAATCGAGGCTCTGGCGGTTGTAGTCGATGACCCACCAGACGTTGCGGATATCGTGCTTCCAGCCTTCCAGCAGCGCTTCGTAGACATTGCCTTCGTCCAGTTCGGCGTCGCCGACGACCGATACCATCCGCCCGCGCGGCTGGCTTTCCGGCAGCCGGCCCTTGACGTGCAGATAGGCCTGGACCAGGGCGGCGAAGCTCGTCATGGCGGCGCCGAGGCCGACCGAGCCCGTCGAAAAGTCGACGTCATCGGCGTCCTTGGTGCGCGAAGGATAGGATTGCGCGCCGCCCAACGCCCTGAAATTCTTCAGATTTTCAAGGCTCTGCCGGCCCAGCAGATACTGGATGGCGTGAAAGACCGGGCTGGCGTGCGGCTTGACCGCGACCCGGTCTTCCGGCCGGAGGATATCGAAATAAAGCGCGGTCAGGATGGTCGCGACCGACGCGCTGGAGGCCTGGTGGCCGCCGACCTTCAGCCCGTCCCGGTTCGGCCGGATGTGGTTCGCGTGGTGGATCGTCCAGCTCGACAGCCACAGCACCTTGCGCTCCAGCGCGCGCAGCAGGCGCAGCCGGTCGGGCGTCGCCGCTTCCGCGGGTATCGGATCGGCTGCAGACACCATCGGATAGCTCCGTTCCTCGAACGGTCCGGACTGTGGATGGCGGCCAGTCTAGGCCGATTCGGGCCGGACCGGCAGAAAGAAATCGCGCACGCCGCCCCATGCAGGTTTCGATTTGCGGCAACCGTTCGATTCCGAGTAAAAGCCAAATTACGGTGAAGACGGAGCGTCCAGTACTGAAAACCAGCGTTGTGTATCCGGAAAACCTGCACGAATTGTCCGGTCCGGTCTCAGAACACGGAGACAATAACGCTCGGGATCGACTTGGCCCGGTACTTCGTCTTTGTGCATACAACATACCGCCGACAAAGGCGGCCCGGATTGAACGGTTCCGTCGGGCGGCGCCCTGGCCGTGGGACTGCGCGCTATCGGGAAGATTCCCGGCCGAGGGCGGCGGACAGGGCTTCGGGCAGCCGGTCCGGCAGGTCGTCGGCCAGAAGGCCAGGCCCGCAGAGCCGGGCGGCCTCGGCATGGCACCACGCGGCGGCGCAGGCTGCCTCGAACGGCGGCATTCCCTGCGCGCGCAGGCCCGCCACCGCGCCGGCCAGGACATCGCCGGTCCCGGCCGTCGCCAGGCTTGGCAAGGCGTTGGGGTTGATCGCGGCCCTGCCGTCCGGCGCCGCGACCACCGTGTCGTAGCCCTTGTGGATGATCGTCGCGGCGGTTCTGCCGGCGACCCGGCGCGTCCGCTCTACCTTGCCCGCTCCGGCGTCCTGCGATCCGGCGATTTGCGCGAATTCGCCGCCATGGGGCGTCATGACCGTTTCCGCATCCAGCGGCCCGGGCCCGTCGCCAATGGTGGATACAACGGCGGATATCGCATCAGCATCCAGTATACAAACTACCGGCAATCGGGCGATTTGGGTCAGATTTCTCACCCGCTCGGCAGTGCGGCCGAAACCCTGTCCGGCAAGTATTACTTGTACCTTCCGGTCGCGGCAGAATTGCGCCAGATCTTCGATGCCACCCAGTTTCCGCCGGAGAAATGCTGCCGGGAGCTGGGCATCGAAGAACGGCCGGACCGCTTCATCGTCGCCGCCGAACCAGCCGACCGTGACCATGCCGGCGCCGCTACGCGCAGCGGCGCGCGCCGCCAGCGTCGACGCGCCGGGCATTTCCCCGGCGACAACCAGGACATGGCCGCGGGTGTATTTGTGGTCCCTGGACGACGGCGGCCGCAGCGCGCTTCGCCACAGGGCCGGCGCGTTGACCGCCGTCTGCGGCGCGATCGGATCGAGCACGGCGTCGGCGATCCCGATATCATGGACCACCAGGTCGCCGCACACTTCCCTGCCCGGCAGCAGATAGTGGCCGGGTTTGGCGCGGAAGAACGTCACCGTCAGGTCGGCCGGCACGACCGGACCGAGGCACGCGCCACTGTCGCCGTCCACCCCGCTCGGGACATCGACGGCGACGACCGGCGCGCCTGCGCTCCGGCGGCGTCCTGCGGCCCGGGCAAGCAATTCCGCCGGGCGGCCGGAAACCGGCCGGGTCAGGCCGGCGCCGAACAGGGCGTCGACGATCAATTCGGCCCGGTCCACCGCATCGGTCCGCCATTCGGACGTTGCGGCCCGCAATTCACCGGCGCCTGCCGTCCGGACCCACAGGTCGAAGGCGGTCCGGGCGTCGCCGGCCAGCCGTTCCGGGTGCGGCGCATGGAACACCGAGACAGGCCATCCCGCCCGGTGCAGCAGCCGGGCGACGACCAGGCCGTCGCCGCCATTGTTGCCCGGTCCGCACAGGATGGCGGCCGGCCTGGGCCGCCAGCGCAGGCGGATTTCCCGCGCCACTGCCGCACCAGCCGCCTCCATCAGGTCAATGCCCGGCGTTCCCGCCGCAATCGCCGCGCGATCGGCGGCGGCCATCTCCGCCGTCGTGAGGAGGCAATGGGCGTGCCGGTCGTCTGCTGCCATCATCCGAGTCTTCAGGTTCGTCGGGCGTTCCGCGCGATGCCGGGTTGCCGGAGCCGCATACAGCCGCCCGTTCCCGTCCGGCAGAAAAGCGCCTAGAGTGGCCGGGCACAATCTGCAAAAAGCCCCGCCGCGAATAGCCGGCCTCGTGAATCCGACCGGTACACAGCCGCCTCAGCCATGCCCGACGACCCTACGCCCGCCGCCGAGGCGATCGAACTTCCGGAGCCCGACACGCCGCCCCGGCCCGGCCTCTCCGGCCGGATCTGGATCCCCCTGCTCAGCGTCGCCCTCGTCCTGCTTCTTCTGGCGGTCGGCCGGTCGGCGATCTCGCTCTGATCGCGGCAGGACTGCGGCACTCCCTGGCGGCGCTACGGGATTGCAGGCTTTGCCGCGGCGTTTCCCGCCATTCGCAGCTTGACGCTCTCCGCCCCCTCAATAGACTAGTGCCAGTGTTACACGGCGGTCGAGGGGGCAGGCGCCGAAAGGCGCCGGTTGGTGCGGTCGCGGTGAAGTCTGTCAAACGTGTTTCTGGGAGAAGCGCTCCATGACTGTATCTGTCTCGTTGACGGTGAACGGCGAGGCCGTTTCCGCCGACGTCGAACCGCGCACCCTGCTGGTGCAGATGCTGCGCGAAAACCTGGACCTCACCGGCACCCATGTCGGCTGCGACACCAGCCAGTGCGGCGCCTGTGTCGTCCATGTCGACGGCGAATCGGTCAAGGCCTGCACGGTGCTGGCGGTCCAGGCCGAAGGCGCGGATGTCAAGACGATTGAGGGCGTCGCCGACGGCGACACGCTGCATCCCATGCAGCAGGCATTCCATGAAAATCATGGCCTGCAGTGCGGTTTCTGCACGCCGGGCATGATCATGAGCGCGCTCGATCTGGTGAAAAACAACCCGGCCCCTTCCGAGAAGGAAATCCGGGAGTGGCTGGAAGGCAATCTGTGCCGCTGCACCGGCTACCACAATATCGTGAAATCCATCGATGCCGGCGCCGCCGCAATGCGCGGCTGACCTCGGACGAACCGTCCTGTCGCGCCGCGACGGACAACGGACCGAATTGAAATGGATTTGACCGTCTCAAGCGCAGTGAGGAATTCATGACCGAGCAAGGCATCGGCGCTGCTGTTGCGCGCCGCGAAGATCGCCGTTTCGTGACCGGTCAGGGTCACTATACCGACGACATCAACCGCAGGGGTCAGACCCACGCCTGTTTCGTGCGCTCGCCCCATGCCCATGCGACGCTGAACGGCGTCGATACCGCGGCCGCCAGGGCCATGCCCGGTGTGCGCGGCATCTTTATCGGCGAGGATATGGCCGAGGTCGGGCCGCTGATCTGCGGCTGGGCGATCACGGATGTGAACGGCGAGCCCCACAGGGCGCCGCCCCATCCGGCGCTCGCCATCGGCAAGGTGAATTTTGTCGGCGACGCCGTCGCTGTCGTCATCGCCGATACGCTCGAGCAGGCCAAGGACGCCGCGGCGGCTGTCGATGTTGACTACGGCATACTGGGTGCCGTGGTCGATCCGGCCACGGCCGCGCCTGACGGGCAAATCCAGATCCATGAGACGGCGCCCGGCAATCTGAGCTACGAATGGGCGATCGGCGACCAGGCCGCCATCGATGCGGCCTTCGAAGGCGCGGCCCACGTGACTTCGCTGGAATTCACCAACAACCGCCTGGTGCCGAACGCCATGGAACCGCGGGCCTGTATCGCGGAATACGAGGACGGCACCGGCGACTACACGCTCTACCTCACCTCGCAGAACCCGCATGTCCACCGGCTGGTGATGTCGGCGTTCCACGGGTTGGCGCCGGAGCACAAGCTTCGCGTGGTGGCGCCCGATGTCGGTGGCGGTTTCGGCTCGAAGATATTCATCTACGCCGAAGAAGTCGTGCTGACCTGGGCGTCCCGGCATATCGGTCGGCCTATCAAGTGGACGGCGGAGCGCACCGAGAGCTTCCTGACCGATTGCCACGGCCGCGATCATGTGACCAAGGCGGAACTGGCGCTCGATGGCGATGGCAAGTTCCTCGCCATGCGCGTCAACACCATCGCGAATATGGGCGCCTATCTCTCGACCTTTGCCTCTGCGGTGCCGACCTATCTCTACGCAACCCTGCTGGCCGGCCAGTACACGACCGGCGGCATTTACTGCAACGTCAAGGCAGTGTTCACCAACACGGTGCCGGTCGACGCCTATCGCGGCGCCGGGCGGCCGGAAGCGGCCTACGTCGTGGAACGGCTGGTCGAGGCGGCAGCGGCCGAAACCGGCCGAGATCCGGCCGAGTTGCGCAAAACCAACTTCGTGCCGACCGACGCCTTCCCCTACGAGACGCCGGTCATCATGCAGTACGATTGCGGCGACTTCGCCGGCTCGATGGATCAGGCACTGGATCTGGCCGGCTATTCCGGCTTCCAGGCCCGCAAGGCGGAATCGAAGGCCGGCGGCAAGCTGCGCGGTGTCGGTTTCTCCTCATACATCGAAGCCTGCGGCGTCGCGCCGTCTGCAGCTGCCGGGTCCCTCGGCGCCGGTGTCGGCCTGTGGGAATCGGCAAATATCCGTTTTAATCCAACGGGTAATGTCCAGTTGTTCACCGGCTGCCATTCCCACGGTCAGGGCCATGAAACGGCCTATGCCCAGATCGTCGCCGACAAGCTGGGCGTGCCCTACGAGCAGGTCGATGTGATTCACGGCGATTCAGCGAAGGTTCCCTTCGGCATGGGCACCTACGGGTCGCGGTCGGCCGCGGTCGGCGGCTCAGCGATTGTCAAGGCTGCGGATAAAGTCATTGAAAAGGGACGAAAAATCGCTGCCCACGCCCTCGAGGCTTCGGAGGACGATATCGAGTTCGCCGGAGGCAACTTCACGGTCACGGGCACCGACAAGGCGATGAACATCGCCGAGGTCGCTTTCACCGCCTATGTGCCGCACAACTATCCGGAAGGCCTGGAGCCCGGGCTGGACGAGACCGCGTTCTACGATCCGCTGAACTTCTCCTTCCCGGCCGGCACGCATATCTGCGAAGTCGAGGTCGATCCGGAAACCGGCAGCGTTTCTATCGAGAGATACGCCGCGGTCGACGATTTCGGGGTGCTGATCAATCCGCTGATCGTCGAGGGCCAGGTCCATGGCGGGATCGGCCAGGGCGTCGGCCAGGCCATGCTGGAGCAGGCGGTCTACGACAACGACGGTCAGCTGATCAGCGGCTCCTACATGGACTACACCATGCCGCGCGCCGACGATGTACCGAACTACGATGTCGGATTCAACGGCGTGCCTTCACCGCTCAATCCGTTGGGTGTCAAGGGGTGCGGCGAGGCCGGCGCGATCGCGGCGCCGGCGGCGGTCATGAACGCGGTCCACGATGCTCTGAGCGATGTGGGTGTGGGCCATATCGAGATGCCGGCGACGCCGCTGCGCGTCTGGCAAGCCATCCAGGACGCTGCAGCTTAGGCGCTGTCGCCGAGCATTACCGAACAGGAACGGACCGGGCCCGTACCCGGCAGGAAGGAACCCAGCCATGTACAATTTCGAATACAGAAAGGCCGGTAGTGTCGATGAAGCCGCCGGCATCGTCGGCAGCGACGAGGATGCAAAATTGCTTGCCGGAGGAATGACTTACATTCCGACGCTCAAGCAGCGGCTCGCCTCACCGACCACTGTCGTCGATCTCAACGGAGTCGGCGGCCTGGATGGCATTTCGGCGGACGGGAACGGCGTTACCATAGGCGCCATGGTCCGGCATGCGGCGGTCGCAGCTTCGGCCGACGTTGCGGCAGCGATCCCTGCCCTGGCGGACCTGGCGAGCCATATCGGCGATCCGCAGGTGCGCAACCGCGGCACGCTCGGCGGTTCGATCGCCAACAACGATCCCGCGGCGGACTATCCGGCTGCGCTGGTCGGCCTCGGAGCGACCGTCCAGACCAACAAGCGGGCGATCGCCGCGGACGATTTCTTCACCGGGCTGTTCGAGACGGCTCTCGATCAGGACGAGGTCGTGACCTCGGTGTCGTTCCCCAGGGCCGGCAAGGCGGCCTACATGAAGTTCCCGAACCCGGCATCGCGCTATGCGATTGCGGGCGTCTTCGTCGCGCAGGCTGCCGATGGCGTCCGGGTCGCTGTCACCGGCGCGGGCCCCTGCGTCTTCCGGGTCGGGGAGATGGAAGCGGCCCTCGCCGCGAACTGGTCGGCCGATGCGGTGGCCGGCATCGGGATTCCTGCGGACGGTCTGAACGAAGACATCCACGCCAGTGCCGAATACCGCGCCCACCTGGTGACCGTCATGGCCAAGCGCGCCGTGGCAAAAGCCGGGTAATGGTTGCTGGAATTATTGACCTTCTTCCCCGCGGAGGGAGGTTAATTTTTCCTCTTACCCTTTTGTTTTCCGGGTCTGATTGGCGATCTACACCTGCCGAATCTCCTGGCGTTGAGCCGCAGCAAGAATGGGGATGCTGCGGCGAACCGGCGACCGTTACCACGCCTCGAGGGGAATAACCGAGCCCGAGGCAAGCCTCGCTTTTGCGGCGCATGGCAGGCTTCCGGCCTCGCTCGCCTGGCTGATTGAACATTCGCCCAAAATACGTTTCGGATTTTCTGCGCGGATCCCCATTCTGGAATGGACATGACAGAAAAAACCGCCCTGCCCAATTCCGTCGACGCGACCGAAACGCTGCTCGCCGCCGGGGCCTACGTCGCCGACCGGTCGCTGGCGACGGCGCTGTATCTGGCGCTGAAGCTGGGCCGCCCGCTGTTCCTCGAAGGCGAGGCCGGCGTCGGCAAGACGGAAATCGCCAAGGTGCTATCGGAATGCCTGGGCCGCGACCTGATCCGGCTGCAATGCTATGAGGGACTCGATGTCTCCAGCGCCGTCTACGAGTGGAACTACGCCCGGCAGATGATCGAAATCCGCTTGGCCGAGGCGACCGGCGAGGCGGAAGGCCAAGCCGGGCGGGCAACGCTCACCCGCGATGTCTTTGCCGAAGAATTCCTGATCAAACGGCCGCTGCTCCAGGCCCTGGAGCCGCGGGACAGCGGCCCGCCGGTGCTCCTGATCGACGAGCTGGATCGCACCGACGAGCCGTTCGAAGCCTTCCTGCTCGAAGTATTGTCCGATTTTCAGATCACCGTGCCGGAAATCGGCGTTTTCGAGGCCGACGATCCGCCTATCGTTATCGTCACGTCGAACCGGACGCGGGAAATCCACGACGCACTGAAACGGCGCTGCTTTTACTACTGGGTCGACTATCCTGATGCCGACCGCGAACTGGAAATCCTCGGCAAGAAGGCGCCTGAGGCCGGGGAAGCGCTACGCCGCGACGTTGTCGCTTTCATCCAGAAGCTGCGCGATGTCGATTTGTTCAAGCTGCCCGGCGTTGCCGAATCCATCGATTGGGCCCAGGCTCTGGCGCAACTCGATGTCGTCGCCCTGGACCCGGATACGCTCAACGCCACACTCGGCACGCTGCTCAAATACCAGGATGATATCGAGCGCATCCGCGGCAGTGAAGCCATGCGTATCCTGGACGAAATCCGGACCGAGGCGTCCCTCAACCGGGTGCGCGGGTCCTAAGGCGAATCCGAGCAGGCAGTCCCCATGCCATTCGATCCCCCGCCCGAACCGGAAATGCCCGAGCGCGGCGGTGACGGCATTCCCGGCGGCGGCCGGTTGCCGGAAAACATCATGCATTTCGCCCGCGTGCTGCGCGCGGCCGGCTTGCCGGTCGGGCCGGGCCAGGTCATCCGGGCGATCGAAGCCGCGGACGCGGTCGGTATCGGCACGCGCGAGGACTTTTACTGGACCCTGCACGCCGTTTTCGTGAACCGGCGCGACCAGCGCGAGTTGTTCGATCAGGCCTTCCATGTCTTCTGGCGCAATCCCCGGCTGCTGGAACGGCTGATGTCGGTGATCCTGCCGACGATCGAGACGCCGGCGGACGAGGAAAAGGAGGAGATGTCGCGGCGGCTCGCGGAAGCGCTGAAAGGGTTAGCGGAAGCCGCCGACCGGGCACCGGAACAGGAACGAATCGACCTGGACGCAGTGATGACGTGGACCGACCGCGAAGTCTTGAAGACGCGCGACTTCGAGAAAATGTCCCGGGACGAGTTGGCCGCCGCCAAGAAAGTGTTGTCCCGGCTGCGCCTGCCCGTTGAACGGGTGGCGACCCGGCGATTCCGCCCCGACCCGGCCGGCCCGCGCATCGATATGCGGCGCATCCTGCGGCGCAGCGTGCGCAGCGGCGGCGACACCATCCTGCTCGCCCGGCGGCGGCGCAAGATCCGGCGACCGCCGCTGGTAATCCTGTGCGACATTTCCGGGTCCATGAGCCGCTATTCGCGCATGCTGCTGCACTTCCTGCACGCCGTCACCAACGACCGGGACCGTGTGCATACCTTTCTGTTCGGCACGCGGCTCACCAACGTCACCCGCTATCTGCGCTACAAGGATGTCGACGAGGCGCTCGACAAGATCGGACAGGTTGCGGAGGACTGGGACGGCGGTACGCGAATCGGCCAGACGCTCGGCGAATTCAACCGCCTCTGGTCGCGGCGCGTGCTCGGCCAGGGCGCCATGGTCCTCCTGATCACCGACGGGCTGGACCGGGACGGCGGCGCCGGTCTTGAGAAAGAGATGGACCGGCTCCACCGCAGCTGCCGCCGCCTGATATGGCTCAATCCCCTGCTGCGCTACGAGGGATTCGAGCCCAAATCTGCCGGTATTCGGGCCATGTTGCCCCATGTTGACGACTTCCGTACCGTGCACAATCTGGAGAGCCTCGAACAACTGGGCGCGGCGTTCGCCCATCCGGGAATCCGGCAGGACAGGAGCGTAACCAAATGGCTGCCGACGCTGAGAACCTGATGCCATCGAGCGAGGAAGTGCTGGGCCGGGCAGCGGCGTGGCAGGACAGCGGCAAGGCTGTCGCCATTGCCACGGTGGTCAATACCTGGGGTTCGTCGCCCCGTCCGGTCGGAAGCCAGCTTGCCGTCAGCGGCGCCCAGGAGATGATCGGCTCCGTATCCGGCGGTTGCATCGAGGGCGCGGTGGTCGCCGAGGCCCAGGAAGTCATTCGCAGCGGCGCGCCCCGGCTGCTCGAATTCGGCGTCGCCGACGAGGACGCCTGGGCCGTCGGCCTTGCCTGCGGCGGCCGGATCGAAGTGTTCGTCGAACGGTTGGATTAGATGGACCGGGCATTGATCGACAGGTTGGCCGCCGCCCGGGCCGCACACCGCGCGGTCGTGGTCGCGACGGATCTGGGCTCCGGCGAAAGAACCTGGATCGAGAACGGGTCGGCGGCCGGTCCCGTCACGGTTGATGGAGCCATTCTCGCGGCCGCTGCTGCAGCGCAGAGGGATGACAAGAGCCAGACCGTAGAGACCGGAGATGGCCGGCGCCTTTTTCTGCATGTCTTCAACCCGCCGCTCCGCCTCATGGTTGTCGGCGCCGTACATATCGCCCAGTCGCTGGCGCCGATGGCTGCACTTGCCGGCTATGCCGTCACCGTCATCGATCCCCGCGGCTCGTTCGCCACGGCCGATCGGTTTCCGGGCATTAACCTGACCGACGATTGGCCCGACGAGGCGCTGGCGGCGCTCAAACCCGATTCGCGCACCGCTGTCGTCACGCTGACTCACGATCCGAAGCTGGACGATCCGGCATTGCACAGCGCCCTGCGCTCCGGCTGTTTTTATGTTGGTTCCCTGGGCTCCCGCCGAACCCACGCCTCGCGGGTCGAAAGGCTGAAACAGGCCGGCTTCGACGACCCACAGATCGGCCGCATCCACGGTCCGATCGGCCTTGACATCGGCGCCAAGTCGCCGTCCGAAATCGCCCTTGCCATCATGGCCGAGATCACGGCGACGCTCCGCAGACCGCAGGCGGCGGCGGCATAGCAATGGAATTCGGCCCCGTTCCCCTCTGCGAGGCCGAAGGCGCCATCCTGGCCCATGCCGTCCGAACGGCGACCGGACGACTTCCCAAAGGCCGCCGGCTGACCGGAGACGATGTCGCCGCCATCGGCGCTTCCGGCTTCGACACAGTCACGGTCGCCCGGCTGGAACCGGCTGACCTCGACGAGAATGCTGCGGCGGCGCGCATCGCCGGAGCGCTCACCTCCGGCAGCTTGCGTCCAGGGCCGGCAGCCAATGGCCGTTGCAACCTGTATGCGCGACGTGCCGGTCTGGTCCTTGTCCAAGCCGAAGGGGTCATTGCCGCCAACCGGATCGACGAGGCACTGACCCTGGCTACCCTGCCGGCGTTCGCTTCGGTCGTTGCCGGGCAACTCGCCGCCACCATCAAGATCATCACGTTCGGCACTGCGGAGGCCAAAGTCGGGCAGGTCGCCGCGGCTGCCGCCGGCACCGTTTCGGTCGCAGGGTTCCGGCCGCAAACCGCCGCGCTGATCCAGACCCGTCTGCCCCACACGACCGAAGCACTCCTGACGAAAACGGAACGCTCAACCCGTGAGCGCCTGCGCCGAATCGAGGCCAGAGTCTCGCAGACCTACGTCACGGAACACCGGGAAGACGATCTGGCTGCCGCCCTAGCCGAAGCCAAGGTCGCTGCCGGCCTGATCGCCGTGATCGGCGCTTCGGCCATCGTCGACCGGCGCGATGTCGTGCCTGCTGCCATCGTGGCGGCCGGCGGCGAAATCGAGCATTTCGGCCTGCCGGTCGATCCCGGCAACCTGACGCTGCTGGCCAGGCTGGGCGAGGCGACGGTCGTGGCCATGCCAGGCTCGGCGCGCTCGCCGCGGGAACAGGGTTCGGACTGGGTTCTCGAACGGCTCGCCGCCGGCCTGCCGGTCGATTCTGGCACGATTGCCGGATTCGGCGTCGGCGGCCTGCTCAAGGAAATCCGCGCCCGGCCCATGCTGCGCGACCGCACACCGCCGGAAGAAGCGAAACCGAAGCCGACAGTCGATGCGATCCTGCTCGCGGCCGGCCAGTCGAAACGGATGGGTCTGCGCAACAAGCTGCTGGAGCCGATCGGCGGCGAGCCGCTGGTCCGGCGGGTTGCGGCGGCCGTCGGTGCGGCGGGAATCCGACGCCTGATCGTCGTGACAGGTCACGAGGCCGACCTGGTCCGGGACGCGTTGAGCGGCCTGGAATGCCACTTTGCGGACAATCCGGATTACCCGACGGGTATGGGCTCGTCGGTCGCAGCCGGGGCGCGGGCCGTGTTCGATTCGGCCGAACCGCCGGACGCCGCGATCATCTGCCTTGGCGATATGCCCGACATTACGCCCGCCGTGCTCGACGCGCTGATCATCAACTACGACCCGGCGGCGGGCCGGACCATCGTTGCGGCCGCCAACGCCGGCAAACGGGGCAATCCGGTCCTGTGGGATCGGCGTTTTGCCGAGGATCTGGCGAGCCTCGGCGGCGATGCCGGCGCCCGCGACATCCTGCTCGAACACGCCGAGCATGTCGTGACCGTTGAGATGGAAGACGACGCCGTGTTGCACGATCTCGACACGCCGGCGGCGTTAGACGCCTACCGGGAAGGGAAGGTCGGCACCGGGGACAACGGCGTCTGAGGCCTGTGCGACTTGCCGATTCGTCTTCAGTCGGCGACCAGGACGAAGTCGTATTCGACCTTCTGGTAGGGCGCGGTAACGCCGAAGGCGCTCGCCTCGTCGGGATCGGCGGCGGCGTTGAAATCGACCCGCAGGGAATCTCGCACGGCGAACACGGCGTCGCGGTCGATCCAGTCGTCGTCGCCGGGGAACAGCTCCGTCACCAGCGGAAGATATCCATCGGCATTGATCCAGATATGGAAGTGCGCCGGCCGCCAGGCGGTGCGCGAGGTGGAGCGCAGGATTTCACCGGCCGGCCCGTCGTCCGGCACCTTGTAGGACACCGGTTTCACCGTGCGCACACCGAACCGGCCGTCCGCTCCGGTGAACTGGTGACTGCGCAGGTTGGGGACCGCTCCCTCATGGGTTTCCTGCACGTCGTACAGACCGTTCGACTGGGTCTGCCAGAAGTCGATACGCGCGCCTTCGACCGGTTCGGACTGTTCGTTCAGCACACGCCCCGTCAGCACGACCTCCGGGCCCGGATCGTCGCCGGCGAGATTGCCTCCGACCGACACTTCCGGCGCGCCATCGACGAAGAACGGGCCGAGCGCGCTGTATTCCGTCCCGCTCGTCACGCCGCGACCCTTGATCATGTCGACCAGCGACGACAGGCCGAGAATATCGGAGGTCAGGATGAACTCATTGCGCTCCGGCGTCGAAATCTTGCCGGCGTCGTACAGGTACTGGATGCCGCGCATCCACTCATCCTGCTGCAGGTCGACTTCCCGGGCAAAGGCATGCAAATGCTTGACCAGGCTGGTCATGATCTCCTTGAGCCGCGGGTCCTCGGTCCCGTCCATGGTCTCAAGTACAGCTTCCGTGATGTTGTCTTCCTGCAGATTGCGCATCGGTCTTACCCCCGCCCTTGCGATTCCTCGTTCGGCCTATAGAGACGCGGCGGCTGCGGGCCGTCAATGCCGGGTCCGGCTATCCGGTGTAGATGTTCGTATACCGGTCGCGCAGCGTCTTCTTCTGGATTTTGCCCATCGCGTTGCGCGGCAGTTCGTCGACGACGAAGATTCGTTTCGGTTGCTTGAAATTGGCCAGCGACTCCGCAAGCCCGGTCAACATCGCTTCCGGGTCGAGCGCCATTGAGCCGTCGGCCACCACCGCAGCGGTCACGCCTTCGCCGAAATCGGGGTGTGCCACACCGAACACCGCGGATTCCCGGACCCCCGGCAAGGCGTCGAGGCAGAGCTCGACCTCTTTGGGATACACGTTCAAGCCGCCGGAAATGACCAGGTCTTTGGCCCGGCCGACGATAGTGACACGGCCGGCTTCATCCATCCGGGCCATGTCGCCGGAAATGAAATAGCCGTCGGGCCGGAAATCTTCCGCTGTTTTGTCCGGCAGGCGCCAGTAGCCGGAAAAGACGTTCGGACCGGTCATTTCCAAGACGCCGACCGTGCCGCGCGGCGCTTCCCGGCCGGCTTCGTCGGCGATGCGCACGGAAACGCCGGGCAACGCAAAACCGACTGTGCCGGCAATCCGCTCGCCGACCAGCGGATTGCTGCACGCCATGCCGACTTCCGTCATGCCGTAGCGCTCCAGAATGCGCTTGCCGGTGAGGGCTTCGAATGCGGCGAAGGTTTCTTCGAGCAGGGGCGCCGAACCGGAGATGAACAGGCGGACACTGCGGGCGGACCCGGCGGTGAATCCGGGCGTATCGAGCAGGCGCGTATAGTAAGTCGGCACGCCCATCATCGCCGTTGCCTCCGGCAGCCTTGCTATGGCCTTTTCTGCCGCGAACGCCTTCTGAAAAATTACACGCGATCCACTGGCCAAGGCGCAATGGAACGCCACGAACAGGCCGTGGACGTGAAAAATCGGCAGGGCGTGCAACAACACGTCGCTCCGGGTAAAACCCCAATAATCCCGGAGTACGAAGGCGTTGGACGACAAATTACCATGGGTGAGCATCGCTCCCTTGGGCATTCCCGTCGTGCCGGAGGTATAGAGGATTGCCGCCAGGTCGTCGGCCTGCCGCGCGAAAACAGGGGGCCCGGCGCGCGCCTCGGCAGCGGCGTCAAGCAACGATCCGCCACCGTCCCGCAGCGTCAGGACCGCGCCGACCCCGGCCCTGCCCGCGATCGCTTCGGCCGTCTCGCGATCCGCTTCCCGGCACACAAAAACGGCGGGCGCGGCGTCTTCCAGGAAGAAGGAGACTTCCTGCACGGTATAGGCGGTGTTAAGCGGCACAAAGACCAGCCCGGCGCGCAGGCAGGCCAGATACAGCATCACGGCATCCGGAGATTTCTCGACCTGGGCGACGACCCGGTCGCCGGCTGCCGCACCGTGCGCACTCAGCGCTGCGGCGATCCGGGCGGTCCGGCCATCGATCTCGCCGTACAGTAACGGCGGTCCGTTCTCGATATCGAGAAACACAGCTGAAGGATCGTCTGGAAAGTTCGCCGCGAGCAGCGCATAGAGATTTTCAGACATGGTCACCCGGAAACGGCTTGGCCCGGCGGCAGTTCAGCCTTCGTCCTGCGTTGCACTCAAGCGGGCAAATTGCCCGTCCCTACTCCGCTTTCCGCTCCAGGCGCTCCCGGATTCGCGCGGCGAACTCCGGCCGGTCGGCGATGAGCGGCAGCAGCTTGCGCCAATAGGCCTTGCCTTCGGTCTCACGGCCCCGCTCGAAGGCATAACGACCCAGGTAGTAGAGGGAAAGCGGATGGCGCGGTTCAAGCGCGTGGAGACGTTTGAAGAGTTCGACCAGTTGCGGATCGAGCGGATCGTCGGAATTGCGCAGGCGCAGCACGGCCATCGTGTACAATGTCACAACGCGAACATTGTCTGGCGCGAGGGCGACTGCCCTGCCATAGGCGTCGGCAGACTTGTCCGAATCGCCCAGCACGGCCTGCGCCCGGCCCAGACGCAGCCAGCCGGCAAGATCGCCCGGATTCTCCTCCAGCCGCGCCGCCAGCCGGTCGACCATCCCCCGGATCATCTCCTGGCGCTCTTCCGGCGTCATCCGCTCGGCCGCGCGCATATCCTCCCGGGTTGGGCCGCGCGGTTGCTCCTGCACGGTGAGCCGGTTGCGGTCGGCGAGTTCGGGACGGCCGAGCACGGCATAGAGCGTCAGGCTCAGCACCGGCACAGCCGCGGCCAGCAGCAGTACCGTTAAGCGCGAAAGGGACTGCGCTGCGCCGGTCGATCCCGCCGCTTGCCGGCTCTCGGCGGCGAGCGCCCGGCGGCGGATTTCATCGCGCGCCGCGCCGGCTTCCGCCGCTTCGATCGTGCCGCGTCCGAGATCGCGGTCGAGTTCCCGCAACTGGTCACGATAAACTTCGAGGTCGAATGCCGCCGGATCAGGCGTCGGCGCCGCGTCGGATGCGTCGCGGGGATACAGGCGCCATAGAATAGCGGCACCGGCTGCGATGCTCAGGACTGCTGCGACCAGCCAGATCACGGCTCGTCTCCGCCGTCCCCAAGAAGAACGTCGGCGCGCGCGGCGTCTTCCACCGACAAGGCCTCCACCGGCGAAATGGCGCGCGGCCGGCGCAATCGCCAGAGCAGGAACAACAGCGTCACGAACAGCGCCGCTGCCGGGCCGAACCAGAGCAGCCAGGTCCGCTCGTCGACCGGTGGGCGCAGCAACACGAAATCGCCGTAGCGCGCATGGATATAGGCGATGGCGTCGCGGTCGGTGTCGCCGGCAACCAAGCGCTTGCGCACCAGTCGCCGCAGGTCGCGCGCGAGCGGCGCATCGGAATCGTCGATCGACTGGTTCTGGCAAACCAGGCAGCGCAACTGGCGGCCGATGTCGCGCGCGCGCGCCTCCAGTCCGGCATCTTCCAGGGCCTCGCCCGGCTCGATTGCGTGCGCGCGGAAAGGCAACGACGCCACGACAAAGAACAGCGCCAGAATCAGCAAGGGCAGGACGTTCCATCGCCTCATTGCTTCAGCGCCTCGATTGCCGGCAGGAATTTATCTTTCAGGACCGAGATGGTGATCGGTCCGACATGCTTCAGGCGAATCCGGCTCCGCGGCCCGATCAGGAAAGTTTCGGGTACACCGTACAGGCCGAACTCGGGCGCCAGATCGCCGGTTGGATCGACGCCGATCCGGGCATAGGGATTGCCGTGGCGGGCCAGCCAGGCCGCGGCCTCATCCGGCTTGTTCTTGTAGTTGATGCCGACCAGCGTTACGCCGCGCACCTTGGATAGCGCCGTTATCTGCGGGTGCTCGACCAGACAGGGCGCACACCAGCTTGCGAAGAAGTTCAGAACGGTAATGCGATCTTTGAAAAACGCGCTGGAAAATCCTTTGGCAACGATAGTTTCGCCGACTGCAAGATCGGCTGCGGCGAATACCGGCGCCGGCTTGTCGATCAGCGCCGAGGGCAGCAGGCGCGGGTCGCGCCCGCTTGAGAGATAGTAGGCAGCAATAGCCGCGACGATGGCAAAGACCGCGAGCGGCACAAGGAACAGCAGCCGGCGCGAACCCATCGCGGGTCAGGCTTCCGACGGTCGGGCCGATGCGGGCCGGGCCGAACGCCGTGGCGCGCCGACCCGGTGGCGCCGGTCGGTCAGCGAGATCATTCCGCCGAGGAACATGAACACGGCCCCGATCCAGATCCACGGCACCAGCGGATTGTGGTAGAGCCGCACAGCGTGGCCGCCCTTCCCGTCCGGATCGCCCAGCACGACATAGAGGTCGGCAAATAACGTAGTCCGGATCGCCGCTTCGGTCGTCGGCATGCGTTGCGGCAGGTAGACCCGCTTCTCCGGCCACAGCGCGTCGACGGCGACACCGCCTTCGGACACGATGAAATGGCCCCTTCGGGCGAGATAATTACCCACCCTCACTTCGCGCACACCGGCGAAACCTATGGTATAGCCGGCGACGTCGGCCCGGTCGCCCGGTTTCATGGTACGGATGACCTCGGTCTGCCATACGCCGGAGGCCGTGATCCCGGCGACGACCACGCCGGCGGCGGCATGAGCGACAGTCATACCCAAGGCGCTGCGCGGCATAGCGGCGGCACGGCGCAGCGATTCGCCGGGCGGGGCGCGGAACAACCGGATCCGGCCGGCGATTTCCCATGCGGCTGCGCCGATCAGCCAGGCCGCCAGACCGAGGCCTAGGGCCGCGGCAAAGCTGTGCCGGTCCTCGACGAAGGCAACTGCCGCCGCCAGGGCGACCGCAACCCCGGCGATCAGCTTCAGCCGGTCGAACGCGCCAAGCAGGTCGGCCCGCTTCCAGGGCAGGAAGGGCGCGACGCCCATCGCGAGAATCATCGGCGCCATTAGAGGCACGAAAGTAGCGTTGAAATACGGCGGGCCGACGCTGATCTTACCAAGGCCCAACGCATCGACGACCAGCGGATAGAGGGTGCCGAAAAGCACGGTCAGCGCGGCTACGGTCATCAACAGATTGTTGAGAATTAACGCTCCTTCGCGCGAGACCGGCCTGAACAAGCCGCCGCCCTTCAGCGTCGGCGCCCGCCAGGCGTAGAGCAGCAGTGCGCCGCCGATAGCGACGGCAAGAATCGCAAGGATGAACAGGCCGCGCTCGGGATCGGTCGCGAATGTGTGAACCGAAGTCAGCACGCCGGAGCGGACCAGGAATGTCCCGAGCAGGCTGAGCGAAAATGTCAGGATCGCCAGCAAGATCGACCAGCTTTTCAGCGCGTCGCGCTTTTCCGCCACGATAGCGCTGTGCAGCAGCGCGGTGCCGACCAGCCAGGGCATGAAAGAGGCGTTCTCGACCGGATCCCAGAACCAGAATCCGCCCCAGCCAAGCTCGTAGTAGGCCCACCAGCTGCCGAGCGCGATGCCGAGGGTGAGAAAGCTCCAGGCGGCGAGCGCCCAGGGCCGCACCCAGCGCCCCCAGGAGGCGTCCACCCTGCCCTCCAGCAAGGCGGCGATGGCAAAGGAGAAGGTTACGGAGAAACCGACATAGCCGAGGTAAAGCAGCGGCGGATGGAAGGCGAGGCCGGGATCCTGCAGAATCGGGTTCAGGCCTCGGCCGTCGGGCGGCATCGGGTTGACCCGGTCGAACGGGTTCGAGGTCAGCAGGACAAAGGCCAGGAACGCCAGGCCGATCATGCCCTGGACGGAAATTGCGCGGGCGCGCAGGCCGGGCGAGACATTGCTGCCGAACCAGGCCACGCAAGCGCCGAACAGGCTGAGGATCAGACACCACAGGACCATCGAGCCCTCGTGGTTCCCCCAGACGCCGGTGATCTTGTAGAGCAGCGGCTTGCCGCTGTGCGAGTTCTGGACAACGTTGGCGACCGAGAAGTCCGAGGCGACGAACGCCCAGGTAAGCGCACAGAACGCGATCAGGACGAACACGAACTGGCCGGTCGCCAGCGTATTGCCGAGAGACATCAGCGCGCCGTGGCGCCGGGCTGCCCCGGCCATCGGCAAGATACTCTGGCCGAGCGCCAGGATCGCCGCGACAATCAGGGCGAAATGGCCGATTTCCGCAGTCACGCTTGCGCCCTTCGGATCAGGATTTTGCCTCCGGGCAGGGTTTGCCGCCGCCGTCCTTGTGCCATTGCCCCTGCTCTTTCAACTGGTCCGCCAGATCCTTCGGCATGTAGTTTTCGTCATGCTTGGCTAGGATCGAATCGGCCCGGAAGGTGCCGGACTTTTCCAGCCGGCCGATCGCCACGACACCTTGTCCTTCCCGGAACAGGTCCGGAAGCACGCCCTTGTAGACGACGGGCAGGCTCCGGATACAATCCGTTACCCGAAAGGCGACGCTGACACCGTCACCAAGCGTCTTGCGGCTGCCCGTTTCGACCAGCCCGCCGAGGCGGAACTGCTGTCCTGCCGGCACCGCATTAGCCGCAACTTTGGACGGCGTGTAAAAAAAGGTGACGCCATCGTCGAGCGCCGCCAGAACCAGCGCGGCCGCCACGCCGAGCAGGCACAGGCCGACCGCCAGAAAGGTCATTCGCCGCCGCTTAGGCCGCAATTTCGGCCTTCCCGTCCGGCTGCTCTGCTGTCGCGCGTCCTGTTTTCAGAATCCGTTCGAGTTCGGCCGTTGCCGCTTCCTCGCGGCGCAGCCGGCGCCACGATTGCCAGGCCAGCCCGATCATCGCGGCCGCGGTCAGGCCGAGGGCAGGCCAGACGTAGGCCGCATAGCCGCCCATCGCGAAGAATTCGGCGACACTGTCCACTCCGATGCCTCCGGCAACTTTCTCAGGTGGAGCAGCAGCAATCCGCCACTTTCACCGTGCAACGGTGATAGCAGCCGCGCTGCCGCGCGCCAGCGGGCCAATCATCGCATAATGAGCAGGGGCCGCCCTACCCGCGCATGCGCGCGCCGGCCGGATCGAACAGCGGTTCATCCAGAATCCGCGCGGCGCAACGCTCGCCGAGGATTTCAACATCCAAAGAACCCGGACTTTGCGCCACATTCCGCGGAAGATAGCCGAGCGCCACCGACTGCTGCGCCACATGGGCGTAGCCGCCGGACGTCACCCGGCCGACGACGGCGCCGTCGTGCCAGATCGGTTCGTCGCGGAACGGATCGGCGTCCGATACATCGACCGCCATGGCGACCAGTCGTCGTTCGCCGCCCTCTTCCTTTTCTCTGAGCGCCGCGTCGCGGCCGATGAAATCGTTCTTCGCGAGATCGACAAAACGGTCGAGGCCTGCTTCGTAGGGCCCGTAGATCGGCCGGTACTCGAACGCCCAGGCGCCGAAACTCTTTTCCAGCCTCAGGCTGTCCAGCGCCCGGAGACCGAAAGGCTTAAGGCCGAGCGGCGCGCCCGCTTCCGTCAACAGGTCGTACACCGCGATCTGGTATTCCGGCGCCATCCAGATTTCGTAGCCCAGGTCGCCGGTATACGAGATCCGGCCGACCAGCGCCGGTGCCGGGCCGATCTCCATGGCGCGGAAGTCGAGAAACCGGAAGGCTTCGGCCGAGACGTCCGCATCCGTTACGGCCTGCAGCAGGTCGCGCGATGCCGGCCCGGCGATCATCAGGCCGACACGATCGAGGCCGAGGGCGCGCACCGCAACCGAGCCGTCGTCCGGCAGATGCTCTTCGAACCAGCGCATATGGTATTTCTCCGCCGGGCCGGAGCCGACCATGTAGAAATTCTCACTGCCCGTCTTGGCCAGAGTAAAATCGCCGATCAGCTTGCCATTCGGGTTCAGCATCGGGCTCAGAATCAGCCGCCCTTCCCGCGGCGTCCGGTTGGCCAGAAGCCGCGACAGCCAGAGTTCCGCGCCCGGACCGGTCACCGAATATTTCGCGAAGCCGGAAGTTTCGTAGAGGCCGACACCGTTGCGTACGGCCGCGGCCTCGCGCCCGACACTGGCGAAATCGTTGGAACGCCGGAAGCTGACGATATCTTCCGCCAATTTGCCTTCGTCGGCTAACCAGAGCGGGTATTCGAGGCCGTAGGCCTCGCCGAACACGGCGCCCTGCGCCTTGAAGCGGTCGTAGAGCGGTGTGGTGCGCAGGGGCCGGCCGGCCGGCAGTTCCTCATTCGGAAATGGCACGTTGAACCGGCGGCTGTAATTTTCCCGCACCTTGGCGTTGGTATAGGCAAGCGTCGCCCAGTCGCCGAAGCGCGCGACATCCATGCCGAACACGTCGAACCCGGGATCGCCCTCCGTCATCCAGTTGGCGAGTGTAACGCCAACGCCGCCGCCCTGGCTGAAGCCGGCCATCACGGCGCAGGCGCACCAGTAATTCTTCAGACCGCGGACCGGCCCGACCAGCGGATTGCCGTCCGGCGCAAAGGTGAACGGGCCGTTGACGATCTGCTTGATACCCGCACGGCCATAGGGCGGAAAATGCTGGAAACCGATTTCCAGCGACGGCGAGATCCGGTCGAGGTCGGGCGGCAGCAATTCGTGGCCGAAGTCCCAGGGCGTCACCTTCGGCGACCAGGGCTTGCCGGCCCGCTCGTAGGTGCCGATCAGCATGCCCGGCCCTTCCTGGCGGGTGTAGATCTCGCCGCCGAAATCGAGGGCATGCATCATCTGGCGACCGGTCGATTCGTTGAAAGCGGTGACTTCCGGAATCTCGTCGGTCAGCAGATACATGTGCTCCATGGCCAACACCGGCAGTTCCACACCCACCATGCGGCCGACTTCGCGCGCCCAAAGGCCCCCGGCGTTAACCACATGTTCGGCATGGACCGTTCCTTTTTCGGTGACGATGTCCCAGCTGCCATCCGGCCTTGGCTGCAATTCCTCGACCTTGGTCCGAAGATATATCTCCGCCCCGCCGATCTGCGCCGACTTCGCATAGGCCTGGGTCACGCCCGACGGATCGACGTGGCCTTCCACGGGGTCATACATGCCGCCGACAAAGCGGGCGGGATCGATCAGCGGAAATAGCTCATAGGCTTCCTGCGGCGTCACCAGTTCGGTGTCGAGGTCCAGGTAGCGGCCGATCGCGTGGGCGGTCTTCAACCAGTCCATACGATCCGGCGTGTCGGCCAGTATGACGCCGCCGGTCAGATGGACGCCGCAGGACTGGCCGGAGATTTCCTCGATCTCCCTGTACAGGTCGATCGTGTATCGCTGGAGCGCCGAGACGTCCGGATCGCCGTTCAGCGTGTGCATGCCGCCGGCGGCGTGCCAGGTCGAGCCGCTGGTAAGCTCGGAGCGCTCGAACAGGGCGACGTCTTTCCAGCCGGCCTTCGTCAGGTGGTAGAGCACGCTGGCGCCGACAACGCCGCCGCCGATAACCGCCGCCTGCAAGTGAGATTTCATATGCTCGCTCCGATTCACCGCCGGACGCACCGCCGGCAATGGTTCTCCGCTAAAAGTCCGTCGGTACGCCGCCTTCTTCCTTGCGCCGGGCGACGAAGGCGTCGAGTTCTTCGCGCACCGCCGGATCCATCGGCGGCGCTTCGTATTGCGCCAGCTTTTCCTTGTAGAGCCGGTGCAGATGATCCCCCGCGGTCGGCGAGCCGGCCGCCGTCCAGGCCTCATAGTTGCGCCAGTCGGACACCATCGGGGCGAAAAAGGCCGTCTTGTAGCGCGACTGGGTGTGTTCCGCGCCGAAATAGTGGCCGCCCGGGCCGACCTCGCGCATCGCGTCCAGCGCCATTTCGGCCTCGTCGACCCGGAACGGCTCAAGGAAAGCGGCAATCATGTCCAGCAGGTCCGCATCCAGCACCATCTTCTCGAACGAGGCCTGGAGGCCGCCTTCCATCCATCCGGCGGCGTGCTTCACCAGATTGACACCGCCCATCACGGCGGCCCAGAGCGAAAACACGCTTTCATAAGCGGCCTGGGCGTCGACGGCGTTGGCGGCGTTGACGTTGGACGAGCGGTAAGGCACCCGGTAGCGACGGGCAAACTGGCCGCCGATCAGCGTGGCCTTCATATATTCCGGGGTACCGAAAGCCGGCGCCCCGCTACGCATGTCGACATTGGAGGTGAAACCGCCGTAGACGAACGGTGCGCCGGGACTGTTCAGCTGATGGATCGTCAGCCCGGCCAGGAATTCCGCATTCTGCTGCGCCACCGCGCCGGCCAGCGTGACCGGTGCCATCGCGCCGGCCAGGGTGAACGGCGTCATTACGACCGGCTGGCCCCGGTCGCCCATGCGCAGGATGCCTTCGACCATCGGCAGGTCGAGCCGCAGCGGCGAACTGGAATTGATCACCGTGATGACCGACGGTTCGCGCGCCAGCGTCTCGCGGTCGACGCCGCGGGCGATGCGGGACAGCTCGATGCCGTCCAGTACGCGCTCCCGGCCGAGGCTGTAGGCGTGGATCGGCTTGTCGGTCATGGTGAGCGCGGCGTGCAGCGCATCGAGATGGCGCACGCTGGGGTGTATGTCCGTCGGTTCGACCGGATAACCGCCCCACATATGGATCGCCGGCAGCACCTGCCCCAAGCGCAGGAATTGCTTGTAGTCCTCGAAATTGCCGACCCGGCGGCCGCCCTCGAAATCGCAGGCGTTCGGCGTACTGCTCACCGCGCCGAAGACCAGCCTGTCGCCGCCGAAAACGAGCGTACGCTCCGGGTTGCGGCAGTAAAACCGGAAGGTTTCCGGCGGTTTACCGATCTGTGCCTCTACAAGATCGGCCGGAAAGCGAACACGGTTACCGTCCGGCGCGACATCGGCGCCAGCCTCTCCCAGGAGCGACCTGGCCTCGTCGTGCAGGATATCGATGCCGATTTCCTGCAATACGGTCAGTGCCGTCCCGTGGATGGCCTCCAGTTCGTCTTCCGACACGGCAGGCACCGGATCGAACGGCCGGCGCGGTTGCGGACGGATCGCGGGCTCCTGGACCTCTGCCACGGGTCCGGCTCCGCCGCGTCGCCGGCGGCCGGTCCGGCCGCGTCTCTCGGGAGACATCGCATTCCTTTCCTGCATCGCCTGCAGGGCCCGTCGCCGGTATCGGCGATCCCTGAGGGTGGCGGGCCGGATTAGACCAATTCGGCCTCCGGGTCATGCCGAAAGTACATGGCCGCCAGCAGATTGTCCGCCCGCTTGCCGCTTGCGGCCGCTGCGGCGCCCCGCTACCTTGCCGCGTCGCTACCGCAACGAGGAGGGTCGCCGATGAGCACCCTGACCTTCGACGCAACGCCGTTGCCCATCCGGGACGACATTGCGGCAGCCCTGCCGCAGGTCTGGGCCCGGATCGGACTACCGGGAACCTGGCTGACCGCGCAGGAGCGGGTGGCGGTCGCCGCGGAGAGCCGGAACGCGCGTTTTTGTGCGCTATGCGCCGAACGCGCGGAGGCCCTGTCGCCCTATGCGGTGCACGGGGAACACAATTCCCTGGGCGAGCTGCCGGACGACAAGGTCGAACTGATCCACAGGATGATGACCGATCCCGGCCGCATCGCCGGACATTGGTACGAATTCCTCACGGAAGGCGGCCTGCCCGAGACCGAATATGTCGAGATTGTCGGCCTGGTCGCCTGCACGGTCGGCGTCGATACCTTCTGCAGGGGCATCGGGATAGCGCCGCCGCCCCTGCCCGAGCCGCAGGACGGCGACCTGTCGCGCGAGGCGGTCGGCGAAGGGTACCTCAACCGCGACCTGGCCTTTGCGCCTACCCTCGATCCGTTCGTCGACGGCCCGCTGCAGAAGGAGTTCTTCCCAGGCGGCCCGCCGAGCGCGGCGCATATCCGCCGGGCATTGTCCTCGGTGCCGGACAGCCAGCGCCAGTTCTGGCAGATGGCCACCGTGCTCTACATGAACGGCATGCAGATGCGCGACTTCTCAACCGAGTACCGCGCCATCACCCACGCCCAGATCGAACTGGTTGCCGGACGGGTCTCGGCCATCAACCAGTGCGTCTACTGAACAACCAGCCATGTGGCCCTGCTCCGTGCGAGCGGCGAACATACCGGTGACGACTACGATCTCAGTGCCGTTCTGGGAGATTCGGGCAAGGACAGCGGCATCCCGCACGCCGACGTGCTGATACGGCTCGCCGAAACGGCGATCGCCTACGACGATGCGGCGACCGCGGCGGCCCGCGCGGCGGTGATCGAACGGATGGGCGAAGCCGCCCTGGTCGACGCCGCAGCCATTGCGGCCAACTTCAACGCCATCGACCGGGTCGCCGATGCCATCGGCATACCGCTGGAGGACGAGAAGGCTGCGGTCTCGGCAGATTTCCGGGAAGAACTCGGGATAGACACCTTCGGCAGAGCCAGCCTGGCGGCAGCGGCCGAGTAGCGCCTGCCGGCGCGCGCGGCCGCCTCCGCATTCTGCCGGCTGGCCACGCTGGAACCAATCGAATGACGAAAGGCGCGTCTGCCATGAAGGTCGGCATTCTCTTCACTTCGCACCCGGACCCGAAGTCCGAACCCTATCCGCACCGCGGCATTCACGAGCGGGTCACGCGCGAGATCCTCGAAGCGGAAGAGTTGGGCTTCGACGCCGTGTGGATCGCCGAGCACCACTTTTCCAACAAGTACGGCATCCTGCCGGACCCATTCAGCTTTCTGTCCTACCTCGCGGCGAAGACGACGCGAATCCGGCTCGGCGCGGCTGTCATGGTCGTGCCGCTGCACCATCCCCTGCGGATCGTGGAGAATGCCGCCTTCGTCGATATCCTGAGCGACGGGCGCTTCCAGCTCGGCATGGGCTCCGGCTACCGCCCCTACGAATTCGAGGGGCTCGGCATCAGCTACGAGGAACGGCGCGAAATCCAGGCAGAAGCGATTCCGCTGATTCTCGACGGTTTCCACAGGAAGCGCGTGAATAGCGACGGCAAGTATTTCCGATTCTCGATGGACGAGACCTGCGAGATATTTCCGCAACCGATCCAGCAACCGCACCCGCCGTTCTTCATGGCCGCCGGCACGGACGCCTCCATCCGCACGGCGGCGCGGAACGGATTCGGGTTGATGCAGTCCCTGCTGCCCTCAGCCGCCACTATAGGCGAGCATATCGCGCTCTACCGGGAGCATATGGCGGAAGCACCGGCCCCTTTCGACGCGAATCCGGCGTTCGGCGAGGTGGATGTGGTGCGTATGACCTATGTCGCGCCGACTGACGCCAGGGCGCGCGAGGAAAGCGAGGCCGGCATCACGAACCATATGAAATCGTTTCTGAGCGGTGCGGTCGGTCGCTACCTGGGCGATGTCGCGGAGAAGACCGACGAAAGCCAGTTCGCCTACGAAAATCTGGTGGAGGACACCATCCTGCACGGCTCGCCCGACACGGTGCTGCGCAAGATCGAGATGTTCCGCGATGTCGGCGCGACCTCGCTGATGATCCACTATCCGCCCTACTACGGCCCCGAGCGGACGCTCGACATGCTGCGCCTCTTCGGCGCAGAGGTGCTGCCGGAATTGAAGCGGATGGATGCTGGCGCGCAGTCTCTCCGCGCCGCTGAGTAACCCTTCCGCGCCCTGGGCGGGATGACCGGGGAACGGTTGGCCGGCCGTTCGGTCAACTGCGTCGGGTACGTGCGATGAACCGGATCCGGTTTGGACCCGGCGATCGTTCGGCCATGTCCCCGATGACCGCGGCGTCGCTGTAGCCGGCCTCGCGCAGTTCCGCGATGCAGGCATCGGCGCTGTCCGGCGGCAAGGCGGCGAGCAGGCCGCCGGCGGTCTGCGGATCGGCCAGGATTTCCGGCGCCGCACCGTCGCACGCTGCCGTCAGCGCCGCCCGGTTGGCCGGATGCAGGGTGCTGGCGTGACCAGCGGCCAGCAGGTCGGCAGCACCCGGCAGCAGCGGCAGCGCCGCTTCGTCCAACACGACGCTGCAACCCGACGCTTCGAGTATTTCCAGGAGATGTCCGCCCAGCCCGAATCCGGTCACGTCGGTGCAGGCGGTCGCGCCGTGCTGCCGCAGGATTCCGACGGCCGGCCCGCTGTTGATCAGCATCCTGCCCAAAGCCGCTTCAACGTCGCGGCCCTTGGCGGCGCGGGCCATTTCGGCTGCCAGCAATACGCCGGTTCCGATCGATTTGGTCAGGATCAGCCGGTCGCCGGGCGATGCGCCGCCCTTGCGCCAGGGCGCGCCGGCGCGCACCGCCCCGTTGACGGTGAGGCCGATCGCCATTTCCGCGCCTTCCGCCGTATGACCGCCGATCAGGATGGCGCCGGCATCGCCCAAGCTGTGCAACACGCCACGCAACAACTGTTCGAGGTCGCGTTCGACGATCTGAGGCGCGGCGTACGGCAGGGTTACCGCAGCCAGCGCAGACAGCGGCGCGCCGCCCATGGCGTGGATATCGCCCATACAGTGATTGGCGGCGATGCGGCCCAACAGGTACGGGTCGTCGATAAAGGCGCGGAACTGGTCCACGGTCTGGAACAATTGTCCGCCCGCCGGCGCGGGCAGCGCTGCCGCATCGTCCGGATCGTCCAGCGCCAGCGCCCTGGCGGTCGCAGGGTCGGCGCGCAGCCGGTCCAGCACCGCATTGAGGATCGCCTGGGGCACCTTGGCGCCGCAGCCGCCGCAGCGCATCGCCTCCTCTCCCCCAACCGCCGCCGGCGCGGTCATGTCCGGCAGGTCGGCGCCGTAACGCGCCATCCATCGGCGGTCAATCCGGTCCTTCCAGCGCCAGACCCAGTCACCCTCGCCGGCGCAGACGCCCTTCGAGGCAACCGCCCGCTTCCCGCCCAGCGAAATCAGGGCGAGGACGCGGCGCTGCGGCCGGAACGGTTGCAGCGGTTCGGCGCGGGCGGCGCGGCGCAGATTGTCGGCCAGCACCGGACCCTGGCGGACCGCGTATACGCCGGACTTCGGCAACACGGCCGAATCGAAGGCAGCGCAGTCGCCGGCCGCGAAAACCCGTTCGTCCGTGACGGATTGCAGGGTCTCGCAGACCCGCAGAAACCCACGGTCATCGGCGGCAAAGCCGGTTTCGCGCAGCCACGGCGCTGCGCCGCCCTGGGTGACGAGGATCGCTGCGTCGTGTTCGTACGCGCGGCCCGACGCGCACCGGACGCGGCCGGATTCGATCACCACCGCCGTCTCGCCGGCTTCGACTGCGATACCCTTCCCGCGCAGCGCGGCGAGCACGCGTCGGCGGACGCCGGCGGTGTGTCCCTGCATGATTTCCGGGGTCAGCGACAGGATCGTGAACCGGGGTGAATCCGGCTTCGTTATTTCTTTGTTTTCAATCTGTTCAAGTCCCTTCTCAATTCGATGATGCAATGCCATCGTGGCTTCGACACCGCCTGCGCCAGCGCCGACAACGACGATCCGGACCGCCCCGCGCCGTTTCAAGGCCAGTTCTTCGACCGCCGACCACCGGCCAAGGAATGCCGGCACCGGCTTCAGGGGAATGGCGTGCTCCGCACCGTCTATGTCCCCAGTTTCGGGGACCGAGCCGATATCGACGCTCAGCAGGTCGTAGGCCAGCGGCGGCCGCCCGGCGAGCAGCACCTGCCGCGCGGCGCGGTCTATTCCGGCCGCCCGGTCGACGATCAGCCGCGCGCCGGCGAAGCGGCACAGGCGCCGCAGGTCGATCATGCAGTCTTCATACCGGTAGTGCCCGGCCAGATAGCCCGGCAGCATCCCCGAATAGGGCGTATCGACCGGCGTCGAGACCAGTGTCAGCCGCACGCCGGGTTCCGGCTGCATGCCGAACCGTCGGACGACCTCGACATGGGCATGGCCGCCGCCGACCAGCACGATATCGGTTTCGATGGGTGAGGACGGTATCACCGCTTCAAACGGCGGTCTGGGCCGGGAGAGAATGGCGGAAGAGGGTGGGAGTCGAACCCACCAGACACGCGCTGGCGCGTCTCGACGGGTTTGAAGCCCGCGCGGCCCACCGGGAGCCGATCCTCCTCCGTCGATGGCGGATTGCTAGCACGGTTCGGCAGCGTTCGGAAACGGTCGCATCACTTCTTATCTCGGGCTGCGGCAAACGCCTCGGCGGCCGGCTTGCGGATTACGCGGTCGTTGCCAGCCCGGCGGGTAAATCCAGCCCGGTCGAAATATTCGAGCATCTCGACACTCAGGTTACGGCCCAGCCCGGACCAGTCGCGGAAATCGGCCACGGTAAATCGCTCGATGCCGGATGTGACGAGACCGGATTCGGCAGTTGCCGCTAGCGCGGCCAGCGCCGCCTGCGTCATGAAGCGGGACTTCGATACTTGGACAACCAGCCCGGCCGCCTGCGCTCGTTTGAAGAAACGCATCGCGTCCTGCTGCGTGATGCCGACGGCCTCCGACACTTCCCACACCGTGCGTGGCCGGCCCGACGACATGAGCGCGGGTTCGATCCTCGACCAGAGCCCGGCATCGCGTGTGTCAAGCTCGATCCGCCGGCCGGCGAGGACGATTCGGTCGCCACGCCGCTCGACGACCCCGTCGCGCACCAAGCGATCCAGCGCCGCATCGACGACCGGGGTAAGCGGCCGGCCGGGCAGCAACCGCGGCAACGCCGCGGCGGGCAGGCCGGAAACGCTGTCTCGCCCTTCCTTCCGACCAATCAGCAAAGACCTGACGGCTTCGGCGACACCGGTCAAATGGCGCTCCAGGACCGCCGCTGGTCGGCCGGCGGCGCCGACCCTCACCAGCCCCGGCGCGTCGATGTCGGCCAATTCAGCGGTGGTGATGTTGCGGTTTCGCGCAAATGCCGCAAGGTCAATGCCGCCGGCGGCCGTTTCCATTTGGGTGGCGAGCACCTCGGCATGTTTCTCGCGCCGCTGCGCCTTGACGAGGGACAGGCGCTGTGGCGTCGCCCGGCCGCGCCGCGGGCCGTCGCGGTCCAGAACCGTGCCGCCGCCGACGGTCCGTTGCGCCGACTGGTCGCGCAGAATGACGGCATCGCCCCGGCAGACGCAGACCCCGCGGTCCAGAACCAGTTGCGCCAAGGCGCCGTGCCCCGGCGCGAGTTCGTCCGCTTCCAGCAGCGCGACCCGGCCGGGAATGTCGGCCGTTCCGGCATGGACATGGACCGGCGTCCAGTGGCGCAACGGCCGTTCTTCCGAGCCGAGCAGTCGAAGGTCGATATCGACCCGCGGACCAACGGATTGCAACTCGGGCGCGACCAGCCATTGGCTGCGGCCGATCGCGGCCCGGTCGACATCCGGCCCGGCCAGATTGATCGCGCAGCGGTCGCCGGCCCGGGCTTCGGCAGCGGGCGCGTCTTGCACCTTCAGGCCGCGCACCCGCGCCTCGATCCCCTTCGGGCCGGCCGGACTGACAGCCAGACGATCGCCGACTCTCAGCGTGCCCGACTGGGCAAGGCCGGTGACAACCAGCCCGGCGCCGCCGACGATGAAACTGCGGTCGATCGCCATGCGGAAGCCGCCGCCAGCCGGTTTCTCCGCGGGCCGGAGTGCCCGGATCGCCGCGATGAGCCGGTTGAACCCGGCGCCTGTCGCCGACGACACCGGTACGACCGGCGCTGCGGCCAATCCGGTCGGCTGCACAAGGGCGCAGGCCGCATCGACGACCTCGTCCAGCCACTCTGCGTCCGCCAGATCCGATTTGGTGACCGCAACGATTCCGGTGTGCACGCCGACGAGGTCGAGGATCGCCAGATGCTCGCGGGTCTGGGGCATGGGCCCGTCGTCGGCGGCGACGACCAGAATCGCCGCATCGATCGCGGTCACGCCGGCCAGCATATTGCGGATGAACTTCTCGTGGCCCGGCACATCGACGAAACCGGTCGTCTCGCCGGGCCGCAAGCGGTCGGTATAGGCAAATCCGAGATCGATCGTCAGCCCGCGCCTTTTTTCTTCCGGCAGGCGGTCGGTATCGATTCCGGTCAGACGCTTCAGCAGGCTGGTCTTGCCATGGTCCACATGGCCGGCAGTCGCGATAATCATGTAGGCGCCGGCCAGGCGAAGCTGTCGATCTGGTCGAGCAGCAGTTCCGGCGTTTCCAGACAGCGCATGTCGAGCCAGAAGGCGCCCTCCCCGACCCGGCCGATCACCGGGACCGGCAACGCGCGGAATGCAGCGGCAGTGTCGCCGAGCGCACGGCCCGCGGCCTTGCGACCGGCCTGCGGCGTCAGGCGCACGGCGACGCTGGGCAGGGCCTCCGCCGGTAGGGCGCCGCTGCCGATCTGGCTGAAACAGTCGGCGACTGCAACCCGCCAGATTGACGGCGCGGCCCGGTCCAGGCCCGCTGCGACATCGTCGGCGACCGCGCGGATCTCCGACAGCGGCCGGGCAAGCCAGCGCAAGGTCGGGACGGTTTCGGTGAGCTTTTCAGGCTGGCGGTACAGGGCGAGCGTCGCCTCGAGCGCCGCTACCCGCAGTTTGTCGAGCCGGAACGCCCGGTGCATCGGGTTCTTCCTGATCCGCGCGACCAGATCCGCACGGCCGGCGACGATCCCGGCTTGAGGCCCGCCGAGCAGCTTGTCGCCGCTGAATGTCACCAGATCGGCGCCGCTGGTCAGCGCTTCCTGCACCGTGGGTTCGTGCGGCAGGCCGAAGCGTTCGAGATCGACCAGCGTGCCGCTGCCCAGATCGACGCAGAAAGGCACGGCATGGCGCCGGCACAGGGCCGCCAGTTCCCGTTCCGGAACGGACCCGGTGAAACCGATCACGGCATAGTTGCTGGTATGCGCCTTCAGGACGAGAGCTGGCCGCGCGGCCATCGCTTCGTCAAAATCCTTCAGATGGGTCCGGTTGGTCGCGCCAACTTCGACAAGGCGGGCGCCGGCACGGCGCATGATGTCCGGTAAGCGAAACGAACCGCCGATCTCGACCAGCTCGCCGCGCGATACCGGCACCGCCCGGCGATTGGCCAGCGTGTTCAGCACCAGCATGACGGCGGCGGCATTGTTGTTCACTGCCGTGGCCGCCTCGGCGCCGGTCAGGGAAACGATCTGCGATTCGAGATGGCTGTCGCGGCTGCCACGCTTCCCGGCCGCAAGATCGAATTCCAGATCGACCGGCTGCCGCGCCACCTGCGCTATCGCTTCCACCGCCACTTCCGGCAGGCTGGCGCGCCCGAGATTGGTGTGTATGACCGTGCCGGTCAGGTTGAGAACCGGCCGGATCGACGAGACGGTAGCCGCGGCGACATGGGCGGCCACGCTATCAGCCAGCCGTACCCGGTCGATCCGGCCGCCGGCCAGAAGGCTTTGCCTCCCTTCCTCCAGGACGGCCCGCGCCGCCTCGACGACGCATGTCCGGCCGACCCGATCGGACAGATCCGCCAGGCGGGAATCCTGCATGAGCCGGTCCACCGACGGAAGGCCGGCCGGCAAGGCAATCGGATCGGCGGCGCTTTCTGCTTTGTTCATGAACTGCGCGGAGGAGCGTGATAAGACCGGCCTAACCTAGGCAGTGCACCGCTCTCTTCAATCCGGAACAAGGTCATGCGTTCGACAGCAATTTTTGCCACCCTATTCCTGATCGGTATTCCGTCAGCCGCATTGGGCGACGCCATCGACGGTCACTGGTGCCACAAGGACGGGCGCAGTATGAGCATCGACGGGTCGGCCATCGTCACGCCCGGCGGCACGGCCATGACCGGCGACTACGACCGCCACGGCTTCGCCTATGTCATCCCGCCGGGCGAGTCGGGCGCCGGCAAGCGCATCACGATGCAACTGATCGACGAGTATACCGTGATCCTGCGCACCGGGCTCGATTCGGCAAAAAGCGTCGAACAGGTCTGGAAACGCTGCGCCAAACCGATGGCGTAGCCTCAGGCCGCCGCCTTCATGTTGCTGCGCGGAAGCACGATGTTGAAACGCTCGCGGATTGCGGCGTCGACCGGCTCCGGGATGTGGCTCGGAAAGACCGTGGCGAGGATGCGGTGCTTTTCCGCCAGCGCCTTCTCCACCAGGTCCGGCTTGCCCTGTTCGATCCATTCCTTCGGACTGCTGCGGTCTCCGACCTCGGGATAGACATATTCGGACTGCATGAGCGAGAGGGTCTGCGGATGGCCGAGATAGTGGCCCGGCCCCTCCAGGCAGACGCTGCGGATGGCCTCAAGCGACAGGGTCTCGTCGGTGACCTCAATGCCGCGCACGCAGCGCAGGCACTGGCCGATCATGTCGTTGTCGATCAGCAGGCTCTCGTGACAGAAGCTGAGCAGCGAGGCGTGCATACCAACACTTTCATACACCAGGTTCAGGCCGGACAGGCCAGCCATCGCATTAGCGATGCCGCGCTCGTAGCCGGCCTGCATGTCCGGCGCCTTGCTGTCGGACATAGCGCACGCTGAGCCGCCGGGCAGATCGTAGAAGCGCGCCATCTGCCCGCATGCAGCGGTAAGTAATGCCTGTTCCCCAGAACCCCCGGACATGGCGCCGGTGCGCAGGTCGGAAACGAAGGGCCAGGTGCCGAATACCGCCGGATGGCCCGGTTTCATGGCGTTGACATAAACCAGACCGGCCAGGCATTCGGCCGTCGCCTGCGTCACCGCCCCGGCCAGCGCGGCCGGCGCAGTGGCTCCCGCCTGCCCGGCCGACAGGAGCAGGACCGGCATCCCGCCCTCGATCACGGTTTCCATAACCCGGCAGGATTCGGTGGCGAATTTCAGCGGCGGGACGACGAAACAGTTGGAGTTCGAAACGAAGGGCCGCGCCCGCCAGGCCACTTCCGATCCGGCGACCATGTGGAGCATGTCCAGCCCCATCTGCGTCCGCTCCGACGAGGTGAAGGACGTGCCGATATGCTTGGTCGTTCCGGCGACCGAAGCGTAGAGCGTGTTGACGTCGAGATCGGTCGGGTCTTCGGTATCGCGGGTCGTCAGCGGCCGCTGGAAGAAATGGATATTGTCCAGCACCTCGACCATGCGCGCGGCGTCGAACAGGTCCTGCACCGTCGGGTCGCGGTTCACCCGCGCCTCGACATCGTAGACGTGGACCGCCGCGCCCGCCGTGCCGTAGTGCACCCGGCTGCCGCCCGGCCGGATATCGAATTTCGGGTCCTGGCCGTGCAGGGTGATGTCCCGCGCCGCTTTTGCCAGCATGTCCTCGACCAGCGCCGGCGGAAAACGCAGCCGCCCGTCGCTGCCCTGGATCGCGCCGGCTGCGGTCATGAACCCGGCGCCGCTCTCCGGTGCGTCGGCGAGGCCGATTTCCTCCAGGATGTGCAGCGCCGCCCGGTGGATCCGCTCGACCTCTGCGTCCGTCAGCGCCTTGTAGCGCCCGCCCTCCAGGCCCGGCCGGACCGGCCGGACGTCGTCTGCCAGCGGCGCCGCCCGCAAGGCCCGCCTGGCTTCCCTTCCGCCAGCGCGGCGCCCTGCCCGTTCTTTCGAATTGCGATCGCGGGACATGTCAGCCTCCCCGGCAGATTGGCGGCCGGCGCCGCTCACATTCGTACCCGCTCGGCCGCCGGGTCATACATGGGCCGGAGCGAGACATCGGCGGCGACGCGTGTGCCGGCGATCTCGATCTCGTAGCCGGCAGCAAGCTGCGCCTCGGCGCTCTCTCCGTCCGGGCACGGCACATAACCCAGGCCGACCGCGCCGCCCAACGCATGGCCATAGTTGCCGGAGGTCAGATAACCGACCATCTCGCCGTCGCGTACGACCGGCTCGTTATGGAACAGCAGCGGGTCGGGGTCGCGCAAGCGGAATTGCAGCAGGCGCCGGGACAGGCCTTCCTCTCGTTTGCGCAGGACAGCGTCCCGGCCGAGAAATTCCGGCTTTTTCGTGCGCACGGCGAAGCCTAGGCCGGCCTCGAGCACATGATCCTCGTCGGTGATGTCGTGGCCGAAATGGCGGAAGGCCTTTTCGATCCGGCAGCTGTCCATCATGTGCAGGCCGCACAGTTTCAGGCCGTGCGCCGCCCCGGCGTCTTCCAGCGTCTCGAACGCATGCGCGGCCATATCGGCGGAGACGTAGAGTTCCCAGCCCAGTTCGCCAACATAGGAAACCCGGTGCGCCCGGGCGAGGCCCATGCCGAGTTCGATCTCCCGGACCGATCCGAACGGAAACGCCTCGTTCGACAGGTCGGCCGGCGAGCAGGCGTTCAGCACGGCACGGGATTTCGGCCCCATGACGCACAAGACCGCCTCGCCCGCGGTGATATCGGTGACGACGACATGGGCGTCTTCCGGGGTGTGGCGGCGCAGCCAGGCGAGATCGCGTTGCACGGTCGCCGCCGGTGTGACGACCAGGAAGGCGGTTTCGGACAGCCGCGCGACCGTCAGGTCCGCCTCGATGCCGCCGCGCGCGTTGAGCCATTGGGTGTAGACCAGCCGTCCCGGCTGCACTGCGATATCGTTGCCGCAAATTCGGTTCAGCACAGCCTCGGCATCCCGGCCCTCGACCCGGAGCTTGCCGAAGGAGGTCATGTCGAACAGTCCGACGCCCTCGCGAACCGCCATATGCTCGGCGCGCGAATAGTCGAACCAGTTCTGGCGCTTCCAGCTGTAGCGGTATTCCGGCATTATTCCCGCTGGCGCGAACCAGTTGGCGCGCTCCCACCCCGCGGTTTCGCCGAAACAGGCGCCGCGCGCCTTCAGATGTTCGTGCAGCGGCGAACGGCGGACGCCCCGGGCGCTGGCCGGCTGGCGGTAGGGAAAATGGTCGGCGTAGAGCAGGCCGAGGGTCTCGCTCACGCGATGCTTGAGATAGTGCCGGTTCTTCTGGAAAGGCTGGACCCGCCGGATATCGACTTCCCACAAGTCGAACGGCGCTTCGCCGTCGGCGATCCACTGGGCCAGCGCCATGCCGGCGCCGCCCGACGAGACGATGCCGATGGAGTTGTATCCGGCCGCGACCCAGTATCCGCGCAGTTCGGGCGCCTCGCCCAGATAATATCGGTCGTCCGGGGTAAAGCTCTCGGGGCCGTTGAAGAAAGTATGGATGCCGGCCTCGGCGAGCAGCGGCATGCGCCCGACCGCCTGTTCGAGGATCGGCTCGAAATGGTCGAAATCCTCGGGCAGCTGGTCGAAGCAGAAATCTTCCGGAATGCCGTCCATGCCCCAGGGTTTGGCGACCGGTTCGAAGGCGCCGAGCAGCATCTTGCCGGCATCCTCCTTGTAATAGGCGCATTCGTCCGGCACGCGCAGAACCGGCAGGTTGCCGAGATCCGGGATCGGCTCGGTGACGATGTAGAAATGCTCGCAGGCGTGCAGCGGGACCGTCACGCCGCTTGTCGCGCCCAGTTCGCGGGCCCACATCCCGGCGCAGTTGATCACAATGTCGCTGGCAATTTCGCCCCGTTCTGTTCCGTTTTCGCCGTCGCGTTCCCACGATACTCCGGTGACGCGGCCGTTCGCCTGCGAAACGCCGGCGACTTTCACGCCCTCGGCCAGCAGAGCGCCGTTCTGGCGCGCGCCTCTGGCGAGCGCCAGCGCGATATTCGCCGGATCGCACTGGCCGTCGAGCGGCAGGTGAACGGCGCCGGCGACGTCGTCGACATTCAGATGAGGATAGAGCGCCTTCGTTTCGGACGGCGTGATTTCCGCAACATCGACATCGAAAGCGCGCGCCAGCGAGGCCTGGCGGTAAATTTCCTCCCGGCGCTCTTCGGTCAGGGCCACGGTGATCGACCCGTTCTGGCGCATCCCGGTGGCGATGCCGGTCTCCTCCTCGAGCCGGACGTACAGTTCAGCGGAGTATTTCGCGAGGCGGGTCAGGTTCAGGCTGGCCCGCAACTGGCCGATCAGGCCGGCGGCGTGCCAGGTCGTGCCGCAGGTCAGCTGCTTGCGCTCCAGCAGCACAATGTCTTTCCAGCCGAGTTTTGTCAGATGATAGGCGACCGAACAGCCGGAAACGCCGCCGCCGATAATGACGGCGCGGGCCTGCCTGGGCAGCGCCGCCATCGATCAGACCCTCATCCGGGCATTGTCCGGGTCGTAGAGCGGCCGGTCGGCCTGGACCACGGCGCGGCGGCGCTCGCCGAAGATTTCGACATCGAGTTCGGTACCCTCGACCGCCAGATCGGCGCGCGCCATGCCCAGCGCGATTGACTTGCCGATGCGGTGGCCCCAGCCGCCCGACGTGGTCTCGCCGACCTTTTCCTCGCCGTAGCGCAGAGTCGACATATAGGGTGCATCGCAAGCGCCGGCGTCTACGACCAGGGTAACAAAGCGCTTGGCCGGGCCGGCCTGGCGCTCGATCTCCATGGCCGGCTTACCGACAAAACTTTCCTTGCTCCAGCGCACGAACCGGTCGAGCCCACCTTCCAGAACCGTGTAGTCGGTCGAGAGATCGCCTTTCCAGGCCCGGTAGCCCTTTTCCAGCCGCAGGCTGTTCAGCGCGTACATGCCGAACGGCTTGAGGCCGAGGGGCCGGCCGGCCTGCCAAATCGAGTCGAACACAGCCCCAGTTTCGTCGGTTTTCGTGTGAACCTCCCAGCCCAGTTCGCCGGCATAGGACACACGCAGCAGCAAAACGGCCTTGCCTGCGATATTCGTCCTCTGCCAGCTCAGCCAGGGTTGGTTCAGGTCCGCATCGCACAGGCCGGACAGGATATCCCTTGTCTTTGGGCCGGTCAGGATCTGGCAATCGAATTCCTCGGTCCGGTTCTCGATGGCGATGTCCGATCCATCGGGCAGGTGCTTTCTCAGCCATTCCAGATCGTGCCATTCTGCTGCCGCAGCAGTGATGAGCAGCACCCTGTCTTCGGCGAGGCGGATCAGCGACATCTCGGTGACGATCCGGCCCCGCTCGTCCGGGAAATAGCCGAGGCCGATGCGCCCGACAGACGGAATCCTTCCGGTCATCAGGCCGTCGAGCCACGCCACGGCGCCAGCGCCGGTTACGAGATAGCGGGAGAAACCGCACAGGTTGAGGATGCCGGCGGCGTCGCGCACCGCTTCGCACTCTTCCCCGATGCGCGCAAACCAGGGCCCGTCCCGCTGCCAAGTCTGCGTCGCTTCCTCCGAGGTGTCGTCGCCCGGCTGTGCGAACCAGTTGGCCCGCTCCCAGCCGCCGTAGACGCCGAACTGCGCGCCGAATTCCTTCAACCGGCTGTGGATCGGCGACAGGCGCTTGCCGCGGCCGGCCGGCCATTCGTGGTGCGGGAAGTGCATGGCGTATTCGTGGCCGTAGACCTCCATGCCCTTCTCGTTCGTGTGATCCTGATCGGCATAGCCCGTGAAGCGGCGCGGATCGCAACTCCACATGTCCCATTCCGTGCCGCCCTCGGCGATCCATTCGGCCAGCACCTTGCCGGCACCGCCGGCCTGGGCGATGCCGAAGGTGAAGACGCAGGCCTCGTAGGCGTTCGGCACGCCCGGCATCGGCCCGATCAGCGGGTTGCCGTCCGGCGTGTAGGGGATCGGCCCGTTGATCACCTTGTTGACGCCGGAAGCGCCGAGGATCGGCACCCGTTCCATGGCATCCTCGATATACCATTCCAGCCGGTCGAGATCGTCCGGATAGAGCTGGAAGGAGAAATCCTCCGGCATCGGATCGTCCGGCGTCGTCCAGTGGGCCCGGCAATTGCGCTCGTAGGGGCCGAGGTTGAGGCCGAACTTCTCCTGGCGCAAATAGTAGGAACTGTCGACATCGCGCAGCAGCGGCAGTTTTTGGGCCTGTACGACGCTCCAGGCTTCGAGTTCGGGAATCGGATCGGTCAGCATATACTGGTGGGACATGCTGACCATCGGTACGAAACGACCGAACATCGCGCCGACTTCCTGGGCGCGATAGCCCGCGGCATTGACCGCGAACTCGCAGCGGATGTCGCCCTGTGGTGTCTCGACGATCCACTCGCCGCCGTCGCGGCGTACCCCTGTGGCCGGACAGAAGCGGACGATTTTCGCACCCAGATCGCGCGCGCCCTTCGCCAACGCCTGGGTCAGCTGCGCCGGATCGATATCGCCGTCATAGGGATCGTACAGACCACCGGCGAGATCGTGGGTTTCCAGAAACGGATAGCGGTCTTTCAGATCGCTTACCGAGACCATGGAAACGTCCATGCCCTGGTAGCGGCCCATGCCGACGACCCGTTCGAACTCCATCATCCGGTTGCGCGAATGGGCGAGGCGCAGCGACCCGGTGACATGGTAGTTCATCGGATAATCGACCCGCTCGCCCAGGTCGCGATAAAGCTCGGTCGAATAGCGCTGCATGTTCATGACCGACCAGCTTGCCGAGAAGGTCGGCACGTTGCCGGCGGCGTGCCAGGTCGAGCCCGAGGTCAGTTCGTTCTTTTCCAGCAGGACGCAGTCGGTCCAGCCCTTGAGCGCCAGATGGTACAGGCTCGAGGCGCCGACGGCGCCGCCGCCGATGATGACGACCCGGGCAGTCTTTGGCAGATCGGCCATGGCTCTTCTCCCGCCTATCCCAGGACGGAAAAGCTGCTTTCAGGATTGATCTCGCGCTTTCGCGAGAAGAATCCCACATCCAGCGTCCGCCCGATATAGGGCAAGGTGAACTGCAGCGGGCTGGTATCGTGATCGTTGCCAGCCTCGCAGTAGTCGATCAAGGCGGCCATCATCTTGCCGGCGATCGCCGCGTTCTTGAACTGGTTCCCGCTCGACCCGCAAGCCATGTAGAATCCCGGCAGCGCGGACTTGTCGTAGATCGGGATCCAGTCGTCGGACACGTCGTAGAGATCGACGACGCCTTTCATCCGGCTCGGGATGCCGAGGGTCGGCAGCCGCTGGGCAAAGCGGTAGGCCTGGTGGGTCCACTGGTCGGTGAAGTTGGTGTCGTAGTCGTCCGGATCGACCCAGTCGCGCGGATCGCATTCCGGGTCCTCGCTGCCGATCAGGATGTGGTTGCCCTGCTCCGGCCGGGTATAGACGCTGATGTCGCTGTCGGACATGACGAAGCCGTTCGCTTCGAAATCCATCCCCTCGGGCGCCGGCACATGGACCACTTCCTGTTTCAGCGCCCGGGTCTTGATCGTCATGTCGCCGGTGACGCCGGCCATTTCGTTGAGCTTGTAGGACGCCGGTCCGCCGACATTGACTACAACCGGCGCATGGATTTCCGCGCCGTCCGCCAGCCTGACCCCGGCGGTGCGGCCGTCCTGCTGCAGGATATCCGTCACGCGGGCATTGAACCGGAAGCGTGCGCCTTTGGCTTCCGCCGCTCGGCGCAGGTTATGGGAAGCAAGCTGGGGATCGGTGATGTATCCCGCGGTCGGCCAGTAGACCCCGGCCTTGACCGATCCGCCGGTCGGTTCGCCGAAACCGGCATCGTCCATGCGCTTGGCCGGCGAATGGCAGGCCAGGTCAAATTGCGGCAGGCAGCGCAGAATAGCCTCGGCATCCCAATCCTCATACGGAATATCGAGTTCGTCGCAATACCTTTTGTGTTTTAAGAGATATCCGTTGGCATCCACTGCCATCACCAGAGCGCCGCACTGGACGAACCGGGCCAGGCCGGCCTCGTCGGCGACCTCCAGATAGTCGGCCCAGTCGCGCCAGTAGAAATAGCCTTCGTAGGCGAAGGCGGTGCCATCCAGCGTAGAGTAATGCACCCGGATTATGGCGCAGGATCCGGCGGTCGATCCCATGCCGGCGTCGCCGTTGGCGTCGACCGACACGACCTTGCGACCGTCTTTGGCAAGTTCGAACGAAGTAGCCGCGCCGATGACCCCGGCCCCGATAACGATAGCGTCTGCAGTATCGACCACGTCTCTCACACTCCTTTACGGTTCGCCGGGCTGCCGCCGTCAACTGAGCGGTGGTGCTCCGCCCTCGGCAGTGCGGCGGGCGACGAAATCGTCCAGGGCCTCGCGGACGGCTTCGTCCATCTCCGGCGCTTCGAAATCGTCCAACACTTTTTTCCAGATGGCGTTTGCCCGTTCCGGCGTCTGAACCGAGCCGTTCTCGGTCCACTGGTTGAAGTTGCTCCAGTCGGACAGGAAGGGTTCGTAAAACGCCGTTTCGTACCGATCCATCGTGTGCTGCGTGCCGAAGAAATGGCCGCCGCTGCCGACATCGCGCATCGCCTCGAAGGCGAGATCGTCTTGGTCGAAAGTAACAGGCTGCATCAGTTCCGCCATCTGTTGCAGCATCTCGATATCGACGATGAATTTCTCCATCGAGCCGGTCAGTCCGCCTTCCATCCAGCCGGCGGCGTGGGCGACGAAGTTCGCCCCGCCGAGCGTCGCGCCCCACATTGCCATCTGGGTTTCGTAGACCGCCTGGGCGTCGACGCAGTTGGCCGTACACGACCCCGAAGATCGCCACGGCACACCGACCAGCCGGGCAAGCTGTCCGCTGGCGAAGGCCGCCCGGACATTCTCCGGCGTGCCGAAGGCCGGTGCCCCGCTGCGCATGGCGACGTTGGAGGTGAAGGCGCCGTAGCAGACCGGCGCGCCGGGGCGGGTTACCTGGCTGACCACGAGGCCGGCAAGGAACTCGGCATGCTGCTGGACCAGGGCGCCGGGAATGGTGACCGGCGCCATTGCGCCGGAGAGCGTGAAGGGCGTCAGAAGGATCGGTTGGCCATTGTCGGCGAAATCCATGATCCCCTGCAGCATCGGCCGGTCGAGCACCAGCGGGGAATTCGTGTTGATGACTGTGTAGACCGAAGGGGTGTTCCGAAAAACCTCTTCCGAAAGGCCGCGGGCGATCCGCACCATTTCCATGCCGTCGGCGACCTGGCCCTTGCCGCGGCAGTAGACGAACGGCGCCTTGGTCGAGAGGGTGAGTTGGGCCGCGGTGACTTCGAAATGGCGAAACGCAGTATCGATGTCCTGCGCTTCGACATTCGGGCCCTGGACGTGCATGACATCGTAGTGCTCGCACAGCCGCATGATGTTGCGGCTGTCTTCCATGGTTCCGGGCCGTTTTCCGCCATCGAGGTCCGAAACATGCGGCGCGCCGCCGACCGCGCACCAGACGACATGCCGCCCGCCCCACACGGACGAGGTTTCCGGCGTGCCGCCGTGCAGGGTCCACTGCGCCGGTGCCGTCGCCATCGCCTCGGCCACCAGCCCCCGGTCGAACCGGCAATGCCGAGCGTCGTCGTCGATGGACACGCCGTCCGGCGCCTCTGCGCGCAAGAGGTCGAGGGCTTCCGGCAGCAAAAGGCGCATGCCGAGTTCCTGGAGCACCCTAAGCGCCATGTCGTGGATGGCGGCAATCTGGTCTTCGGAATAAACGCGGACCGGCTCGAACGGATTGACCAGCCGGCGATAATCGATCTTGCGCGCAGGCCGGTCGGCGGTTGCCGGAGAACCGTCGCGGCTGCGGTTCCGCCGGCCCCGACGTTCGCGCGCCGGGGCACTCGCGGCACTCCGCGGCGACCGGTCTGTCGATGAAACTACATCCGCCAATTCCGCACGCTGCGCCGCCGCGTCCTTGAAAATTCGAGGATCAAATGTGCCGGGCGTCCGTATACCCAAGACGGCGGCGACGCAAGGCGGTTTCAGCAGGCTTCGAGAAGCCGGAGCGGCGCTGCCCGGCACATTGTACGCCGTTGCGAATCGCCGTAAGCGGACGATCCGGGTATAGAGTTCCGGCAGGCGCACCGCGGCGGTTTCCCGCCGTTCGATCACGCAGACAGGCAGGATGGCGAAATATGGCAAACCGCGCAATCGAACCCTTGGTGGCGAACGCCTGGTATCTGGCGGCCTGGTCCGCGGAGTTGCCGGACTTCGAGCCGGGCCAGCCGCCGATCGCCCGCACGATCCTGAACCAGTCCCTAGTCCTGTTTCGCGATGCCGCCGGAACCGCCGCGGCGCTGGAAGACCGGTGCTGCCACCGGGCCGCACCCCTGCGCCTCGGCCAGGTCGTAAACGAAGGCCTGCAATGCGGCTATCACGGCATGACCTTCGGCGCCGACGGCGCCTGCACGGTCAATCCGGGCGAAGACCCGGCCGGCCACTCGGTCAGGAGCTTTCCACTGGTCGAACGGCAGCAGATGGTTTGGATTTGGCCGGGCGATCCGGCGCGCGCCGATCCGTCGGAGATCGTCGACTATCCGTGGCACGACCGGCCCGGCGAATGGCCGTTCCGCTACGAACGGTTCGAGCTGGACTGCAACTTCATGCTCGTCATGGACGCCCTGATGGACCAGACCCATCTCGGCTATGTCCACGCGAAGACGATCGGCGGCACGCCGGAATTCCACAACGCCGCCGGCCAGATCACGACGCGTACCGAGAACGGCACGAAAATTGTCCGCCATGTCCTGGACCATCCGCCGCCGCCGACCTTCACCAAGGGCATGTCCTTCCAGGGCAACATCGACCGGATCGCTGAGTTCGACTATGTCGCGCCGGCCTCCGTCCGCCAGTTCACGACGGCCATGGACATCGGCCGCGGCGCGGTCGAGAACCCGGACCAGCCGGGGACCTTCCGCTTCCGCCTGTTCCATCACGCGACGCCGGCAACGGAAACGCGCTGCTACTATTTCTGGTCGGTTGCGAACGGCTACCGCCAGCACGATCCCCAGGCGACGCAGGACCTCTACGACGACATCTACCCGACCTTCCTCGAGGACAAGGTGGTCCTGGAGGCGCAGCAGCAGTCGATCCTGCGCGATCCGGACCGCCCGCTGGCGTTGCGCGACCACGACGCCGGCGTCGCCGGCGCCCACCGTGCGCTGGCGGCATTTGCGCGGAGGTCGGAAGGGATGAACCGCGAGACCGCCGTCGCGGCCGAATAGAGCGCGCGAATTTTCCCCGAGAGGCGGCGCTAAATCCCGCTGCGCCGCGCCGTTTCGTAATACGAGCGCAGTACGGCATTCATGCGCGCCTGGTAGCCCCGGCCCTGTGCCTTGAACCAAGCCACCATGTCGGCGTCGAACTTTGCGGTGATTTGGATCTTTTTGCGCCGCTCGGGCATTATGATACGAGCCTTGGCCCAGAAGTCGTCATCCAGTTCCGGGATATCGGAATAGTCGATGTCTTCGTCTTTGAGACGCAAAAGTTCTTCAGTTGTCAATTCTCTGTCGTAAGGCCTTTTCATAACGTCGCCTTTCGATGCGGTTGGCTCTCCGGGCGGAAATCAGTCGAATGACGCCGTCTCGTTCCGTGTGGATCACCGCCAGTAGCAATATTCCATCGAGCATTCCGAGGGATATAGTTCGAACCTCACCGTAGTCGGTCCGGTTATCCACGGTGCCTAGGGTAGGCCCGGCGAATATCGTAGATGCTCGGGCAAATCCAATGCCGTGCTTCGCGATGTTCAGCCGGTTCTTCGCTTCGTCCCATTCGAAGTCCATGGATGCGCCTTAGCCGGCCAATACAATTATAATTACAATTAGCATTGTTTCAATGTCTTTGAATCTTGAGAGTCGGGGAAATGTGGCACCGCCATCCGCCGCCTTCGGAACCGCAGTCACATATTTCGGCGATATTTTCCGCCGACCTCGAACAGGGTCCGGGTGATCTGCCCGAGGGAGCAGACGCGCACGGCGTTCATCAGCACTTCGAAGACGTTGTCGTCCCGGCGCACGGCCTCGCGCAGGCGCTCCAGCATGGCCGGCGCCTCGGCTTCGTGCTCGTCGTGGAAACGGGCGAGCGCGTCGAGCGCGCCCTCCTTCTCTTCCTCTGTGCCGCGCATCAACTCCAGGGTGGTCTCCTCCCACTCCTCGGCATTCGGGTTGCGGAAAGTGTTGACGCCGACGATCGGCAGGTTGCCGTCGTGTTTCAGCGTCTCGTAATAGAGGCTCTCTTCCTGGATCAGGCCACGCTGATAGCCCAGCTCCATCGCACCGAGCACGCCGCCGCGCTCGCCGATCCGGTCGAACTCGGCGAGCACCGCCTCCTCGACCAGGTCGGTCAGTTCCTCGATAACGAAGCTGCCCTGATTCGGGTTCTCGTTTTTCGCCAGCCCCCATTCCTTGTTGATGATGAGCTGGATCGCCATGGCGCGGCGCACGCTCTCCTCGGTCGGCGTGGTGATCGCCTCGTCATAGGCGTTGGTGTGCAGGCTGTTGGTGTTGTCGTAGGTCGAGATCAGCGCCTGCAGGGTCGTGCGGATGTCGTTGAAGCTGTATTCCTGGGCGTGCAGCGAACGGCCCGAGGTCTGGCTATGGAATTTCAGCTTCTGGCTGCGTTCGCCGGCGCCGTATTTTTCGCGCATGACGGTTGCCCAGATGCGCCTCGCCACCCGGCCGATTACGCTGTATTCCGGGTCCATGCCGTAGGAGAAGAAGAAGCTCAGGTTCGGCGCAAAATCGTCGATGTTCATACCGCGCGCCAGATAGCTCTCGACATAGGTGAAGCCGTTGGAGAGCGTCAGCGCCAGCTGGGTGATCGGGTTCGCCCCGGCCTCGGCGATGTGGTAGCCGCTGATCGAGACCGAGTAGAAATTCTGCACGTCGTGCTGGACGAAATACTGCGCGATGTCGCCCATCACCTTGAGGCTGAACTCGGTCGAGAACAGGCAGGTGTTCTGGCCCTGGTCTTCCTTGAGAATGTCGGCCTGGACGGTGCCGCGGACGGTCGAGAGGGTCCAGGCGCGGATCTTGGCGATTTCCTCGTCTGTCGGCGCGCGGTCGTTCTCCTCGCGGAACTTGTCGAGCTGCTGGTCGACGGCGGTGTTCAGGAACATCGCCAAAATGGTCGGTGCCGGCCCGTTGATGGTCATGGAGACCGAAGTCGTCGGCGCGCACAGGTCGAAGCCGCTGTAAAGGATCTTCATGTCCTCCAGCGTCGAAATCGAGACACCCGACGTGCCGACCTTGCCGTAGATGTCCGGCCGCAGCGCCGGGTCCTGGCCGTACAGGGCGACGCTGTCGAAGGCCGTGGAAAGCCGCTTGGCTTCGGAGTTGGCGGAAAGATAGTGGAAGCGGCGGTTGGTGCGCGCGGCGTCGCCCTCGCCAGCGAACATGCGCGTCGGGTCCTCGCCCTCGCGCTTGAAGGCGAAGACGCCGGCGGTATACGGATAGCTGCCCGGCACATTCTCGCGCAGCAGCCAGTGCAGAATTTCGCCCTCGTCCTGCCATTTCGGCAGTGCGACCCGGGGCACCGGCGTGCCGCTCAGGCTCTTGCTTCTCAGTGCATAGGTCAGGTCGCGGCCGCGGATCTTCACCTTGTATTCGTCGCCGCTGTAGCCTGCCTTCACCTGCGGCCAGATCTCGAGCAACTTGCGGGCGCGCGGTTCGAGCGCGGTTTCCCTTTCGGCGATCAGCGTGTCGAGGGCTTTCGGGCTGCCCTTCTTGCCCAGCATGGCACGGGTCGCTGTCAGTTGTTGGCGTTCCCGCGCGATCTGCGCCTGCGTGCGAACCCATTCGTGGTAGCCGCGCACGGTCGCCGATATCTCGGACAGGTAGCGCGTCCGGTCGGCCGGAATGATGGCGCGGTTGTCGGAGGAATGGCGCACGTCCGTCGCCGGCCATTTGCTCTTTGCGGCGGCAAGGCCCCTGTCGCGCAGGCGGTCCAGCAGGCCGAGATAGAGCGCCGTCACGCCGTCGTCGTTGAAGCGGCTGGCGATGGTGCCGTAGACCGGCATCTCCTCCGGCCGCTGGCCGAAGGCCTCGCGGTTGCGCTGGACCTGCTTGGCGACGTCGCGCAGCGCGTCCTTGCCGCCCTTGCGGTCGAACTTGTTGATCGCCACCAGATCGGCAAAATCCAGCATGTCGATCTTTTCGAGCTGGCTGGCGGCGCCGAACTCCGGCGTCATGACATAGAGCGACAGGTCGACATAGGGCACGATGCCGGCGTCGCCCTGGCCGATGCCTGGCGTTTCGACGATCACCAGATCGAAGCCGGCTGCCTTGCATACCTCGATCGCCCGGGGCGTGACCGGCGGAACCTCGCCTTCCGCGCCGCGGGTCGCGATGGAACGCATGTAGACCCGGTCGCTGTCGATCGCGTTCATGCGGATGCGGTCGCCGAGCAGCGCGCCGCCGGTGCGCCGGCGGGTCGGGTCGATGGCGATCAGCGCGATGCGCAGTTCCGGCTGGTCCTGGCGGAAGCGCTGGACGATCTCGTCCGTAAGGGAGCTCTTGCCCGCGCCGCCGGTACCGGTGATGCCGAGGACCGGCGTGTCGATTTTCGCTGCCCGCTCCGCGATTTCTGCCGCCATCGACTGGGGCAGCGTTCCGGTCTCCAGGCAGGAGATCAGCCGGGCGACCACGCCGGTATGGGCGGCGTCCAGCGCGTTGAGATTGGGCGGTGGCGCAGCGGCGAGATCGACATCCGCGCTTGCCAGCATGTCGGCAATCATGCCCGGCAGGCCCAGTTTCTGGCCGTCGTAGGGGCTGTAGATGCGGGCGACGCCGTGATCGTGCAGCGCGCGGATTTCCTCCGGCACGATGGTGCCGCCGCCGCCGCCGAACACCTTGATGTGGCCGGCCCGCAGTGCGTTCAGCCGGTCGACCATATATTTGAAGAACTCGACATGGCCGCCCTGGTAGGACGAGACGGCGATGCCGTGGGCGTCCTCCTCGATCGCCGCCTTGACGATCTCGTCAACTGAGCGGTTGTGGCCGAGATGAACGACCTCCGCCCCGTGCGCCTGCAGAATGCGCCGCATGATGTTGATCGAGGCGTCGTGGCCGTCGAACAGCGACGCCGCCGTGACGAAACGGACGGAATTCTTCAGGGCGGGGCGTTTATCGGCTGCGGCGAGCGCCTGGCGACTGTCATCCGGCATGCGAAACGGCCTCCTCGGAAGCGATAATCCGGCGCGGCACGCAATCGGTCGCGGCCGCTCCGATGCCGAATTTAAGACAGAGCAGGCAGCAGGGATAGGGGGCGGCATGGCGCGGGACGCGCCGGCAGCAGCCGGCACAGACGCGCGGCATCCTTCGCTCTGGACAGCGACCTGTCATCCGGTCATTGAAAGCGCGCAAATCGAAATAGCCGGACCCCGCACCATGCCCTCAGACGTCCCTGCCGAATACGTCCCGCCGAAAATCTGGACCTGGGAAAAGCCCAGCGGCGGCAACTTTGCCAACATTAACCGGCCCATCGCCGGCGCGACCCACGATAAGGAACTGCCCGTCGGCAAACATCCGCTCCAGCTCTACTCGCTGGGCACGCCCAATGGCGTGAAAGTCACGGTGATGCTGGAAGAATTGCTGGCCGCCGGCCAAAGCGGCGCGGAATACGATGCCTGGCTCGTCCGGATCCGGGAAGGCGACCAGTTTGGCAGCGGCTTCGTCGGAGCCAACCCGAATTCCAAGATCCCAGCACTGATCGACCATAGCGCGGAACCGGAGGGCTCGCCGCCACGGCGCGTCTTCGAAAGCGGTTCGATCCTGCTCTATCTCGCCGGGAAATTCGGCGCATTCCTGCCGGAAGATCCGGCAAAGCGCACGGAGGCGCTGAATTGGCTGTTCTGGCAGATGGGCAGCGCACCCTATCTCGGCGGCGGCTTCGGCCATTTCTACGCCTACGCGCCGGTTAAGATCGAATACGCCATCGACCGCTTCGCCATGGAGGCCAAGCGCCAGCTCGACGTGCTCGAACGCCATCTGGCCGGGCACGAATATTTTGCCGGCGACGAATACAGCATCGCCGACATGGCGATCTGGCCGTGGTACGGCGCGCTGGCCAAGGGCCGGATTTACGATGCCGGCGAGTTTCTCCAAGTCCAGGAGTATGCGCATGTCAACCGCTGGAGCGACGCCATCGCGGCGCGGCCGGCGGTCAAGCGCGGCCGCATGGTCAACCGCACCATGGGCGATCCGGCAAGCCAGCTCCACGAACGCCACGACGCGTCCGACTTCGAGACGAAGACCCAGGACAAGATCGAAGCGGCAGCGGCCTGAACGATCCGGTTCGTGTCCATCTGCGTGACCGGAGCATAGAGCGGCCCCGGCCTTTCAACCGCCCAGCCTGAACACTTCGACCTCGCCGGCGCGCCCCTTGACGCGGTGCTTGCCGGCCGCCGTCGGATCGAAGTCCGGTCCCAGGCCCGATGCGGTCGCGCCGCTGATGAGGATCGCGGTCTCGCTGCCTTCGGGATACAGCGTCTTGCCGAGCTGTTCGAGGCGCGCGCCGACATTCACCGTATCGCCGATGATCGTATAGTTGACGCGGCCCGGTGAGCCGATGTTGCCGACGGTAGCGCTGCCGGTATGGATGCCGATGCGGATACCGAGCAGCGCTTCGCCTTTGGAACGGCGCCGGGCATTTTCCGCCCGGATACCGTCTGCGATTGCCAGCGCGGCGCGGCAGGCCCGCTCGGCGGCATCGACCTGGGCGTCCGGCGCACCCCAGAACGCCATCACGGAATCGCCGATGAACTTGTCGACCGTGCCGTCCTCGGCTTCGATGCAGCCCGCAACGATCTCGAAATGCCGGTTGACGACGGCAGCGACCTCAGGCGCCGAGAGGTTTTCGGACACCGTTGAAAATCCCGCGATGTCGGTAAACATGACGGTGATCTCCCGCGCCGAGGACATTGTGTCGTCGATCTCTCCGCGCTTTACCAGCCGCTCGACGACCTTCCTGGGAATGTAGAGTTCGAACCAGCGCAGCGCGCGCAGCATGGCGTTGAAGGAATTGGCCTGCTGGTCCAGTTCGCGGAACACGCTGCCCGGCAGGTCGCCGACCTCGCCAATGTTCAGGTTGCGGACCTGCCCCGCCGCCGCTGAAAACCGGACGATGGGGCGGGCGATGCGCCGGCCGAGAAGCACGGCGGCAAGGATCGCCAGCAGCAGGGCCGAAATGCCGACGACGATGGCAACGATCATCCGGCGCATCTCGGTGCCGATATCGGCAACGCGGAAATAGCCGCCGACCATAAGCGGCTTCGGCCCGTAGCCGTGGAGGCGCCGGTACATGAAGACGTAATCCTCGCCGCCGACCCGGACGCCGTGGCCGTTGGTTCCCTGGGCGAGTTCGATGAGCAGGTCGAAGCGTTCATCCCCGTCCCACATCGCGGCCAGAACGGGATCGCGGAAATCGGAGAGGCGGGGCAGCGGGTTCGCGACCGAAAGGCCCGGATAGCCGCGCGCCATCGTCGGATGGGCCAGCACGCGGTCGCGGCCATACAGGATGAACCGGGTGCCGGAGTCGGCCCTGCCGGTGCGGCGGACGAAGGCCGACAGTTCCCGGATCGAGACGATTGCGACCACGGCCCCGATCGGCCTGCCGTCGCGACGGACGGGATGGACCAGGTTGAAAAAGGTTTTCCCGTGCTCATCGCGCCAGATCGGCGCCGCCCATTGCGGGTCGTCGGCCAGCATCGGGCGGTGTCTGCGGATCTGCGGATCGCGCGACAGGTCGGCCTCGTGGACCTCGATATCGTCGCCGTCGCGCCGCGCGGCGGTCAACGCGACCAGCCGCCGGTCGAAAAAGGACACGGCCTCGATCTGCCGGACGCCCGCAAGCGCCCCGGTCAGCAGGCGGCCGAACGCGGCGCGATCCTCCGGGTCGATCTCGCCCTTTTCGATGCGCCGCGCGATGAAGCGCGCCTGGTCTTCGGCCGGCCGCAAATGCTGCTCGAGCCGGTCCACCGCGTTTGCGATACCCTGGTTGGCGTTCTGGCCCATCAGGGCGAGCGTGTTCTTCCCGGCAAGCCAGACGCCGACGCCAAGCACGCTGCCGACCGACACCAGGACGAGCAGCGAGATCGCCGTCGCCAGCGTGATCGTAATCGAGAACCGCCCGTTCCAGCTTGCCGAGCCGGGGGCTTCCGGATTATCGGACTTGAGCGGCATGGCGGATTTTGTTTTTCCGTCCGAAACGGGAGGCAGGGTGAAACCGGACCCGTGTCATCAATCTAGCGTTGAACGTCCGGAACGCAGGATACCGGCGGTACCCTCCGAATCAACGAAGCGTACCGATGCACAACCGAGGATCCTGAAAGGAGAATTCGGTGGTGACCCCAACGGGATTCGAACCCGTGTCTTCACCTTGAAAGGGTGACGTCCTGACCTGGCTAGACGATGGGGTCGCTGGTGCCGCCGGGCGCGCGCCTGACCTATGGGAGCCGGCCGGGAAAATCAAGCAACGCCGCCGGAGCGCGCCGGCTTCGCGACATTTTGGTGAGGGCCGGAGCCGCCGGGCGCTGCGTGCGGCCCTGCGCCCGCTGGGGCAACTTGGACCTTCATCTCTGCCGGCCGCTTCGCTAGACCGGACGGCAACCGATCTGCCGACACCGCCGGAAAGAACCGCACCATGAAAACCCGAATCACCGAAATGCTCGGCATCGAGCACCCGATCATCCAGGGAGGCATGCATTTCGTCGGCTTCGCCGAACTGGCGGCTGCGGTCTCGAACGCCGGCGGTTTCGGCATCATCACCGGGCTAACCCAGCAGACGCCCGAAGACCTGGCGAAGGAAATCGCCCGCTGCTACGAGATGACGGACAAGCCCTTCGGCGTGAACCTGACGATCCTGCCGTCGTTCCAGGAGACGCCCTATCCGGAATATGTCGACGCGATCGTCGAGAGCGGCGTCAAGGTGGTCGAAACGGCCGGCCGCAATCCGCAGCCGTTTCTGCCGCGGTTCAAGGAAAACGGCATCAAGATCATCCATAAATGCACCTCCGTCCGCCATTCGCTGAAGGCGGAGGCAATTGGCTGCGACGCAGTGTCGGTCGACGGTTTCGAATGCGGCGGCCATCCGGGCGAGGACGATATCCCGAACATGATCCTGCTGCCGCGGGCGGCCGACGAGCTGTCCATCCCGTTCGTCGCCTCCGGCGGCATGGCGGATGCGCGCAGCCTTGTCGCTTCGCTGGCGATGGGCGCCGACGGCATGAACATGGGCACCCGCTTCATCGCGACGAAAGAGGCGCCCGTGCACGACAAGGTGAAACAGGCGATCGTCGCGGCGAGCGAACTGGATACCCGGCTGGTCATGCGGCCGCTGCGCAATACCGAGCGCGTGCTGAACAACGCGGCGGTCGAACGGTTGCTCGAGAAGGAGCGTGAGCTCGGCAACAAGATCCGGATCGACGATATCCGGGACGAGGTGATGGGCGTCTATCCGAAGGTCATGCTGGACGGCGACATGGACTCCGGCGCCTGGAGCTGCGGCCTCGTCGCCGGGCTGATCGACGACATCCCGACCTGCGAGGAACTGATCGACGGCATCATGGCCGAGGCCGAACAACTGATCCGACAGCGCCTCGAAAACATGCTGGCGGCCTGAACCGCCCGTCGGGACACAAACCGATCCAGCGCACCTTGACGCAAATCAATGCAACCGTTCCCGGAATCGGCAATCAATCCCCAATGTTGCAGACGTTAGGGCCATGCGGCCGGCCGGGCCGCCGGTCTGGGCGGCGCGCAAACGGAGCGGAGCGATGTCGGAGAGAGCGCTGGATATTCTCAGGCGGGAACACCGCGCGATCAGCGCAGTCTTGTTCTGCCTGAAACACACGGTCGACGAGGCACGCAAGGGCGCCATCGTCCCGCCATTCGCGATGATCCACGCGGTGCTGGACTACCTGACCTCCTTTCCCAACCGGTTCCATCATCCCAAGGAGGATTCCTATCTGTTTCCTGCGGTTCTGGAGCGCGCGCCGGACCTCGAACCGGTGATCGCGGAACTGCTGGCCCAGCATGAGGAAGGCGAGGAGCGGGTCAACGACTTGAAAGACCGGGTCGCCGAACTGCAGAGCCTGTGGAACGGCCGCTGGCAGGGCGACGGCGCGGCGAAGTTCGGAGTCTTCGCCGATGCGGTGGACCGCTATGTCGCGTTCGAACGGGCGCACGCCCGCAAAGAAGGCGTCGAGGTCATGCCGCGCGCGCAGGAACTCCTGACCGCCGAAGACTGGGCCCCGATCGAAGCCGCCTTCAGCGCCAACGACGATCCGATCTTCGGCAGCGAACCGCGCAGCCGCTTCGACAATCTCTACAGCGAGATCGTCGCCCTCGCGCCCGCCCCGATGGGCTACGCCGAGCGCGAGAAGCCGGCGACAGCGCCCGCGCCGGAGGCGGACTCGCCGTTCGAACGGGGCGCCCGCCAGAAGCTGCTGACGCTGAACTGGATTTGAGGAACGGCATTCGCCGTCCGGTCCTTCCCGTCATATCGGCCGGAACGCCGGATCAAGTCCGGGGCGGCATTATCGGTTTTTCCTGGGCATCGCCGAACGAGCGGCGGTTGCAGTTATCGCCCGCGTCCCGCCGCCGGAGGAATATCCGGCGCTGCTTAATCATAGATGTACCCAATATCCTTCACGCGCGGTGCGAAATCCGTTGCACGGTGCCGGAAGGATTTCTCCGCTTCGCCCCGGAATTGATCCGGTGCTCGGGTCGATATGACGACCGGCGGCAGGTCGCGACCGTTCCCGAATCGGCCGGAACGCCGCAGGGGGAAGAGTTTTCAATCTGAGGCACTGGCGCAATTCGTCTATCGTTGACCGCGGTCGAACGATTCGCTCCTGTGCCAGACACGCGGTCGGCGCCGATGACAAGGACGACCGCCAGGAGCGCGCATCATGGCCATGAAGAACCCCGTGCATCCCGGCGCGCTCGTGCGCGAGGATTGCCTGAAACCGCTGGGCCTGTCCGTTACCGAAGGGGCGAAGCGGCTCGGCATGCAGCTGGCGTTCGATCTGTCCCGCTCGCGCGACCTGGATCGCAGGATCAAGGTCGAGCGGATCGCTGTAGCGTAGCAAGCGGTCGCGTTCCGGAAACCAGCGCGCCGGAAAGCTGGTGCCCGCTGCGAGACTTGAACTCGCACTCGCTTACGCGAAAGGGATTTTAAGTCCCTCGTGTCTACCGATTCCACCAAGCGGGCCCCAGCCGCCGTCGGCCGGAGCTACAGACAGCGGCGAAGGATAGGTAAGTCCTTTGTCCGGCATTGCGCAACCGGCAGCGGGCCGGTAAGCCTCGGACCCGCCCTGCCCGCCTCTCCCGAAATGGACCGCCCTGGCTCGAATGGCCGATCCGGAAGACCCCTCCCCCGCCGAACGGCCCTGGTGGCGCCGGAAGGAACCGGTCCAGCGCATCGGCTATATCCTGTCGGCCATCTGGATGGCCGGCATCGTGGTCGCGACGAATGGCGATACCAAACACGACCTGTTCGATTTCATATTTACCGTACCGCTGGCCGGTTGGATTGTCGGCCTTGTCATAGCCGCGCTGCTGCGGCGCGCGGAACGAAACCGCGGGTAGTGAACCGGGCGCCGGCGAACGCCGTTCCCCCGGTTTCAATCCTCTTCGGGCACAGGCACGCCGCCGAGCCGGATCACCATCGCCTCCACCGCCGAGTAGCTGGCGTCGAGCGCCGCCTCGTCGATGCCGCGCAGCACCAGGCTGGTGCCGAACCGGCCCTCCCGGTAGAAGGGATAGCTGCCGATGTCGATATCCGGCCAGCGTTCCTGAATCTCCCCAAGGCCGCTGGCGACGGCGCCCTCTGGAAGGTGGCAGCCCATCGAGCGCGATTTGACCGGCGCGCCGCCGACCAGCCGGTTCTGCAGCGTATCCACCATCGCCCGCATGATCGAGGGCACGCCGGCCAGCACGAACACATTGTCGATCTGGAAGCCCGGCGCGACGGAGACGGAATTCTCGACCGGCGTGGCGCCCTCCGGAATAAAGCACATTTTCCGCCGCGATTTGTTGAATTCCTCCGGGGTCTCGTAGCGCGCCGCCATCAGCGCGAAACTCTTGGGATCCTTGACCAGCCCGACGCCGAAGGCCCTCGCGACGCTGGCCGCGGTGATGTCATCGTGGGTCGGCCCGATCCCGCCGGTGGTGAAGACGTAGTCGAACGCCCGCCGGCAATGGTTCACCGTATCGACGATGGTCTGCTCGATATCGGGAATGACGCGCGCCTCGCGCAACTGCACGCCCCAGCCGTTCAGCTTGCCGGCCAGATACTGGAGGTTGGCGTCGCGCGTCCGCCCGGAAAGGATTTCGTTGCCGATGATTATCAGGCAGGCCGTGTATACGGATCTGGTGCCGGTCATGAAAGTCCGCTGGAAGCCGGTGAATTACACGCCGGAGAATAACGCCTCGCCCGCGCCCTGCAACGGGCAACCCGCCGACGGCGGACGGCGCGGCTTGCCGGCACGCGCCGCCGGCCCTAAACCGCAGGTATGCATTATCCGGCTCCCCTGGTCCGCGGCACGCTCCTGCGGCGCTACAAGCGGTTCCTGGCCGATATCGAACTGGAAACCGGCGAACGGGTCATTGCCCACTGCCCCAATCCCGGCTCGATGGCGGCGCTGGCGGAGCCGGGCGCCCAAGTCTGGCTGTCGCCCGCCGACAACCCGAAGCGCAAGCTGCAATGGACCTGGGAACTGGTGCGCGATGCGGCCACCGGCAGCATGGTCGGGATCAACACCGGGCGCGCCAATGCGATCGCCGAAGAAGCCCTGCGCGCCGGATCGGTCGAAAAGGCTTTCGCGGAGGCGTCCGTCCGGCGCGAGGTCCGGTATGGCGAAAGTTCCAGGGTCGACTTCCTCGTGAGCCCCGACACCGGCCCGCCCTGCTATCTCGAAATCAAGAGCGTTACCCTGCGCCGTTCTGCGACGGCGCCGCATATCGCTGAGTTTCCCGATGCCGTAACGGCGCGCGGCGCCAGGCACCTGCAGGAACTGGCCGCCGTCAGCGCGTCCGGGAACCGGGCTATGCTGCTCTACCTCGTGCAGCGCGAGGACTGCGAAACCGTCCGCGTGGCGGCGGATATCGATCCGGCCTACGCCACGGCGGCAAAGATGGCCCGGGAAGCCGGCGTCGAGTTCCGCGCCCTCGGCTGCCGCATTTCGCCCGCCGGGATTGCTGCGGCCGCTCCCTTGCCGGTCGAGATATGAGGGTCTAGGTTTCCACAGCCCAACGGTACCCCGGTCGCGATGAGAACCGACGTCCTCTACGATACGGCGGGCGGCTCCCGCACGCTGGTTAAACTGCACGATGCAGCCGAATTCGACGGCATGCGCCGGGCCGGCCGGCTGGCGGCCGAGACCCTCGATTTCATCACGCCATATGTCGAACCCGGCGTCTCGACAGGAGAACTGGACCGGCTGTGCCACGACTTCATCTGCGACCATGGGGCGGTGCCCGCGCCGCTCGGCTATCGCGGGTTTCCGAAGTCGATCTGCACCTCCGTCAACCATGTCGTCTGCCACGGCATCCCGGACGAGCGGAAAATCCTCAAGAATGGCGATTCCGTGAACATCGACGTCACCGTGATTCTGGACGGCTGGCACGGCGACACCAGCCGAATGTTTCCTGTCGGACAGGTCGGCGTGCGGGTGCAGCGATTGATCGACGTCACCTGGACGGCGATGATGACGGGAATCGAGGCCGTCCGTCCCGGCGCGACCCTCGGCGATATCGGCGCAGCCATCCAGAGCTATACCGAAAGCCAGGGTTTCTCGGTCGTCCGCGATTTTTGCGGCCACGGCCTCGGCACCGTGTTCCACGATGCGCCCAGCGTGCTGCACTATGGCGTTCCGGGCACCGGTATCGTGCTCAAGGAGGGCATGTTCTTCACCATCGAGCCGATGATCAACGCCGGCGGCCCGGCGACCAAGATCCTGCAGGACGGCTGGACCGCCGTCACCCGCGACCGCAAGCTGTCCGCCCAGTTCGAACATTCCCTGGGCGTCACGGCGGACGGCTCGGAAATCTTCACCGGCTCGCAGCGCGGCTGGCAGAAGCCGCCCTACGAGCCGGCCGAACGCGCCGCCTGAATTCCTGCCGGAGTATATAAAATCGGTTGAGGTTTCCGGAACGTTCCGGGTATATTCCCGATCATGCTGCGCGATTTCGATCATGGCTGGCCGGCGTCCGGCTCCTGCAAGGGCGCGGAGAGCGGTCTACACCGCGACGCCGTGCCCGAATTCGACCCGAAGGACAATTCCCTCGGCGGCCACCGGGAACGCCTGCGCCGGCGCTTTCTCGATGGCGGCGCGGATGCCCTGCCCGATTACGAGCTGCTGGAATTGATCCTGTTCGCCTCCAGCCCGCGCGGCGACGTCAAGCCGGCGGCGAAACGCCTGATCGCGGAGTTCGGTTCGCTCGGCACCGTGCTGGCCGCGAGCCCGGCCGACCTGCTGCGGACCGAGGGCATCGGCCCGGCTGCCGCGACTGCGATCAAGGCGGCCGCGGCGGCGGGCGTAAGGCTGGCGCGGCAGGAGGCGTCGGGCCGCCCGGTGCTCAACAACTACCGCAAGGTCATCGGCTTCTGCCGCGCCTCCATGGGCCGCGAGCCGGTCGAGCAGTTCCGCGTGCTCTACCTCGACAAGCAGAACCGGATGATCGACGACGAGATCGTCCAGCGCGGCACGGTCGACCACACGCCGGTCTATCCGCGCGAAGTCGCCCACGGGGCGCTGAACCGGGGCGCGACGGCGATCCTGCTGGTGCACAACCACCCCTCGGGCAACCCGGCGCCGAGCGACGCCGACATCCGGATGACGAAATCGCTCAAGGATGCCCTGTCGCCGATCGGCGTTACCGTGCTCGATCACCTGATCGTGTCGGCCGAGGGCGATACGTCCTTCCGCTCTTTGGGGCTGCTGTAGACCGGCGCTCCAGGCGCCGGGCGACCGCCCGACGTCGTAGGGGAGGGTTTTAAACGGGGATTATAAATTAAAGTGCCGAAAATTCCTTGAAGCCTCCGGTTTCGGCACTATATTATAACGACAAGGAGGCGGTCATGGCACAAAAAGCACCTGG
>Ga0209021_1000344_pt1 | contig 60862 bp, 49 predicted proteins | sample PinacodermFT_FD_187299 | JGI IMG/M metagenome (GOLD analysis project Ga0209021, IMG submission 187299) | Host-associated microbial community of the marine sponge Aplysina aerophoba from Gulf of Piran - sponge pinacoderm, lysed by freeze-thaw... | ecosystem: Host-associated > Porifera > Sponge >... | reverse complement strand
ATGGCGAGGTGCGTGGGGTGCGACTTGGCCCACTCCTCCAGGGACCGGAGTTCGTCGAACCAGCCCACGAAGCTGGTGGACTCCAGGTCCTCGCCATCGAGGGTCTGCTCGCGCAGGAAGCGGGCGGACAGGCAGCCGGTCTCGGGGTGGCCGTCCAGGAAGTCGATGCCCGCGGTGAGATTGGGCTCTACCTCGCCGAAGTAGATCTCCCGCTCGCGCTCGTCGCAGTGCTCCCAGATCTGACCCGAGCGAATGAGGCATAGGTTCCCGGGCACCAGTCCTCCGGGGGTGGCCCGCAGGTCGGAGCCGGCGGAGGCTCCGATGCGGTCCCGTGCCGCGCCCCAGTACTCGTGGACGTCGGTCAGCGCTGCGGGGAGCAGGTTCCGCACGCCGGGGGTGACGTGGTCGGTGGAGTGCAGGGTCTCCCAGCGGTCGGCAGGGATGGTGGCGGTCTCCACGACGACGTCCGGCCGGGCGACGGCGGCCGTGACGTCCGAGCGCACCCCCCAGCGTGTGTGGCGCAGCGGGTCGGTCCAGTACCCCAACAGGACGGCGGTGGGTTCGGAGGCGTTGACGACGCGGGCCCGCTCGGCGTGGTCGGGGATGTCATCGCCGGTGCCCACGGCGTCCAGCAGCGCGTCGACGGTTGCGGCCCTGGCTCCTCGCACGAACAGCATCGAGAACACGGTCCGTTCGGGCAAGTCGACAGCGCTCCAGGCGGGTACTTGGGGGACGTGACCCTCGGGGCGGTTGGCGGTCATGGTTACTCCTTGAAGTTAGTCATGTTGAGAATCAGTGATCTGTTGGTCGAGGCCCGATCGATGTTCGGGCTCGGGCCGGGGGGTCTCGGTACTGGGGGACGTCAGTTTCTCGGTCTCACCTCCCAGGTAGGCGGCTTGAAGTTGGTCGGGGCGGCGACGGATCTCCGCTGCCGGGCCGCGCAGCACGATCCGGCCGCGGGCCAGGACCGCTGCCTGCTGCCCGACGGCCAGCGCCCGGTCGGCGAACTGCTCCACGAGGAGGACCCCCAGGCCGTTGGCGGCCAACTCGGTGACTGTGGCCATGACGCGGTCCACGACGACCGGCGCCAGACCGAGGGACAGTTCGTCGATCATCAGCACCCGCGGGCTCCCCAGCAGGGCGCGGGCCAGGACCAGCATCTGCTGCTCGCCGCCGGAGAGGAGCGACGCTGCCACCGCGGCGCGCGGCCGCAGTTCGGGGAACAGCTCGAATGCCATGCCGATCCGCCTGCGGGGTGCAGCCACGAGGAGGTTCTCCTCGACGGTCAGGTCGCCGAAGACCTCGCGGCCCTGCTGCACGTAGGCCAGGCCGGCGCGCACCCGCCGCCGGCGGGACCGGCTACAGATATCGGCTCCGTCGAGGAACACCCGGCCCGAACGCACCGGTGCAACCCCGGCGACACCGTCCAGCAGCGTGGACTTGCCGACGCCGTTGGCGCCCAGCAGCACCGTCACCTCGCCGGCGGCGACCTCCAGATCCACGTCGTGCACCACCGGCGATCCGGCGCGGTCGACGCAGACACCCTCGATGCGCAGGCCGGTCACGACGGCTCCGCTCCGCCGTTGGGCGCACCGAGATAGGCGGCCACCACCGCGGCATGAGCCAGGACCTCCCCGGGCGGCCCGGCGCCGATGACGCGCCCGAAGTTCAGGACGACGACCCGGTCGCAGGTGGCGGCCACGACATCCAGGTCGTGCTCGATGAGCAGCACCGATGAGCCGAACACGGCAGGGATGGCCGCCAGCGCCGCCACGAACCGCTCCCGGACGTGACCGGCGAGGCCGGCGGCCGGTTCGTCCAGCAGCACCACGCGTGGTCGGGACACGACGGTGCCGCAGACCTCCAGGGTGCGCCGGGTGCCCACGTCCAGTGACCGCACGGGGACGGTCGCCGGCGGCAGCCCGAAGTGGGCCAGTGCCTCGGGCAACCGCAGCCCCGAGCCGCCCGCTGCCAAGTCCAGATAGCCGCCGACGGTAAGGTCCAGCGGAACGTGGCTCTGCTGGAATGAGCGTCGCAGGCCGCGGCGGGCCCGCAGGCGGGGAGCCAGGCGGCCGAGGTCCTCCCCGGCGAGGGTCACTGTCCCATCGTGATCGCCGACGAACCCCGTCGCGGCGTCCACCAGCGTGGACTTGCCGGCGCCGTTGGGGCCGATGAGTCCCAGGATCGTCCCGGGCGCCACATCCAGCGACACGTCGTCGAGCGCCTTCACTGCCCCGTAGGAGACGGAGATGTCGTGGAGGGCCAGGATGGCGCCCCCATCACCGGGATCCCCGGATGGCCTGGTGGCCGGATTGGCGGCGTGGACTCTCTCCGAGCAATCGACGGCCGGCCGCTCACCGATATCGGGCGAAGCCGCGCCCGCCCCGGCGACTACGGGGATCGCAACTGGGGAGCGGAGACGCCGCAGGCCGGCCCGCAACGCGGCCGAGAGCCCGCCCGCGCCACCGCTGAGCGCCACGAGACCGCCGGCGGCGAAGATCATCGGGGCGATGTCCTGGGGGAGTCCCAGGTCACTCAGGAAGTTGGGGATCAGCCGCCCGAACAGCCCCGCCAGGAGGGCGCCCTCGAAGTGCCCGGCGCCGAACATCAGCGCCGCGGTCAGGATCGTCATGGATTCGAGAGGCTCGAAGCTGGCCCCGCTGACGACGCCGTTGAGGGCGACCAGCAGGCCGCCGGCCAGCCCGGCGATGGCGGCGCTGGCGGCGAAGGCCGAGAGCTTGGTCCGGACCACGCTGCGGCCCAGCGCGGCCACGGCCCGCTCGCTGCGCCGCACCGAGAACCACCAGCGGCCCAGGCGTGCCCGGCGCAGCGCCACCACGACGACCGCCACGAACCCCAGCGCGACGGCGACCAGCAGGAAGAAGCCGGCGTCGCTGTCCGCGAAACCCGGAGGATGCACGCGATTGCCCTCCAGCAGGCCGGGGAAGCCGTCGGCGAAGATCACCCGCGACACCGCGGCGCTGAACACCAGCGTGAACACCGCCAGGTTCAGGCCCCGCAGGCGCAGGGCCGGAATGCCCACCAGGATGCCGGCGGCCAGGGCCACCAGCGCGGCGAGCGGCAACTGCGCCAGGAACGGCAGGTCGGATCGGTGGCTGACCCAACCCACGGTCCAGGCGCCGATGCCGGCGAAGCTCATCTGGCACAGCGACAGCAGACCGGCGCTGTCGTAGATGACGCCCACGCTGACCGCCACAAGAGCGGTGATCAGCGCGCTCGTCAGCAGGAACAGCCAGAACTCGTCCGCGAAGCGGGCGATCAGCAGCACACCGGCGACGTAGGCCCCGGTGCCGGTGATCTCAGCGCGCCACATCCCAGACCTGCTTCCGCTGGGTCCACAGCAGGACCACCAGGGCGATGAGGAACGGCACGGCGCCCCGGTACTCCGCCCAGGACGTGCGGTAAGAGGACAGCGACTCGATGACGGCCACCACGATGCCGCCGGCGAACGCCAGGGGAAGGCTGCGGAAAGCGCCGATCAGCGCCGCTGCCATGGCCGGGAAGATGAGGAAACCCAGGCTCGAGAAGCCACCCGGCAGGTTCGACGCCACCACGATCATCCCGAAGGCGGAGACGACGCCGGTGAAGCCCCACACCAGGGCCGTGCGGGCGTAGATCGGCACGCCCAGCAACTCGGCGGTGACCGGCCGCTCGGACATGGCCCGCACCTGCGAACCCAGGCGCGTGCCTCGCAGGACCCAGGTCATACCGATCACGGTGAGGATCGCCGCGCCGACCACGATCAGGCTGCTGAGGGTGACGACCACGTTGCCCGCCGACCAGGACACGCCCGGGAACAGGACCGGCACGCTCCGCGGGGCGTCGCCGAAGATGCGGAACCCCACGGCGAAGAAGCCGACGGTGGCGGCGATCATCGCCGCGGTACGGGCCGCGCCGTCGGCGGTGGCGAAGAACCGGGCGAAGATCAGGCCGGTGAGCGTCGCCAGGGTGCCGGCCAGGGCGATGCCCGCCCCCATGGCCGCCCCGATGGGCCAGCCGTGATCGAAGGCGACCGCGGTCGTGTAGGCGCCGAACGCCCCGACCACCGCACAACTGAAGTTGACGACCCCCGCCATCCGGTGCAGCACCACGATGCTGACGCCCAGCATGGCGTACGCACCGGCGGCTGCGGTGGCGGCGACGGTCAGGGTGAGCAAGCCCTGGCGGTCCTACCCGCCATTGCGTCGCCGCCGGGGGCGGTCAGTTCGGCAGTACGACCCATTCGTCGAGAGCGGTCACCCAGGCGCCGTCCTGGAGCACCACGAACTTGCTGGCCTGGTTCGGTGCGTGAATCGGCGCATCACCGAACGAGTAGGGGGTTCCGAGCAGCGGCGTGTCGTAGCGGTCCAGGGCGAGCAGCGCCGCGCCCACCGACTCACGGCTGATCTCGCCGTCGATGCCCTGAAGCACTTCAGCGAAGATCGTGGCCGCCAGGTAGCCGCCCTGGGCGAAGGATGTGAGCGCCACGTCGCTGTCGATCATGAGCTGGCGCCAGTCGTCCAGCACGGGCGACGTGGAGCCGTACGGCTCGAACTCGGAGTTGGCCTGGAGGCCGTTGCCGGCGCTGCCGAGCTGGCCGGCGATGGCGTCCGTGTAATACGAGGTGAGGCCGATCCAGGTGATGTCGCCCAGCCCCTGCGCCTCGATGGCCCGCCCCACGGCCAGAGCGTGCGGCTCCACACCGTCGATGACGACCGCCTGGCAGCCGGCGTCCCGGGCCTGCAGCATCAGCGGCGTCGGGTCGTCCTGCAGGGTGGCGGCGGCAATCCGGAAGGCCAGCGACTTGCCGGTCAATTCCTCCCAGCGGGCCACGGCGGCGTCGAAGGCCGGGGCCAGGTCGGGCACCACGAACAGGTTCACGTTGCAGACATTCTCGAAGCCGAGGGTCTCGGAGGCGTAGAACAGCGACACCGTGATGCCGGCGTAGGGGCCGGTGTTGACCGGCGAGATGTTCGGCGACAGGAAGCACAGCGGGTCCACGCCGGTGCCCTGAATCGAATAGACACCGGCCTCGGCGTAGAGACCGGTATTGACCACGCACTCCAGCGTGCTGGCCGAGCCCACCATGGCCACCACGTCATCCTGCTCCACGAGCTTGCGGGCTGCGGTGGCGGCGCCCTCGGGCGTCCCGCCGTCATCCTCGATGATCAGTTCGATCGGGCGCCCGCCGATACCGCCTGCGGCGTTGACGCGGTCGAAGACAGCCTTGGCCGCCTCAGAGGCCTCAGGGAACAGCGCGCCGCCGGTCAGGGAGCTGATGTTTCCGACCCGGATCGGCTCGCCGGTCGCCTCGGCGGGTGCCGCCGGTTCGGCCGGAGGTGGGGGTGGAGGTTCGGGCGCGGCCCCCGGTTCGGTCGGCGGCGGTGGAGCAGCTTCGGGCTCGGCGGCGGGCTCGGCCCCCGCAGGGGGCGGCGCGGGCTCCGGTGCCGCCTCGGCCTCGGTGGCGGGCGTCGGGACGGGAGCCGGGGCCGGCGGCTCGGCGGCCCCCTCGTCGTCCGAGGCGCAGGCGGCCACCAGCAGAACGATGGCGGCGAGTACCGTCGGGAAGAGCAGGCGGCGCCTGCGTGTGTGTTGCCTCATGGTGTCCTCGCTTTCGGGTATGCGTGACGGCATCTCAGGCCGTTGCGGGCTGTGGAAGTTCCTCGAGTGCCTCGTCGTCGTCACGCGGCGCGGCGAACTCGGCGCCGACGATCTCCACGGTCGGCTGCGGTCGGGGATCGAAGACCAACCGGGTCACGTCGGGGCGCGAGTAGTGGCCGCTTGGGTCCTGGGCGACCTTCGACAGGGGGATCAGCGACAGGTCGATCTCGGCGTAGACGATTCCCTCGCTGTGCTCGTCCAGGAGGTTCGAGACGATCCGCCCGTCGGGGGCGTAGATGCGGCTGCTGCCGCCGCCACCGGCCCCGCCCAGCAGGGCACGCTGCTCGTCATCCTGGCAGAACAGGTCCAGCCCGGCCTCGCCGGTCACGGTGGTCGCGGCGATCGTGAAGCACGAGCCCTCCACCGCGTACACCTGCGTGGCGTTCATGTTCACGTCGATGTCGAGGGCATTGGCCAGCCCGCGGTAGAGGCAGAACGAGGGCCAGCTCGCCACGTGCACCTGCTCGCCCTGGCTGTACATCGCGAACTTGGTGAGCGGCTGCAGGTGCTCCCAGCAGTTCAACGCCCCGAGCCGGCCGATGCCGTCCACGTCCTGCACGTGCAGGTGGCTGCCGTCGCCCTGGCCGAACAGGGCGCGCTCCACGTGGGTGGGCTTCAGCTTGCGGCGCGCGAACAGCACCTCGCCGTCGGCGCCGAAGGCGAACTACGCCATGTACAGCGACCCCCGGTCCCTCTCGCTGGCGCCGAACACCACAGCGATGTCGTTGTCGGCGGCCGCCCGGGCGAGCCGCTGGAACGCCTCGTCACCGACGGTGACGGAGTTCTCGTGGAAGCGCTGAACGAACTGCATGCCCCAGGCCTGCGACCCCAGCCACAGGAAGTGCGGGTAACCGGGAATCCACGTCTCGGGGAATGCCACGAGCCGGGCATCGTTGGCCGCCGCCTCGGCGATCAGACCGGCAGCCTTCTCGACTCCGGCGTCCACTTCGAGCCAGCACGGCTCCGCCTGCACTGCGGCGGCGACGAACGGGGCGGCTGCAGTCATGGCGACTCCTTCACCGATGCGGGTTGACCGACCGAGGAGGGCCACCCGGCGAGGTTTCCCCGGGTCGCATGCGGCGCGTGGCGGGCGGTGCGCTGCAGCGAAGCGTGGCGGGCGGTGCGCTGCAGCGAAGCGTGGCGGTTCTCTCCACCATGTTCAGCACGCTACGAAGGGGCCCGCGAGGGCTTCAATCCTTACAGCGTCTAATCTCTTGTCTCAGAGTGCACTCTCTTCTGCGCTGGGAGAACGTTCCTCCCGGCACAGGTCGGGAGGCCCAGGTGGTCACAACAGCGAACACCGAGACGGTCGCCGGCCGGGATCGCTTCGATTTCTGGCACGAGGTCATCTGCTCGGCGTTCGTGCGGCTCGAGGCCGAGGCGCTGCCTTCCGAGCAACCCTTCCAGGCCCAGATCTCCAGCAGCGATCTGGGCGTGCTGGCGCTCAGCCGGGTGCACGCGCAGCCTCACACGGTCCACCGCTCCCCGTCGCTGATCAGCACCGAACCCCGCGATGAGGTGCTCGTCTCGCTGCAACTCAGCGGTGTCGGGGTCGTGATCCAGGATGACCGTCAGGCTGTCCTGGAGGCGGGCGACTTCGCGCTCTATGACACCACCCGGCCGTACAACCTCGTCATGCCCGAAGAGTTCGACATGCTCGTGCTGCAGTTCGACCGGCAGTTCCTGCTGGAACGCTGCCCGTTTCCCGAACCGCTGACCGCGGTGCGCATGCGCAGCGACGGCAACGTGACCGCCCCGGTCTCGTCGTTCCTGCGCTCGCTGGAGCCCTTCGCCTCCGGTGAGGAGAACGCCGTGTCGCGCCAACTCGCCACGAGCGCCCTCGATCTACTCGGCGTGGCGCTGGCGGACCATTTCGGCGATGCGATGGCGCCGGGGTCCAGCGGCACCAAGCATTTCCTGCGGGCCTGCACCTACATCAACGCCTATGCCGACGACCCCGACCTGGATCCGGCCCGCATCGCCTCCTCCATCGGCGTCTCGCTGCGCTACCTCCACCAACTATTCCGGGACCACAACACGACGGTCACCACCTACCTCATGCGCCGCCGCCTGGCCCGCTGCCGCGACGACCTCGTCTCGGGCCAGCACCGCGCCAAGACCATCACCGACATCGCCTTCAGCCACGGCTTCAAGTCCCCGGCACACTTCTCGCGCTGCTTCGCCGAGGCCTACGGCACCACCCCCAGCGACGCCCGCCGGACGGCGTTCTCGGCTTCCCCGTAGCGGCCTGGCGCGCCGGCCGGTCAGGGGTGGGTGCCCGCGGCGACGAGGTCGGCGCTGCTGCGTGTCAGGGAGGTGTGCAGGGCGAGCAGCGTCTCGGTGCGGCGCACTTCGTCGATGGCGGCGATCTGCTGCAGGATCTCGTGGAGGTCGTCGTTGGTCGGTGCCACGACCCGCACGAGAAGGTCGCCGCGCCCGGTGAGCGACATGGCGATCACTCCTGCCAACACGTCGCCTTCGAGACCGGGCAAGGGTTCTATGCGCAGATCGCCGAGGCGGTGACCGGGCAAGGGTTCTATGCGCAGATCGCCGAGGCGGTGACCGGCGGTGACGTCGAGCCGTTCTTCGATTTCTCCTCGATCCCGCAGGACTGGAGCGCGCCCGAGCCCGCACCCCGGGCCGCGGCAACCTGAGACGCAGGCGCGGCCCGGAACGCGCCCGAGCGGCGCCGGATCGGAATCGGCTGCTCAGACGCCGGCCGGCGCCGGGTCTGCGATGAGCACCTTGGCGCGTAGCGCGGTCTCCGAGGGCAACTCGCCGAACAACTCGTGGTAGTCGCTCGAGAACCGACCGAGGTGGTGCAGGCCGCTGCTGGTGGCGCTCCGGCTCACGGAATGTCGCCCGCTCTCGAGCAGCCGGCGGGCGTTGTTGAGCCTCAGCAGCTTGTGGAAGCGGGCAGGGCTCACCGAGACGCAGGTGTCGAAGGCCTGCTCAAGGGTACGGCGGGACGACCCCACCCGCGAGGCGACCTCGGGAACCGGCAGCGACACCGTCAGAGCATCGACCATGACGTCGCGTGCTGCCCGGTAGAGCTGGATCGAGCCGTGTGACGACCCGTCAGCCGCGCTTGGCGCCGTGAGCACCTCGAGCATCAGCGCGTGCACGACCGAGCGCGGCACCGAGACGCTCTGGGAGGCCGCATCCCAGGATCGCAGTGCGTTGGCTGCCACGGCTCGGAACTTCCTGCTGAGTTCTGGATCGGCGATGCGGCGCACCCGGCCCGCCTGCTGGTCGGAGAGGCGGCGCAGTGGTAGGGCGGTCGTCGCCCCCAGGGGGACGCTGAAGACCGCCGGCTCGACCCCCGCGTCGATAACGGCCTCGTAGGCACCACCGGATCCCACCAGCACGATGTCGTCCATGCTGAACGTGGACCCGTTGTTCAGTGAGTGACCCGGGGCGCTGAGCAGGACGACCGCGCTGATCATGCCGTCCGGGCCTGCGCCCTGCTGGCCGAGTCGCCGGTTGGTGTGTTCGACGAAGAAGCCGACCTCCTCGTCGTCGCACGCCAGGAACGCGCCGCGGTACGAGCCGCGATCCAGCTGTTGGTAGGACTGATCGAAGCCGGTCAGTTGCTCTGCCTGGTCGTCGATGCTCCTGTACCGCTGAAAGACCGCGGCGGCCCGCATACCCGGACGCTACGACCCGCGCCGCGGCCTTGTCCAGGCTCCGCTGCGCAAAACGGACAAGAAACCTCCGTTTCCGGACAGTCCCCGGCGCTGGGCGGATAGCCCTGCCGGGTCCCGAGGGTTCTGATCTCGTTTGAGCCGCGGCGCGTCCTGCGGGTTCGACTCGTAGCGCGTGCCGCCGGTTCCGGAACGTCCGGCGAAGACGAGGAGACGATCGATGGCGACGGTGACCACCAACGACGGCGTGGCGTTGCATTACGACGTGGCGGGGACCGGGGCGCCGCTCATCCTGGTGCACGGCTGGAACCAGACGGCGGCGCTGTTCGAGCGGCAGGTCGAAGGCCTCAGCGACCGCTTCCGGGTCATCACCTTCGACCTGCGTGGCCACGGAGAGTCGCAGCGACCCGATCACGGCTACCGCGTCTCCCGCTACGCCATGGATCTCCGGACGGTGATCAGCGAGGTGGCCGGGCCGCGCGCGCACGTGCTCGGCCATTCGATGGGGTGCTGCGTGCTGTGGTCGTACTTCGACCTGTTCGCGGGCGACGGGCTGGACAGGGTCGTGTTCGTGGACATGATGACCCATCCCATCGCCAACCCTGCCTTCAGCGAGCAGGACATCACCGACTACGGGTCGATCCTCAGCGCCGAGGCATTCTTCGGGATCTACAACGGCCTGACCGGTGGCGCCGCGGGCCAGGTGGTCCCGGGGCTGCTCGAGGGGATGGTCACGCCGAACATCTCCACCGAGGACATGGCCTGGCTGCTGGCCGAGAATGCCCGCATGCCGGGGCCGCTCTCGGCCCGCGAGTTCTTCTCGGACATCCTGGCGGACTGGCGCGACGTGCCGCCGCGCATCAACCGGCCCGCTCTCTACATCGCCGGCGAGGGCTCGTTCGTCCCGGACTCGGCGACGCGCTGGGCCGCCGAGCAGACCCCCGGCGCCACCTTTGAGTCCATCGCGGCCGACGAGGGGGGCAACCACTTCATGTTCATCGAGAACCCGGATCGGTTCAACCGGCTCGTCGCCGACTTTCTCTCCGCCTGACTACCCATGACACCCACAAGGGGGAAGACATGAGAACACCGAAGACCATCATCCAGGCGCTCGTCGTCGTGCTGACGGTGGCGCTGCTGGCCGCGGCGTGCGCAGGCGACGACGGCGAGACGACCGGCACCCCCGCGGCGCCCCCGCCCCCGGCCGAACCGGCCCCGGCCCCGCCTCCTGAACCCGCGCCGCCCCCGGCCGAACCGGCCCCGGCCCCGCCTCCTGAACCCGCGCCGGCTCCGCCCGAGGAGCCGTCCGAGGCCCCGGCGGCGTCGATGGATCTGGATGTCGACGCGATCCTCGCCGCCGACCTGGCGGACTGCGCCGCGGCACCGCAGGGCGAACCCCTGCGGATCGGCTACGCCGCCGACTTCTCCGAACTCGGTGGATTCGTGGACATCCCGGCGGCGGCGGCGGCGGAGTACTTCGTCGAGCTCGTCAACTGCTGGGGCGGCGTGGACGGCCATCCGGTCGAGATGGTGATCCGCGATATCGAGGGCGACCCCGAGACGGCTGGCCGTGTGGCACAGGAACTGCTTGACGAGGACGTCACGGCAATCCTGGGCCCGGCCTTCTTCGACGTCAACCAGGCGATCCTGCAGATCACCGCTGGAGTGGTCCCGACGATTTCGGTCTCGTCCACCGAGCCGCTGCTGGCGGACCCGTCGATCCTGTCACTGCTGGCTTCGTTCACCGACACCGCGCAGGCGGAGGCGGCAGCCGAGTTCGCGATCAGCCGGGGCTGGACCACGGCCGCCACGTTCAGCGTTCCGGGGCCGTACTTCGGTTACGTCGTCGAGGTCTTCACCGAGAAGTTCGAAGAACTCGGCGGCGACGTCCTGGGTGACTACCCGTTCGTGCCTGTGCAGACCACCGACTTCTCGGCGCAGGTCAATGAGATCGCCGCGCTCGACCCGCAGCCCGATGTCGTCTACTCGGCGCTGCTCGCCTTCCAGGCGGCGATCCTGGGAGCGCAACTCGGCGAGGCCGGCGTAGACGCCGAGATGCTCATCGCGGACGCCTTCACCGCGACCGGCGGCTATTTCGTCGACGGCGTCGAGGGGTTCTTCCACACGTCGCACACCTTCCCTGAGCCCGACGGCCGGATGCTCCGCTTCCTCGCCGGCTATCAGGCCGTCAAGGGCGTCGCCCCCGAGAGCGAGTCGTACTCGGCACTCGCCGCCGACGCCATCCTGGTCATCGCCGACGCCGTAATCCGCACCGGTTCGCTCGACCCGGTCACCGTCGGTGAGGCCATCATCGCCGGGACGGGGGTCGAAGGCCTGACCGGCACGCTGATCTACGACGGGGGAGCGACGCCGAACACGCCCGTCTACGTGCACGAGGTCGTGAACGGCGAGGCGACCCTCGCCGCCGTGTACGGCTGAGTGCACCGACAAACCCCGGGCCGCCCGGACACCTTGCTGACCCTCGAGCAGGTCGAGGTCGCCTACGGAGGTGTCCGGGCGGTCCACGGGGCCTCGATCACCGTCGGCGCCGGTGAATTCGTCGCTCTCATCGGGCCCAACGGCGCCGGCAAGAGCAGCCTGCTCAACGCCATCGTCGGGCTGCACCCGCCCGGTGGCGGCACGATCCGCTGGCGCGGCAGCGACGTCACCGGCTGGTCGCCGCAGCGGCTGCTGCGTGCGGGCATCGCCCTGGTCCCCGAGCACCGCCGGATCCTGACTTCGCTGACGACCGAGGAGAACCTCCTCGTCGCCGGCATCACCACCGGTGCGCGAAGCCGCCGCCGGCTGGCGGCAGAGTTGATGGAGCGCTTCGAGGCGCTCGGGCGCCGGCGGTCGGCCCCCGCCGGCCTGCTCTCGGGCGGTGAGGCGCAGCAGCTCGCCATCGCCCGTGCGCTCATGAGCCGCCCGGCGTTGCTGCTGATGGACGAGCCGGCCCTCGGTCTGGCGCCGAGCCTGCGTAGCCACGTGTTCGACCTGCTCGGCGAGCTCGCCGGGGCGGGCACCACCCTGTTCGTCGTCGAGCAGGATGCGCGTCGCCTCCTGGAGATGGCGGACACCGCCTACATCATCCGCAGCGGCGACATCGTCGCCAGCGGCCCGGCCGCGTCCCTGGCGGCACGCCAGGACCTGTTCGAGGCGTTCCTGGGCAACGGCACGTCATGGTCGAGTTCGCCCAGCAGCTGATCGACGGTTTCGGTCTCGGCAGCGAGTACGCGCTGCTGGCGCTGGGGATCGGCCTGACCTTCGGGGTCATGCGAATGGTCAATTTCGCCCACGGCGAGCTCATCACCGTCAGCGCCTACGTGGCGTACGGGCTGACGCTCGTCGGCATGGACTGGTGGGTTCTCGTCCCGGTCATCATGGCGACCTCGATCGCCACGTCGGTGGCGCTCGAGATGGTTGCATTCCGCTGGGTCCGCGGCGCCAGTGACTTCGCCATGCTGCTCATGTCCTTCGGTGTGCACTTCGTGGTGCAGGCAGGCTTCGTCATGTACGTGTCGGCCAGCTCGCGGGGATTCGAGAGACCGGACTGGATCAACAGGACCACCTCAGTGGGCGGTGTGCGCGTGGAGGTGGTCGACATCGCCGTGATCGTGGTAGCGGTGGTGACGCTGCTGGTCACGCTGGCGATCCTGCGCAAGACGATCTACGGGCTGGCGATCCGGGCCGCCGCGGAGAACTTCGACACGGCCCGACTGCTCGGCGTTCGAAGCAACCTCGTGATCCGGTCGGCGTTCGCCCTGGCCGGACTGCTCGCCGGGGTGGCGGCGGTTCTGTTCCTGATGAGGACCGGGAGGGCGGCGCCGGACGCGGGCCTCCTCCCGATGCTGAAGGGTGTCCTGGCGGCCCTGATCGGGGGCCTCGGGCGGCTCCAGGGCGCCGTGCTGGGCGGCATCCTGCTTGGGATCGTGGAGGTACAACTCGTCTCGCGGCTTCCCGACGAACTCGACGGGATGGTCAACGGGATCACCTTCGTCCTGATCGCGTTGCTGTTCGTCTTCCGGCCTGCGGGGATCCTGCGCACCCGCGCCAGGGAGCGGGTGTGAGGGACACGGGCCGCAGGGACTCGGACCGGCTGATCGGCCGGTTCGTTCCCGAGATCGGCGCTGCCGGCCTACTGTTCGCCGCGGTCACCGGGCTGGGGCTGGCGTATGTCTCGGGGGGCGACGCGGCCGGGGAGCGGCTGTTCACGGCGCTGCTCATCAACGCCACCGTCGTCGTCGGGATGCAGATCTTCATTGGCAATACCGGGATCCTGTCGTTCGGCCACGTCGGCTTCGGCGCGGTCGCCGGGTACGCCTTCGTGCTGTTCGCCATCGACGGCGGGCGCAAGTCCCTCCTGGTGCCCGACGCACCGTTCGGACTCGTCGACGTGACCGTGCATCCGGCCGTGGCGATCGGGGTGGCCGTGGCGGTGAGTGGCGTCGTGGCCACCGTCGTCGGGCTCGGCCTGGTACGGGCGGGCGCAGCCTCGGGAGCGATCGCCCCCACCGTCATCACGCTGTCGCTACTGTTCGCCACCTTCGAGATCGCCATCAACTGGACCGACCTCACCGGTGGCAACAGGGCGGGTCTGAGCTTCCAACCTGGCACAGCCATGACGGGACGGGGCTACGCCTACGGAGCGTTCGCCCTGGCGCTCGCCGTGGCTGGCCTCTACCGCCGTTCGCGGACGGCGCGTCTGGCCAGAGCAGCCCGGGAGGACGATGTGGCGGCACGCTCCCTGGGTATCCACCCGGCCCCGCACCAGATGGTCGCCCTGCTGCTGTCGGTCGCCGTGGTCGCCGTCGGGTCGTCGCTGCGGGTCTGGCTCACCGGCACGATCTCGCCCGAGCGGTTCTTCATCGACTACACCCTGTTGACCATCACGATGCTGGTCGTCGGCGGCCGCGGCAGCATCACCGGAGCCATCCTCGGCACAGTGCTGATCACCGTGCTGACCGAGGTGGCCCGGGTGTTGTCGGGTCCGAACGTTGATCCCGGTCCATTCGACTTGATCCTGCGTCCGGGCCTGGTGGACCTGGTGCTCGGCGCGTCGATGCTCGGCTTCATGATCCTGCGCCCGCGGGGTCTGCTGGACGACTGGGAACTCGCCGACTGGCTCGGCCGCCGGCTCGTTCGGCGGCGTCGCGGCGCGCGCGGCGCGATACCGGGGGAAGCAGCTCAGCGACTTGAATTCCCAGAACGTCCGCAGGCGACCACGGCTCCGGTCCGCCTGGCCGCGGCGGGCGTCACGGTGGACTTCGGCGGCCTGCGTGTCCTCGAGGTCGCGCATCTCCTGGCGGAGAGCGGACGAGTGGTAGGGGTCATCGGACCGAATGGCGCCGGCAAGACGACGATGCTCAACACCGTGACCGGCGTCGTCACCGCAGCCGGGGGTCGGTTCAGTCTCGACGGTGAGGACATCGCCGGCTTGGCGCCCCACCGGCTGGCCAGGCTCGGCCTTGCCCGGACGTTCCAGAATCTGCGGCTCTTCGCAGCGCTGAGCGTGCGGGAGAACGTCGAAGTGGCCGCACTCGCCGGCGCCCGCTCGGCTCGGCGAGCCGAAGCGAGGGCAACCGGTCTGCTGCGGTTGTGCGGCCTCGCCGACATCGCCGACGTACGGGCGCGCGCCCTCGACTACGGCGCCGCCAAGCGTCTCGAACTGGCCCGGGCCGCGGCGCAAGCGCCTCGCTTCCTGCTCCTCGACGAGCCGACCTCCGGATTCTCCGAGATGGAGTCGGTCATCATCGTGGATCAGATCCGCCGCATCGCTGACGTACTGGGGTGCGGGATAGTGGTGATCGACCACGATCTGGCGTTCATCACCAACCTCTGCGATCAGGTCTACTGCCTCGATCAGGGCTCGGTGATCGCGGTGGGGTCACCGGCGGAGATCCGCACCCACCCGGCGGTCCATGCCGCCTACCTGGGAGGCTGATCGGGGCGCTCGACGCGGCGGCGGGCGCCTTCGGGGGACTCGGCGGCCCCCGGCGGCGACGGCATGGGTGCCTGGGCCGGCGCCACGGCGGCCCGCCGAGCCTGTGCGAAGACGCCGACGACGGGATCGATGACGCCGCTCACGCACCGGTCGCCTCCGCTTCGCACCTCCCGGGCCACCGTCGTCGGGTGCCGACCCACCCGACGGCCGATCGCGGCCCAACTCGCCTTTCGCCGTGGTCCGTGTCAGCCAGGCCGCCATCACGGGCGACGAGGCGAACTCCATCTTCCAGACGCGCCACGTGCCGATCTCCATCGACCACGTCGAGCAGGCGCAGTCGTGGTTCGAGCGGGTGTTCTCCGCCTACGGCGGTTGATCATCGGTCGATAGATCGCCGGTCGATCTATTGCCCGCCGATCTGTGGTACTCAGACTGGTATGAGCGAAGAGAACACAGGCCTCGGCGTTGACGGGCGGGAGACCGATGACGGGTTCCTCCGGAGCTACCTGCCGTTCCTGCTGCACCGCTCGTACCAGTTGCTGTCCTGCAGCATTGAACTGGCGACCATTACGGTACGGAATTGAGGATTGCGCGATGACCAACTATCCCGATACCGGGCTCTTCATCGGCGGTTCGTGGCGTACGACGGCGGATGACCTGCCGGTGGTCAACCCGGCGAACGAGCAGGTCATCGGCAGGGTTGCCTGCGCCGCCCCGCAGGACCTTGACGATGCCCTGGAGGCGGCCTCGAAGGGGTTCGGTGTCTGGAGCCGGACCGCCCCCAGGGACCGGGCCGACGTCCTGCGCAAAGCGGCGGCCCTGATGCGCGAGCGCCAGGACGAGATCGCCCGCGACATCACCCTCGAGCACGGCAAGCCCTACCGGCAGGCCCGCATGGAGGTCATCCGGGGCTGCGAGTTCCTCGAGTGGGACGCCGGTGAGGTGGTCCGTGCCTACGGCCGCGTGATCCCGAGCGGGCCGGGCATCAACTATGTGGTCCACCAGCAGCCCATCGGGCCAGTGGCCGCCTTCTCGCCCTGGAACTTCCCGATGAGCCAGCCGGCCCGCAAGGTGGCGGGTGCCCTGGCGGCGGGCTGCTCCATCATTCTCAAGCCATCGGAGGAGACGCCGGCGGGCGCCATGCACATCGCCCGGGCCTTCGCAGATGCGGGCCTGCCGCCGGGTGTGCTGAACGCGGTCTTCGGCGTACCGTCGGAGATCTCCGAGTACCTGATCCCCCACGAGGCGATCCGGCTGGTTGCCTTCACCGGATCCACGGCGGTGGGCCGGCGGCTCACGGGGCTGGCCGCCGACAACATGACCCCGGTGCTGATGGAACTCGGAGGTCACGCACCGGTGATCGTCTGCGAGGACACCGACGTGCGCGCCGCCGCGGCCAGTTCAGCGGTGCGCAAGATGCGCAATGCCGGGCAGGTCTGCACGTCGCCGACGCGGTTCTTCGTCCACGACAGCATCTTCGACGAATTCCTGGACGTCTTCACCGAGCGCGCCGCCGCGGTGGTGGTCGGCGACGGCATGGAGCCCGGCACCGAGATGGGTCCGCTGGCCAACGACCGCCGTCTGGCGGCGCTGGCCGGCTTCGTGGCCGACGCGCGCGCCAAGGGGGCGACCGTCACCACAGGCGGGGACAGGGTCGGAACCTCCGGCTACTTCTTCCAGCCGACGGTGCTGGCGGAGGTGCCCGGCGACGCCCGGGTGATGCAGGAGGAACCGTTCGGGCCCCTCGCCGCCGTCAACAGGGTGGGTTCGCTGGATGAGGCCATCGAGTGCGCCAACTCGGTGCCCTACGGGCTGGCGGCCTACGGGTTCACCAACCGTGCGGACTATGTGGAGCAGATGGTCGAACGGGTTGAGGCCGGGAACCTGTCGATCAACACGCTCGAGGCCTCGGTTCCCGAGACGCCGTTCGGCGGCGTGAAGTCCAGCGGCTACGGCCGGGAGGGCGGGCTGGAGGGCCTGCACAACTACATGGTCGTCAAGAATGTCTCCCACAGCATCTCGATCGTGTAGCTGCGGGGCCCCAGCACGCCATGGAATACGCCAGAGGTGACGCCAAGGCCTACGCCCGGCACGCTCAGGAAGTCGGGGCGGACTACATCGTCGTGCACGCCCCGAGGTTGCACTTCGTCTCGGAGGTGGATGAGACCGTCTTTCGGTACTACAAGACGATCTCGGAGACTGTCGACATCGCGATTGCGCTGTGGAGCCACCCCGACAGCGGGTACCTCATGTCGCCGGGGCTCTGTGACCGGCTGGCCGACCTGGACAACGTGGTGGCCATCAAGTACAGCGTGCCCCGCCCGATGTATGCCGAACTCACCGGGTTGGCCTCCGATCGCATCGCGGTGAGCACCGCCTCGGAGGGCGAGTGGCTCGACAACATCCTCGAATTGGGATGGAAGCTGTACCTGTGCTCGTCGCCGCCCTTCCTGTTGCAGACTGCCACCGACCGGCGCATGCACGACTACACGCAGGCGGCGCTGGCCGGCGACGCCGCCGGGGCGCGCCGCATCAGCGAGAGCCTGGACCCGGTGCGCCGAGCGCTGCGCGACACCAGACCCCCGGAGAAACCCCATGCCCACCAGAAGTACTGGCAGGAGTTGGTTGGCCAGGTGGGAGGCCGGGTCCGCCCGCCGCTGCTGGAGTTGACCGAGGGGGAGAAAGCCGCCACGCGGGAGGCCTTCGAACAGTGCGGACTGCGGCTGTGAGCGCTCGAACCCAGCCCGAGACCAATAGGGGATTGAGATGACAAACCCGACCCGGCTCCGAACCTTCAACTTCCAGAGGTGGATAGACGAGCACCGGGAGTTGCTCAAACCGCCCGTGGGCAACCGCCAGATCTGGGAGGACGCCGACTTGATGGTGACCGTCGTGGGTGGACCCAACCGCCGCACCGATTTTCACGACGATCCCGTCGAGGAGTTCTTCTATCAACTGGAGGGGGACATGGTGCTGAAGGTCGTCGAGGACGGCGTGCACTGCGACCTCCCGATCCGCCAGGGCGAGATCTTCCTCCTGCCGCCCCATGTGCGCCACTCCCCGCAGCGACCCCAGGAAGGATCCATCGGACTCGTCGTCGAGCCGAAGCGCCCCCCGGGTGAGCAGGATGCCTTCGAGTGGTACTGCTTCGAGTGCGAGTCCCTCGTCCATCGCGTCGAAGTGATCCTGACCAGCATCGTGCGCGATCTGCCACCGCTGTTCGAGCGCTTCTACGAACACGAAGAACTGCGCACCTGCCCGCAGTGCGGGGCGATCCACCCGGGCAAGGAACCACCTCAGGGATGGGTGAGCCTGTAAGGCCCGGGACGGCCGGGAAACCTGTGATGTCCCGCCGGCGACGGGCCCCCTGCGGCCAACCGGGGGCCTGCGATCCCCGGCTCCCGGGGCCATGACCGGGACGGACCTCTCCTTCAGCGTCGGCGCCGAGGCGGCGACGGCCCTTGACGCCGCTGATCCGTTGGCGACATTCCGTCACGAGTTTCACCTTCCGGAGGGCCCCGACGGGTCGCCGCAGATCTATCTGGCCGGCAACTCGCTGGGAGCGGTGCCCCGGGCGGCTGCCGGCTACGTGAACGCCGAGTTGGAACGGTGGGCTCGCCTGGGCGCGGCCGGGCACTTCGCCGGCGAGGAGGCGTGGGTGCCGTATCACGAGTTGTTGACCGGTTCGCTGGGGCGACTGGTCGGCGGCCGCCCCAGCGAGGTCGTGGCCATGAACTCCCTCACCGTCAACCTGCACCTGCTGATGGTGAGCTTCTACGATCCCACCCCCGCCCGGCACAAGGTCCTCATCGAGGCCGGCGCCTTCCCCAGCGACCATTTCGCCGTCGAGAGCCAGATCCGCCAGCGGGGACACGAACCCGCGGGGTCGCTGGTCCTCGCCCGGCCGAGGGCGGGCGAGGAGGCGCTGCGGCGTGACGACCTCCTGGCCCTGATCGCCACCCACGGCGCCGAGCTGGCGCTCGTGCTGCTGCCCGGCGTGCAGTACTACACCGGCCAGGTCCTGCCGATGACCGAGATCACCGCGGCGGCCCACGGCGTCGGAGCCCGGGTCGGCTTCGACCTGGCGCACGCCGTGGGAAACGTGCCGCTGGCGTTGCACGACTGGGACGTGGACTTCGCCATCTGGTGCAGCTACAAGTACCTCAATGGCGGTCCCGGTGGTGTCGGGGGTGCCTTCGTGCACGAGCGTTACGCGGGCGATCGCTCACTCCCCAAACTCCTGGGCTGGTGGGGGCACCGCGCCGAGACCCGCTTCGAGATGGGCACAGTCTTCGATCCGGCTCCCACCGTCGAGTCCTGGCAGCTCTCGAACCCGCCCATCCTCGCCATGGCGCCCCTGCGGGCGTCGCTGGACGTCTTCGATCGGGCGGGGGGAATGGTGCCGCTGCGGGCGAAGTCGGAACAGCAGATCCAGTACCTCGACTTTCTACTTGCCGAGGTGATCGGTGACCGCATCGAAACGATCACCCCGACCATGCCGGCCGAGCGCGGCTGTCAGCACTCGCTGCGGGTCCGGGAACCCGGCCTCGACGGCCGTGCCGTTCATCAGGCACTGCAGCAGGCCGGTGTGGCCTGTGACTGGCGCTCACCCGACGTGATCCGCGTGGCGCCGGTGCCGCTCTACAACACCTTCGCTGACATCCGTCGCTTCGTCGACATCCTGGACAGCGCCCTCCACGACGCGGCCCGATGAGCTCGTTCGGCGAGCGCGGCCCGGTCGTCGTGGTCGGCGCCGGGCCGGCCGGGGCCCTGATGGCCATCTATCTAGCCCGGCGCCGACACCGTGTGACCGTCTACGAGGCTCGACCCGACATCCGCCGGGCGGAGATCCCCGCGGGCCGATCCATCAACCTGGCCCTCGCCACCCGCGGGATCGTCCCACTCGTCGACGTCGGCGTGATCGAGCGGGTCGACGCCATCACGATTCCCATGCGGGGCCGGATGATCCACGCCGGCGATGAGCCGGTGCTGCAGCCCTACGGCACACGCGCCGGTGAGGTCATCCACTCGGTGTCCCGGCGCGGTCTCAATGCCGTCCTGCTCGACGCCGCCGAAGCCACCGGCCGGGTTGAGATCTCCTTCGAGAGCCCCGTCCGGGGGGTCGATCTCGCGGCGGGCACGATCACCGTCGCCGGCCCGAACGGCGAGGCGCGCACCGTGCGGTTCGGCACCGTCTTCGGGGCCGACGGGGCCGGCTCGGACCTCCGCCGAGCGATCGTGGCCGCCAACGGGGGCAGGGCGGAGGTCGACTGGCTCGACCACGGGTACAAGGAGTTGCAGATTCCACCGGCCCGCGGCGACGGGTTCCGCCTCGATCCGCATGCGCTGCACATCTGGCCGCGCGGGGAGTTCATGCTGATCGCGCTGCCCAACCCCGAAGGCGACTTCACCGCCACCCTGTTCGCGCCCAACACCGGAGACGGAGGCTTCGCTTCGTCGGCGGACCCCGAAGCGGTGTCGGAGTTCTTCAAGCGGGAGTTTCCCGACCTCGTGGCCATGGTCCCCGACCTCGTCGAGCAGTTCTTCGCGAACCCCGCTGGCCGGCTCGCCACGATGCGCTGCACTGGCTGGTCGCTGGGCGACAGGGCCGTGCTCGTCGGCGATGCGGCGCACGCCATCGTTCCCTTCCATGGGCAAGGGATGAACCTGGCCATGGAGTCGGCGCGCGCCCTCGACCGCCATCTCCGCGATCGGCCCGACGACACCGCCGAGGCTTTCGCCGCGTTCGAGGCGGAGCGGAAACCCAACGCCGACGCCATCGCCGACATGGCGCTCGACAACTATCTGGAGATGCGAGCGGGCGTGATGGACCCCCGCTACGTGATCCGCCGTGAGTTGGCGCTGGAACTCCAGCGCCGGTATCCCGACCGTCTCAGCCCGCGCTACAACATGGTGATGTTCTCGACGATGCCTTACGCCGAGGCCGCGGCGCGCGCCGCCCGCCAGGCTGAGATCCTCGACGAACTCACGGCGGGCCGGGCATCGCTCGCCGATATCGACTTGGGTCGGGCGGCCGAACTCGTCGCCGAGCTTGCGCCCCTGCCCCAACCCGACCCGCTGGCTCGGTCCGACGCCCTGTCGGTGTGATTCGACGGCCCCGATGAGCGACGATCTCACCTACGGGTCGTACCTGCGGATTCCCGAGTTGCTGTCGTTGCAGCAGTGCCGCTCCGTTGATCCGGACAGCGGCGAGCCCGAACACGACGAGACGCTGTTCATCGTCGTCCACCAGGTGTACGAACTCTGGTTCAAGCAGGTCCTGCACGAACTCGACGCCCTGTGCGGCCACCTCGACGGCGACGCGCCGTCCAGGGGCGCCCACCAACTGAAACGCGTGCTCAAGATCCTCAAGACCCTCGTCGCCCAGCTCGACGTGCTCGAGACCATGACCCCGCTGGAGTTCGCCTCGTTCCGCCCGTTCCTGGAGAACGCCAGCGGGTTCCAGTCCGTCCAGTTCCGCGAACTCGAGATCCTGCTCGGCCAGTTCGACGTGTCCCATCTCGACCTCCTCGACACCGACGCGGACGCTCGCGACCGGCTCGAGCGCAGGTTGCGGGAGCGGACCGTCTGGGACGCCTTCGTCCGGTTCCTCGCCAGGAAGGGGTTCGCCATCCCGGCCTCGGTGCTCAACCGCGACGTCAAGCTCTCGCACCAGCCTTCGCCGGAAGTGCAGGCCACCCTCCTCGGGATCTACCGGTCCCACCCGGCGCTGCTGGAGATCTGCGAACTCCTGACCGACTTCGACGAGGGATTCATGGAGTGGCGGTACCGGCACGTGATGATGGTGCAACGCACGATCGGTACCAAACGAGGCACGGGCGACTCCGACGGGGCCGCCTACCTCCGCACCACGATCATGCGCCCCGCCTTCCCCGATCTCTGGGCCATCCGCGCCTCCTTCTAGGCGTCCAAAGTGGACGGGGGCTCCACGAACATGCGATCCCCACGTGCCTCATCGCCTGGGGTTAGTCGGCGGCGTGGGCCCACCAGCGGCCCCGGTTGTGCTCGAGTTCCAGCTCGATGCCGAAGCAGTGGCTGAGGCGCTCAGCCGTTAGCACCTCGCCGATGGGGCCTGCTCCGACCACTTGGCCCTCGCGGAGCAGCAGCGCATGGTCGAAGCCCGCCGGGATCTCCTCGACGTGGTGGGTCACGAGCACAGTGGGTGGCGTGGCGGGGTCGGCGCTGAGGGCGTCCAGCGTACGCACCAATTCCTCCCGCCCGGCCAGGTCCAGGGCGGCGGTGGGCTCGTCCAGCAGCACCAAGCCGGGCTGGGTCATGAGGGTGCGGGCGATCTGCACCCGCTGCCGCTCACCCGAGGAGAGCAGGCCGAACTGCTGGCCGGCGAGGTGGCTGCAGCCCATCCGTTCCAGCAGGTCGGCGGCACGCTGCCGGTCGGCATCGTCGTAGCTGTGCCACCACGGCTCCAGGGCGCCGTGGCGGGCGGTCATGACCGCGTCCAGGGCGCTGATCGTCGGGCGGATGCGGTCGGAGAGCATGGCCGAGGCGTAGCCCACGCGATGACGCATGCGGCGCACGTCGACACGGCCCAGGCGCCGTCCCAGGACCTCCACGGTTCCCAGCGTGGGATGCAGGTAGAGGGCCGCCACTCGCAGCAACGTGGACTTGCCGGCCCCGTTCGGGCCGAGGACCACCCAGCGCTCGCCCTGCTCCACCGTCCAGTCCACGCCGACGAGCAACGGCCGCCGGTCGCGAACAACCCCGACATCGCTGAGTCGCAGCGCCGGGGAAGGCCCTGGGCTCATCGGTCCACACCCTGAGGGTCGACGCCTGCGGGAGAAGTTGCCGGGGCCGCGCCGTCGCCTACGGGGACAGGTGCCGGTGGCGCGCCGTTGCCTGCGGCGTGGGCCTCCCAGGCGGCGTACATGCCGGCGTACAGACCGCCGGCGGCCACCAGTTCGTCGTGACTGCCGATCTCTGCGATCCGTCCATTGTCCACCACGGCGATCCGGTCGGCGCGCATTGCGGTGGCCAGACGGTGTGCCACGATCACGGCGGTCCGCCCCTCCAGCACGGCGTCCAGCGCCCGCTCCACCTGAGCCTCCGAGCGCAGATCCAGGTTGGAAGTGGCCTCGTCCAGGATCAGCACGCGCGGTCGGGCCAGGAAGGCCCGGGCGAGGGCCAGCAGTTGGCGCTCCCCGGCCGAGAGCGAGGCGCCGCGCTCGTGGCAGGGCGTGTCCAGGCCGTCGGGGAGCGACGCCACGAAGTCCCCGAGGCCCACGACCCGGCAGGCCTCGGCCACCTCGTCGTCACCGGCGTCGGGGCGGGCGAATCGGATGTTGTCCCCGATGGTGCCGTTGAACAGGAACGGCTCCTGGGGCACGACGCCGAACTGGCGGCGCAGCGAGTCCAGCTGCACGCTGCGCAGGTCGGTACCGTCGATCCGCACCGTGCCCTCGTCGGGGTCGTAGAAGCGCACCGCCAGCTTGGCGATCGTGGACTTGCCTGCGCCGGTTGCGCCGACGACCGAGAGGCTGCCGCCCGCGGGGACGTCGAGGTTCACGTCCCGCAGCACCGGCTCGCCGGCGTCATAGGAGAACGACACGGCCTCGAAGGTGATCCGGCCCTCGATGGGGCCCAGCGGCACGGCGTCGGGCGCCTCGGCCACGTCGGGTTGCCGCTCGAGCAGCTCCCGGAGCTTGGCGGTGGCGGACTGCCCTTGCTGGTAGGCGTTGTAGAGCATGACGAGCTGGCCGATGGGGGCGAAGAACGCCGTCAGGTAGAGGGCGAATGCGGTGAGGACGCCGAGGGTGAGGCGGCCGTCGATCACCAGCCAGCCGCCCACCCCCAGAACAACCGCCTGACCGACGATGCCGACACCCTCGGCGGCCGCGGCGTACAGCGAGGAGACCCGCGTGGTGTAGACGTTGGCCTCCTCGTGGTCGCTCACGACGCCCTGGTGCTGGGCGATGTTGCGGTGCCGGCGGTTGTAGGCGGTGATGGTCCGGATACCGGCGAGGCTCTCCGCCAGGTCGGCCAGCACGGCGGCGATGCGGTCGCGGACCCGGTTGTAGCCCCGCTCCGAGGAGCGGCGGAACCACAGCGAAAGCAGCAAGGTGACCGGCACCACGACGCCCACGGTGAGAGCCGCCAGCGGAACGTGCAGGTAGAACAGCACGCCGGTGATGACCGCCAGGGTCAACCCCTGCACGACCATCATCACGAGCCCTTCCTGCAGCAACATCGTGAGGGCCTCGACGTCGCTGGTCATGCGGGACATCAGCACCCCCGCCTTCTCGGAGGTGTAGAAGTTCAGCGACATCCGCTGGAAGTGGGTGAACACCCGCACCCGCAGGACGTACATGAGACGCTCGCCGAGGCGCCCCCCGAGGGCGGTGCGGGCGCGGCCGGCCACCACGTGTACCACCACGGTGGCGAAGTAGACGGCCACCACGATGCCGAGCACGCCGAAGCGGCGCGCCGCCACCCCGTCGTCGATGCCGATCTGGGTCAGCAGGGGTCCCGCCTGGGTGGCGGCGGCCTCGACGATCACGAGAACCACCACCAGCAGTACGCGCCGCCAATGGGGGCCGAGCATTGTCCGCAGCGACAGCGGCGGCGCATCGGGGGCCCGGTGGGCGAAGTCCACGTCGGGCTCGGGGTGGGTGGGTTCGGCGTCCAGGATGTCCGCCGCCCGGTCGATCATCTCGTCGGGGATGCCGGCGAACGGCAGCCCGGCAGCGGCGTTGGCCTGCGACGAGGACGGGCCCTGCGGGCCGGCCACATACGAGCCGCCCATGAAGCTCACGGCGCCGACCCCTCCGGGGCGGTCACCTCGGCGCCCGCGAGGCGCGGGGTCTCGGCCTCCCGGGCCTCGGCGTCGGCCAGCACCTGGACGTAGCGCGCCTGTGTGGCCATCAGTTCGGCGTGGGTGCCGGTGGCGGTGACCCGGCCGTCCTCGGTGAACACCACCCGGTCCGCCAGGGCGATCGTCGAGAGGCGGTGGGCGATCAGCAGCGTGGTCCGCCCGGCCCGCCGGCGCCGCAACGCCGCGGCGATGGCCTCCTCGACGCCCATGTCGATGGCGCTCAGGGCGTCGTCGAGGATCAGCACGCCGGGGTCCATCAGCAGGGCCCGGGCGAGGGCGATCCGCTGGCGCTGGCCGCCGGAGAGGGTGTAGCCGCGCTCACCGACGACTGAGTTGTAGCCCGCCGGCAGGCTCGCCACGGTTTCGTGGATCTGTGCGATCCTCGCCGCCTCGATCACCTCGGCGAGCGGGGCGTCGGGCCGGCCGAACGCGATGTTGTCCCGCAGGCTCGTCGAGAACAGGAAGGGTTCGTCGAAGACCACCACCACGTTGCGCCGCAGTGACTCCACGTCGAGGTCGCGCACGTCACCGCCGGCGAGGCGCACTGCGCCGCCGCCGGCGTCGTAGAAGCGGGCGGCGAGGCGCGCCACCGTCGACTTGCCGCAGCCGGTGGGGCCGACCAGCGCCACCGTCTCCCCCGGGAGGATCTGCATGCTGAACCCGTCCAGGATCGGCCGGGCCGACCTGGCCGTCCCCCGGCCGTAGCCGAAAGTCACGTCGTCGAAGGTCAGGCGACCCTCGGCGCGATCGAGGACCCGCGCGCCCACCGGTGAGTTGATCTCCGGCGGTGTGTCCAGTATCTGGAAGATCCGCTCCGCGGAGGCCGCCGCCCGCTGACTCTGCATCACGATGAAGCCGAACATCCTGAACGGCAACTGCAGCATGATGATGTAGGCGCCGAAGGCGAACAGCGTGCCGATCGTCACCTGGCCGTCGATCGCCAGCCAGCCGCCGTAGAGCAGCACCAGCCCCATGGCGACCCGCGGCAGTGCTTCCAGCACGGGGTTGTAGCGGGCTCGCACGTCCACGCTGGTCGCCGACGCCCATTGCAGCCGCCGGGCGGCCCGGGAGAGTTTGGCGATCTCGGCCCGCTCGGCGGCGAAGGACTTCACGACCCGCGTGCCGTTGACGTTCTCGTCCACCACGCCCGCCACCTCGGCGCTGCGCCCCTGGATGATCCACGACAGCGGCAGGAACCTGTTCCGGAAGCGGTTCCCGACCAGCGTGCCGACCGGCAGCGTGGCCAGGGCCACGAACGTGAGCGGCACGTGGATCCAGAGCATGAGGCCGAAGGCCAGGAAGAACGTCAGCACCGCCATGCCCATCATGGGGGCGAAGGCGAACAGGATCTGGATGGAGCGGATGTCGGTGTTGGCGCGGGAGATGATGTCGCCCGAGCCGCTGCGGTCATAGAACGAGAACGAGAGCCGGCTGAGGTGGCGGTAGGTGATCATCCGCAACTCGGTGTCGATCCGCAGCGACAGCCTGAAGAGCAGGTAGCGGTAGGCCCCGCCGGTGAGGCCGCGGACGACCGCCAGCACCCCAAGCAGGATGCAGAGGAGCCGCAGCCGGTCCCCGAAGCCGTCGCCCGCGGCGTCGATGGCCTCGCGGGCCACAGCCGGGACGGCGACCTGGGAGGCGAGGGCGATGATCCCGGCGGCGGTACCGAACGCCAGCAGCGAACGGTGCGCGGTGATGATCGGCCACAGGCGCCGCAGCCAGCCCTTCGTCGTGTCGGGGTCGATGTTGGCGGCGGCGACGATGGCACCGGATGCTACCGCCGGCCCTCCCGCTCCCCGGGCTCATGGCACCCCGGCGATAAACTTCGCGGCGATCAGAGTCGCACTCGGACTTCTTGCGGTCGTCGCGCTGATCGGCGCCAACGCCTTCTTCGTCGCCGCCGAGTTCTCTGCCGTGTCCGTGCAGCGCGGCCCGCTCAAGGAGGCTGCAACTTCGGACCGGCGCGCCCGGCGCCGGTCCGCCCGGAGCCTGCTGAAGGTCACCGAACGGCTCACGTTCCACCTCTCGGCTGCACAGCTGGGCATCACGGTGATGTCCCTGCTGCTGGGCTGGGTTGCCGAGCCGCTGATCGCCGAGTTGTTGCTGGGTGCGTTCGGCTCGGTGCTCAGCGAGTCCTCGGCTCACGCGGCAGCCATTGCGGTGGCCCTGGCGCTGGCCACCGTCGTGCACCTCGTGGCGGGGGAGCAACTGCCGAAGATGTTGGCGATCTCCCGGCCTCTGGCAACGGGGCTGCGGTGTGCCAGGCCGTTGCGCCTGTACGGCTACCTCATGTGGCCGTTCGTGACGCTGTTCAACGGCACCGCCGATCGGATCGTGCGCCTCGCCGGGCTCGAACCCACCGACGAACTCCGTTCGGTGCGGACCCTGCGGGAGCTCGAACACATCATCCGCTCGTCGGGTACCAGCGGCGAACTCGATCCGGAGGACGTGACCCTGCTGACGCGCTCGATCCGCTTCGGGGCCAAGACCGCAGCCGACGCCCTGGTGCCGCGCGTGGAGGTGATCACCGTCGGTGCCGACGACACGATGGCCGACCTGGTGGATGCGACGGCGAGGAGCGGCCACTCGCGCTTCCCCGTCGTGGAGGCCGATCTGGACGACGTCCGGGGTGTGGTCCACGTCAAGACGGTCCACCGCGTCCCGCCCGCGGATCGCCACCGGGTCACCGTGGGGGAGATGATGGTCGACGTCTGGGCGGTCCCCGAGAGCGCCGACCTGCGGAGCCTGCTGAGCGAGATGAGCCGCCGGCGCCAGTCACTGGCGGTCGTCGTGGACGAACACGGCGGTGCCACCGGGATCATCACCGCCGAGGACATCACCGAGGAGATCGTCGGGGAGATCGACGACGAGCACGACCCGGTGGCCGAGCTCACTCCTCCGGCCCCTCCGGGGGTTTGGCTCCTGGGGGGCGACCTGCGTGCCGACGGCGTCGAAGAAGCCTGTGGGTTGCGCCTGGCTGGCGGCCCGTATGAGACCCTGGCCGGATTCGCCCTCTACCACCTGGGCCGTATCCCGGTGGTGGGCGACTCGTTCACGTGGGATGGTTGGAGCTTCGAAGTTGCTGAGATGGTGCGGCGGCGGATCGTGATGGTCCGGGTCGCCGGGCGCGGGGAGCGGCGGCCGTGACCACCCTGGCGCTGCTGATTGCGGTCGTGCTGCTGGCCGGCAACGCCTTCTTCACCGCCGTCGAGTTCGCAATCGTGGCTGCGTCGCGCAGCCGCCTGGAGGTGCTGGCCGAGTCCGGCAACCGGCGCGCCAGGGTGGCGGTGCGGGCGATGGGGGATCTGGGCATGCAGCTGGCGGGTGCGCAACTCGGGTTGACGATGACCGCCCTGGGTCTCGGCTATGTCGTCGAACCTGCCGTGGCGCGCCTGCTCGACGGTGTCCTCGGCGGTTTCGGCCATGGTGTCAGCGTGGCCGTGGCGATCGCCATCGTGGTGTTCGCCCACGTCCTGATCGGCGAGATGGTCCCGAAGAATGCCGCTCTGTGCAATCCCGATGCCCTCGCGATGTGGCTGGCGCCGGTACACCGGCTCTTCGTCGGGGCGTTCCGGCCGGTGATCCGGACGCTCGAGTGGCTTGTGGCGGTGCTGGCGCGCCTGTTCGGGGTGGCCCCGGTGGATCAGACGTCGAGTGCACGGACCCCCGCCGAGCTGTCGGAGTTGCTGGCCGAATCGCGCACCGGCGGCCTGCTGAGCGAGTTCGAGCACACGCTGCTGGCCTCCGCGCTGGAACTGGGCGAGCGCCCAGTGGCGTCGATCATGGTGCCACGGGAGCGGATCTGCGCCATCCCGCGGGGTGCCAGCGTGGCCGAGGCGGAGGCGACGGTCGTGGCCAGCGGGCATTCCCGGCTGCTGCTCGGCGATCCCGACCGCCCCGCAGGATTCGTGCACGCCAAGGATCTACTTACGGTGCCTCCCGAGCGTTGGGACCAGGTGCTCCCGGCCGGCTGCGTCCGGCGGGCGCTCATGGTGCGCCATGACCTGACGCTGGAGGATCTCCTGCGGTTGATGCGCCGGCACCGGGTGCACGTCGCCCTGGTCCGCGAGGGGACCGTTACGGTGGGTCTCGTGACCCTGGAGGACGTGCTGGAGTCGCTCGTGGGTGACATCAGGGATGAGAGTGACGTTCTCTAGATTGAATGTCGCTCGGTTGAACGTCGCTCGGTCGAGTGCTGTGCGCCGGAAAGTGCTCTGGGCACTACCGATCGTTCTCCTGCTTGCGATGAGTTCGGTCTCGGTCGCGCAGAACGAGCTTGATCGAGTCCGCGACACCGTGTCGGCGCTGCAGGACGAGATCGACGGCTACCTGGATGAGCTGATCGCCACCCAGGAGCGCGCCGACGCCGCTGCCGCCCGCTACTGGGAGGCCGATCTGGCCCTGTACGAATTGAACGTCGAGATCGTCGAGTTGTCCGAGCGCATCGCCGGGATCGATGCCGACGTGGTTGCATTGCGCCGGCAGATGATCGAAATCGCCGTGCAGCGCTACATCGATTCGACGACACCGCCGTCGATCCTGGCCGGCGACGACATCAATCGCCAAGCCGCGCTGGATGCCCTGGCCCGGTTCGTGAGCGAGGGTTCGCTCGACATCATCGACGATTACCGCAGGGCCCGCGACGACCTGGATCAGGCGCAGGCGCTGCTCGCCGAGCGAGCCCGGCATCAGCAGGAGTTGATTTCCCAGGCCGCTGCGGCAGCAGCGGAGGTGCAGGCGGAGCTGAGCGTCATCGGCGACGTGTACCTGGAGATTGCGCCGCGCCTGTACGAGCAGGACAGGCTGCTGGACGCACTCGAGGAGGAGGAGCGGAGGCGGGTCGAGGAGGAGTTGCGTCGCCGGCAGGCCGAGGAGGCGCGCCGCCTGGAGGCCGCGCGCGCCGCTGCGGTGGCGGCCGACGAAGCTGCCCGCGCCGCTCAGGAGGCCGCCCGCGTCGCTGGGGAGCAGGTCGCCCAGGCTGCTGCATCGGGGGGTGCCGAGAACCCGCAGGGCGCGCCGACGGAGGGCGACGGTGCACTACCACCCGTCAGGCCGGGCAACCCGGGTGCCGAATCGGCGGCAGGGGACTCCGGCGGCCTCGCCGTACTGCAGGCGGCCGACGGCTGGGTGTGCCCGCTGGCCGGCCCGTTCAGCCACTTCGACGACTTCGGCGATCCCCGCCACTACGGCGGTTGGCACAAGGGCAACGATCTCATCGCTCCCGCCGGGACCCCGGTCCTGGCCACCGAGAGCGGGCGCGTGGAGCATCGGGCCAACCGCATCGGGGGCAACTCGGCGTACATCTTCGCCGACTCCGGGAACTACTTCTACAACACGCACCTGTCGGCGTACGAGAACGTCGGGGCCGGCTGGGTGCCGGCGGGCACTGTGATCGGTTACGTGGGCGACTCGGGCAACGCCGCGGGGCTGCCTCATCTGCACTTCGAGTATCACCTAGGTGGTCGCGGCAACCACATCAACCCGTATCCGATCGTGCGCGAGGCCTGCTTCTAGCTGATCCCGGCCTGCTCTGGCGCGGCGGGACACCCCCGGCGGCTAGGGGTCCAGCGTCTCGTCCATCAGCGCAGCGAAGGCCCGCTGGGCGCCGGCGGTGGCGGGTCCGGGGCAGGAGGGGAGCGGCACACCGTCCACCGTCGAGATGGGGTGCACGTTGCGTGTCGTGGAGGTCAGGAAAGCCTCCGACGCCTCGGCAAGGGCCCCCAGCGGCACGGTCTCGGTGGTGGCCTCGGTGATCTCCAGTGCCAGGTCGCGGGTCACCCCGGCCAGGCAACCCACCGACAGCGGGGGCGTCAGCAACTGGTCGTCCAGCACGAGGAACACGTTGGTGCCGGTGCCCTCGCACAGTTCCCCGCGGGTATTGGCGAAGATCGCCTCGCCGGCGCCCGCGGCGTGCGCCCGCTGCAGGGCCAGGACGTTCTCGGCGTAGGAGATGGTCTTGATGCCGGCGGTGGCACCCCGCTCATTGCGGGGCCACGGCACGGTGATGACCGCCACGTGCGGCGACCACGGAGGTGCTTCCTCGGCGGCCACGACCACGGTCGCCCCTGCGGGTGGTCGAGCCGAGGAGAACCCCCCGGGACCGCTGGTGGCCGTGATCCGCAGCCGACCCTCGACCACCCCCGTGGCGGCCAGCACGGCGCCGACCGCCTCGCGCAAATCGCCGGCCGGCGGCAACTCCAAGCCCAGCGCACCCGCCGAGCGCGCCAGGCGCGCCAGATGCCGCCCGACGGCGAACGCCTGCCCGGCGGTGATCCGGACGCTCTCGAAGACCCCGTCGCCAACCAGCAGACCGTGATCCCGCACTGAGACGCAGGCCGCCGACTCCGGGACGATCTCACCGTTCAGCCAGACGACCGGCTCGTCCACGCGCCGCAGGCTAGCCGTGGCGCCGGTATCGGGGGAACGGGTTCGCGGAGCCGCAGCAGCGATGGGCGACGGGCGGTATCGCCGGGATACGGCGGTAGTGTGCCTCTCGCTATGGCGCGAGACTCCCGGAGCCGCTCCTCCCTCGCCGACGCTGTCCGCAACATTGAACGGGCGGCGCGCATCGGGGGCGATGGAAGCAGGCTGAGCCGCATTCTTCGACCGAGTTTTGGCGCTCTGGTGGTGCTCATCATCGCGGCGGGCACCGCGCTCGTGGCGTTCGCCTACACCACCCGCGACGTGCAGGCGCGGCCCGTGCAGAACGAGGACCACTGGCATTCGCCGTATGCGGTGTGGGACTGCGCCGAGGGCGACGAAGGCAACTTCCTGCCGCACTTCACCAGCACCGACGACGCGCAGGGCATCCACTCCCACGACGACGCCATCATCCATGTCCACCCCTACTACGAGGCCGCCTCGGGTGAGAACGCCACGCTGGAGGACTTCATCGTCGCCATGCGGGCGGAGATCACCGATGACGCCATCACCCTCGACGACGGCCGTGTGCTCGCCGAGGACGTCACCTGCGACGGAGAGCCGGCGATCATCCAGGTGCACCGCTGGGAGTTCGCCAGTTCCGTGGACGAGGCGCCGGACGTCTTCACCGAGAACCTCGCCGACATCCGCTTCTTGAACAACGGTGAGGCCTGGATCATCGCACGGGCCCCGGAGGGCGCCGAATTGCCGCCGCCGCCGAGCATCGCCTGGCTGGGGCAGATCGATCCGTTCGCGCTGAGCGCCGGCGAGGAGTCGACCCCTCTGGTCACCGAGCCGGCGGACGAGTGAGCGGCGGGCGCCGGAGACCTCTTCGGACCATGCCGGCGCAGCGCTGACCGCACGCCGGAGCGGCCCGTGTCAGTCCCGATGAGTCCCCGGTCCGCCATCGTGCTCGCCGGTGGGTTGGGGACGCGGCTGCGGCCGCTCACCGACATGCGACCCAAGCAGATGCTGCCGATCGTGGACCGGCCGATGATCGAGCACGTGGTGGCGAAGCTGGCCCGCGAGGGCGTGGACGACGTCGTGCTGTCACTCGGCTACCGGCCCGATGCCTTCGGGGTGGCGTATCCCTCGGGACGCTGCGGGGGTGCCGGGCTCCGCTACGCCACCGAACCCGATCCGCTGGGCACGGCCGGGGCGATCCTGTTTGCGGCCCACCGGGCGGCCGGCGGGAATGGCCGAGCAGGTGGCGGCGACCCGTTCTCGGAGACGTTCTGGGCGCTCAACGGCGATGTGCTGACCGATGCTCCGTTCAGCGAGTTGCTGGCCCTGCACCGGGCACGGGGCGCCGAGGCGACCATCCTGACGATCCCGATGGCCGACGCCTCGCGCTACGGGCTGGTGGAGTCCGACGACACGGGGCGCGTCTCGCGGTTCGTGGAGAAGCCGGCGAGCGGAAGGGTGACGAGCGGCTGGATCAACGCCGGCGTCTACGTTCTCGAACCGTCGGTACTGGCGAGGATCCGGCCGGGTCGGCCGGTCTCCATGGAGCGTGAGACCTTTGCGGCTGTGGCTGCCGACGGCGCGCTGTACGCGCTCAATTCCGACGCCTACTGGATCGACGCGGGCACGCCCGCTTCGTACTTGCAGGCCAACATCGACCTCACCTCGGGACGCCGCGCTGTCACCCTGGGAGCGGTGAGCCCCCGGGCGGAGGTATCGCCGGGGGCCGAGGTCGCCGGGAGCGTCGTCATGGAACGGGCCACCGTCGAGGCTGGCGCACGCCTCGACAGTTCGGTCGTCCTGCCGGGGGGAAGGATCGGCGCCGGCGCTGTCGTCGCCGACTCCGTGGTCGGCTACGACGCGGTCGTGGGCCCGGGGGCGCGGGTGGCCGGTTTCACGCTGCTCGGTGACGGCGCTGCTGTGGCGGCCGGCGAGTCGCTGCACGGCGGTCGCCACCAGGGCGACCCGGCCCGCTGAGGCGCTGCGGGCTCAGCGGAAGAGATCGTCGGCAGCCGGACGGGAGAGATCCCGTACCACCCTGCCGTCACCGAACCAGGCGTCCGGAGCGCCGCGGACGACCGCGGCGGGAATGCCGCGGTTCTTGCCCATCACCAGTTCGGCCGCGGCGGCGAGCTCGTCGGCTATGGCCACCTCGGTGACCTGCAACTCGCGGCCGCCGGCGTCTTCGGTGCCGCGGAGGTCGAGCACGGCCAGCACGCCGGCGCAGCCGATCGCGACATCGGTCAGGCCGCGCCGCCACGGTCGCCCGAACGTGTCGGATACGACGACGCCGGTGGCGGGCCCGCCGGCCGCCCTGATCCCGTCGCGGATCCGCAGCGCGGACCGGTCGGGGTCGCGAGGCAGCAGGGCTGCCTGCCCGTCGGGAACATTGGAGAAATCAACGCCGGCGTTGGCACACACGAATCCGTGAGTCGTCTCGGCGATGATGAGTTCACCGCGACGGCGCAGCACGCGGACCGATTCATTCTCCACGACCCGCCGGCGCGCCGCGGTGTCGCCGTGATCCACCTCCACCAGGCGCCCCTCGGCCTTCGAGACGATCTTCTGGGTCACCACCACGATGTCGCGCTCACCGAGGTCGGCGGCGGCGGAGATGATGGCGCCGAGGTCGTCGCCGGGTCGTACCTCCCCGATCCCGCTGATTCCCGAGATCATGAGAGAGTTGTCGCCGGTGTGCATGGTCGCGGTCAGCGGAGCGCCGGCGCAGCGTCGCCGATTCCCGCCAGTGCCGTCCGGGCCAGCGCCGCGGCGTCAGCAGGCGTGTGCATGATCGACGGCGTCACGATGCAGCGCATCCCTTCGGCTTCCACCGCCGTGGCGCGCGAGGCGTCCGCCTCGTCGATCACCAGCGTCCCTGCAAGCGGGGTGTACATCCGGGCCACGCCGGCGACCGACGACTCGTGGCCCAATTCGGACATGAGCCGCCCGGCGGGTCCCCGCAGCGCGGCGCCCGCCACGATTGGCGAGATCGCCACCGTCTGTTCCCGGCGCCGCATCACCGCATGGCGCACGTCGCGCAGCGCCAGCAGCGGCCCGATGGAGACGATCGGGTTGGACGGGGCGATGATCACGGCGGCCGCACCGGCGATGGCATCGAGGACGCCCGGTGCCGGCCGGGCATGGTCGGCACCGGCGAACCGCACGGAGCGGACCGCGACCTCGTGACGCAGGCGCACGAAGTACTCCTGGAAGCCGATTTCGGTGGTCGCGTCACCGGGGCGCGCGGCGGTGTCGTCGTCGATGGTGACGCGCGTCCGCAGGCGGTCGTCGGTCACCGGCAGGAGCCGCACCTCGACTCCCCAGCGGGCGGTCAATTCGGCGGTCACGACCGACAGGGGGGTGCCCTCGGCAAGCCGCTGCGTCCGGTACAGGTGGGTTCCCAGGTCGCGGTCGCCCAGCCCGAACCAACTCGGGCCGCCGAGGCGGCGCAGCGTCTCCAGTGCATGCCACGACTCGTCCCGCAGTCCCCAACCGGTTTCGGGGTTCAACTCGCCGGCAAGGCAGTACGTGATGGTGTCCAGGTCGGGGCTGATGTGCAGGCCACCCAGCACGATGTCGTCGCCGCAGTTCACGACCGCGGTCACCGTGCGCGGTTCAAATAGGCGGACCAGACCGTCCAGAAGTCGGGCCGCACCGAATCCGCCGGCCAGGACCGTGACGTGGGGGCCCGGCCTGGTTGGTGGCGGCATGGCCCTCCTGTCCGATGCGCCGGAGATACCCTCGCACCCTAGTGGAATCGTCGGACGCCACCGCTGTGCCAACCGACCGCCTCGGCAGGATCGGGCCACCGGTTCGCGCCATCGTGGTTGCCCACGATCCCGGGGACTGGTTCGACGAGACCCTGCAGTCTCTGCGGGACCAGGACTACGCCGCGCTGTCGGTCACGGTGGTGGATGTCTCGGGGGACGGCGAGGCGGCCGGCGGCGCTCCCACGGAGGTGGCCGCCAGGGTGGCGGAGGTGATGCCCGACGCCACCGTCATGGTCGTGCCGGGCAACCCCGGGTTCGGCCCAGCGGTCAACGCGGCCGCTCGCATGCTCATCGGGAAGGACCGCCTCGGCGACCCGGGCTCGGCGACGGGTTCCGTGCAGCGCGTCCCCGCCGCAGCGGCCGCAGTGGCCGGCACCGCGTTCCTGCTGATCTGCCACGACGACGTGGCGCTGAGTCCCGATGCGGTCGCGCGTCTTGTGGACGAGGCGGTGCGGCGCGGTGCCGGCGTGGCAGGCCCGAAGCTCGTGGACTGGGACAATTCCAGATTCCTGCAATGCGTGGGGCTCTCGGCGGACCGGATGGGGGTCCCGGTGCCGCTGGTCACCGCGGGCGAGTACGACCAGGGACAACACGACGAGGTCGCCGAGGTGCTCGCCGTTCCCAGCGCTTGCCTGCTTATCCGGGCCGAGGTGTTCGATCGGCTCGACGGGTTCGACGGCGCGATGACATTCCACGGCGAGGATCTGGACCTGTGCCGCCGGGCGGGGCAGGACGGCGAGACCGTGCTGGTGGTGCCCGAGGCGAGCGTCCGTCACCGGGGGCGTCTGGCGGAGCGGCGGGGGCGCCGCGATCACGAGTGGCTCGCCCTCCGGCACCAACTCCGGTCGGTGCTCGTGTGCGCCAAGGCTTCCCACCTCGCCGGCGAAGTGGCGCTGATGCTGGCGCTGACGGTTCTCGAGGCGACCCTCGCGGTGCTGACCGGGCACCTGCGGCGCGCCGCGGCGTTGGTCGGGGCCTGGTTGTGGAACCTGCTCGGTCTGGCGGAGATCGTCAGCAGGCGACGTCGTGTGGCCCCCACGGCCGGCGGTGACCGCGTCGGGCGCCTCACGCACAGCGGGTACGTCTCGCTGGCGCGTTTTGCCGGCAGCTTGGCGAGGGGCGAGTCAACCGTCGAGGGCGCCGGCGTGCTCTGGGGTCGGCGGCGTCGCTTCGGGGACGCCGTGCGCGATTTATCGGTCCAGACGGCGGCCGCGGGCTGGACTGTCGTCCTGGTGCTCTTCATTTTCGGGAGCCGGCACCTCCTGACACGGGGGATCCCGGTGTTCGGCGAGATAGCGCTGCTCGGAGACTCGTCCGGCGACCTCTTCAGGTCGTTCTTCAGCAACTGGCGGGAGGCGGGGCTGGGAGCCGACGGACCCGCCCCGACCGCCTACGGCATCGTTGGTGTGGCCGGTTCGGTGCTGCTGGGCGCGATGGGCATGACGCGCACCGTGCTCGTGCTGGGGCTCGTTCCGTTCGGCGCCGTAGGGCTCTGGCGCCTGCTGGCGACGACGGGCAGTCGTCGGGCGCAGATCGTGGGCCTGGTGGCCTTCTTTGCCATGCCATTGCCCTACAACTCCCTGGCCAACGGGGTCTGGAGCGCGCTGGCGGTCTACGGAACCCTGCCGTGGATCTGCCTTTGGCTGGCAAGGGTTCTGCGCGCTGAGGAGGCGCCGCCGGCGACGAGCTTCTGGCTTCCGACGGTGCTCGTTGGGGCGCTCTTGGCTCTGGTGTGGGCTTTTGTACCCGTGACGCCTGTGATGCTGGTGATGCTGGTCGCGGCACTGGCATTAGGGGGCCTGCTCTCCGGGTCGACCCGCCGGTTGGGTCACTTGCTCGCCGCCGCTGCCGGTGGGCTCGTGGCGGGCTGGCTGCTGAATTGGCCGGCGTCACCCACCTCGCTCCGAGAAGTCTTCGAGGCCGGCGGGGCGCGCCCCGATCCCTCCGTCGATCTGACCGTCGCGGAGATGCTGCGCTTCGCCACCGGCTCAGCCGTTGAGAGCACGCTGGTGTGGGGGTTGCTGGTCGCGGCGTTGCTGGCGCTGTGCTTGGCCCGGGAGAGCGGCTTCGCGTGGGTCGTGCGGGCGTGGTGTCTGGTGGTTGTGTCAGTTCTGGTGACGCTGGTGGCCGAGCACGGCTGGAGCCCCTGGGGTCTCCCGCGCCCGGAGGTTCTGCTTGCACCGGCGGCGTTCGGGCTGGCACTCGCCGTCGGCGTCGGTGCGGCGGGCACCTCCCGCGGTGCGGCCAAGAGGCGCCCGCTGCGGTGGCTTCCGGTCGGGGTCGGGTTGGCGGCCCTGGTGGTCGGCGGCGTCCCCGCGCTGGCCTTGACCCTCGATGGACGCTGGGGCATGCCCCGGGGGGATTTCACAACACCGCTGGCCGCGGTCGAAGAGGAGTCCCGGTTGGGTGCCTTCCGGATCCTCTGGGTCGGCCACCCCGACGTTCTGCCCCTGGGTGGCTGGGAACTCGACGATCGCCTGGTGTTCGCCACCTCCACCTCCGCGCCGCCCGACCTGGGCCTGCAGTGGCCCGGGCCGCGGCCGCCGGAGGCTGAACGGCTGAGAGATGTCTGGCGGGAGATGATGTCGGGGGGAACCGACCGGGTGGGGGAGCGGTTGGCCCCGCTCGGGGTGCGTTACGTGGTCGTCATGGAACGGATTGCCCCGGAACCGTTCGGAGACCTCGTCGAACCGGTGCAGCCCCTGGTGGGAGCCCGTTTGGGTGCGCAATTCGACCTCGAGAGGCAGGAGTCCCGCGCGGGTCTGGGGGTGTATCGGAACACCGCCTGGCGCCCGTCTCGCACGCTCCTTGCGGGCGCAGGTGAGGTGACTCCGGGGGCGTTCGCCTCCCCGCCGAACCTGGCCCTGCCCGACTTCGACTCTCCGGCGACCGCGCGCGGAGTTCTGCCGCCGGGCGGCACGCTCTATCTAGCCGACGCCGCCGATGGTTGGGTGCTCCGCGTGGGCGGGTCCAGAATCGAGCCTGAACGGGCGCTGGGATGGGCGCAGAGCTTCCCGACCGCCGGCGGTGGTGAAGCGACACTCCGTCACGAGACGGCCGCCGCGAACGTGACGCGCATCGTCCTGTGGGCCCTCGTGGTGGTCCTGGTGCCGCTGGCGCTGCTGCGTCGCCGGTCCTCGCGGTTCGGGGGCGGCGCTGCGCCCGAACCGGTCGAGGAACACCGAGCGTCCGATGAGGTGGTCTCGGCGCTGCTGGCCCGGGCACGCCGGGAGTCCTGACGTGCGTTGGCCGGCGATCCTGGCTCTGATGGCTGCTGTGGTGGCGCTTGCGGTCACCGACTGGGCGGCACGGAGCGTTGCCACCGAGCCGCCGGAGATCGTGGCCGGGGGCGCCCACGGGGGCTACTCCTCTGCCGGTGGCGACAGCTGGTTCTGTGTGGGTGGCGTGAGCGGTGTCGACCGATCCAACCAGCAGGTCAGCATCGTGAACACCTCGGGGAGCGAACTCCACGGCGCCGCGCGCCTATTCGCGGCCATCCCACTGGGCGGGCAGTCCCAGCAGTGGCCCGCGGCGCAGGTCGACCTCGTCGTGGCGCCCTACTCGCGTGTCGACTTCGACCCTGCGGCGACGGTCATGCAGGTGGCGCCGGAACTGTCGAGTTTCGCTGAGGTGTTCGTTGCCGCCGAGGTGCGTCTCGACGGCGCCGGTGGCGTGGTGATGCAGGACGTCATCGATGCCGGTACCAGCAATGGCGGAGCCTGTCCGACCGCCACATCTCCGGATTGGCACTTCGCCGTGGCCAGTACGCGGCGCGATGCGCGGGTGCGGCTGTCCTTGCTGAATCCCTTCTCCGATGACGCGGTCGCCGATCTCACCTTCGCCGCCGACGACGGGCGCCGCGAGCCGGTGGCCTACCAGGGCGTGGTGGTGCCCGCCGGCTCACTGGTGGTCCTGGACCTCGGCACTGAGGTGACCCGGCGGCAGCAGGTCTCGTTCTCGGTGGTCGCTCGTAGCGGCAGCCTGCTGGCGTCTGCGCTGCAGACCTTCAACGGTGACCTCGGTCTCGCCGGCGTCTCGGTGCGCGCCGGGTCCCCGCGCCCGGAGGAGCAGTGGCTGTTCCCGCTGGGAGTGGCGGGCGCCTCGGCAGGGGGCGCCAACTCGTTCGTCGTCTACAACCCCAGTGCTCTCGAAGCGAGGGTCGACCTGGCTGTCGAGGTCGACGCGTCGCTGCAGGCGCGGGGGGTGCCGCCGTTCGAACTCACGGTCCCGCCGGGCCAGCGCGTCGAAGTCACGTTCCTCCCGCCGGGGGCCGGTAAAGCACACCCGGTCTCCGGCGTCGACGTCGTGGCGGCCACGAGTCGCGTCCCGCCCAGCGAGAAGTACTGGGTGAGCGTGCGTTCCTTCAACGGCGTGGCTGTCGTCGCAGAGCGGTTGCGCACCGTCGAGGCAGGTGCGCAGGGCGAGGTCTCGATACTCGCCGGGCGCGCCGCCGGCACCCGGCGAGGCGTGTTCCTGCTGGGGCGCGACGGCAGCGACCGGCACCTGGTGTCGCTGGTGAACCCCTCTCTGGAAACGATCAGCCGCCTGTCCCTGGAGGCGCTCACCGGCACCGGCTGGGTGCGGCTGGGCGAATTCAGCGACGTTGAGATCCGCCCTCGCCAGAGGCTGCTGCTGGATTTCGCCAATCGCCTGCCCGAGGGCGCGTCCGCGCTGCGTTTCAGCGCCAGCGAGCCGCTCGTGGCTTCCCATGCCCTCCCCGGTGGGGGTGGAGCACTCGGAGTGGTCCCCGAGTTGGAGTCCATTTCCGAATTCGAGCAACTGCTCTTCTGATCTGCTCGTTCCGGCGGGCTCGGTTCGCCGGGAGCGATCAATGTGACTAGTTTTCCTGCGTGGGTGGCCCCTCGCGCCACGGCGGTGGGCCGTCCCGACGAGTCCCAGTGGACCGGAGGCAGGCCAATGACCGCGTACCCCAAGCTCTTCAGCGAATGGCGCATCCGCCACACGACCGTCCCCAATCGCGTCGTTTTCGCGCCCACCTGCCCCACCTGGGTCGCCGACCCCACCGAGGGCATCTTCACCGACCAGGCGGTGGCCTACTACGAGGAGCGCGCCCGCTCGGGGCTCGGCATGATCATCATCGGCGGGACGATCATCCATAAGGAGGCGCTGTACTCGGAGCTGAACTTCCCGGGCCTCTGGGACGACGCCCAGGTCGAGGGACTCGCCCGGGTGGCCGAGGCCGTCCAGCGCCACGGCACCCGCCTGGTCACCCAGTTGCTGCACCCCGGCCTGCGGGCCATGAACGTCGTCAACAAGGACCCCGCCTACGACCACGACGCCGAGTGGTGGCACGTGGCGCCCAGCCAGGTGCCACCGGGGGAGTATCCCAACGCCCCCATGCCCAAGGAGATCGAGCACCACGAGATCGCCGAGATGATCGAGGCCTACGGCAGCGCCGCCCGACGGGCCTTCGAGGCCGGGCTGGACGGCGTGGAGTTCCACATGGCGCACGGCTACCTGCCGTGGCAGTTCCTCTCGCCGCTCTACAACCACCGCACCGACGACTGGGGTGGCTCGTACGAGAACCGCCTGCGCTTCTCGCTGGAGGCCCTGGCCAGCATCCGCGCCGCGGCCGGTGACGACAAGTTCGTGGGCTACCGCATCAACTCCGCCTCGTTCTGGCCGGGCGACCTGGAGATGGACGACGTCAAGCAGATCGTGACCGACCTCGACGAGCGTTCCGACATCGACTATGTGAACATCTCCGCGGGTGTCCACCACTCGTTCATTCACACCCCGATGACCTACGAGCCCGGCTGGGAGCGCGGCTACACCAAGGCCGTCAAGGAGGTCACGAAAACGCCGGTCCTGCTCGTGGGGCGGATCACCCACCCCGGTGTCGCCGAGGACATCCTGCAGGCCGACGAGGCCGACGCCATCCTGCTGGCCCGCCAGCTCTTCGCCGACGAGCACTGGGTGCAGAAGGTCCGGGAGGGCCGCGAGGACGACATCCGCCGTTGCGTCGCCGCCAACTACTGCTGGCGCAGCGTCATCAGCGGCGGGCGCGTGCAGTGCGTCTACAACCCCGTCGTGGGCCGGGAGCGCCAGTGGGGCGAAGGCAGCCTCAGCGCGGTCGCCGCGGGTCGCAAGGCGCTCGTCATCGGCGGGGGCCCCGCCGGCCTGGAGTACGCCCGGATCGCTGCCGCGCGGGGACACGAGGTGGTGGTGGTCGAGCGGGAGGCCGAGACCGGCGGGCACGTGCGCTGGCACGCCCAGCTGCCCAAACGCTCCGAGTACGGCCAGATTGCGGTGTGGCTGGCGGCGCAGGCCGCCGGCAACGGCGCCGTCATCCGCACCGGCGAGAACGTGGACGAGGACAACCTCGACGCGCTGTTGGCGGCGGAGCAGCCGGATCACGTGGTCGTGGCCACCGGCTCGCACTACCGGCGCGACGGCTGGCAGGGTCAGACGGCGCAGCCGCTGCCGGGCTGGGAGACCGGGAACTGCGTGAGCTGGGTGGACGTGGCGACAGGCGCCGTCGAGCCGTCGGGTTCGGTGATCGTCATCGACGACCTCCAGGACGCCATGGCGCCGCTCACCGCCGTCAAGCTGGCCAACGCCGGCTGTGACACGAAACTCGTGACACGATGGCCGATGATCGGCATGGAGACGATCCCCGAGGTGTATTACCTCTGGGTCCGCCAGCACCTCTACGAGGCAGGAGTCGAGGTGCTGCCCGATCTCTTCGTGAAGGAGATCCGGGGCGATGCCGTGGACTTCCTGAACGTCTACGTGAACGACATCACCTCGACGCTGCCCGCCGACTGGGTCGTGATGGCCACGGGCCGGCAGTCCGACAACGACCTCTACCACGCGCTGCGGCGCCGCGGGGTCAGCACCGAGATGATCGGCGACGCCATCGCCCCGCGCACCACGTACGAAGCCGTCTTCGAGGGGCACCGCCAGGCGCGCAAACTGTGAGCGCGGGGACCCCGGGCGCCGCGGGGATCTGCGCCGAACTCAGTCGTCCAGCACCCGCTGCACCGAGGCGATGTCGCCGGCGGTGGGCGGTCCCAGGATCCATGCCTGTACCGCCCCGTCTGTGTCGGCCACCAGCGTGAACGGCACGGCGTCCACGCCGTAGGAGTCGTGCAGGCCGCGGTGGCGGGTGGCGTCCACCTCGACGATCTCGACGGTGGGCCCCGCCAGCGGTTCGAGCCGTTCCAGCGTGGAACTGCACGTACCGCAGGTGCTGTCGGTCAACACGGCGACGAGCCAGGGCTTCGCCGAGGCGCCGACTCCCGCCCGATCGAACGCAGCCCGGTCGAGCATCGTCGGGACGTCGGGCGCGGCCAGCACACCGCGCCAGCGACCCCGCCTGCGAGAAGCCACCAGAGCCACGAGGCATGCCACCGCACCCAGGATCAGCGCCAGAGGGGCGGTGCGCACCGGTTCGGGTTCGGGGCGCCGGCCGGGGTCAGATCGCCGGCTCGTCGAAGCCCGAGGTGGCGGCCACCGTTGCGCCGCCGGTCACCGCCGAGCCGTTCGTGCTGGCGACGCCCACAAGACGTTGCACCTCGCTGCCCGGGATGGTCTCGTTCTCCAGCAACGACTGCGCCACCAGGTCGAGAGCGCCACGGTGCTCGGTCAGCAACGCCCGGCAGCGCTGCTCCTGGAGCCGGAGGATCCGCTCGACCTCCTCGTCGATAAGGCGCGCCGTCTCGTCGCTGTACTCGCGTGCGCTGACGATCTCCTCGCCCAGGAAGACCTCGCCGTGCGCACCCCAGGCCATCGGTCCGAGGCGATCGCTCATGCCCCACTCGCGGACCATCTTGCGGGCCAGCTGCGTGGCGCCCACCAGGTCGTCGTTGGCACCGGTGGAGATCACGCCGAAGACCAGTTCCTCGGCGATGCGCCCGCCCATCCGCACCACCAGGGAGTCCTCGATGTAGTTCTGCCGGTAGATGTGACGTTCGTGCTCGGGGAGCTGCATCGTCACGCCGAGCGCCATGCCGCTGGGGATGACGGTCACCTTGTGCAGCGGGTCGGCGCTGGGCAGCGTGGCGGCGCACACGGCGTGGCCGGCCTCGTGATAGGCCACGGCGGTCTTCTCGTCCTCCGAGAGCGCCAGCGACTCCCTCTTCTGGCCGATCAGCACCCGGTCTCGGGCCTGCTCGAAGTCGCCCATCGAGATGGTCTCCTCGCCGTTGCGCACCGCCGCCAGGGCGGCCTCGTTCACGAGGTTGGAGAGGTCGGCGCCACTCATGCCGGGTGTCCCACGGGCGATGAGCGACAGATCCAGGTCGTCGTCCAGCCGCTTGCCCTTCACGTGCACCTCGAGGATCTTCACCCGGTCCTCCAGCTCGGGCAGCGGCACCACCACCTGGCGGTCGAACCGGCCCGGGCGCAGCAGGGCCGGATCCAGGATGTCCGGGCGGTTGGTGGCGGCCATCATCACGATGCCCTCGGTGGCCTCGAAGCCGTCCATCTCCGAGAGCATCTGGTTGAGGGTCTGCTCGCGCTCGTCGTGGCCGCCGCCGAGGCCGGCGCCCCGCTTGCGGCCGATGGAGTCGATCTCGTCGATGAAGATGATGGCGCTTCCCATCTTGCGGGCGTTGTTGAACAGGTCGCGCACCCGGCTGGCGCCGACGCCCACGAACATCTCCATGAAGTCCGAGCCGGTGACCGAGAGGAACGGCGCGCCCGCCTCGCCGGCCACGGCCCGGGCGATGAGGGTCTTGCCGGTGCCCGGGGGGCCGACCAGCAGGATGCCCTTGGGGATGCGCGCGCCGATCTGGGCGAACTTCTCGGGCTCACGCAGGAAGTCCACCACCTCGGTGATCTCGCGCTTCACGCCCTCGGAGCCGGCCACGTCGTCGAAGGTCGTGGCCGGCCGCTCGGTGGAGTACGTCTTCGCCCGGGAGCGGCCGATGGACATGATGCCGCCCATCTGCCCCTGAGCGCGGCGCTGCATCCACCAGAAGAACAGGATCAGCAGACCCACCGGCAGCAGCAGCGGCAGCAGCGAGCCCCAGATGCTCGAGGAGGGCCGCGTGAACTCCACGCCGGAGCCCAGCCGGTCGCGCAGCAGGGCGTAGTCCTCCGGCGGCAGTTCGGTGGGGCCGGTGGTGCGGAACATGCTGCCGTCGGCGAGTTCCCCCGTGATGTCGCCGTTGTTGTTGTTGATCTCGACGGTGACCACTGCGCCCGCGTCCACCTGGTCCAGGAACTCGCTGTACGTGACCGTCTCGCTGGATTCCTCGCTGAACAGCCCCGGCAGGATGAGCGTGCCGAGAATGACCAGCAGCGCCACCCAGGCCAGCCAGCGGGTCCAGTGCGGGCCGGTCGGTTGGCGAGGCTCGTCGCCCGGACCGCCTGGCTCCGGTGGCGGCTGGGAGGGCGGTCGCGACTGCGCCATGTGTTCATGCTAGGAGGCCGCCGGCTGATTCTGCGAACGAGCTCCCGGGTCGATCCGGGAGGTGAGGTCACGTACGCGGCGCGTCACCGGGGTGTTGAATGCCCACGAGTAGGATCGCTGCTCGTGGTCCGTTGTTTCCTGCGTGCGACCGCGGGCCGCTGATGTCGCAGAGGGGCCCCCTGCGGCCGCCGCCCCGCTGGTCGGTATCGGCGGCGGTGGCGGGTTGGATCGCGGCGGCCGCCATCACCATCGTGGTGCAGCTGGCGCTGGAGTCACTGTGGCGTGTGCCCGGTGGCCTGGGTGCCGCGGCCGCCCGTGCCGGGGTGCAGGTCGCCGGGGGAACCGAGCCGGACCGACTCACCCTCGAGTACTGGCAGTTCACGTTGCTCCAGTTGCCGCTCTGGCTGACGCTGGCGGTGGTCACGTGGGCCATCGTCCGCCGTCACGGCCTCGCCCTGCGCACCGCTCTGGGTCTCAGCCAGCGCTGGCACGACGTGCCCGTCGGGCTGGTCTGCGGCCTGGCGGCGCAGTTCCTGATCATCCCGCTGGTGTACCTGCCGCTCGCCCCGTACATCGAGTCCCAGGACATCGAGGAGCCGGCCCGACGCATCATGGCGCTCGCCGACGACGCGACCGCAGCGGTCGTGGTGGTGGTCGCCGTCGTGGTGGTGGCGCCGTTCGTGGAGGAGTTGTACTTCCGCGGCCTGTTGCTCCGGGCCCTCTGGGGTCGGATGGGGCGCGTCGGAACCGTGGTGCTCTCGGCGGTGCTGTTCGGGCTGGCGCACGTGCAGCTTCTCCAGCTGCCGGCTCTGGTGGTCTTCGGGCTCGTGGCCGGCACGCTGGTGGTGGCCACGAAACGCCTCGCCCCGGCGATGTGGGCGCATGTCGCGTTCAACGGCGTCACGGTCGTGCAACTGCTGCGCTGAGCGATGAATCCGACTAGCGAAGAACCGACCCGGCAGATCGAGGTCACCCGAGCGCCTCGCCGCGGCGTTGCGATCTCCCAGCGCCGGACGGGAGTCGTCTGCGTCATCGGAGCGTGCCTGTTCGTCTTCTGGCAGATGCGACCCGACCTGCTGTTCTCGGCCACGACGCCTGCGGGCGGCGATATGGCGGCCCACGTCTGGGGGCCGGCGTACCTGCGCGACCACCTGCTGCCGCTGGGCCGGTTGAGTGGCTGGGCTCCGGACTGGTACGCCGGCTTCCCCGCCTACCACTTCTACATGGTGCTGCCGTCGCTGCTCATCGCCCTGGCGTCGTTCGTGATCCCCTACGGGGTGGCGTTCAAGCTCGTGGCGGTCGCCGGGGTGGTCACGCTGCCGCTGGCGGCGGCGACGTTCGTGCGGCTGGCGGGACTGCGCTTCCCGACGCCCACGATCGCGGCGCTGTTCACGCTGCCGTTCCTGTTCGACACGAGTTTCAGCATCTATGGCGGCAACGTGGCCTCCACGCTGGCGGGGGAGTTCGCGTACTCCATCAGCCTGTCGCTGATGCTGGTCTACCTGGGCGTGCTGCTGCGCGGGCTGCGCACGGGTCGGCACCGTGTCCTCGCGGGCGTGCTGCTGGCACTCGTCGGGCTCACGCACCTGATTCCGGCGATATTCGCCGTGGCGGCCACCGCTGTTGCGCTGGCGATGCACCCGGGCCGGCGAGGTGTGCGCTGGGTGACGGTCACCGGCGCGCTGGCGGCGGCGCTGGCGGCCTTCTGGTTGCTGCCGTTCTGGTGGCGGCGGGGCTACTACCACAACATCGACTGGGTGAACCTCACCGAGTACTGGCCGAACCTGGTGCGGGAGGACTGGAACTGGGTCCTGGTGGGGGCCTGGGCGGCGCTGCTGATGGGCATCCTGCGGCGCCGGCGGCTGACGCTGTATCTGGCGGCGCTGGCGGCACTGGCTGCGGTGGGGTATCGCTGGCTCCCTCAGGGAGTGCTGTGGAACGCTCGCCTGCTGCCGTTCTACTACCTCGCGATGCTCCTGCTGGTGGGTGTGGGTGTCGCCACCCTGCTGGCAACGGTGGTCGCGGGCGCCCCGCTGCGGGAACTGCCGGCGGGCACCGGCGACGAACCCGCGCTGATCGGCGAGGAGCGCAAGCGCCGCCGCTGGCGTCCCGCGGATTCGCCGCGCCTGCGGCTCGCTCTGGCGGCTGTGATACCGGCCGGAGCCGTGGCGGTGGCGATCGACGACCTCGTTGCGGGCAGCGCGACCCTGCGAGCACTCCTGGAGGTGCTGCCGGGGGTGGCAGCGGCCACGGCTCCCGACCGGGCCGCCGATGTGGCGCACCTGGCGCTGCTGGTGCTCACCGCCGCGGCCGTGGTGGCGGTCACCGAGATCCTCCGATCCTTGCGGGCACAGGGGTTCCGGCCTCGGGCGAGCGGCCTGGTCGTGCTCGGCCGCCCGGCGGCTCCGACGGCGGCCGCCGGAGCTCTGCGCCCGGCCGGCTCGCCCCCGGCGCCACCGAGCGGGGTGATCCGCCCGCTGGGGGGCTTCAGTGCGCCCAGCTCTCGTGCCGGCGTGGTGCTGCTTGCGGGCACCGTGGCTCTCGTGTTGATCGTGGTGGCGGGCGTCGCCTACCCGCTGCGGGCGCTGGGTCCCGCCGGCGGTGAGGTTGCCGACGGGCGCTATGGCCTGCGGGTCGCCCCGAACGTCGTGCTGGCCGGCACGAACCAGGAGAGCTTCCTACCCTTCTGGGTGTACTGGAACTTCTCCGGCTACGAAGCCAAGGAGCCCCGCGAGGGGATCGGGGGCTACGACGAGTACTACCGGGTCGTCACCACCATGGCGGCTGTCGGCGGTGAGCGGGGCTGCGGCCGGGTCATGTGGGAGTACGGGCTGAAGCGCCTGGACAGCTACGGCTCGCCGATGTCGCTGATGTTGCTGCCGCACTGGACCGACGGCTGCCTGGGTTCCATGGAGGGCCTCTTCTTCGAGTCGACCCAGACCGTGCCGTTCCACTTCATCAACCAGGACGAGCTCTCGGCCGAACCTTCCCGGCCGGTGCGCGCCGTGTCGTACGGGGGTGCCGACCTGGGCGCCGGGGTGGCGCACATGCAGCTCTTCGGCGTGCGCTACTACATGGCGTTCTCGGAGTCGCTGATCGCCGAGGCCCGCGCCCACAGCGATCTCACCGAGGTGGCCGCCGAACCGCCCTGGGTCATGTTCGAGGTGGCCGATGCGCCGCTGGTGTCGCCGCTCGCCGCAGAGCCCGTCGTCGTCAGCGGCGCCGGTGATGATCCTGCACGCTGGCTCGAGGTGGCGGAGGACTTCTACACCGCCTATCCCGGCTCGGGAGCCACCGAGCCCGAAGCGGGGCTGCTGTCGAGCGCAGCGGTTCTTCCGGCGGCCACCGGGCCGGGCCGCTGGGCCGAGGTGCCCCCGGGTGCCGAGCGGCCGGTGCGCAGCCTCGGGGAGATCGAGGTCCGGGAGATAACCGCCGCGCAGAACTCCATCGGCTTCAGGGTGGACCGCACCGGCGTGCCGGTCCTCGTGAAGGCCTCGTACTTCCCCAATTGGCAGGTCGACGGTGCCGCCGGGCCCTACCGGGTGGCGCCCAACTTCATGGTCGTCGTGCCCGACGAGAACGAGGTCACCCTCAGCTACGGCTGGACACCTGTGGACGTCCTGGCCTGGGTGATCACCGCCATCGGTGTGATCGCCGCCCTGGTGCTGTGGCGGAATCCCCACATCTGGACCGCCGAGCCGAACCGGCGCGCCCCGTGGGAGTGACCCGTGCGAGTGACCGATAGCGACCGAGCGCCCGGCGGCGTGCGCCTGTCGGTCGTGCTGCCCGCATTCGGGGAGGCCACCGTCATCGGCGACACGCTGGCGGCGCTGCGGGCGGGCCTGGCCGGTGTGGCACCGGGGGATGCTCTGGAGCTGATCGTCGTGGACGACGGGTCCGGCGACGCCACCGTCGAGGCAGCCCGCGCCGCCGGGGCCGACCAGGTCATCGCGCTCGGCCGCAATCGTGGCAAGGGTGCCGCGGTGCGCGCCGGCATGCTGGCGGCGGTAGGTGATGCGGTGGTGTTCACCGACGCCGACCTGCAGTACCCGCCGGATCGGATCGTCTCGGTGCTGGCGTGCCTCGAGGGCGAGACCGGGGCGGTCGTCGCCAGGCGAGGGCGCTCCGGGGAGATCCCGCTGCGCAGGTTCGGGACCTTCGCCGTGTCGCGCCTGGCCCGAGCCCTGGTGCTGAACGGAGTGGCCGCCGGCGAGGAGCTGGGGGCGGACACCCAGTGTGGGCTGAAGGCGTTCCGCCGGGATGTGGCGCGGGACGTGTTCAGCCGTTGCCGGGTGGACCGCTTCGGTTTCGACGTCGAGGTGCTGCTGCTGCTGTCCCTGCGAGAGGTGTCGGTGGCCGTCGTGGTTGTCGAAGCCACCTCGGCGTCGCGCCGCTCGAGTGTGCGGGTGCTGCGAGATGGAGCGGCGATCCTCCGCGACCTGCTGCGGATCCGCCGATGGTTGCGCCGGGGCGACTATTCCACCGTGGCGCCCGATGGCTGATATGCCGGGCGCAACCGCCGCCGTCATTCCGCCACGACCGCCGCGGTCACGACGGCGGAGGCTGCCGTCGTCTTTCCGGCGGAGGCCGGAATCCATCGGTCGGCTCACCTCCGATGACTGAGCACCCTCCAGCACCCGGCGGGGATCGGTCCGTGGAGTCTCGCCTCGACGCGATCATCCGTGCCAACGACATCCGTGGCCGGGTTCCCACCGAACTCGACACGGCGATGGCGCAGCGACTCGGAGCGGCCTTCGCCTCGTTCTTCCGCGAGGACGATCCCGAGATCACCGAGGTTGTCGTCGGACGCGACATGCGGCTGTCGGGGCCGTCGCTGGTCGAGGCGTTCTGCGGCAGCGTGCGGACGGCCGGCCTGGACATCGTGGACCTGGGCCTCGCGTCGACCGACATGTTGTACTTCGCCTCGGGACATCTCGGTGCGCCCGCCGTGGTGTTCACCGCCTCGCACAACCCCGCCGACTACAACGGCATCAAGGCCTGCCGCGCGGGCGCCCGGCCGCTCAGCGGCGAACGAGGGCTCCGGCGCGTCCGCGACCTGGCGCTGGATCCTCCGCCCCCGGAACCCGCCGCGAGAGTGGGCAGGCGTCGGGGCGTCGACCTGCTGGACGCCTTTGCCCGCCACGTGCAGTCGTTCGTCGATGCCGAGCGCATGCGGCCTCTCACGGTGGTGGCCGACGTCGCGAACGGTATGGGCGGGCTCGTCGTGCCGGCGGTCTTCGAGGGGCTGCCGCCGGCGCTCGACGTGCTGTACGGCGAACTGGACGGCACGTTCCCGAACCATCCGCCCGACCCGCTGCAGGAGGCCAATCTGGCGGATGTATGCCGGCGCGTCACCGATACCGGGGCCGACGTCGGGTTGGCCTTCGACGGTGACGCCGACCGGGTCTTCTTCGTGGACGACCGGGCACAGCCGCTCTCGGGGTCGGTCGTCGCCGCGCTGCTGGCGAGGGCGGTGCTGCGCCGCCACCCCGGTGCGCTGGTTCTCTACAACGCCGCCTGCTCGCGAATGGTCCCTGAGGTGATCGCCGAGGCCGGCGGCCGCGGCGTGCGCACCCGTGTCGGGCACACCCTCATCAAGCAGCAGATGGCCGAGACGGGGGCGACCTTCGCCGGCGAGCACTCCGGTCACTACTACTTCGCCGAGAACCACTGCTCCGATTCGGGGGTGTTGGCGGCGGTGGCGCTGCTGGAGGAACTGTCCCGCGACGGCGTGCCTCTCAGCGAACTGCGCCGCCCGTTCGACCGCTACGCCGCCTCCGGTGAGGTGAACTTCACCGTCGACGACCCCCAAGCGGTCACCGAGACCCTGGCGCGCCGCTACCGGGACCACCCCCAGGACCGCCTCGACGGCCTCACGGTCGACTGCGGCGACTGGTGGTTCAACCTGCGCCCCTCCAACACCGAACCGCTGCTGCGCCTCAACCTGGAGGCCGGCACTGCCACCGAGTGCGCCCGCCATCTCTCCGAGGTGCGGGCGGTCGTCGAGAGCGGCAGGTGATCTCGGCGTTCGAGGACGTCGCGGGCCGCGGGTACGGATCTCTGCCTCGCCGTTCGGCGGCGGCTGGTCGGGCGGGGTCGGTGTGCGGGCATCTCCGGTGGGGGATTATGTGGATGCGCACATGTGTTTGTTGGGCTATGGTGTGGGCCGCATTGGCGGGGTCTGCTGTTTCGGCGGGTGCCTGTGGCCGGTTGAGGAGAGGTTCTGATGATCACGCGAGTCGTTCGGGTTCTGTGGGCTGAGTCGGTCGGGCGGTCGGGTCGCGTCTCGCGCGGTAAAGGGTGTTCGCGGGGGTCGCCGGCGGGCTCGGCCATACGTGCGGTCTGCGGCTCTCGGGGGAGGTGGCGTGTTGGGGCGCCGTCGACTATCGCGGCGAGTTGGATGCGCCCGAGGGGGCGTTCGCGGCGGTCGACGCTCGGGAGACCCGGACCTGCGGTGTGCGCATCGATGGGGCCGTGGCGTGTTGGGGCGGTGTTTGGGAGTTGTTGGAGGGTGTGGAGGCGCCGGCGCCGGATGTGGCGTTCCCCGGTGGCGTGTTCGCTGCGGTGAGTGTGGGTGGTGCGCACGTCTGCGGTCTGCGCGCGGGCGGGGAGGTGGCGTGTTGGGGAACGAACTGGTTCGGTCAGGCGGACGCGCCGCCGGGGCGGTTCGTGGCGGTGGACGCGGGGATGAGTCATTCGTGCGGGTTGCGCCCCGACGGGTCCGCGGTGTGTTGGGGGGAGGATTCTCTGGATGCCGCCGAGTTGAGCGGTTGGGGGTTCGAGTTCGGCGGCGACGAGGAGGCTTTCGTGGCCGACAGATTCGCCCGCATCTTCGAGGGGCTTGGGCTGTACCCGTCGGTGGTGGGGCTCTTGGACCTCGAGGGTGCCGTGCCGCAGGCGGAGGTGCGCGAGGAGATGGCGAGGCGGGCCGCCGGCTGGGAGCCGCCGCCGGGGCCGTTCGCGGCGATCAGCGCCGGCGCGGGTTTCACGTGCGGCCTGCGAGTCGATGGCGAGGTGGCGTGCTGGGGGTATTTCGCCCGCGAGGAGCCCCGCATCCCCCTCGCCGTGTACGCCGAGGTCTACGGGCCGCGACTGCGGGACTTCGCTCGGGTCACCAAGGCGCGCTCGGTCCTGCGCGGCCAGGACCGCTTCGATCCGCGGTTCTATCCGCTGTACGGGCTTCGGGTCTGGGAGTTGGACCCCTCGCAGCGTCCGATCGCCGGACCGGCCAGCGCTCTCGACAGCCTCCTCGCCGACGTCGAGTTGGTCTCGCCGCCGCCGGGGCCGTTCATCGCGGTGAAGGCCGGCCGCCGCAGCGCCTGCGGCCTGCGACCCGACGGCGAGTTGGCATGCTGGGGCAGCGTCGGCGAGGACAACCCGCCGCCGGGCCCCTTCGCCACCGAACCGATCACCGCCGCCGCCCACACCGACGCGCCGGCGGACACCACAGACCCCGACCGCATACCGGGCGAGGACCGCCTGGGGCGCCGGGGAGGATGAGACCGGCGGAGGGTTCGACAAGATCCTGGGCGAGCATCTCGTCGACGTCGTTATCGACGACGCCGACGGTTACCAACTCGGGCTCTTCGCTCCGCCCGACGCCGCGCACGTCGCACCTGCAGTGTCTGATGACGCGGTCCATGTGGCGCTCGATTAGACCGTGGACATCGAGGGCCTGACCTGCTTGGGCTCGCTCGGGAATGAGGGTTGAGGGTGTCGATCGGGACCGGATGACGTGGCGGCAGGTACTGCGACGCGCGGGACCGGTCGCGGTGTCGGTGTTGGCCGCCGCGGCGGGCTGCGGGTTCGAGCGCTCCGGACCACCCGCAGGTCGCCCGCGGTGTCGCCGCTGGCGGCTTGCCGGAGGCGATCACCGTCACCGCCGAACTCTCGGGGCTCCTGAGGAGGCCGACGAGTGCCGAGTCGTGCGGTCTGCGCCCGGACGGCGAGGCGGCGTGTTGGGGCAATTTGGCCCGCGAGGAGCCCCGCATCCCCTTGGAGGTGTGCGGGGAGCGGCTGGGGGATTTCCATGACACCACGACGTTGCACGGCTCGCTCGGACCCCGTCCGGCCCGTTCACACGTGTCATCCGCCCGAGCGGGGGTGCCGTTAGGGGCCGAGGGCGGTGATGGGTGCGACTTGGACGCCGTCGGGGCGGCGGTAGGCGGCGCCCGTGGAGGTGACGACCAGCAGCGCCGCCAGATCGTCGGCGCGCCGTTGGGCCACCTTGTCGCGAAGCCGCAGCAGCGACGCCGCGGCGGTGTCCACCGACTGGGGCGAGGGGCTGAGTTTGACCTCCACCGCGAGCCATGCTCCGTCGTTGCGTTCCACGATGGCGCCGGCCTCCAGTCCGACGTTGTCGCGGTAGTGGTACACCGAGCCGGTCTCGGCCTGGCTGTAGACGCGCAGATCGCGCACCACCAGGGACTCGAACAGCAGGCCCAGCGTCTCGGGGTCCGTCAGCAGGCGCCGGGGCGTCGCCCGCAGCGCCGAGGCGGCCAGCGACGGGTCCACGAAGTGGATCTTGGGCGTCTTGCGCAATGTTGCCCGGGACCGCATCTGCACCGACCACGCGGGCTGGGTCTCCACCACGAAGATGCGCTCGAGGGCCCGCAGGTAGGCGGTCGCGGTGCCGCGAGCCAGCGGAGTCTGCCCGCCGGTGTCGGCCGCGAGGCGGGTGACGTTGGCCTCGGTCGATACGTTGCGGGCGACCGAGCGCATCAGCCGCAGCAGTGCCTCGGGCTGGTGGCGGACGCCGACCGCGCCGGACACCTCCACGCGGGCCGCCTCGTTGACGTAGTCGCCGATCGTGCGCCCTGCGTCGGCCGCGGGCGCGCCGAGGTTGGCAGGCCAGCCGCCGGCGCAGATGTAGGCGGCAACGTCGGTCAGCGTTGCGTCCGAGCGGGGCAACGCGGCCGCGGTCCGGCCATCGAACAGCGCGCCGAGGGAGACCTCGCCGCCGGAGTGACCCGACTCGAACAGCGACATGGGGCGCATTCGCACCCGTGCTATGCGTCCCATCCCGGAGTGTCTGGTGATGTCGTCGGCCGGCTTGGCCGAGCCGGTCAAGATGAACTGGCCCGGCCTGGCCCGGTCGTCGCACTCGCGCCGGACGCTGTTCCACAGCGTCGGGGCGTGCTGCCATTCGTCGAGCAGTCTGGGGACGCCTCCGGCCAACACCGCCTCGGGTGCGGTCTCGGCGAGCAGCATGGTCCCCCGGTCGTCGAGACGGGCCTCGCTTCGGGCGAACCTGCGAGCGGTCCAGGTCTTGCCGCAGGCTCGCGCGCCATCGATGAGGACCGCACCGACCCGGTCGAGCGCACGCGCGATGTCGCTCTCGGCGAGGCGTGGCCGGTAGCCGGGCATCGTCAGCGGCCCTGGCCGCTCCAACGGCCCGCTCACGCCGAACTCGCCCCCGACTCCGGCATGCCGGCTCACGTGACCACCGCAGGCGAGGCCACTGATTGCTGCTGCGCCGCGCAATGCACTATACAAGTCTAGCGTAATGCAATTTGGGGATGATTCATAGTGCAGTTTACAAGCCACTCGCGACGCGTTGTGGAGATCGCACCCTCGACAGCCTCACCGCGGACCTCACCGTGCAGCAACTCGGGTTCAAGACTCGGGACTGTCAGCCAGGATTCTGACGGTCGCCGCCGGCGGCGCCGACAGCGGCGCCCGCCGCGATCTCGCTCGACCGGGACCACCTGATCCACCGGTCCGGCCGCCACCGGCGTCAAGCCCTCACCGTCCACGCATGGAGCAGCCCGCAGCCGGCTGATCCCGCGCCGTGGCGCGGGGCGTAGGTTGTTGGTTTGCGGCCGGGGCGCTCCGGCCGGCGTGCGGAGTCGACCGAGGTGGACCGATGGTGCACGATCCTCGACTGGTGGAAATCCTGGCCTGTCCCGAGGACAAGGGGCGGCGAACTCCACCGGTGGTTGCGACTGGTCGGCCATGATGGCCGATTGACAGCAACCGCAACCAACCGATGGAGATGTCCAGCATGGCACAACGAGTCAGTGCCCTCGAGCGCGTGCGGATCGAGGAGATGCGCGCGGCGGGTGTGAGTGTCGAGGAGATCGCGCGCCGCTTGGAGCGGCACCGGTCCACGGTGTACCGCGAGCTGCGGCGCGGCGTCGGTGACCGTCGAGGCCGTTTCCGGCGGGAACTTCACCGTGAACTCGGCGGACGGTTCGTTGACGTTCACGTGCGGGTTGCGCGACGACGCCGCGGTGGTGTGCTGGGGCTACAACGGGGACGGTCAGACCGACGTGCCGGCCGGCGCGGTCAGCGCAAGCTCCTCCGGTTCGAATCGAGCGTGAGGTCTGCGCACCAACCACGCCACCCTGCACGGCGGCTCCGGTGGCGTTGAGCGGCGCGCAACACAACTAACAAATCATGTGTCGATAACTCAGTGTCCAAAGGCTTCCTAGAGAAACAGACGCACAACACAAGAGGCGGCGGGCTCTGTACACTGGCCTGCGGGTGGCGCGCGCCACCTCGTAGGAGGTTCTATGGCCACGGGCAACCCGTTCTCGCCGCGGTTCGGCGCTGTGCCGCCCGTTGTCGCGGGGCGCCGTGAGGTTCTCCGAGACATGTCCCTCGTCGCCGACGGGGATTTCAACAGCCCGAGTTGCGCATCTCTCCTGCTCGGCACTCGCGGGATGGGCAAGACGACGTTGCTGCAGGTTGTGTGCGACGACTTTGTCGACAGGGGCTGGCTCGCACTCGCCGTGACCGCTCGCGCCGGTGGGGGACTCCTGGAAGATCTCCTATCGCAGTCGGCCGAACTGCGGGACCGGATTCTGCATGGTGATCCACCCCGGGCCACCACGCGGCTCTCGGCGGTGACGGCACTCGGGTTCGGCGCGAGCACCGAACGCACGCCGGCGCCCGCGCAGGACGCTGATCTGCGCCAGACGCTGGCCACCATCGGACGCCACGCGCTCGACCGGCAGACCGGCCTGCTGGTGACCATCGACGAACTGCAGGATGCGAGCCTCGACGAATTCCGGCAGTTCGGGGCCATCTTCCAGCATGAGAGCAGCCGCAACCGCCTGCCGATCGTATTCCTCGGCGCGGGCCTTGCGGAAACGAGGAGCACGCTCCTGTCGGGTCGCAGGAGCACGTTCCTGCACCGCTGCGAGCAATACGAGATCGGGCCGCTGACCCGCTCGGAATCCCGGCGTGCGCTGGCCGCACCGATCGAAGCGGCCGGAGCAACGATCGTCCCCGACGGCCTCGAGGCGATGCTCGGCGCGGCGGCGGGGCACCCGTACATGCTCCAGACCGTCGGCTACGACGTCTGGCGAGCGGCGTCGGACCCTTCCGCAGGGATGACGCTCGCCGAGGTGCGAGCCGGACTGGCCGAATCGCGCCAGGACATGGGCCCGAGGATCTACGGACCGATCTGGCGAGATCTGTCGCCGATCGACAAGCGGCTGCTGGTCTGCATGCTCCACGATCCCCTCAGGAGTCATGTGTCCGACATCGCGCAGCGGTGGGACGCCGCCCCCGGTCATGTGGCGTCGTACCGTCACCGGCTCATCGTCAAGGGATTCGTCAGGCCCACCGGGCGGGGCGTCATCGAGTACGCCCATCCTGAGGCGCGCCGGTACGTGCAGGACCAGTCCGCCGAGGAGGGCTGGACGCTCACGCCCGACGGCACACCACTCGACCCCGCCGACGGGGGCCCGAGCCTCGGCTGACCATGCCGAACCGCCACCGGAAGTAGGCGGTGCCAGCGCCGCGAGCGGCCTTCGCTCGGTCCGACCCGGACGGGCGCCGTGGCGCGGGGCGTAGGCTGTCGCCTTGCGGCCGGGGCGCTACGGCCGGTGCACAGAGCAGACCGAGGTTGACCGATGGTGCTCGATCCCCGACTGGTGGAAATCCTGGCCTGTCCCGAGGACAAGGGCCCCTTGCTGTACTTCGAGGCAGAGGGGTTCCTCTACAATCCGCGGCTGCGGCGGCGCTACGACATCGACGACGGGATCCCGATCATGCTCATCGACGAGGCGACCGCGCTGGATCCCGGCGAGCACGAGCGGGTGATGGATTGCGCCGCCGAGGCGGGCATCGAGGAGAACTTCACGCCATGAACTCCTCGGCACCTCTCGACACGCTCGGCATGTTCGCCGCCACGGCGTCGATGCCCGAGCAGATCGCCACCGGGGTGGAGGCCGTCGCCGACAGCGGGCTGGCGGCCGGGATCGCCGACCCGGACGTCATCACCAGCGTGCTGGTGCTGGGCATGGGCGGCAGCGGCATGGTGGGGGACTTCCTGGCCGTGACGGCGGGTCCGTTCATGTCCCTGCCGGTGGTGGTCGTGAAGAACTACGTCCCCCCCAGCTACGTCGACCGGCGCACGCTCGTGCTGGCCGTGTCGTTCTCCGGGGAGACCGAGGAGACGCTGTCGGCCGCGAGCATCGCAGCCGAGCGGGGCGGGCAGATGGTCGCCGTGTGCACCGGAGGTCGCCTCCAGGCCCTGGCCGGGTCATGGGGGGCGCCGGTGCTGCCGGTGGACCCCACCATCCCCATGCCGCGAGCGGGTCTCGCCGCCATGGCCGCCCCGGTGCTGGCGTTGCTGGAGGACCTGGGGTTCTTCCCGGGTGCCAGCGAGTGGCTGGCACGGGCGGCGGAACAATTGCGCCTGCGGCGGAGCCAGCTCTCCGAGTCAGCCAACCCGGCGCTGCGACTCGCCCGGGAGATCTCCGGGACTATCCCCGTCGTCTACGGACCGGGCGGGATCGGGGAGGTGGCGGCGCGGCGCTGGAAGGCGCAGTTCAACGAGAACGCCAAGACGCCGGCCTTCAGCGCGGGCCTGCCGGAGATGACCCACAACGAGATCGCCGGGTGGGGCACCTTCGACGAACTCACAGCGCCGGCCTTCAGCGCCGTGCAGCTCCGCCACGACTTCGAGCCCCCGCAGGTGGCTGCCACGTTCGACTTCCTCGACGACCACCTCACGGACGCGGTGCGAGAGGTCTACGAGGTGCGCGCCGGCGGTGAAGGTCCGATCGCGCAGATCATGGACCTGATGCTGTTCGGCGACTACGTGTCGCTGCACCTGGCCGCGCTGCGAGGAATGGATCCCGGCCCGATCCCCGCCATCGCCGAGCTGAAGGAGGCCCTCAGCGGAACGGGAGGAGAGGGAGCGTGAGCCTCGCCGACGGCGACTTCGCGGTCGCCGACCTGTCGTTGGCGCCGTTCGGGCGCAAGGAGATCCAGCTGGCCGAGCACGAGATGCCGGGGCTCATGGCACTCCGGGCCCGCCACAGCGATGCGAAACCCTTGGCGGGCGCCCGCATCGCCGGCTCGCTGCACATGACGGTGCAGACGGCGGTGCTCATCGAGACCCTCTGCGAGCTGGGCGCCGAGGTGCGTTGGGCGTCGTGCAACATCTTCTCCACCCAGGATCACGCCGCCGCGGCCACCGCGGTGGGGCCCGAGGGCACCGCGGAGGACCCTCGCGGCGTGCCGGTCTTCGCCTGGAAGGGCGAGACGCTGGAGGAGTACTGGCGCTGCTGTGAGCAGGTGCTGCGCTGGCCCGGCGGCGGGGGCCCGACGCTCGTCCTCGACGACGGCGGCGATGCCACCATGCTGCTGCACGAGGGTCTGGCCTGCGAGCAGGCCGGCGCGGTGCCGGGGCCCGCGGCGGATGCGAGCGCCGAGTGGCGGGTGGTTCTCGACACGCTGCGCCGCGTGTTGAGCGAGGATCCGCAGGTGTGGCAGCGTGCGGCCGCCGGTGTGCGGGGCGTCAGCGAGGAGACCACCACGGGAGTGCACCGCCTGTACCGGATGCAGCGCGACGGCACGCTGCTGTTCCCGGCCATCAACGTGAACGACTCGGTCACCAAGTCCAAGTTCGACAACCTCTACGGGTGCCGCCACTCTCTCATCGACGGGATCAAGCGGGCCACCGACGTGATGCTGGGCGGCAAGCTGGCGGTGGTCTGCGGCTACGGCGACGTGGGCAAGGGCTGCGCCGCCGCGCTGGCGGGCCAGGGTGCGCGCGTGGTCGTGACCGAAGTGGACCCGATCTGCGCGCTGCAGGCCGCCATGGAGGGCCACGAGGTGTGCCGGCTCGAGGACGTCATGAGCACCGCGGACATCTTCATTACCGCCACCGGCTGCCGCGACGTCATTTCCGCCGAGCACATGGGGCGGATGAAGCACCAGGCCATCGTCGGCAACATCGGCCACTTCGACAACGAGGTGGACGTGGCGGGCCTCGACCGGCTCTCCGACGTCCAGCGGGTGCACATCAAGGACCAGGTGGACGAGTACGTCTTCCCCGACGGCCACTCGGTGATCCTGCTCTCGGAGGGGCGCCTGCTGAACCTGGGAAACGCCACCGGCCATCCCAGTTTCGTGATGTCCTTCAGCTTCACGAACCAGGTGCTCGCCCAGATGGAACTGCACCGCAACGCCGAGCGCTACCGCGACGAAGCTGGGCGTCCCGACGTGGTGACGCTGCCGAAGCATCTCGACGAGGAGGTGGCCAGGCTGCACCTCGACGCCCTCGGCATCCGGCTCAGCCGCCTCAGCGACGGCCAGGCCGACTACCTCGGCGTGTCGCCCGACGGTCCCTACAAGCCCGACCACTACAAGTACTGACCGACCTGCTGGCAGACCCGGCCCGCGTCGGCGGCCGCCACCCGACGACCACCCCGACAAGCACGAGGAAGCAACGATGATCCAACTCACCGCCGCCGACGGCCACGTACTCGACGCCTACGAGGCCGGTCCCGCCGACGCCGCCGCGGGCATCGTGATCGTCCAGGAGATCTTCGGGGTGAACGCCCACATCCGCGACGTCACCGACCGCTACGGGGCCCTCGGCTTCCGGGCGGTCGCACCGGCACTGTTCGACCGGCTCGAGCGGGGGGTTGAACTGGGCTACACCGCCGACACCGTGCCCCAGGGCAGGGCGATGCGCGCCGCCATCGACTGGGACGACACGGTGCGCGACGTGGGCGCCGCGGTCGAGTACCTGTCCGGAAACGGACCGGTCGGCGTGGTCGGCTACTGCTACGGCGGCAGCCTGGCCTGGCTGGCGGCGAACGCCCTGCCGGTGGCCGCCGCCGTGGGCTACTACGGCGGGCAGATCATCCAGTTCACCGACCGTGCCCCGCAGGCGCCGGTGCTGCTGCTGTTCGGCGAGGTGGACTACATGATCCCCCTCAGCGACGTGGAGGAGATCGCCAAGGCGCACCCCACGGTGCCGGTGCACGTGTACCCGGGCGCCGACCACGGATTCAACTGCGACGCCCGCGACTCCTACCACCCCACCGCCGCAGCGCAGGCCCTGGAGCGCACCCTGGCGTTCCTGGCCGACGCCGGCGTGCGCCCCTAGGAGGCTTCCCGCAATGCGCGGTTCACGCCCCGTCATTCCGGCAGCGGCCGGAATCCAGACTCCGCCGATCCGGACCGGCGCCATCGAAGCCCTCTCCGGGGGAAGGATCCGACCATGAACCCCAACGTCGTCGTGCGCAACGTGGAGCGTGCCCCCAGAGAGCTGCTCGAGGGGTTCGGTGAGGTCGACACCTCCACCGTGCACGAAGCCCTGGGCCGGTTCGGCTTCGCCGGCGCCCATATCCGGCCCGTCCAGCAGGGCGCTCGCATCGCCGGCTCGGCGGTAACCGTGCTGGTGCACCCCGGCGACAACATCATGATCCATGCCGCCATCGCGCTCCTGGCGCCGGGTGACGTGCTGGTGGTCGCCAGCACCGCGCCCTCCACCAACGCCCTGTTCGGGGAGTTGATGGCCACCTCGACGGTGGCCCGCGGCGGGGTGGGGCTCATCACCGACGGGGCGGTGCGCGACGTCGACGCCATCCGCGACATGGGATTCCCGGTGTGGTCGCAGCACATCGGCTGCCAGGGCCCCATGAAGACCACACCCGGCTGGGTGAACATCCCGATCACCCTCGGCACCCAGGCCGTGCATCCCGGCGACGTGGTCTGCGCGGATGACACCGGCGTGGTCGTGGTGCCACGGCTGCAGGCCGCCGAGGCACTCGAGGGAGCCCACAAACGCATGGCGACCGAGGAGGTCACCCGGGAGAGGCTCGCCGCGGGCGAACTCACCGTTGACTTCGCCGGCCTCGGCGCCAAGCTGGCCGAGCTCGGCGTCACCCACGTCGACCACCTCGACGACCTCCAGTCCGGCTAGCTGGCCGTCATACGGTGTCGCGAACGGTCCCCGTCAGCATTCCGGCGCCCCCACACGTCGTT
>Ga0209021_1000336_pt1 | contig 61701 bp, 43 predicted proteins | sample PinacodermFT_FD_187299 | JGI IMG/M metagenome (GOLD analysis project Ga0209021, IMG submission 187299) | Host-associated microbial community of the marine sponge Aplysina aerophoba from Gulf of Piran - sponge pinacoderm, lysed by freeze-thaw... | ecosystem: Host-associated > Porifera > Sponge >... | reverse complement strand
GACATTTGTCTGGTTTGCGACGAACCCGGCGCTCCCGAGGGATTCCAGCATCCGCTCGCGAACGCTGACGCGGAGCTCGCTCTCCCCGGGGCCGTCCGCCACCGGCACGTACCGCCACGGAGAGTGAGATTCCACGGTGAAGGGCGCGGCAAGGCGCTTCCAGCCCTTCTTCTTCCGGGGCTGGTCCACCAAGTAAGTGAAGGATGGAGGGTGGTCGTAGGCGAGGGTCGCCGCCGAGACGTAGGGGACCCGCTCGTACACGAACCCGGTACCGGGATCGTGACGCGACGCCGCCGCAGGCCGGGGCCCGGCCGCCTCGTCCAAACCACTGAGTTCGGCTTCCGCCTGCCAACCCTCGGGGTCGTCCTTCGTCAGGAACCATTCGTGGACGCCGGTGAGGATGCGCTGCCGCCCGAGCGCTACCGGGATGGCACTCGCGTCAATCGTGATCCAGCGCCGTCCCCACCGTTCGGCGACAAGGGCGGTCGTGCCGGAGCCGCAGGTGGGGTCGAGAACCAAGTCGCCGGGGTTGGTCACCATCAGGATGCACCGCTCGATCACGGACTCGGCGGTCTCAACGACGTAGTGCATGTCTCGAGGAGCCATCTGCGTGCTCCACATATTGCTGATAGGGCGCCCAGGAACTTCATTTTCATAGCGGACCCAGCCCAGCTCTCCGGTCTCGGGTGCATCGAGTCGCCCCTGCTCCCCGATCCGTTCCAACCCTTCGTGGCTGACAGCCCAATGTCGGCCTGGAGGACATGGATACAACTGGCCCCGCCAAGCAAAGGGGGCGGATCGCCCGCTAGCCGATTCGCCCTGCGCGGCAAACCGCATCCGGCGGCACAGGCGCGCACCCTCAGGTAGCCACCGTGTCGGATCTTCGCGTTCCGCTTCAGTAGGTTTCCGACGTGTCCCATCCGGCAATTCGACAAGCGCCCAACTACTCATATGAACGATCTTTTGGCGACGCGTCAACGGCTCGTAGAGCTGGTGGAATCTCACATCATCGCGACTCCGGGTGTACCACAGCAGGTAGTCACAAACCTCAGAAAGCGTGTGGGACGCACCGGCGCTCGTCTTGGCGAACGGAACGGTCGCGACCCGGTTGTCGGGGCCGAACACCTCATCCAGCACCAGCGCGCAGCGGTGCAGGTTCTCCGAGCTGATCTGGAGGAAGAAACTCCCCGACTCCGTGAGCAGCTCCCGCCCGAACGCCGCCGTCCGGTACACGGTGTCGAGGTACGAATGAATCCCGTCCCGGTAGGTGTCCCGAAACGCCTTCGCCGCCGCTGCCTCGGAAGGCGTCCCTCCGGCGCGCTTTCTGGTGTTCGGCTGGTAGCTGGCGTCGAACCGGATCCCGTAGGGGGGGTCCCAGTAGATCATCTGGACCTTCCCCGCGAGGTCCTCTTTGCCGGCGAGCGAGGCCATCACGTCCTCGGAATGCCCCTTGATGAGACGGTTCGACCAGTTCCCCCGGTGGGTGTAGCAGGACCACGCGGCGTCGGGCGGGAGCCCGTTGAATTCGTCGAAGAGGGTCGGCGCCGGCTCCCCCTTGAGCTGCTCGGCGAACGCGGTCGGCGAGACCTTCTCATGGACGTAGAGCGGGCCGGCGGTCGTGGTCAGGTCGTCGAGCGACTTCCCCCGCCGCCAGGAGAGCCGCGGCCCCGCCGACGCCCGCCGCTCCGGCGCGTAGGGGACCGCCGCGAGTTCTTCTTCCCGCATGTAGCGCTCCGTCTGGTCGGTGGGCAGGTTGGCGCGCTTCGCCTCGGCGTGGGTGTAGGCGAGCAGCGGCTTCGCCGCGCGGGTCGCCTTCTTCTTCCCGTTCATGTGTCCTCCCGTCGGTCCGTGGTGGCGGAGATCTGCTCCGCGGCATCCAGCAGGCTTTCGATCCAGACCACCTTCCACTGTCCGTAGTCCTGGTCGGCCTCCCGACACACGGAGACCGCGTCGCACCAGCGCCCGAGCCAGACCCGCTTCGCCTCCTCGCTTGCCTCGCCGGCCCTCAGCCCCTTGAACTCGATCACGAGGTGGAGCGGCCGCTTTCCGGGCTCCGGAACGGCGCGCGCCACGAAGTCCGGCTCGGTCCGCCGCCAGAGGTCCAGTTCGGGGTCGAACCAGGGGACCACCCAGCCCAACCGGAAGTTCCGCGCCCAGGCGGCGACGTCGGGATGCCGGTCGAGGATTCCGGCGAGCTCCCGTTCGGGGAGCGAGTGGCACGCCGCCGCGTTCAGTTCGGAGCGCGCGGCGTCGTGGCGGTGCGGCAGGGTCGTCTCGAAGTCCACGTCGGCGGTGTCCCGGAGCCGCGGCAACCCCCGGTCGCGCTCGTCGGCGAAGACCGGCCGCCAGGGGGTCGGCGGTCTCCGGGCTTCACAGGCCGCGGCGATGTCGCCGACTGCCTTCTCGTCATATTGGAGCCCCGACGGGTCAGGGCAGACGACCTGCGGCAGGCGCAGGAACTCGCGTACTGCCGTCAGCGCATCGATGAACGCGGCCCGGCGCTGGCTCCGCTGTGGATCGAGATGAGCGGCGACCTTCGCCGACGCCTGCCACAGGTCCGTCTCCTCACGGTACTCACGAAGGATCCGTTGTTCGTCTCCTGCCGGACCCGCTTCGTCCGTCACGCCGGGAGTGGGACGGCCCGCCACCCTCCCCCCCGCGACCTTCGCCGGGTTCAGGCTCCAGCGCGTCACGGTCTCGGGAGGCGCGTAGCCGACCACGTTCGGAAAAGCGATCCGGTAGCCCGCGCGGCCCGTTATCGAGTACACGCGCCACGGCTGGATCGGAACCACCGGCACCGGGTCATCATCGCTGCGCGCGAAGCTGTAGGGGACCCCGAAGACGTTCGCGTACTCCGGCGCCTGCGCTTCGTCCTTCCCGCTGAACGCGGTGCGCCGGAGCGCCCGCCCGGTCACCTGCTCGCAGAGCAACAGGCTCCCGAAGCGGCGGTAGCCGAAGATGTGGGTCACGTTCCGGGCGTCCCAGCCCTCGGTGAGCATCCCCACGGACACCACGCAGCGGATGTACTCGCCGGGTTCCCCCTTTCTGCCCGCGGTGGTGAAGATCCGCCGGATCGCGTCCTGTTTCTCCGCCTTCGTCCCGGCGTCCGGCGCGTGGAGGGCGGCCTGCTCCTCGATGGCGGCCGCCGCCTTGCCGGTCAGTCCTTCGGGGTCGCCAAGCTTCGAGTGGACGAGGACCGTGGGCGGGTGGGGCTTCGGAGTCCCGTCCGGTTGGTAGTTGGAAAGCAGTGGCAGGTTTCCGGGGGTCCCCAGCCCGTGCTCGCGGCTCGCTCCCGCGATCCAGCGGTGAAGGCGCTCCGCGTTCGCGATCTTGTTGGCGACAACGATGAAGATGGGAAGAATTCCGCGCTCCCGGAAAACGGGCTCGACCCGGGTCTCGTAGTGCTCGTAGAGCTCGGCGAGCGGCTCCCGCACCTTTCCCTGCGGCCCGCCCTGCGGCAAATCCTTTCCGTCCGCGAAGACGTATACGTTCCGGTACTTCGGCTGCTCGGCGCTGCGGTCGTCCGCGACGGGCACCCGCGGCACCTTGGTGAGCCCCGACTCGATCGCGTCGAGCAGGGGGAAGTCGGAAACCGTCCAGGGGAATATCTCGGAGGTCAGATCCGCTGGCCGCCGCAACCACATGGGAGTCGCCGAGAGATCGAAAACCTGTTCCAGACGGTTCTCGTCGTGGAGGGCCTCAAGCGCGGAGAACCACAGCGCCGCCGCCTGCCGGTCTTCCCGCTCCTCGGCATCCACTTTCCCCTTGATGTCCACGGGGGCGTAGCAGTGGTGCGCCTCGTCGTTGAAGACCACGAAGCGGGCTCCCCGCCGGTGCGCCCGCAGGAGCCGGTCGAGCATCGCCGGCGGGGTTTCGGTCCAGCCCGGCGGTTCGGGCGTCCCGGCGCGCAGGAAGCGTTTCTCCTTCCCTCCCGCCTCATCGAGGCCGTCGGGGCCGGTCCGTCGCTGGAACTTCTGGAAGTTGAGAATGCTCCAGCGCATCCGCCGGCGGTAGCGCTCGAAGTCCCGGGGAGTGATCGAGTCCCAGAGCGGATCTTCGTTCCTCGGATCGAGCGCGGTGAGTCGGTCCCGTACGGTGAGGTTCGGCGCGATCGCCAGGAAGTCCACCTCGGCCCGGGACCGGGCCGCCCACCAGAGGGCGAGCATCGCCATGAGGTTCGTTTTCCCGGTTCCCGTCGCCATCTTGAGGGCCAATCTGGGAATTCCGCCGTTCCACCGCCCGTTTACTTTGGCCAGCCGCGCCGTGATTCGGGCATGGTCTTCGGGCGCCGCCTGCGGGCCGGCCTCAAGGAGCCAGATCGCCGTCTCGGCGCCTTCAAGCTGGCACCAGAACGGCCGAAACTCCAAGCCGGGCGACGTCCAGTGTTCGAGTAACCGCCGCGTCGGGGAGGAGACTCCGGGCCGACCGGCGGAGCGCCAGTCTCCGAGCAGTGTCCGCAGTTCGTTGATGGTCCGGTGCGGTTCCACCGCCGCCATCCACGAATCCGCCGGAGCGGGATGGGGAACTCTCTGCCGGGGGGCGTCCGCCGCCCACAGTTGCGAATCGGGCGCCGTCCCCCAGACCGACGGGGCGCCCTTCGGTTCCGGGACACCGGATGACGAGAAGCTCGGGCGCCGGCCGGGATTCTTGTGATCCGTCGTTCGGCCCCGAGGATCGAGACGCCAGTGGGTATCCGGGACCTCGTAGGGCGTCCGGAGCACGGGATTCCGGGGTGCTGCGGGACTCGGCTCTTCCATCGGGCGGGCGGATTATGGCCGACCACCCGCCAACCCGATCAGGCTGCCTCCACCTCGAAGGCGACGATGTTCCGCGCCGCCCGGCCAAACTCTACCCCCACGAGGTGGATCGGCTGCCGGAGGTGTCGGTACTTGTCGGCGTACCCCCGGGCCCGGAGTTGCCGGAGCGCCGTTCCCTCCGGCTTTTCCTCCACGACCTTGAACTCGAAGAGGAACACGCTCCCCTCGAACCGCACCGCCATGTCCACGCGTCCGCGGCTGCTGCTGTCGTCGACCCGCACGTCGAGCCCGGCAGCCGCAAAGTGGGAGTAGAAGACGCTCGCGTAGTAGCCCTCGTACCGCGCAATCGGATTCCTCGTGTGCCACTCGTAGGGAATCCCGGCGAAGAACGCCCGGAACAACCCCTCGACAGCGTCGAAATCGCTCGCCTCCAGCGCTCCGCGAAGCCGCAGGCTGGGAAGGAGACGCCGTGATTCGGCTGGCGCCATGGCGCCAAGGAGGCGGCGGTTCAGGCCTTGCCGCACCTCTCGGTTCGGATACCCCAATCGGTAGTGCGGCTCCCCCCCGAGATCCTCCTCTCCGGTGATGGTGAGGTAGCCGGTCTGGAACAGCAGCGCCTCCGTGGCCATCTCGTCCACATCGAACTCCGACAACAGCTCGTCTTCTCCGTGCATCGCCTCCAGGTCCACGGAGAAGACCCGCCGTTCCAGCATCTTCTGGATGAGGAACGCGGGGGAACCGGTCTCGAACCAGTGCGCCTTGAATTCGCGCTTCCGGAACAGCAGCAGGATGTCGAACGGGTTGTACATCCGCTCGCCGCGCCAGTTGTAGCCGTCGTACCACTCCCGGATGAGTTCGCGGTCAAGGCCCGGCAGTTCCGGCGCGAACACGGAGTCGAGATCGGCTTCCCGATAGCCGCAGATCGCCCCGTACGGCCGCTCCAGCGTCAGGTCAATGAGGTTGTTCAGTTCCGAGAAGACGCTCACCTTGGTGAACTTGCTCACCCCGGTGAAGAAGCTCATCCGGATGTGCGCGTCGAACTCCTTGACGGCGCCATAGAGCCCGCGCAGGAAATCGCGGTTCGCCCGTGCCACCTCGGGCGTCCCGAGGGCATCGAGGATCGGCTTGTCGTACTCGTCCACCAGCACCACGACCCGGTGGCCCGACTGCTCGGCCAACGCCTCGACGAGCGCGCCGAGGCGGCCGCTCGTGGTCTCGTAGTGGGGATCGAGCCCCGCCCGCCGTTCAGCCCGCGCCAACTGCTCGCTTACGCTCGCGCGAACGCTGTCCGGGTCACGGAAGCCGCCGCTGCCGAAGCTGAACCGCACCACCGGGTGGCGCGCGGACCAATCCCAGGCGCCGTGGATCGCAAGTCCTCGGAACAGCGGCTCGTTCCCCTCGAACAGCTCCTTCAACGTGTCGAGGAACAGGCTCTTCCCGAACCGCCGCGGCCGCGAGAGGAAGTAGTGCTTGCCCTCCTCGGCCAACCGCCGGGCAAAGGCGGTCTTGTCCACGTAGTAGTGGCCTTCCTCCCGGATCTCCCGGAAGTTCTGGATGCCGATCGGTAGCCGGCGACGGTTCACGACTCCACCTTATACCCACCCTCACGCGGTCCGGGTCGCAGCGGCGCAGGGGTAGGACGGCGCCGGGCGGCGAGCCGGACCTCCGGCTTCCGTAGAATGCGGTGACGATGGACTGCGGCACCTGGATCCGGAACCCCGATCTCGGCCCGGGCGATCCGGCCGTTGCCGCCTCGCTAACGGGCGGCTGGCCTGCCCATCGAGTTCCCGGCGGCGGCAAGGACTGGCGACTCTTCCTCCATCGCGACGGTGACGACGGCCCGCGAGCGGCCGCGCTCTCGGCCGTAAAAGAGACGAGCGCCGGCGACCCCTTCGTGACGCCTCCGCAGATGACGGCGCTGCCGCTGCTCCTCCACCAGGCAGAACCCCTGCCGGGGGACGCTGCGACCGTGGTGCTCCCGGGCCTCGACCGCGCCTTCCCGTGCCGGGCGCCGATCGTCGGGCGGCGGAGACGGAGAGAGGTCCCACCGCCGCCCGCGATCGCGACGCCTGCCTATGTGCTGGCCCGTCTCTGTCATCTCGGCGCGGACCGCAGCCATCTGGTCGCCTGGGCGCGGGAGGACGAACTCGTGCTGCGCGCCAGCGACCTTCTCGCCGGCCGGGGCGCCGCCTGCCAATTCGCGGTCACCCGCGCCGCCGCGCCGCCCGCGGCGCCCGCGGCGGTTTCCGGGCCCGACGCCGGCGACCTCCGCGTCGCTGCGTCCGGCGAGGCGCTGCTCGTGATCGCCCTGCACGCGCCGGAGGCCGCCGTCCGCCGGGAGGCGGCGGGGCGAGCGACCACTGCCGATCCGGACAGCGCGCTGGGCCACCTGTTGCACGGGGTAGCACTCTCCGAAGCGCGCGAGCACCCGGGAGCGCGGGACGCCTTCTGCCGGGCCATCGAGCGGGACGCCTCGCTCGCCGCCGCCCACTTCGAACTCGGAAAGACAATGATCGTCCTCGACGATCTGGAAGCGGCGCTCGAGTCCTTTCGGCGGACCACCGAAACCCTGCCGGAGTTCGCCCCCGGCTGGGCAAACGCCGGCGCGGCTCTCGGTGAACTGGAACGTCCGGAAGAGGCCCTGGGGAAGCTCGAGCGCGCCGCCGATCTCGACCCGCTCAGCCACTCGCTCGCCTCGAACCTGGGGGTTACGCTGCGGGACCTCGGCCGGCTGGAGGAGGCGGAGCGGGCTTTCCGGTGGGCGCTCGAACTCGCGCCCGACTTCGTGTTCGGGCATTACAACCTCGCGAACGCCGTCTACCTGCAGGGCCGCCACCGGGAAGCGGTGGGACTGTTTGAGAAGGCAGAGGCGATGGACCCATCCGGTTCGGACCGCCAGCGGCTTCTCCTCGCGGCGGCCCGCCTGGCGGCGGGAGACGTGGAGGACGCGCTCCGCGACTACCGGGCGGTGTTTGCTTCGCTGGAGGGTCAGATGCGGCTCGATATGCGCACCGTGGCGCAGTGGGACTTGCGACGGCTGGCCGAGCGGACGGGCATCGGTCCGGGCCTGAAACAGGCCGCCGAACTCGTACGGTCCGTGCGGGCTTGACTCACGCCCGGTTCAGCAGCCGGTCGGCGGGACCAAATCGGCCTGTCAATTCCCAATTCCCATTTGACTTGGACCTCGATTCCGCCATATAAGGGTCTGTCCCGCCGTGCGTATGCCCTGCGTGGCGGTACTTCCCGGCGAACGGAGAAATCCCCCTATGCCCAGCCATCTCACCAATCCCAAGCGCCTCGCGGTCAGTCTCCTTGCCGCCGGTGTCGCGTTCCTGTTCCTGGGCGGATTCGCCGTGGCTCAGGAGGAGCAAGAGGAGCCCAGGCCGCCCGAGGGCGAAACCCATCCGCTCCTCGAGCCGCACGACGTGCTCAACGAGTTTGGAGTGATCAGTTCCAGCGGACACGATGACGGCGGCTGGGGGCTCACGGCCGACTTGCGGGTTCCCGAGCAGTACCAGTACCGGCGCCGCGACCAGCAGTTGAAGGAAGTGGACCTCACCGGCAACCAGTTGCCCCCGATCCTCACCGAGATGCGGGTGCTCAGCAAGGAGGTGGAGCCGGGGGGCGAGGTTCGCGCCATGGCCCGGGTGGTCTCTCCCTACAACGCGGCCCAGTCGTTCGTCTCCCTGTTCTACAACCGGGAACTCGGCCGAGCCGCCACGATGTACGTCAACTTCCAGCCGCACGACAGTGACGAAACGCTCTTCCTGGGCCGCGGCAAGCTCTCCCGCTACGCGGCGCCCGGCCGCTATGTCGTCGGGACGACGATCATCGCCGACAAGGTGGGAGACCGGAAGGCTTACTGGGCCGACTTCCACAAGGCGATGCAGGAGGAGGACGGTTCGCCGGTCGGGTTCCAGGTCACCGAAAGCGACAGCGTGGATATCACCGCGCCGATCCTGAAGTCGGTCACCGTGGAGACGGAGCGGGTGCGGGCCGGCGGGGACCTGATCAAGTACAGCGTGCTCGCCGACGACGACGTGTCCGGCCCGACCGAAGCGGAGACCGTCTGGGTTTCCCCGAGCGGGTATCACCAGATCCGCTCGACCATGGTGATGGTGGGAGGCCAGCCCGGCCTCTTCAAGGGCGCGCTCCAGATCCCCCAGTGGTACGAGGGCGGCGAGTGGCAGCTCATGCGCGTCACCCTCAAGGACAACGCCACCAACATCCGCTACTACTTCAACCGCACCGAGCCCCTGATGGAAGCCGCGACGGTGCAGGTGGACCAGGAGAAGGAAATGATCGACCAGGCCCCGGCCAAGATCCTGGCGGTCCAGTTCACCAAGACCGAGGCCAAGCTGGGCGAACAGGTCGGCCTCACGGTCCTCGCCGAGGACAACCTCTCCGGCGTCCACGGCATCGAGGGCTACGTCCGCTCTCCGAACGGCGCCGACGCGCTCAAGGTCAAGCTCAAGAGCATGACCCCCGAGATGGGCGGCTTCGTAGCGCTCAACCGTCCCTCGAAGCTCCCCGAGCCGCACATCTGGACCGGTTCCTTCACCGTCACCGACACGATGGAGTGGGGGGAATGGGAACTCGTCCGGCTCGGCGTCTCCGACGAGGCCCGGAACTTCAAGCTCTATTACGAAGATCGGGATTCCGAGATAGACGGGATCACGGTCAACTTCTACAATGAAGACACCGAGACCGCCGAAGAAGGCGGCGAGGAGGGTCCGCGATGACGGCCAAAACGCTAGACCGCCGCGATTTCTTCAAACTGGGCGCAGCCGCGAGCGCCGGGGCGGTCCTTTCCACCCGGAACGCCGCCGGCAGCCCCATCTTCGAGGCGGGCGCCGGGATTCCCCAGGGCGGCATGGTCCTTCCGGAGAACCCGGGCTTCAAGACGAAGCACCTGGTGACCGTCATCCTCGGGAACGGCGCCCGGAAGATCGACGTCATCGACAACCCGGAGCACTCGCCGTTCCAGACCAAGATGGCTGCCGAGGGCACCGTCTTCATGGAGGACTACGGCGAGACCGCAAACCTCCACGGCTACATGTACTCGGAGGTGCTCAGCGGTGTGGACGCTCCCGCGCAGCGGCCCCGCTACCCCACCTGGTCCGAGTACATCCGGAAAAAGGCCGGCGGGACGGCGACCGACTACTGGACTCTCCAGGGCGCGTCCTACTACCGGGCCTGGACCTGGGACGTGAAGCACTTCAGCCAGCATCCCGAGTACGGCGTGAAGCACGGATCCACGAGCCTCACGATGAACCGGATCTTCTACCCGGAGCAGAAGCTCACCGGCGCCCAGATTGCGGATCTGAACGTCGAGAAGGGCCTCGGGCACACGGCGAAGGAGCGGAAGCAGGTCGAGGAGTTCATCGACTCTGCCCTGGCTTCGAAGTCCTACGTTCCGCCTTCCACCCGGGAGCCGGTCATCAACCGGGAGATCCCCTACGGGGACGCCCAGGTGCTGACCCTGGTGCCCCAGATCCTCAAGGAGTTCAAGCCGAAGTCCATCACCGCGCAGATCCTCGCTCTCGACGACGCGCACGCCGACTTCGGGTTCTGGGACTACAACACGGACTACTGGGAGTACATCAAGCACATCAAGACCACCGATGAGCTGATCGGCAACCTGTGGCGCCAGATCCAGGCCGACGCGTACCTCCGGGACACCACCGCGCTGGTGATCCGTCCCGAGTGCGGACGCGACGACGAAGTGAACATCTACGGGCAGCTTGGCCACAGCCCGGGTAACTACTACGCCCACTATGTGTGGTTCATGGCGCTCGGGCCCGACTTCAAGAAGGGCCACACCGTGACCGAGCGGGTGCAGCGGCGAGACGTCGTTCCGACGCTGACCTACCTCATGTCCGGAGAGAACGCCGAGTACGCCACCGGGCACGTCCGGACCCAGATGTTCAAGGACGAGTACAACATGCCGAAGTACATCCTTCCGCCGACGGCCGAGGTCAAGGAGCCCGCGGTCGATTGGGAGAAGATCGTGGAGGAGCGCCGGACCGCCGAGAGGGTCAAGGAGTTCGCGCGTTCCACCGTCGGATACGGCGACTGACCTGAGGACCTGAAGTCCAAGTCAAACAGAAAGGAGACCAACGAAAATGGACGATCTGAACCGTCGCGCATTCCTCAGGAGGGCCGGCTTCGCCTTCGCGGGCGTGGTGGGCGTCGCCTCGTTTGCGGCTGCCCAGCAGCAGGAAGAGGAAAAGAAGGAAGACGAAGAGTCCCAGGAAGAGATCGACTACGACGCTCTCTTCGCCGAGGATGCCGGAGACGAAGACACCCGGGCCTGTCCGCAGTGCGGGGCTCTCATGTACCGGCAGGGCCGGACCTGGACCTGCGAGAACTGCGGCTACAGCTACGTCGAGTAGTTCTTCCTGAACCGGCGCCGCCCGAGTTCGTTTTCTCGAGCCTCCGGCGGCCTCCCGAACGGCCCGCTGCCACGCTCAAGGCAGCGGGCTTTCTGCGTAGTCGTCCGGATCAGGCTGGCGCCGGAATCAGCAGGTGCCCGAGGACGATGAAGAAGAAACACGCGGTGCTCAGCATCGCGTACTCGGGGCTCGCCCGCCGGTAGGTCCAGAACCGGAACCCGTCTGCCGGGGTCCTGCCTTCCAGCACCGCGCGGGTGTAGCAGATCCGCTGCACCGCGATCAGGTTCCCGAAGATCGCCACCACGATCAGGGCCGCGTGCACATTGCCGGCGACGAGCCCGACGACGAAGGCTACCGAACGCTCCGGGCGCTCCAGAAAACCGACCTCACAAGCCGGAATCAGCTTTTCGGCGCGAGAACGCGCATACGCCGTGGCGACCGTCCCGGCGGTGGCCAGGCACCAAGCCGCGAGCCAGATGTTCCGGGAGGGCGGTTCGGAGTACCGCAGGAAGTAGAAGAGCAGGCCGAACAGAAGCAGCATGTCGGCGTAGCGGTCCACCACGGAATCGAGATAGGCGCCGAACTGTGTGACCCCGCGCGACGCGCGGGCAACCGCTCCGTCCAGGCAGTCGAACGTGATCGCCAGCAGGACCACCCAGCCGGCAGTCCACTGGTCGCCATCGAGGAGCGGCCAGAAGACGAACGCCATGGCGAAGGGCCCGGCGAGCGTCAGGGCGTTCGGCGGAACGCGCGCCCATATGATGCAGCGCGCGATGCCGTCCCGGATCCGCTCGAGGACAACCTCCCAGAAGCGGCCCAGAAGGAAAAAGAGTCTGTTCATGCGCCTTCCGATCGGAGAGATCGCGCAATCCTCGCCCGAAGGATCCCGGGGGATGGCGAGGGAGTCGTGGCGGGCGCCTTCAGGGAAGATGCAGTCAAGGGCGCTCGGCCGAAGCGGCGGCGGGGGTGCCGCCCTGCACCGAGGGACCGATAGCATATTCGCGATCAGCCGATCTCTTGGGACTACCGCGGGATGAGCGATCTTCCGCTGGTGATCGCCAACCCGGCGGCCGGGGGCGGAACCGGCCGGGAACGCTGGTGGGCCGCCTCCGGACCCGTCGCCGATCGGCTCGGCCGGCACGACCTCGTCTGGACCGAGGCTCCGGGTCACGCCGAACGGATTGCCCGGGCGGAGGGCAACTCGCGACCGCTCCTGATTGCGTACGGAGGAGACGGGACCGCCTCCGAAGTCGCTCGGGGTCTCGCTCTTTCAGGGGGAAGCGCCGAGCTGGGTCTTCTTCCGAGCGGCACCGGCAACGACTTCGCGGGCGACGCGGGGGTCCCGACCCGGCTCGCGGAGGCCGCAAGGTTTCTGCGCAACACCCTGGCCCGGCCAACCGATCTCGGACAGGTCGAGGACGCGAGCGGGGCCAAGCGCTACTTCCTCAACAGCTTCTCCCTGGGTCTCGCGGCCTCCGTTGCCGAAAGAGCGTCCTCCGGCGCCGGCTTGGGCAAGGCCACCTATGCGGCGGCCGCGGCGCGCGAAGTCGCCCGGTTCCGACCCGTCTCCCTCCGGGTCGGCATGGGCGAAAACCCCCGGCGGCCACGGACACTCCTGAACCTCACCGTCCTCAACTCGCGCCGGTTTGGCGGGGGGATTCCGCTCGCCCCACCCGCCGACCCCGGTGACGGCGTGCTGGACGCCGTCCTGATCGGACCGCTCGGTCCGGTGGCGCTCATGGACGCCATCTTCCGCCTGACTCGGGAGACGCATTTCGGGCGGCGCGAGATCGAACACCACCGGATCACCCACGCCACGGTCGGCTCGCTGCCGGGGACGGGGAGCGCGTCGGAGCTGTTGTCCGAGATCGACGGGGATGTCCTTCGCTGGCGCGACTCCGTGTCGGTCTCGGTGGTGCCGGGTGCGCTCCGGATCAGGAGGACTGAGCCGCGTAGGTCCGGCCGCGATCCCGGCGCGTGAATCACGGATCCGGAGCCTCGCCCGGCTCGTCGAGGGCCCCCAGCGCAAAGAGAGGCGCCCAACTCTGGAAGCGCTGGCCGCACCCTGCGCCGGTGCGGGCGTCGAAGTTCTCGCGGCACATGCCGGTGCGATGCCGGTCGGCGAGGAACATCTCCGCGCCCTTCCGGGCGAGTTCGGCGGCGAGCGCGGTGAAGCGGTAGCGGCGGAGCCCCTGCAGCACCAGGTAGTTCATCGGCGGCCAGATCGAGCCGCGCCAGTACTGCTGGTCTCGAAAGGCGGGGTCGTCCCGTGCAATGGTCGGCAGTACCCAGTCGCCCCAGAAGCGGGCCGGGTCACGGAGGGTCTGGATCATGCGCCCGGCCTGCCGCGCATCGGGAATGCCCGCGGCGAGCGGCAGGAAGTTCGACGCGGCCACCCGGGCGGAGAGCCCGGACGGAAGTTCGTCGAGATAGAGGCCGGCCGCTTCCGACCACAGGACGCGGTTCATCGTGGCGGCCAGGCGGCGATAGTCGGCGGCCAGGCGCTCCGCGGTGGGACGGTCGCCGAGCACACGGGCGATCAGTGAAAGGCTCTCCAGGTCCAGCGCTCGATAACTGCAAAGGTCCACGGCCGACATGGCAAGGACCTCCCGCCGGGCGTCCCACTCGGCCTCGTCCCAGAGCGGCAGGTCGTCCTGGCCCGATTCCCACGCGGCCCGCTGGTGGCCGGTCGCGCCCTCTTCCCAGGGCGGCACCCGCCCGGGGCCGGGAACGAGGTCCGTGTCGGAGCCCCAGGTGAGCAGTCCGGGGGTCAGCCCTTCCCGGCGCGGCCGTCCGTTCTTGTCCGCGACCCACCAGTCGGCCCAGGCGAGGAGCGCCGGGTAGGCGGCCGCCAGCGCCTCCGGGTCGGGATGCGCGCGGTGCAGCCTCAGCGCGGCGAACGAACCGACGGGCGGGTGCGAGCGATCGGGCGTGCCGCCGCGGCGGCTCCGCCAGTTGGGAATGTTCCCGTTCGGATACTGCGTCGCGGTTCCGGCGAGCAGTGACGACCACGCGAGATCCCTCGACACGGTCGCGAGCAGCAGGGCGTTGAAGAAGGTGTCCCAACCGAAGATGGTCCAGTCGTCAGGGTCCCGGCCGCGCGACCCGGCCGCGCAACCCGGGATCGGGAAGATCCAGCTTCGGCCGGCGGGGGTATAGAGCCTGCCGGTCTCCGGCTGGATCAGCACCGTCCACATCAGGTTGTCGGCGATGCTCTCCGCCAGGTCGGGGCGCCCCGGCACGCGGCGGCGCCGGCGCTCCCAGTCCGCGCGGGCCCCGTCGATCCAGGCGTCGGCCCGGCCGATGAGACGGCCGGGCTCCTTTTCGCCCCACGCGGCCACCATCGTCAGCTCTTCGGCGATCCCGGCCCCGGTTTCGAGCCGCCACCCCACCTCGCCGCCGGAGTCTCCCGGCGCCGGGGACCGTCCGGTTCCGCCCGCGAAGGCGGCAACGATCTCCACCTCCTCTCCGCCCCCCCCGGCCGGCACCCGCGCCCGCCAGGCGGGGGATCCCGGACCAGCCTCCTCCCACCGCCCCTCCCATCCCCACGGAACGTCTCCGATGAACTCGAGACGACCCGCCGCCGCGACCCTCGCGCGCAGCGCCACCGCGTCCTCCCGGCGCGACCACTCCAGGACGATATTGCCCGACGACGACGACTTCGGGTCCAGCGCGAACTCGACCCGCGCGTACGAGAAGTCCGGAGCGTGGGGGCCGACCCGGGAAACCATCCCGTACCAGTCATCCCATTCCCGGCGTTCGCCGGATGGCGTGACGAAGGCGAGACGAATGCCGGCGCCGCGCCCGGGGCCGGGCGAAAACACGAGGCCCGCCCACCGGCGGGCCTCGAGGGCGCCGACGCGCATCTCCTCGCGTTTCGTTGCTAACGCTACCGGCCGATCGGCGTCAGGCGAATCGTTGCCGCGCGGCGTCCGCCCCCCGGCGCGAAACGGACCCGGAACCTGCCGCCACCGGCCGCGGCGCGACGGGCCATTCCCGGTCCCGAATCGGCCTCGGCCGGAGCCGGCTCCACGCTGGCGCCCCCGTCCAGCATCGCCGCCTCGACCGGGGCGCCGAGGAGATCCACCGGGTACTCATGGCCGGGGGACCCCTCCGCGGTGAGCGTCCAGCCCTCCGCGTCAGCTCGCAGGTCGATGATCCGCAGGCCCGTGCTGCGCTGCCCCGGTTCCAGATCCATCCGCGGCGGCGCCACCGCCAGTCCACCCTTCCAGGTCACCGTGATCTCCGCGGGCCGGTCGCCGGTCATCCGGATCGCGCGCATCGCACCCGACGCGGGATCGGCCGCCTCCGGCTCCACCCACTGGCCGCCGGTCATCGTCACGCGCAGGTCCACGGCGCCAACCGGAGCGTCGGGGACGAACTCGATGTCCACCGGCGGCCCCTCGCTCGTGATCCGAACGCGGCGCTCCCCGCCCGCGAGAGTGGGACCGCCGCGGATCTCCACGTCGGCCGTGGTCTCGCCCACGCGCAGGCCGCGCACGGCCGCCTCCCGCCAGTCGGCCGGCAACTGGGGCGCGAGGCGCGCCCTCCCGTTCGGAGCGTCGGGATCCCAGCCGAAGACGCCGCGCAGCAGCGGGGTCGCCAGCATCGAGCTGGCGAAGAACTGGTGCGGCACCGTCTGGTCGAGCGGCTGGTAGAACGTGCCCGAAAAGAGTTCGCCGTGGCGGCCCAGGCTCCAGTCGTAGGTCATCTGCTTGACCGCGTCCATCAGGTGGAAGCCCGCCCACGGACGACGGTAGCGGTACTGGGCCCAGGACAGGTAGCCGGTCACGAACGGCCAGACGGTCCCCATGTTGTACGCGAGGGGGTCGTAGAGGTCGCTCTCCGTGGAGAGCATGTGCGCGCCCCAGTCCGAGGACAGGCGGTCGCCCGCCATCCGGGTCAGCGTGCCGCGGGCGCGCTCCTCGTCCAGCAGCCCGAACGCGGCGGCCGCGGCCGGCCACACCGTCAGATTGTCGTTGGTGCTGCCGTCTTCGAGGATGGCGAAGGCGTGGTGGCCCTCGCCGGCCGGCCAGTAGGCGTTGTTGAGGGTCTCGCGGGCGAGCGGGGCAATCCGGGCGGCTTGCTCGATCATCGCGGAGTCGCCGAGCCGCTCCGCCAGCGCCCGGGCGCCCTCCAGCGCCGCGACCCAGACACCGGCCAGGTAGACGTCCTGGTGGATCGCTGCCCCCAGGCCCCCCACCTCGACCGCGCCCAGGCCGCCGGCCGTGTTCTCGATGATGCCGTCGCCGTCGGTGTCGGCGCTCAGGCACCACTCCCAGGCCCGGCGGTACGCCGGCCAGAGTTCCTCGAGCAGCCCGTCGTCGCCGCTCGCGCGCCAGTACTGGTGGAGCGCCAGCATCCAGTAGGGCGTCGTGTCGGCGTGGTAGTAGGCGTAGGGATAGGTCTCGAACCAGTCGAGGTGGGCGGCGCCCTGCGAGATCTCGTGGGTGATCTTGCCGTCGTCGCGCTGATACCGGGCCAGGAAGCGAAGTTCCTCGGCGACCAGCTCCCACTGGCCGAGGACATCCATGGCAAAGGTGTTCATCATCGCGTCGCCGCCGAAGAACCATCCGAATCCGGGGCGGACGCCGCTGCCGGAGAGCCCCCAGCCCGCGACCAGCCCGCACCCCAGATCGGGATTGCAGACGCGCTGCTCCTCGAGATTGATCTTCGCCCATTCGAGGGCGAGGTCGAGGGAGGGATCGGGGGTCTCGACGGACGCGGTGGCGGACAGCGCCGAATCCGCCCAGGCGCGGGTGTCCCGGTAGAGCCGTTCGGCGTCCGCGATCAGGCGGCGGTAGCGGGCGAAGACGGTCTCGCGCGGGACGGTTCCCGCGGCGATGGCGATGGGGATGAACTCGCGCCGGGCACGCTCCGGATCCACCGGGATGACCATCGTGCGCGGGGCTTCGCCGAGCTGGTGCGCCGGGTGCGCCACCGAGTTCGTTGCCCAGGGGGAGCCCACGACCGCGTTGTGCCGTTCCAGGCTCTCCGAGAGGACGAAGACGCGCCGCCCGCCGTCCCAGAAGGCGTACTGTCCGCCCAGCGACGCCGGCCACATGAAGTCGAGGACGGGATGGAACTCGGCGACGATCTCGAGGGGGTCCGGGCTGTCCACCTCGAGGAGCACGAGGATCCCGGAGGCGTCCGCACCCCGGGGCGCGAGGATGTGCTGGCGCACCTGGAAGGCCGCGTGGCTGTAGGTGATGGTGGTGAGTTCCGGCCGCACCTCGACGGTTCGGGCGACCCGCTCGCCCGGGATGGGGGCGCCGTAGCGGGGCGTCGCGAAGGAGAGACGGAAGCCCCGTCCGATCTTGAGCGGGTGGACCCAGAGTTCGGCTTCGCCGGTCTCCACCCCCAGCCAGGCCGCACGAGGACCGGTGACGCCGAGGTACTCGCCCGGCCGCACGGGACCGGTGAGTTGAACGGGCGATGCCGCGATCGTGAAGCGCGGGACCGCAAGGGTGGGCAGATCGCCGGACGGGGGGTCGGGGAGGCGTTGGGGATGGGCCGGCACGGCGAAAAGGCCTGAGAGGGCGGTCAACGCCAGGGCGGTCGCAGCGACCCGCGCCCGCTGCCCGGTCTGCCGGATGTTCATCGCGCGCTCGCCACTGTAACCACAGGCTGCCGGGGGCCGCGGCGGGCGGCCTACCGGATCCCCTCCAACTGGATCCCCCGCACGAAGTATTTCTGGGTGAAGAGGAAGAGAAGCGCGATCGGGAGCGCCGCCACCACGCCCGCCACCATCTGGTACGGCCAGTTGATCTCGTAGGTGGAATGGAAGGCGGCGATCCCCACCTCCACCACCCGCATCTCCATGGAGCGGGTGACGAGCAGCGGCCACATGAAGTTCTTCCACGCGTCGATGAAGGCGAAGAGCGCCAGCGTGGCGACCGCGGGCTTCGCAAGCGGCAGCGCGACGCTCCGGAAAATCCGCCAGTGGCCGGCGCCATCGACCCGCGCGGCATCCTCCAGTTCGCGTGGCAGCGTGCGGAAGTACTGCCGCATCAGGAAGATGCCCCATACGGAGACCAGTTCGGTCGAGACCAGACCCTGATAGCTGTCGATCCAGCCGAGAGCGTCGATCATGAGAAAGCGCGGAATGAGGACGATGACCGCGGGCACCATCATGGTCGCCAGGAAGACCATGAACAGCGTGTCCCGCCCCGGGAACTCGCAGCGGGCGAAGGCGTAGCCGGCGGTGGTCGCGGTGGCGACCTGACCGGCGACCACGACCGTGGCGAAGATCAGCGAGTTCAGGAAATACCGTCCGAACGGCTGGGCGGTCAGCGCTTCGGGATAGTTCGACCACAGCGGTGACTCGGGGAGCAGCCGGACGGACGAGAACACCTCCAACGGGCCCATGAGACTGGTGGCCGCCATCCACAGGAAGGGCGCCGCCATGACCAGGCAGGCGAGGGCGAGCAGGAGCCCGCGGGAGAACCCGACGGCTCTGCGGGCGGCCGTCCTCGCGTCAGGCATGGGAGCCCCGTCGTTCCAGGAAGCGGAAGTGGAGCCAGGTGGCGGCGAAGACGACGCCGAAGAGGACCCAGCTCATCGCGGCGGCATTGCCGAACCGGAGGAACTCCCACGCCTCCCGGTAGATGTGGAAGACGGCGACGTCGGTGGCGCCCAGCGGCCCGCCCTCGGTCATGACATAGACGAGGCTGAAGACCTGGAACGAGCCGATCACCGAGGTGACCAGCACGAAGAAGAGCGTGTGGCGGAGTCCGGGCAGGGTGATGTGCCACAAGCGCTGCCACGGGCCGGCGCCGTCCACCGTCGCGGCGTCGTACCAGACGCGGGGGATGGCCGCCAGTCCGGCCTGGAAGACGACCATCTGGTACCCCACGACCATCCAGACCCCGATCGCCATCAGGCTCACGAGCGCGATCTCCGGTGAGGTGAGCCAGGCGACCGGGCCGAACCCGATGGCGCCGAGCGCCCGGTTCGCGAGACCGTAGCCGTCGTTGAGCAACCACTTCCAGACCACCGCGATCGCCACCACGCTCGTGACGCTGGGCAGGAACAGGGCGAGGCGCGCCCAGCGGGCGGCCCGCCGCGACTCCCGGGTGAGGAGCGCGAGCGCCAGCGCCACGGCCATCGCGACCGGGACGTGGAGGGTGAAGACGCCGGTGTTCCGGACCGCCGACCACCAGGCGCCGTCGCCCAGGAGGACGCGGTAGTTCGCGAGTCCGGTGAACGGGTGGGCGGCGTCCATGAGGCGCCACTCGTGCAGGGAGATCCACAGCGAGAAGAGCAGCGGACCGAACGTGAACAGCAGGAGCAGGGCGGCCGCCGGGGTGAGGAATCCCCACGCCGCGAGGGTCCTCGAGAGGGCGCGGGGGCGAGTGGCGAGCGGGAGGAGGAAGAGGACGAGCGAAACGAGCAGAGTCGACCCGAGGGCGGCGGCGCTCAGGGCGACGGTCGGGGAGGCCGTTTCCTCGTAGCCGAGGACGACGAGGTGCAGCGCGTCGGCCGGGGACCCCGGGCGTCGCGCGATGCTGCCGCCGTGGTAGATGGCGCCACTGACCGCGACGGTGTAGCGCGGGGCGGAGCGGAGGCGCGGGTCCGCGGCGATCGCTTCGCCGACCTCCTGCGGCATCGTCCAGATCCGGTCCGGGCCGCCAAGCGCCCCGCCGCTCGCCCAGGGAAGGCCGGCCACCCGAGCCGCCGCTTCGGGGTCCGCGCCGGCCGCCCCGGCGATCTCGACCGCGCGGAGGCCTCGGTCGAGCCGCGAGCCGCTGACGGCTTCCAGTTCCCCGCGCGCCCATTGCTGGGCGGCGACCGCGACGAGCGCGAACAGCGCGGCGCAGAGGAGCGCGGGCGCGGCGGGATACCGGGTTGGCGGCGGAGACCGGCGCCGCGCAGCGGCCCACGCCGCCATGCACAACACCCCGAGCAGGGCGAGGAAGGAAGCGGCCCACGGCCAGCCGCCCTCGGCAGGCGGCTCGACCGCAATCCACGCGGCCGGCTGAAGCGCACCGGCCCGGTAGGCATAGGCGCCGGGCGCGGACCCTCCCGCTGCCGGCGCCACGATGCGGGCGCGGCCGTCGAGCAGCGACACGACGTCCGCATCCGTAACGCCCGATACCTCGTAGAGCGCGGCTGCCGCGCGGGCCACCTCTCCGGTCGCGTGCTCCCGGGCCCCGCTCACTGCCCCCGCGGCCACCACCAGGATCAACGCGGCCGCCGCCGCGGCCGCACCGGCGGCCCCGAGGGCGATCGTTCTCGCCGCACCCGCGCCGCTCACCGCGCCAGGACCTCGTCCACCCGGCGCGCCACGTCCGCCGCGCTGACCTCGAGGGGCTCGCCCGACAACAGCCTCCGGTCCATGATTTCCACCGCCAGCAGCTCGACCCGGGAGAAATCGCGCACGGTCGCGCCCCAGGTCATCCGGGCCCGTTCCGCCAGGGTGACGAATGCATCCTCCACCCCCGTGGGGTCGGCGGCGGCGATCTCGGCGGCGACGTCAACCCGCGTCGGGATCGCCAGACCGGAACGCGCCCGGATCCGCTGCGCCTCCGGCGAAGCCAGGAAACCGGCCAGGTCGATCGCCTGGCGGAGATTCGCCGCGTTCGGAGGCACCGCCCACCCGGAGGCATAGAGGACGCTCGTCGCGCCCGGCTGCGACGGATGGTGCGGAATGGGCAGGATCGCGAGGTCGAGCGCGCCGGCGCGCACCAGGTCGCGGAAGACGGGGAGCGTCCAGTGCCCGGACAGCAGAAACGCCTGTCCGCCGGAAGCGAACCGGGCCTCCCGCGCCGGGTCCGCCGCCTGCACGAACTGGGCGCCCGGCGTCAGGCCCTCCTCGGCCAGCCCGGTGAGGAAGGCGTACGCGGAGAGCGCCGCCGGGCCGTCGAGGTAACCCGTGGCGCGGTTCCCGCCGGGCGCGAGGATGTCCCCGCCCGCCGACCAGACGAACGGCACCCACTGGAAGAGGTTGCGCGGGAAATCGAACCCGTAGACGTCCGGCCTCCCGTCGCCGTCCCGGTCGGTGGTGGCGGACCGGGCCGCGCGGCGGAAGTCCTCCCAGGTCCAGCCGCTCGCCAGTACGTCGGCTCCCGCGCCGCCCAGCACCGCGCGGTTCGCGTAGATGACCATCGGGGTGAAGTCCTTGGGCAGCGCGAACAGGGCCCGCCCGCGCCGAAACGCTTCCAGCACCTGCGGGAAGACCTGGTCCGCGTGAAAGTCCAGCGCCGCCTGATACGGCGCCAGGTCAACCGCCAGCCCCCGGTCCACGAAGGTGGGGATGTCGGGCGAGTCGAGGAGGTACACGTCGGGGGGGTGACCCGCCGCGATGGAGGTGAGGAGACGCTCCTCATATCCGTTCGGCGCGGACTCGAGGAGGACCCGCGTCCCCCGGCGCCGGGCCTCGTAACGCTCGGCGACCTGCTGCTCGATCTCGAGTTCGTGTCCACCTGCCCAGAGGGCGACCCGAAGGGTGGTGACGTCGGGCGAGACGCCGGAACCTGCCGGGGAGCAGCCGGCGGCGAGCCAGATGGCGGCCGGGAGGAGGATCCCGCGAATACCGGGGCTCATGGCTGCGTTGCCCCACCCGGGCGGGGCGCCGCCCCGATCCGGCCGCCCTCCGGGCCGAAGAGATGCGTGCGCTGCCACGCGACGGAGACGTCCACCCGGTCCCCCGCCGCCACCGGCAGCGCGGGGGCCGCCCGCGCCACCCACGCCGCATCGCCCGGCCCGTCGAGGTGGACCCGCTGCTCGCTGCCGAGCGACTCGACGCGCAGGACGGTGGCGGTGAACTCGGGGGGCGGGCGGGGACCGCCGCGCCGGTCCGCGGAGCCGTCCGGGGCGACGACCGCGACCGAGAGGTCCTCGGGACGGACACCCAGCGTGGCCTCGCGGTGGGGGAAGGGTTCCGGGAAGACGAACGGACCGCCCGCGAGGCGGCCTTCCCGGTCGCGAACGAGGTGGAGGCGGTTGATGGGAGGCGATCCCACGAAGCCGGCGACGAAGAGGTTGGCGGGCTTTTGGTAGACCTCGTGCGGCGTCCCCACCTGCTGCAAGCGGCCACGGTCCATCACCGCGACCCGCTGCCCGAGGGAGAGCGCCTCGACCTGGTCGTGAGTGACGAAGATCATGGTCGTGCCGAGGCGACGGTGGAGGGTGGCGATCTCGTCCCGGGTCTTGAGCCGGAGCGCGGCGTCCAGGTTCGACAGCGGTTCGTCAAAGAGAAAGACGCCGGGATCGCGCACCATCGCCCGCCCCAGCGCCACGCGCTGCTGTTGTCCTCCCGAGAGCTGGCCGGGACGCCGTGACAGGAGCCCCGCGAGCCCCAGCACGCCGGCCACCTCGCTCACGCGTCCCTCGGCCTCGGGGCCACGCGCGCCCCGCACCCGCAGCCCGAATCCGAGATTCTCGGCGACGGTCATGTGCGGGTAGAGGGCGTAGCTCTGAAACACCATCGCCACATCGCGACCGCCCGGCGCGATCTCGTCCACGCACCGGTCCCCAATCCACACCTCCCCCGCGTCCCGCTCTTCCAGACCGGCGATAAGGCGCAGCAGCGTGCTCTTGCCGCACCCTGACGGCCCCACCAGCACCATGAGTTCGCCGGGACGGATCTCGAGATCGACATTCGCCACGGCCGTCACGTCCCCGAACCGCTTGTGGACGCCTTTCAGCACCACCCCCCGCGGCTCACGCATCATCGCCGGCGGCCCTCCCTCCCTTCGTCGAGCGTCTCCCACCCCACTCTCAGCGGCCGCTCCCGAGTCCCCTCGTGCCGCGCTCCATCGACCGCCAGGCAGGCCCGCGTGTCGTCGAGCTCGACCGCGATGCTGCGCCCGCGGACGCGGACCGGTCCCAGCCGCAGCCGGGGCACGCCGTGCGGCAGTGGCCACACCTCCACGCCCTCCTCGTCGAGGTGAAGCCCGGCCATCCCCCGGGCGAGCAGGTCCACCACCCACGAATGCTGGTAGTCGTCGATACCACGGAAGTGGCAGGCGCGGCCGGTGTAGGGGTTGTAGTGCTCGAAGCAGTTGGGGCGGCGCGGATCCCCGTCGGTGAACATCAGGTGCACGAAGCGGATGAGCCGGTTGGCGGCCAGCTCCCCCGCCCGCCGGTTCCCCTGCCGCCAGCAGCGGAGCAGCCCTTCGATCACGTGGCTGGTCGTCATCGGCCACACGCGGCCGTTCCACGGGCAGTTGCGCCGTTTCCCCCGCCAGATCCCCTCGGCGGAGAAACGGGGGTCGTCAACGCTGGACGAGGGGACGGGAAAGGGGGTGCCGAAGGTCCGCGGGTTCTCGAGGTGGTCCATCAGGGCGTCGAGGCGGAGAGCGTCCACGCGGCCCGTCAGCATCGGGTAGAAACCCACCGCGGCCTTGACGCCGGTGCGTTCGAAGGTGCGTCCATCCACGTCGGTGAAGAAGCGCGCCTCCGGGCACCACATGCGCTCCATGATCGCGCTTCTGCAACGCGTCTCCAGTGCGCGCCAGCCGGATGCGTCGCCCGGCCGCCCGACCCGCCCGGCGAGCATGGCGAGCGCGCGGAAGAGCTGATGGGCATAGACCGTCACATCGATGCCCTTGAGGCGCAGGCGCGGCTGCCATCCGCGCACGTCCGCCTCCGGGTCCACCGCCATGTACCGCGACATGTATTCCTGCCCGGTCTCAAAGTGGTTCACGACGGTGAACATGCCCGAGCCCTCAGGGTCGCGCGAACGGTTCAGCCAGCGGGCGTAGCGCGACAGGCCGTGGTAGCAGCGGGTCAGGGCCGCCGGATCGGGGTGCATCGCGTGCACCGCGAGAAGCGCGTCGCCCCAGTTCGCGTGGTAGAAGTCGGTGCCTTCGAGGTGGTTCGCGTAGAGCCGCCCGTGCAACGACCCGTCCTCCTTTTGGTTGTCGAGGAAGTTGAGGAGCGATCCCCACGCTTCGCGCCCGCCCGCGCGCCAGCGCATCTCCATCATGTGGCACTGCGCGCTGTAGGTGATCGGGACGTGGAAGTACCCGATCCCCTCGGCGATGCAGGGATGGCGCACGTTGCCCGACCGACGCTCGATGCGGTTCAGCCCCAGGCCGTGGATGCGGTAGTCGAAGGTGCGCTCCAGGCGGGGGTCGGCGCAACGGAAGACCGGGAAGCCGGCGAAGAAGGACTCCCAGGTGAGGCTGCCGGCCGGAGCGGCCGTCTCCCGGCTGGTTGACCCGGACAGCCGCGGAGCGAGACGCATGCGGAGCGAGAGGGGCCCCTGGTCGGGGGTGGGAACCGGAAACGCCACCGCCGTCCAGATCCAGCCGTTCCGGCCGGCAGCCCGCGGTTCCGGGATGTCGCCCGCGTCGTCGAGATCCGAGGTTGCCCCTTCCGCGAACGGAGACGCCGCCCAATCGGGGTGCGCGCCACCCTCCGAGGGAAGAGTCCGGCGCCATGCGGGGGCGCCGGACCCGCAGAGCTCCATCTCGACCGACAGCTCCTGGCCGGCCCGGTCGGCGAGGCGCCGAACCCACCGCACTCCCCCCGAGGAGGGCTGCATCCCGGACACCGACGCCGCCGGCTGGCCGGTGAAGGCGACCAGGAAGCCCGCGGCCGCTCCGGGCGGCAGGGCCCAGGCGCTCTCGAGGATGCCGCCGGGGAGGACCTGCCGCGTCTCGACCACCGGCGCGCCCTCCCCGGTCCTCCACCCGGCGACCAGCGTTCCCGGACGCCAGCGGACTCCGGCCGTTCCCGCTGTATCCCCGCCCGGCGCAGTGGCGGGCTCAGCCTCGCCGCCCGAGGCGCCAGCATGGCTCCACGACAGCGGAATCTCCACGCCCGCTCCGTCCAGCAGGGCCACCGAAAAGCACGGTCCCACCTCGTACTGCAGCAGATGGGCCGCATCCCAGAAACCGGGCCGGTGCAGCCAGCGAGGAAACGGCGGAGCCCAGATCACCCCATCGAGTCCCCCCAAGCACCACTTGTCGGGCCGGGCGAGGACTTCGATGCGGCTCAAATGCTGTTCAGGGGGAAACAATGATACGGCGAACCAGGATCCGGAACGCCGGGGGTCCGGCCGGTTCTCCGGCGGGAACCGGCCGGCGAAGCGTTCTTTGAACTCGACAGCAAAGTCGTCCGCTGGCCAGGAAGCGCTGCTGATGTCGGTGGTGCCGGGTGCGCTCCGGATCAGGAGAGCCCCTCGCGACCCCGAAGCCAGTTGACGGTCTCCAGCAGGGTGATCCGGCCGTCGCGCGGGTCGTGGCCCAATTCCCGGATCGCCTTTTCCGAACTGAAGTACCAATGGCAGGCGGCCATCTCCCGGCTGATGCGATCCACCGCCGGTTCGCGCCCGATCTGGCGGGCGACCTCCTCGGTGAGCAGCGCTCCCGCCGTGTAGAGGCCGCGCGGCAGCCGCAGCCGCGGGGCGGGTGAGCCGGACACCTCCCCGAGGCGTGCAAAGAAGTCCGCAAAGCTCCAGTTGTGGCCACCCAGCAGGTAACGCTGTCCGCTCCGCCCCTTCGCCATGGCGGCCAGGGCGCCGGCGGCGGCATCCCGGACGTCCACGAAGTTCAGCCCGCCCGGCGGTATCACGCCGATCTGGCCGGAAAGGAACTGCAGGACGTCCCCCGTCGAAGACAGTCTTTCGTCTCCGGGGCCGAGGAGCAGCGACGGGTTCACGATCACCACCTCGATTTCGCCGGCGTCGGCAAGAAGCGCCCGCTCCTGCAGCCATTTGCTCCGGTAGTAAGGCCACCGTCCGATCAGCTCGATGGGCACCGGCGCCGTCTCGTCGCACTCGGGATCGGGATCGCGGGAAACCGCGATCGTTCCGCTCGTGGACACGAGGAGGATCCGCTCGGCGCCAGCGCGCCGGGCGGCTTCCGCCAGCGTGCGGGTACCGTCCACGTGAACCTGCTGGAGACTGGCGGCGGCGTCCGGATCGCGGGAAACCCGTCCGGCAAGATGGAAGACCCGCTGCACTCCGTCAAAGGCAGCATCCAGCCCCGCTCCGGAAACCACGTCGCCGACGACGACCTCCACGCCTCGGGCCGAGAGCTCGGGCTCGGGCTGGCGGGAAAGAACCCGGACCGGCTCGCTTCCCTCAAGCAGCAACGGCAACAGATGACTGCCGAGAAAGCCGGTCGCCCCCGTGACCAGCACCGGAGCGGTGGACGAGGGTTCGGTCACCGGTTGTCAGGATCGGGCATTTCTCAGCCGACCGGTGTCGGTTCCGCAGTCCGGTCCCTCGCGGGAGACGCGGCGACGGGAGGGGTTTCGGTGGCGCCCCGAGCGGATTCTTCCACGATGCGCGCGGCCTCCTCGTCGATCCGTATCGGTTCCTGACGTCCCAGGCGCTCGACGACGGACTGGACGAACGCGGTGGCGCGGCCTTCGGCAACCGCCGTTCGCACCCCTTCCCCGGCGAAGCGAAGCAGGAAGTCATGGGAGAGGAACGGCCCGATCCGCGCCGCGATCGTCCGCGAACGGAGCCCGACGGCGCCCGGGGGAAACGCCCCCCAGGTGTCGAGGTGGATGGGCAACACGCCAACCCGGCAGCGGTACGCCAGATGCGCAAAGCCGCGCCGGAACTCCTGGATCTGGCCGCTCCGGGACCTCGTACCTTCGGGAAACACCAGCACGCTGTAGCCCTGCTTCAGATACCCGGCGGCCCGATCGAGCGACTCGCGCAAGGATCCCCGGCGTTCCATCGGGACGAGATTCGTGAAGTTCCCGAAGAAAGTGCGCTTCACCCGGTTGTCGAAGAAGTAGTCCGCGGCCGCCAGGGCCACCAGGTTCGATCCCGCGTCCCCGAGGGCCATCTTGACGAGCCCCATATCGAGATGGGAGCCGTGGTTCGCCACCACCAGGTAGTTGGTGTGGTTCGGGACATGCGCCCGGCCCGTGAAGGTGGGCTCCAACACCTGGTGGTAGAACCAGTGCTGGACCTCGGTCAGGGCCGCCCGGCCGGCCCTGGCTACGGCGGGCGGAATCTCGATCTCGTCCTCCTCTCGTTTCTTTCGGGATTCGCCACGCCGGCGGGGCTGGCCCCTGGCGCCCGCCTGCGGCGTCCGGATGGCGAGCACCAGCTCCTCGATGGTGTTCATGTTGGCAAGCGCTTCGGGAGCCGCCGATTCGCCGAACTCGTTCTCGAGCACGGCCGCCAGTTCGTTGTACATGAGGCTGTCGAAGCCCAGTTCGGCGAAGGAAGACGATGTGCGGATCCCGGAAACCGGGCGCTCGCAGATGGATGCGATGAGCTCGAGAATTCGGTTTCCGGAGAAGGCCTCCTCGCCCGACTCAGCGGCCGCTTCGCGGCGCCGGTCGCGCAGCCAGCGCACGAGTTGGGCCCGCTTCACCTTGCGGGTCGCGGTTCGGGGAAGCGCCTCGTCCGAGAATTCGACGGTCTTGACCCGCTTGTGGAGCGGCAGCCGGGACGAGACGGAGCGGAAGTGGCTCTCGACGCGCTGCCTGCCTTCCGGCGTCTTCTCCTTCGGGACGACGACCGCCGCCACCTGCTCGGCCATCCCGTCGGGCAGCCCCACCACCGCGAGTTCGGCAATCAGGTCCGCCGAGGCATAGATCTCTTCCACTTCGTCCGGATAGATGTTCTTGCCGCCGCTGTCGACGATCACGTCCTTGCGGCGGCCGACCAGGAAGAGGTGTCCGTCCTTGTCGAGGCGTCCCAGGTCGCCCGTATAGAGCCAACCGCCGCGAAGCGCTTCCGCGGTCGCCTCCTCATTTCCGTAGTAGCCGGCCATGATGTTCGGGCCCTTGGCCGCGACCTCGCCGACCCCCGAAGCGTCGGGGTCCACGATGCGGACTTCGATCCCGGGAAGCGCCTTGCCGGCGCTGCCGATGGGGACCGGGCCGTCAGGTGAGGTGACGGTCAGCACGGGTGCGGCTTCCGTGAGGCCGTAACCCTGGGCAATGTGGAACCCGAGGCCCCGGAAAGCCTTCCAGGTCGCTTCGGAGAGAGCGGCAGCGCCGCTGATCAGATAACGAATCCTGCCCCCCAGCGCGGTGTGCACGGGAAGGAAGACCGCGGGGCCGATGTTGACGCCGGTGTCCTCCCGGAGGAGGTGCGCCGCATCGATCAGGGCGGTGGCAAGGTCCTCGGCCCGCTGCGACCGTTCCGCGAAGGGAGCCAGGATGCGCCGCCGCAGGAGATCCCAGAGGGCCGGCACTCCCACGATGCAGGTGGTGTGTCCCTTTTGCAGCTCCGTGTTGATCGCGTCGGGGCCAATCTCCTCCAGATAGGCGATCTGGGCGCCCCGGGAGAGCGGAAGCAGGAAGCCGGTGGTGAACTCGAACGAGTGGTGGAGCGGCAGGATGCTGAGCGCGCCGTCCTTCTCGCCTATGTCGTAGACCGTCAGCAGTTTGGCGACCAGCGTGGTGAAGTTCCGGTGCGTCAGCATCACCCCCTTGGGCGTACCGGTGGTTCCGGAGGTGAAGAGGATGGAAGCCAGTGCGGTGGGGCTGGTGCGGACGGGTTTCCCGGACTCCGGCGGTTCCTCCGTTCCTTCGCCAAGGGCAAAGACATCGCGAAAGGGGTGGGCGGCTACGGGTGGTGCGGCGCCGTGATCGCCGGCGAGCCCGCAATAGCGCTCGAACAGCGAATCGCTCATCAGGACCGCCTTGGCATCCCCGAGGCGGAGAAGCCGGACGATCTCCTCCCGGCGCAGGTCGCGTTCGAGAGGAATGGCGGTTGCCCCGATCCGCTGGATCGCGAAGTACGCCATGCCCCATTCGGGAGAGTTCTCTCCGATCAGCCCAACGTGGTCGCCCGCGGCAAGTCCGCGGGCGGAGAGGAATGCGGCCCCTCTGAGAACGCACTCCCGGAGATCGGCGTAGGTGTAGCGCTCCTCCCGGCCACCACGGGTAATCCGCATCGCGACCCGTCCGGCGTGGTTCTTGGTGCAAGCCTCGAACAGCTCGTTGATCGTCCGGTAGGTGTAGACGCGTTTCTGTGCGCGGCGTTGCCCGCGCTCCTGGTCCTCGAGCGCCGGGAACACCCACTTCTCGAGACCTGGCAGATGTACGTGGAGCCAGTAGTCGTACCAGTCGATTTCCTCGGGGTTGAAGAAGAGCTTTCCCTCGTTGCCGTCGAGCCGGGAGAAGAGATCCCGGGAGTTGTCAGCGCGGAAAATGAACTCCTCGCCGGCGATGAACGGCCGGAACGTGTGGTACTGCCGCTCGCCCTGAGTGACGAAGTCCTCGAACGACTCCACGTTCCGCTGGAGCGCCTCGACCACTCCGACCAGGGGGCCGACAGGTTCGTCACCAGCCCGCTCCAACGCGCCGGACAGCGCCGAGGCGGACTGCCGCATCCACTTGAGGGTGTGTTTTTCGAAGCGATCGGCGCGGACCGCCTGCGCCTCCATCCGGGCGAGAGCCTCGTTCCAGAGTTTCACTCCGGTGGGCTTGTCGCGGAAATGGCGGCGCTTGTAGATCCCGACAAGGTCCACGAGGCGCTCCACCCGCGCCGGATTCCGGTCGCCGCTCGCCACCTGGTACACGAGGTGGGGCTCCGACACGATCGTTTCCGCGGCGACGGCCAGGGTTGCCGAGGCAACCAGATCCACGGGGACGATATCCAGCACCACCCCCTGACCGACCGGGAACAGGTTCTGGCCGCGGAGCGCCATCCTGACGAGAGGAGCGCTGGTGGTGAAGCCCTCGTTCCAGCCGGTGTGGGGGAAGGAAAGCGCGCTCTCAACCACCGCCGGCCGAACGATGGCCCGCGCGACTCCCTCCGCGCCCGCAACGAGCTGATCCCCGAGGCTCTTCGTGTAGGTGTAGATGTTGGGCCAGCCCCAGCCCTGCGCCTTTTCGATGCCGAGGTCACGGAGCCGCCTCCGGATCCATTCCTTCCGCTCGCGGGCGATGGCGAGCGACAGCGACCGCGCGTCGTCCGGATCGCGGCCTTCCTCGGCGAATCGCTTGCGGGCGGCTTCCTGGAACGCGTCCACGCGCGACTTGTCCTCCGCTTCGTCGCGTACCCGCGCGGCGAGGCGCTCGCAGTCCTCGATCTCCTTCTCGACGGAGAACTCCTGGTCCTCCCGGTCGCGCCGCGGGAAGTAGCCGATGAGGGGTTCGTCCTCGCGGACTTCTCCCGATCGCATTCCGGCGACGAAGCAGGTACTGATGTGGACGAGGGCGGGCCGCTTCATGCGGCGCGCGAAGGCGATGGTGTTCCGCGTGCCGTGGACGTTGGTCTGCAGCGCGGCTTCGAGCGACGGGTTGAACGTCACCCGGCCGGAACAGTTGAGGACCAGGTCGATGTCCGCGGCGATCTCGGCGGCGCGCTCTTCCGAATAACCGAGGTTGTCGCTCGTGATGTCCCCGCCGAGGACAACGATCTTCTCGTCCAGGTAATCGTGAAGGGACGCGCCGTGACGCTCGCGAAGCGGCGAGAGCGCCGGCGAATTCTCCATGATGTCCAGGAAGCGCACGCGGCTCTCCGCTTCGCCGGCGGCGCGCACCATGAGATACACCCGGCGAATCTCCGGAAAGAACTCGAGGAGCATCCCGAGACAGACCTTTCCCAGGAACCCCGTCCCACCGAGCAACAGGATGCTCTTTCCGGCAAAGGCTTCGCCTACGTGAATCCGGGGGCGCGGGGTCTCGGGGGACACGGCGGGGCTACGACACCTCGGGGATCATGATCGGAGGAACGTGGAGCATGGTGATTTCCGCGGAGCGGCCATGAGTACTCCGCGCCATCGCGATGGCCTCGGTCACCGTCTCCGCCGACTCCCAGCCGAGGATCTCGGGAACGTGCTGGTTCTTTGCCCCGGCCACGATGATCCGTCCCACATGCTGGCGCCCGTTTTCGCCCCAGTACCACATGAAGAAGGGGTGGGCCCCGTGGTAGGCATTCCCGTCCCGGTACATCTGCACGTAGGAGGGGTTATGCGCGAATTCCTCCTCGTACTTGGTCCGCAGCACGAACGGGTCCCGGGTCTCCGGGAGCAGCCGGTGGAAGAACTCGATGTAGCTCGGGTGGAACAGGGGATCGAAGTCGTCGTAGCAGGGGTGAGCCAGGATCAGCGTGCCGCCCTTCTTGATGAGCGGCTTGCCCCGGTAGAGGTTGAACAGGTAGCCCGGACCCATGACCTGGACGAGGAGCGGGTTCAGGATCGAGTTCACGTTGTAAGGCGAGATGTAGGGGATTCCGGAGAGCAGGATGTCGCACTGTCCCTTTACGGGGACGGCGTACTGCTGGAAGGAACGCTCGAGCGTCTTTTCGTGAACGGGCTCGGTACGGCCCGCGTAGCAGCCGATCAGTTCGAAGGCGCCGGGGATGCGGTGAAGGAACTGCCGCTTGGCCGCCGCGGGGAGGCGGCTCAGCGACCAGCGGGTTCCCGCGAGCTTCAGCCGGTCGAGGTCGCTGAACTCGTCCTCGTCCTTCCCCAGGAACGAGAGGGCGTCCGAGTACATCCGGTTGTTGAGGACCGTCTCCACGTGAAACACGTTCAGGTGCCGGTCCACGATCTTCCCCATCCGGTCCACCTTGCGGCTCAGTTCCGACTTGGCCGGATCCATGTAGCCGTCGGAATCGCGGATCGTCTGCGGTTCGTGGTGGGGTCTCAGGCTCTCGTAGTCGCAGAGCCCGACGGTCACTGACTTGTGGCCGCCGTCCATGGGGACGAGGTTGATGTTCAGGTAGATGATGAGATCGCTCTCGGTCACCCGCCGATTCACCCGGACCGGCTCGTGGTGGCGGGTCTTTCCCAGCGCCACCATGCCGTTCGGATCTTCGGCGTCGTGGTTGTAGTAGCGATTCGGATAGAAGGCCTTGTGGATGTCCGGCCCCACCATCCGGCGCATTTCCGGCTCGGTCATCTTCCGGTGCAGCGAGTTCGCGATTACCAGGTGCACGTCGTCCACTCCGTGGTCGCCGAGCATTTCCAGGACGATCTCGAGAGCGGTCTGGCGCACGTCGGGAGTGGCCATCGGCGGCAGCGGCAGGCTGATGTCGTCGAGGGCGATCGTGACCCGCATTCCCGGACGCAACTGGGCGTAGAGCGGATCGCAGCCCAGCGGGTGGTTGAGCGCATGCCGGATCGCGCCGCGGGGGTTCGGCAGGCCGCGGATCGGCGGCGGCGGATAGACCACCCGGGTGCCCACCGGCAGGTGCTCCTCGAGAAAGTCCTCGCCGTAGTGCAGGACGCGGGCGGCCGAGTCCTTGTCGATGAAGACGATGCCGGGATCGGTCTTGTGGCGCAGGGCGGGGGTCATGCAGCGGGCATCCTTCCTGGCCGAGACTCAGCGGCCCGTGGACAAAGTCACAGCGCGGGGGTGAGATTCGGCTGGCTGAGATCGATGACCGGCCAGTCGTGGTGCCGCGCCGTGCTCCTCAATCGGACATCGGGGTTGGCCGCGGTGGGATGTCCCACCACACTCAGCATGGGCAGGTCGGACATGCTGTCTGCGTACGCGTAACTATCGTTCAACGAGAGGCCCTCGCGCTCCGCGTATTCCCGGATCCAGAGGGCCTTGCTGGCGCTCGCCATCACCGGCGGCGCCAGCCGGCCGGTAGCGCGGCCGTCCACGAACTCCAGGCGATTCGCGACGAACTCGGTGATGCCGAGATCGTCGAGGAGCGGCCGGACCGATACTTCGAGCGCACCCGTCACGACGACCTGCCGCAAGCCGCTCCGGCGCGACTGCTCGATCAGCGCCCGGGTTCCAGGGAAGATGCCAGGGCGGATCACGTCACGGTAGAGATCCTCGGCGAGCGAACGAAGCCGGTCATGGGACTGGCCCCGGTACCACTTGAAGAAGAGATCGTTGAAGAGTTTGCGGCTGTAGAAATCGGTCGCCAGGAACAGCGGGATCGCAGCGAGCGTCGAAGTAGTCGTCTTGAGGCTCCGCAGGAGCCCCTGGTCATTCCGGGCGTAGTACCCAAGCACGTGGACGAGATTCGTGCGAATCAGGGTGCCGTCGAGGTCGTAGAACGCCGCCGCTTTCGCCGGAGGGGCCGCTGGTTCGCCGCGTGACATTGCGTTCAGATTATCGCCGCGCTCCCGCCGCGACGCTTGGGCGCCGGGCACTGGAGGTGCGTTCTGACGTACCATCCACGGTCCTCCGCTGGCTCAGGACCCCCCATTTCGCCCAAAAGGGGGCGAGAAGTTCGTGATTCAACTGCCCTACCCGAAAGAACCCTCGCAGGCGATCCGCCGCGTCGCGATCACCTCCGTCGGGGCCTACCTTCCGAACCGGGTGCTGTCGAACGACGACCTCGAAAGGATGGTGGACACCTCCGACCAGTGGATCCGCGAACGCACCGGTATCAGCGAGCGCCGGATCGTGGAGAAGGGCACCGGTTGTTCCTTCCTGGCCTCCCGCGCGGCCCAGGACGCGCTTCGCCGGCGGGGAATCACCGCCGATGACATCGACCTGATCGTGGTCGCCACCGTGACGCCCGACATGAGCTTCCCGGCCACTGCCTGTCTGGTCCAGGACCAGATCGGCGCGAGCCGGGCCTGGGGATTCGATCTTTCGGCGGCCTGCAGCGGCTTCAACTTCGCCCTCGCCGCCGGAACCCAGTTCGTCGCCAGCGGAGCCGTGGAACGGGCGCTGGTCATCGGGGCCGACGTGATGAGTTCGATCACCGACTACGAAGACCGCGCCACCTGCATCCTCTTCGGGGACGCCGGGGGGGCGGTCCTGCTCGAAGCCGCCCAGGACGGCGAAGGCATTCTCGGGTTCAACAACCAGGTGGACGGCTCGGGGTGCGACCTGCTCAAGATGCCGGCGGGGGGCAGCGTTCGCCCACCGACCCACGAGACGGTGGACCGGAAAGAGCACTTCCTGCAACAGCAGGGCAAGGCGGTCTTCCGCTTCGCCGTCCGCAATTCCGCCGACGCAGCCGAGAACCTGTTGGCCGAACTCGGGTTCTCCCGCGAGGACGTCTCCTTCCTGGTCTGCCACCAGGCGAACGCCCGGATCATCGATGCGGTCGCGCGGCGGCTCCAGTTGCCGACCGAGCGGGTCGTCAAGACGATCCACAAGTACGGGAACACCACCGCCGCGTCGATCCCCACCGCGCTCCGTGACGCCCTCGACCGTTCGCTGCTCTCGCCCGGGGACCTCATCCTGTTCAGCTCGGTGGGCGCCGGGCTGACCATCGGCACCGCCGCGATCCGCTGGGGCGGCGAACGGACTGGCGGCGCGCCGGCGGGAACGAACGCTGGCGGCCCCTGAGTTCCGACCGTCCTTCCGGTGAACTGACGGCGGAAGCCGCGGCCGGAGAGCGGAATCAGCTCGGGCTCGAGACGAGTCCGTATCTCCTCCAACATCGGGACAACCCCGTCCACTGGCAGCCGTGGGGCCCGGCCGCCTTCGAGGAAGCCGCCCGGCGCGACTGCCCGGTGCTGCTTTCGGTCGGTTATTCCAGTTGCCACTGGTGTCACGTGATGGCCCACGAGTCCTTCGAGGATTCCGCCATCGCCCAGGTCATGAACGAATCGTTCGTCCCGGTGAAGGTGGACCGCGAAGAGCGGCCCGACGTGGACGAGATCTACATGGCCTTCGTGCAGGCGACTACCGGCGCCGGCGGATGGCCGCTCACCGTGTTCGTGGCGCCGGACCGCACTCCCTTCTTCGGCGGCACCTATTTCCCGCCCGAAGATCGCTGGGGACGTCCCGGCTTTCCCCGCATCCTCGCCGCCATCGCCACCGCGTGGAAGGACCGCTCTCGCCGGAGCGAGCTTCTTCAGGGCGGCATCCGCCTTCTCGACCGCCTGCGTCAGGCCGCGGAGCTCCCGGGCCGCCTTTCCGCAAGGGGAACCCTCATCACCTCCGACCCGGTCGGCCGCGCGGTGAGGCAGTTTCTCGGTTCCTGCGACCGCGAGCACGGTGGGTTCGGACCGGCGCCGAAGTTCCCCCCGAGCCGGCAGCTCACCCTGCTCCTGCGGCACCACCTGGAGGACGGCGGCGCGGATTCGCTCGACGCGTCCCTCTTCACGCTCCGCCGGATGGCGGACGGCGGGCTCTTCGACCAACTCGGGGGTGGGTTCCATCGCTATTCCACGGACGCGGAGTGGCTGGCCCCCCACTTCGAGAAGATGCTCTACGACAACGCGCTGCTCGTCCCGGTCTATCTCCTTGCCCACCGGATCAGCTCAGATCCGCAGCTCGCCGATGATGCGCGCCGTGTTCTCGACTGGATGAAGGGCGAAATGCTGAACCCGGGCGGGGCCTTCTACTCGGCTCTCGACGCCGACTCCGAGGGAGAAGAGGGGCGCTACTACACCTGGACGTCCCCGGAAGTCGAGGAAGTCCTGGGGGAAGACGCCGCGCTCTTCGGCGCCGCCTATGACGTTCACCCCGGCGGGAACTGGGAAGGCCGGACGATCCTGCGGCGGGTGACAGCGGATGCCGCCGTCGAAGAGAGCTTCGGCGTTCCGGCCGGCCAGGTCGGACCCCGGCTCGCCGCCGCGCGGCAGCGGCTCCTGGCCCGGCGCGGCGGGCGAGTGCGTCCCGGCCTTGACGACAAGGTCCTCCTGTCCTGGAACGCGCTCGCGGTGACGGCTTTCGCGCGGGCGCATCGGGCGCTCGGCGACGATGGCTGCCTCCGGGTGGCGCAGGCCGCGGGCCGGTTCCTTCTCGAAAACCTCCGCTCGGACGGACGCTACTTCGCGGTGTGGAGCCGCGGGCGGGCGAAGGTGTCCGCGATGCTCGAGGATCACGCGTTCTGGCTCCAGGCGCTTCTCGATCTCTTCGAGAGCGATTTCGACGAGCGCTGGCTTCTGGCAGCCGAAGAGGCCGCGGACATTCTGGACGCCCACTTCGCAGCGCCGGGAGGCGGCTTCTACACCACTGCCGACGACCATGAGGCGCTACCCGTCCGGACCCGCAGCGGCTACGACGGCGCCCTGCCGTCCGGCAACGCCGTCGCCGCCGACGCGCTCTTGCGCCTCGCGGCCCTCACCGGCTCCAAACGCCGCCACCATGCCGCCCGCGGCACGATCACCGCGTTCTTTGCCCAATCCGTAGAGAGTCCGGCGGGTTTCGCCACCCTGTTGACCGCAATTCAGCGGTACCTGGCCGAACCGCGTCAGATCGTGGTCGTCGGATCGGGCGCCCGCGAGGAAACCTCGAAAGCGCTCCGCCGCCTCTGGGGCGTCCCCAGCGAAAACGCCGTGGTCCTGCTCGCGGACGCCCACACCCCCGGCAAGAGCGCGCTTCCGGCGGTCGAAGCGGCGCGGGCGGCGGGCCCGGGCGGCGGGATCTCCTTCCTCCCGTGCCGGGGGGGAGTCTGCTCCCTCCCCCTCGCGGACGTCGAGGCGGCCAGCGAGTACCTGGGCTCCTGACCCGGCCCCGCGGCAGCGTGCCGTAGGGCGCCTTCCGGCGAACGCGTCGATCACGGATACGATCAGAAGGCCGGCGCGGCCCATCGACGGCGGAACGACCCCGGACTTTCCCGACGTGAAACGCCCTCCATCTGTGATTCGTCCCCGTAGGTCCGGCCTACACGCCGCTTGGCTCTCGGCTCCCCTCCTGGTGGCGTGTGCCGCGGACCCAACCCCCGAAGAGGGTCCCGTGGCGCGGCCGAACGTCCTCTTCATCGCCGTCGACGATCTGAACGACTGGATCGAGCCGCTCGGCGGACATCCCCAGGCGCGGACGCCCAACCTCTCGCGACTGGCAGATGAAGGGGTGCTCTTCACCCGCGCCTTCACCCCGTCTCCATCGTGCAACCCGTCGCGGACCGCGCTCCTGACCGGAAGACACACCTATACCTCGGGCATGTACTCGAACTACCAGTGGTGGCGTCAGGTGATGCCCGACGCCGTCACCCTTCCCCGGTATTTCGCCGACAACGGGTACTGGGCGGGAGGCGCCGGGAAGATCTTCCACAACAACCAGCCGGATCCCGGGTCCTGGGACGACTACTTCCCCTCGCTCGAAGAGCACATGCCCACCTCGCCGCGACCCGAGGGAGAGGGGACGGTAAACATGCCCGCCTTTCCCGACATGTACGGCGCCTTCGATTGGGCGCCCCTCGACGTTCCGGACGAGGAAATGGGCGATTACCGGTCCGTCGCCTGGGCCGCGGAACAGCTACGGCGGCAGCACGAGAAGCCGTTCTTCCTGGCGGTCGGCATCTACCGCCCCCACCTTCCCTGGTACGTCCCCCGGAAGTACTTCGAGATGTTCCCGCTCGATGAGGTCCGGCTCCCGCTACTCCTCGAAGACGACCTCGGGGATGTCCCGGACCGGGGCATCGAGATCGCCCGCCGCGGCGGGGACTACCACGCGCAGGTCCTGGCGGCCGATCAGTGGCGCGAGGGCATCCAGGGCTACCTGGCGTCGATCGCCTATGCGGACGCGATGGTCGGCCTGCTCCTCGACGCCCTGGATGAAAGTCCCTACGCGGACAACACCATCGTCGTCCTCTGGTCCGATCATGGGTGGCAACTCGGCGAAAAGGAACACTGGCGGAAGTTCGCTCTGTGGGAAAACCTCACCCGGGTCGTCCTGATGTTCCGCGTGCCGGAGGGAACCCGCGGCCTTCCCGCGGGCACGCCGGCAGGCGAGCGCTCCGGCAGGACGGTCTCGCTCCTCGATCTCTATCCCACCCTGGTGGAACTCGGGGGGCTCCCGGAAAAAGAGGGCCTCGACGGCCGGAGCCTGGCGCCGCTCCTCGGGGATCCGGGTGCGGCCTGGGATCGTCCCGTCATCAGCACCTATCAGTTCGGCGAGTACTCGATCCGGGACGAACGGTTCCACTACATCCGCTACATCGACGGGAGCGAGGAGCTCTACGACATCGACGCGGATCCGGAAGAGTGGAAAAACCTCGCCGGTGACAACCGGTACGGGGCCGACAAGTCCCGGCTGGGCGCTCTCCTTCCCGCCGACCCCGCCCCTTTCGTGGAAACCGACTATCCCCTCATGCCCCACCACATCCCGCCGCTTCGCGGGCTCGAGGACTACCTGGAGCGCCGGAGGACCGGCGGCCGAAGGTAAGCCCACCCGGCGGCTCACCGGCCCCCTACGACGAGAGCGCCTTCCCGGGCGCCGGGTGGCAGCGCCGCCCTACGGTGTTGGTTGCGAGGCGTCCTGCCGGAGATGGGCGATCCAGTAGAAGAGTGAGACGACCTCGAGGGTTACTCCCGCGCCGAGCAGGGCCTTGGTGGGAGTCTCGAGCCCCTTTCGCTGCCCGTCCTCGTTGTAGCACTTGACGTACTTGGTGTTCTCCGTAGCGCTATTGGTGGGTGCGTCGGGGATGTTCCGGCACGGCAGCCACCGCCACAGCGCGGCGCCCGCGAATGCCATGAGTCCGCTCAGTCCGTAGGCGATCGCGCTCCGCTTCTTGTCGTCGTCCCGAATCAGGCCGGTGGAGATGCCGGCGGTGTTCTGGGGGCGATAGGCGCCGCTCGCGGCAGCGGTTTCGGCGATTTCCAGAATGGATGGCGCCGTCGTCGTGAGGCCTGCGGGGGCCGCGGCGTGGAGGGGCGCCACCATCAGGGCGGAACAGACCCAGAATGCAAGGAACTTCTTCATGTTCCGGCCGGGCTAGGGCGTCGCGGGCTGCGCGGCGTCCTGCTGGTCGTCCTCCCGGAGGTGCCGCATCAGGTAGAAGAGAGACACGAGTTCGAGGCCGACGCCGGCCCCGACCAGGGCCTTCGTGGGGGTGGACCACCCGAGCCGCTGTCCGTTCTCGTCGTAGCATTCGGCTTGAGTCTTGAGTCCCTCGCCGAGGTGCCGTGCGTCACCTTCTCCGCGGCACGTCAAGTTGCGCCAGAGCGCTGCGCCGGTGAAAGCCAGCAAGCCACTCAGGGCGAATGCGATGGCGCTCCGCCGGTTGTCGTCCTCCCGAATCATGCCGCTGGCGATGCCGGCGGTGTTCTGGGCGCGATAGGCGCCGCTGGCGGCGGCGATCTCGGCCGCCTCCAGGAGCGAGGAATAGGCCACCGGCGAAGAGGTTCCACTCGCTGAAGCTGGTGTGGCATTCGCGTAGAGCGGCATCAGAACCAGGCCGTACACCGTGAGCAGGGCGACGAGTTTCTTCATGGAGAAGCTCCTTCCCGGCGGAAGCCGGCGCTGAGCAACGGTTGGGGGGTACAGCGGTCCCTGGACTCAGTTGCGGATGCGGACGGTCACGTTGCCGGCGATCACGGTTTCGCCGCTCCGCTGGAGCCGCAGCCAGACGCGATAGGTGCCGGGTAGCGAGAAGCGGTGGCTACCGAAGAAGAACGTTTCGATTTCGGCGCCCTCTTCATAGGGATCGCAGTCCGGCTCGTACACCGATTCGGTGTCGTCGTCCCAGTCCCAGACCTCTTCCAGGCAGTAGTAGTCCTCGAGGTTCTCCGCGGTCTCCAGATCCTCGAGACGGGCGCTCACCTCGACATCGAGGGACGGCCGGCGCGTCTCGCCCGGCATCCGGGGTCGCAGGAACAACTGCCGCGGCGCTCTTAACGTCAGCTTCGGTTCGGCAGCGGCGGCCGCGAGCGCGCGCAGGGGCTTCTCGGCGAGGATGGTGACCGCCGCGGCAGCTTCCGGCGGACCCGGCTCCGTAACGCCACCCGCCAGGGACACGGGAAGGACGATACCGACCAGGAAACCAACCAGCGGGGCGGACAAGCCGCCCGGGGCTCCAGTGCGCACACCGCGCATTCTACGACTGGCTGCCGATCTTTGCCTCCGCCTCCGCCGCCCGGAGCCGGGCCTCCGCCCGGGCCACCGCCTGCTGGGCCCGCTCGACCTCGTAGGTGGCGCCGAATTCCTCCAGCCGGGCCTTCGCCCGCGTAAGCGCGCTCTCGGCCCGGGCCAGGTCGATGTCCCGGGGCCGTTCGGCGGTTTCGGCCAGCACGGTCACGGTGTCGTCCAGAACCTCGAGGAAACCCCAGTGCACCGCCAGGTAGTGGTCCTCCTCACCCTGGCGGTACTGGAGACGGCCGCTCCGGATCTGGTAGAGGAGCGGTGCGTGACCGGGGAGTACCCCGATGTAGCCGAACACTCCCGGCGCCTCCACGTAGTCCACGTCGTCCCGAAAGACCACCCCGCCGGGGGTGATGACTTCGAGCCGAAGCGTTTCCGAGCCGCTCATTGGAGTCCGGGTCAGGCGGCCGCCAGCTCGCGGGCGCGCTCTTCGACGTCGTCGATCCCGCCCGCCATGAAGAAGGCCTGCTCCGGCAGATCGTCGAGATCCCCGTCCACGATGCGCCGGAAACCCTCGATGGTGTCCTTGAGTTCCACGTAACGGCCCTTGCGTCCGGTGAACTGCTCCGCGACGTGGAAGGGCTGCGAGAAGAACCGCTGCATCTTGCGCGCGCGCGCCACCGTCACCTTGTCGTCCTCGCTGAGTTCGTCCATCCCGAGGATCGCGATGATGTCCTGGAGGTCCTTGTAGCGCTGGAGAACCTCCTTCACCCGGCGCGCCACCTCGTAGTGCTCGTTGCCCAGCACCCGCGGATCCATGATGCGGGAGGTGGAGGCGAGCGGGTCCACCGCGGGGTAGATCCCGAGTTCCGCGATCTGCCGCGAGAGGTTGGTCGTCGCGTCGAGGTGGGAGAAAGTGGTGGCGACGCCGGGGTCGGTGTAGTCGTCCGCCGGGACGTAGATGGCCTGAATCGAGGTGATGGAGCCCTTGTCCGTCGAGGTGATCCGCTCCTCCAGTTCCCCCAGCTCGGAGGCCAGGGTGGGCTGGTAGCCGACGGCCGACGGCATGCGCCCGAGAAGCGCCGAGACCTCCATGCCGGCAAGCGTGTAGCGGTAGATGTTGTCCACGAAGAAGAGGACGTCCTGGCCGCGCTCGTCCCGGAAGAACTCGGCCACGGTAAGACCGGTGAGCCCGACCCGGAGCCGCACCCCGGGAGGCTCGTTCATCTGTCCGTAGACCAGCGACGTCTTCTTGAGGACGCCGGAGTCCGTCATCTCCAGCCAGAGGTCGTTTCCTTCGCGCGTCCGCTCGCCGACCCCGGCGAACACCGAGAACCCGCCGTGCTGGGTGGCGATGTTGTTGATGAGCTCCATGATGATGACGGTCTTGCCCACGCCGGCGCCTCCGAAGAGGCCCACCTTGCCGCCGCGCATGTAGGGCTCGAGCAGATCGATCACCTTGATGCCGGTCTCGAACATCTCGAGACTGGTGCTCTGCGAGACGAATTCCGGCGCCGACCGGTGGATCGGCCGCCGCTCCTCCGAATCGATCTCGCCCGCCTCGTCCACGGGATTGCCCAGCACGTTCATGACGCGGCCCAGCGTGCCCTCTCCCACCGGAACCGATATCGGCGCCCCGGTATCGAGAGCCTGCAGGCCGCGCACGACGCCGTCGGTCGGCTGCATGGCGACGGTCCGGACCCGGTTCTCGCCGAGGTGCTGCTGGACCTCGAGAACGATGTCCATGTTCTCGGTGGAAAGGCCGCGGTCGTCGCGCAGCCGGATCGCGTTGTGGATCGGCGGAAGGTCTCCTTCGAAGACCACGTCCACCACATTGCCAATGACCTGGACGACCCGTCCGGTGTTCTCAGCCACTTCTGCTCATGCTCCTTGTTTGCCGCTCTCAATCGAGTGCCTCGGCGCCCCCGACCACTTCGAGAATTTCCTTCGTGATCGCCGCCTGCCGGACCCGGTTCATCGTCAGGGTCAGGTCGGCAATGAGTTCGCTCGCGTTCTTGGTTGCGTTGTCCATGGCGGTCATGCGCGCCGCCTGTTCCGCGGCCACCGATTCAAGCAGCGCCCGCCAGATCTGGTATTCGACGTGTCGGGGAAGGAGTTCCGAAAAGATCTCCCCCTCCGTTGGTTCGTAGAAGAACTCCCGCGCCGGCGCACCGTCGGAACTCGACAGGTCCAGTCTCTCGAGCGGCAGCAACCGCTCGACCCGAACGTCCTGACGCAGGATGTTCTTGAACTCGTTGAACACCAGGTAGATCGCGTCGAGCCCTTCGGGATCCTCGGGGTCCTCGCGGTGATAGCGCTCCATCAGGGGCGCCGCGATCGCCCGGGCGTGCTCGTATCCGAGCGCCCGGAAGATGTCTTCGAGCGGATCCACGAGCCGCACCCCACGGCGGCGGAAATGATCTTTCCCCTTGCGTCCGACAGCCCGGACACCGACCTCGTTGTCACTCAGGGACTTGAGGAGGATCTCGCACCGCTTCAGCACGTTGGTATTGAAGGATCCGCAGAGGCCGCGATCCGAGGTGATCACCACCACCTCGACCCGGCGCGGCGGCCGCTCGCGGAGCAGGGGGTGGCTCTCGGTCTTGGCCCCCACGACCACCGAGTTCAGAACTTCCAGAATCCGGGCGGCGAAGGGCCGCGCCGAAACGATCGCCTCCTGGGCCCGGCGCAGGCGCGCCGTGGCGACCATCTTCATGGCCCGGGTGATCTGCTCGGTGTTCCGCACGCTGCGGGTGCGGCGGCGGAGTTCGAGGAGGGTCGGCATGGTTCGCTACCGGAAGACGCCTACGCGGGAACCGGCTCCCGGGCCTCCGCGGCCGGCGTCACTGCCTCTTCCCCGGCGCGGAAGGCGTCGCGCTTGAACTCGGCGATGGCTTCGGTGAGCGCGGCGGTCAGGGAATCGTCGAGCTTTTTTTCCTCCCGGACCCGCGAGAGCGTGCCCGGATGGCGCGTATCGAGAAACTCGTAGAGCCCCTTCTCGAAACTCCGGCATTCGGCCGGGGCCAGGTCATCGAGGAAGCCCTCGTTGGCGGCAAAGATGATCGCCACCTGTTTCTCGACCGGCGACGGCTCGTACTGGTCCTGTTTCAGAACCTCGGTCAGGCGTTCTCCCTTCGCCAACTGGGCCTGGGTGGCCTTGTCGAGATCGGAACCGAACTGGGCGAACGCCGCCATCTCCCGGTACTGGGCGAGCTGGAGCCGCATCGTTCCGGCCACCTGCCGCATCGCCCGGATCTGCGCGGACCCTCCCACCCGGCTGACCGAGTTGCCCACGTTGATGGCGGGCCGGATTCCGGCATTGAACAGGTCGCCTTCCAGATAGATCTGTCCGTCCGTAATCGAGATGACGTTCGTGGGCACGTAGGCCGAGAGGTCTCCGGCCTGCGTCTCGATGAACGGGAAGGCCGTGAGGGAGCCGCCCCCCTGCTTGTCCGAGAGCTTGGCGGCACGTTCGAGCAACCGCGAGTGGAGATAGAAGACGTCGCCGGGATAGGCCTCGCGGCCCGGCGGCCGCCGCAGCAGGAGCGATATCTCGCGGTAGGCCGCGGCGTGCTTGGAAAGATCGTCGTAGATGCACAGGGAGTGTCCCCCCCGATCCATGAAGAACTCACCCATGGCGCACCCCGAGTAGGGCGCCAGGTACTGCAGCGGAGCCGGTTCGGAGGCTGCGGCGGACACGATGATCGTGTGGTCGAGCGCTCCGTGGTCTTCGAGCGTCTGCACCACCTGGGCGACCGTCGAGAGCTTCTGTCCCACCGCGACATAGACGCACACGACCCCGGTGTCCCGCTGATTGATGATCGCGTCCACCGCAATCGCGGTCTTGCCGGTCTGCCGGTCGCCGATGATGAGTTCGCGTTGGCCGCGCCCGATGGGAATCATCGCGTCCACGGCTTTCACTCCGGTCTGGAGCGGCTCCTTCACCGGCTGCCGGGCGACGATTCCCGGGGCAATGCGCTCCACCGCATTCGTCTCGCTCGTTTCGATCGGGCCCTTGCCGTCGAGCGGACGGCCGAGCGCGTCCACCACCCGGCCCTTCATGGCCTCACCCACCGGCACCTGAAGAATCCGGCGGGTGCGCTTTGCGGTGTCGCCCTCCTTGATCGAGGTGACGTTGCCGAAGAGAACGAGTCCTACCGACGATTCCTCGAGGTTCAGCGCGAGTCCGAACACATCGTTGGGGAATTCCACGAGTTCGCCATACATGACCCCTTCGAGGCCGTGTAGGCGGGCGATCCCGTCACCCGACGAAACAACGGTTCCAACTTCCGCAACATCCACCCCGGTTTCGTGACCGGCGATCTGTTCCCGCAGCAGGGCGGCGATTTCGTCTGCTCGAATGCTCATTGTGCTTCCTGTAAATCGTTGATTCTCGGTGTTTTATAGAGAATCAGGCGCCGTATTGTTCCTCGAATCGGGAAAGCTGACGATTGACGCTGGCGTCGTAGATTCGATTCCCGATGCGTACGACGAAACCGCCCAGCAACTCCGGATCCTCGCGGAACCGAAGCCGCGGGGTGCCCGAAAAGGCGGCCTCGATCGCCCCCCGGAGGCTCGCGCGGTCGCGCTCATCCAGTTGGTGCGCAGAAACCACTTCGGCTTCCACGATTCCGCGCCGTTCGTCAAGCGCCGCCCGAAACGCCCCCGCGGTTTCCGCGAGGTGTTCCGACCGCTCCCGCGCCACCATGACCGAAACGAACTTGCCGAGCCGGGAATCGGGCAGGATCCGGTCGGCGACGGTTTCAGCCAGTCTGGCGCGCCGCGGCCGCGCAATCGCCGGCGACATCAGCGCCTTCAGAAGTTCCGGTGAACGCTCCAGCGACGCCGCGAACTCCTCGAGACCCGTCGCCAGCCGCTCGAGGTGTTCCTCGCCCGCACCGCCCGCGACCACCGTATCCAGCAGCACGCGCGCGTAGTGCCGGGCTACCTCACTGGACATTGGAGCGCTCATATCAATCTCCGCGAAGCGCCGCCCTGCCGGCGTCCAGCAGGCGCCGATGATCTTCCTCGGACATGGTGTCCCGAAGTCGAGTCCGGGTGATTTCGACAGCGGCCCTTGCGGCTCCGGCGGCCAGACGCCGCTCCGCAACACGGACCTCCTGGTTCAACTCGGCCTGCGTCGCGGCGCCGATCTTCTTCGCCTGTTCCTCGGCCGCTTCCACGATCCGCCGGGCCTCGGCGGTGGCGGCTTCCGCAATACGCCGCTGGGCCGTTTCCACCTCGTTCCGGAGCTCCCGGGACCGCTCGGTCGCTCGCTCCGCCGCCCGGGACGCCTCCTCGCGATTTGTCCGCGCCTCGGCGAGCTGCTCCCGAATCTGGAGCGCGCGCGCCTCGAGGTAGCTCGCGAGCGGCTTTCGGAGCGCGAGGACCAGGATGGTCGCGAGGATCGTGAAGTTGACGATCTTCGGCAGGTTCGAGGCTCCCTCCTCGGCGGCGAATGCCGGCGAACCCGCGGCGACCAGGATGACGACAACGGAGGCGGCCACGATCGCCGGCCGCGAGAGGCGGATCCGCGGCGCGCGAGCGCTCGGGAGATCTTTCCGGCGGGCCACGTTCATGAGGCGCGGCGCAGGACCCTCGCGGTGAGATCGCTCGCCAGACTCTCTGCCACCTGTTCGAGTTCGGAGGCGGCGCGGGCGCTCTGCTCGCGGAGTGAGTCCTTTCCGGCCTCCAGGGTGGCGGCGGCCTGTTCGCGAGCCGCAGCCAGGGTTGCCTCGGCGCGTTCGCTGGCCTCGCGCCGAATCCGGTCCATTTCCCGATAGCCCTCCGCGCGCACGGCCGCGACGGCCTCCGCCACATCGGCCTCGGCGGCTGCCACGTCCGCTTCGGCTTGCTGCCGAACCTCGCGGGCGCCTTTGACCTGCTTCTCCCTGGCCTCCATCGCGCGAGCCATGGGCTCGAAGAACTGGCGCTTCAGGACGAGGGTCAGGCACACCACGATCACCGACACCATCAGGGCGGTCAAGTCGGGAATGATCGTCACGAAACCTACGGCCTATCGGGACAGGCTCCTACAAGAGGCAAGGGAAGTCAGCCGCCCCACCAGAAAGCGCGAAGACACCAGTCGGGAAAACCGAGGGCGACCGGATGCGCGCGGTCAGCGAACTGACCCGCCACGGACGGCGGGAAGGCTATCACCCGAAACCGGGGTTGCCAAGAAATCCGGGGCGGTTCAGGCGTTGGCGTTCTCGGGTTCGCGCGCCTGCTGCGGCGGGACCGGGGCGCCCGGTGTCTGGGACGACGAACGCTTGAAGTCGCGGTGAATCTGGAAGTGAGCGCCGTCGGCATCGCTCTTCGCTTCCAGCGTCAGATTTGCCGCCTGGACCGCGACACCGGCGATGGACCCGCCGGAATGCACGATGACGTCTTGCGCCGCGATCTCGCCGCTCACCCGGCCTCCGCCTTCCACGACGACGCGCTGGGCATGGATCCTGCCGTCGAAATTCCCGGAGGCGCCAACCGAAACCTCGTCTTCGGAGTGGATTTCGCCGACGAATTCCCCGTTCACATTGAAAGGCCCCGGCGCGTTCAATCGGCCGGACAGGCGCGACCCGGATCCGACGTATCCGCTGTGGGCGTCCCGCGATGAGTCTCTTGCCATGGTTCTATTCGCTCACTTCCCGTTCACTGGTCAACAAGACGAAGATGCGATGGAGATCATCTTCGGAGAAAAATTGTATCTGGACGGCGCCACCCTTGCCACGCCGCCGGATCTGGATCGGGAACCCGACGGCGCGCTGCATGCGCTCCTGCGCATCGCGCGTGTTCGGATCGGGACCGGATGAGCCTCGCTGCCTGGCTTGTGCGGCCCTGCCCGCTTCCCGAGCCCGCTTGACCCGGCGTTCGACCTCTCGAACCGAAAGACCGCCGCGGACGATTTCCTGGGCGAGTTGAGCCTGGATTCCGGCTTCAAGCGGAACCAGCGTCCGGGCTGCCGCGGCGCGCAACTCTCCCGTTTCCACCAGGCGTCTGACCTGAGGCGTCAACTCCAACAAACGCAGCGTGTTGGTGACCGCGGTGCGGCTTCGCCCGACCTCCGACGCAATGGCGTCGTGGGTCATTCCGCCCCCGTCGGCCAGCCGGCGAAACGCGAGCGCTTCCTCGATCGGGTTGAGGTCCTCCCGCTGCAGGTTTTCGACCAGCGCCAACAACCCGACATCGTCATCGGAGGCCTCTCGAATTACGACCGGAACCCGCTCGAGTCCGGCCAGCTGGGCAGCGCGCCAGCGGCGTTCCCCGGCGATGATCTGGAATCTTCCGGCCTGCGGCCGGACCACGATCGGTTCGATAACCCCCCGGGAGGCAATGGAAGCCCGCAGTCCTTCCAGATCCTCGGGGGCGATCTGCGAACGCGGTTGCGAGGGATTGGGCACCAACTGCCCGACTGCCAGCGACCGCGATCCGTCGGTCAGCGTCGCCGACGGAAGGAGGGCATCGAGCCCGCGTCCCAAGCCACGCCGCTTCACCGGGAAAGAACCTCCTGCGCCAGGTCCGCGTAGGCAACCGCGACCCGGGACCTCGGATCGTAGACCTGTAGCGGGAGCCCGTAGGAGGGCGCTTCGGCGGCCCGAACCGATCGCGGCACGATGGAATGGAACACCCGCTCGCCCAACTTGTCCCGAACCTCGGCGATCACCTCCCGCGCGAGGTTCGTGCGCCGATCAACCATGGTGAAAAGGACCCCCAGCAGATCGAGTCCCGGGTTCCAGGATCGCCCGATTCGCGTCACGGTGTCGAGCAGGCGCGACAGCCCCTGCATCGCAAAGAACTCGCACTGCATGGGAACCAGGACGGCGCTCGCGGCCACGAGAGCATTGACGGTCAGCAGTCCCAGAGACGGCGGACAGTCCAGAAGGGCGAATTCGGTGTCCGGATCGTTCCGGGCGAAATCCGAAAGGCTCAGGCGGAGCCGGAGCGCGCGACGCTGGGGGTCCGGATCGTCGGCCGCGATCTGCAGATCCGCGGCGGCCAGCGAGGGATCGGAAGGACATGCGATCAGATTGGGAATGCCGGTGTCCAGAACGGCGCGGCCGAGCGGTTCCCGGTCCACGAGCACGTCATAAACGCTGTATCCGTCCTCGGCGATCTGAAGCCCGAGACTGGTCGTGAGGTTGCTCTGAGGATCCAGATCGACGACCAGGCACCGATGCCCGCTGATCGCAAGAGCAGCACCCAAATTGACCGTCGTGGTGGTCTTGCCAACCCCGCCCTTCTGGTTGACGACCGCCAGAATCCTCATCTGGAGGGTCCCGAGACTACCACGGTGATCAGCAGCCTTGTTTCACGTGAAACAACGCCGCATTCACGGCGACGCTTTGCGGGGTCGCCCCACCCAGACAACCCCCCGCTCCGCCGTCACGAGTTCCTCGTCGAAGAGACCAACCTTGAGCTCCGCCCGCTCCCGAGCGGGGCGCGAGGTCGGCCAGATCACCGGCGCTCCGGCGGGCATTCCTGCCGCCAGCAGGTTCCATTCGGCAGCCTGCAACTTGACCGCACGCATCGTTACCGCCGAAACGCGGGCCAACCCGGCCCGGCCCGCTTCGGATCTCAAGTATTCCTTGAGCCGTTGCCTGACGACGTGAACACGCCCGGTTAGCCCGAGTCCGTCAATGGCCATTTCCAAAAAGGCGCCAGAGGCCCGTCGCGGTTCCAGAAGGACCCACTCCGCGGTCCCTGCCAGCGCCAGCGGCAGCGCCGGGGTTCCGCCCCCGCTGCCGATGTCCAGCAAGGGTCCCCGTTCCGGCAGCAGGCCACGCAAGTGCAACGCCTCTCGAAAGTAGTGCCGGGCCAGGTCCTCCGGCGACCGGAAACCCACGATGCCCGCTCCCTTCCAGGCGCCCAGCATCGAAAAGAGCTTGGCCAGTTGCTCGTACGCCGCGGAGGAGACCGGCGGTTCGATACCGGCAAGCGCCTCGTGCAGAGGAAGAGGACCGGTGGGCCGAGCGGCCGCCGGGGCGGTCACTTCCCGGCCGTCAGCCTTCGTCGTGAGCCGCTCTTTTTCTTCTTGCCATCGCCTACGACCTCACCGGCCTTGGCGTCCGCCTCCCGGCGGTCCATGATCCTGCTGGTCACCACCTGCTGACCCATGGAAATGACGTTGTTCGCAAACCAGTAGAGCACCAGCCCGGAAGGCGCCCAGGCCATGATCAGCACGAAGACCACGGGCATGAACATCATGATCTTGGCCTGGATCCCCTCGGCCTGGGTCGCGGTCATCTTCTGCATGATGAGCTGGCTGGCTCCCATCAGCAGCGGCAGGATGAAGTACGGGTCCTCTCGCGACAGGTCCTGAACCCAGAACACGAAGGGGGCGTGCCGGAGCTCGACCGAAACCACCAGCAACCGGTAGAAGGCGAAGAAGAAGGGAATCATCAGCAGCATGGGCAGGCAGCCGCCGATGGGCGAGACGTTGTGCTCCCGATAGAGGGCCACCATCTCCTGGTTCATCTCGCTGCGTTTCGGATCCGTCGGTTTCAGCCCCTTGTATTTCTCCTGGATCCGCTTCACCTGTGGGCTGATCTTCTGCATCCGCCGGATGGAGACGTAGCTGTAGTGCTTCAGTGGAGCCAGCAGGAGGCTGATCAGAATGGTGACCAGCACGATCGCCCATCCGTAGTTCCCGAGCAGGTCGAAGGCCCAGAGCAGGCCCTGCCGGATCGGGACCACCAGAAACCGCAGCCAGGCGCCGTATTCGACGATGTCCACCCCGAGTTCGGTGAGCAGTTCCACCTGCTTCGGACCCGCGAAGAGCGTGAATTCGCTGGCGCCGGCCGACCCCAGGTGAGCGACCACCAGGTCGCGTGAACCTGTCGCCCCCTCCGGGACGATTTCGAAGCTGTCCCATGGAATCTCCAGCGCTTCCAGCCTTGCTTCATAGCGCTGGCCGGGCTCGGCTACCAGGAGACCCGCGAAATAGTGCGACGAGACCCCAACCGCCTGGGCTGACAGGCTCGCAGCCTCCCCTCCCGCTGCTTCTGCGAAGGAGAAGAGCCGGCTCTCACCGCCGGACTCGATGACGCCCTGCTCGGCGCCCTGGTATCTCCCGACCGAGCTTTCGTTCTCGATCCCGGGGCCGAACAGAACCTCCTTCAGCTGTTCCGCACCTCCCCGAATCGCGGAGACCGACACCCCCATCCGATAGTCGCCACCTTGAACCCGCACCGTCTTCAAGACTTCCAGGCCGTCGGTGGACGCCCACCGGAACTCGAGCTCGCGGGATTCCCCATCCCTCAATTCCAGGCGGACCGGACCCGTTCGGACCTGCCCGTCCACCGCAACTTCGTGCAGGGCGGTGGCGAGCCGAGCGGGCGCCGGGTCTCCCGGGAGCACCACGTCGAGCGGACGCACCGAGTTCACGAGGTCATCGCCCTGGGGCAGCGCCTCGAGGGGCGCTCCTACGGAGTCGGTGTGGTCGAGGAGCCGAAGCCCCAGCAGCCGGGCGCCCCGGTTGGAGAACTCCGCGACGTAAACGCTCGTCTCGACCGTGATCGTCTGCTCCCGCTCCGCCTCCCGTGCCTGAGCAGGGGCAGTGGGTGGGGTCGTTTCCGGCGTTGCGACCGGGGGAGCCGGCGCGGTAGGCGCCGGGGCGCCCGAAACGGCCGCGGTTTCCTCAACCGGAGGAACCGGCGGGGCGCTCTCGGGTCCGAAGAAACGGACGAAGAGGAGAAAAACAAAGAACGACAGCAAGAAAGCGAGAAGAACGCGCCGCTCCATGATTAGCAACCCTTGGTGAAACTCGCGCGAGCGCCGAGGCCGGTGAGGCCCAGTTCTCCCGGTGGGGGTCCGGCTGCGAAGGCGCGTGAGGGAGGAATACCGAGCGTATGTCGAGCGAAAAGCAACGCAGAACCCAGCGAAGCGGAATGTTTCAGCCGGGATGGATCGCCGGGCGAGCCCCCACCGGCAGAACTGGGCCGCGTGAGTCTTGCCACAGGCTGCTAACCCCTCGATGAAGTGAGATCAGGGCCGAGAACGCCGGTCCTCTTCGTTGGCGCCGGCACCGCGTCGTAACCCGAACCGCCGAACGGATGGCAGCGCAGGAGTCGCCGGGCGGCCAGCAGAATCCCCCGCCAGGGGCCGTGCAGCACGACCGCTTCTTCGGCATAACGGGAACATGAGGGCTGGAACCGGCAAGCCCCCGCGAACAGCGGGCTGAGCGCAACCCGATACAACCCGATGAGACCCACGAAGAGCGTGACCAGAGCGCGTTTCAGCGGACTCTCTCCCGGTCTCGATGGGCCGAGAGCCCTGGCGCCACGACAGGCGTCCGCCAACTCCGCCATCTCAGGCCCGCTGCCCTGTTCCGCCAGGCCCTTGCCGGCCGGGCTTGCGCCTGGGACGTCTGCCTCCGGCCGCCATCCCGACCGCGTTCCGGTACGCGCGCACCAGAGAGGTCCAGGAGGCCTCGTGAATGCCGCGGCGGGCGATCAGGACGAGGTCGCCGGACGGACGGCGCCCCCGCCGGTACGCCTCGCGCAGGAGGCGCTTGGCCCGGGATCTCTGAACGGCGCCTCCGATCTTCCGGCTCGCCACCACTCCGAGCCGGGGAGGTGCGCTGCCGTCGCCCCTCGCCAACCGTATTGCCACCACGTACGGGGAAACACCGCGCGAACCGGCGGACATCACCGCGCGGAACTCCGAGGACCGCCCAATCCGCTGATCCCTCGGTAGGGATTCGTCTCGGCGGGCGCCACTCAGTGATGGGCGCCGACGCGTCGCGCCGCCTTCACCCATGACGGAACCCCTCAGCAGCAGCTGGCGCTCGTTCGCGCTAAACGGAACACACCGTCAGGGCGCACCGAACGGCCAGCCGGCCGTCAGGCCGACAGCCTTCGACGGCCCCGGCGACGCCGACGGGCGATGACCGCACGACCGCCTGGAGTGCTCATCCGTGCCCGGAAACCGTGCTTCCGCTTCCTTCGCCGCCTATTGGGCTGAAACGTCCGTTTCACGGGATTGTCCTCTCCAAGTCATTGAATCTACAAGAAAAACCCGGTGGTGCTCGCCGCCATTGCCGCGCCACACCACCGAGCGCGACAGTATACCGCCAATGCGGGTTTCACGTAAAGTGAGTTTCGGTTTCGTGGAAACGTCAATCCGCCGCGCATGGCGCTCTCGGCGTTCCTCCAGCGCCGCCTGAGATCGGTGTGCCGCACGTTCAACGCGGCGGTACCTGTTTTCCTGCGGGCTGAGACTCTGCTGAAACGCTCCCGCGGTCCGCCGCCGTGTTGTTGTCTTCGCCGGGAGTCCTTGGGATTGTCCAGACCCGGTTGACTCGCTCTGAAGGGGCGCTGCTACATTCCCTCGCCGTCATCCGAGCGCCGTGCCGTCGAGCGCCGGGTGGCGGTTCTTTTTCCCGTTTTCGTCACCGCTACGGCTGTGCCCTCCAGCCACATTTTCGATCTTTTTCTTGTCCCGACTTTCGCACCCAACGACAACCGCCGAAGCGCCCAGAACCCCCGCCGATCAATGGGGGGAGGTGTTGTCCGTAATCAGGACCAGCCTTTCCCCCCACGAATACGCCACCTGGTTCGCGCCGGCCGAATTCCTCGGCGCCGAAGACGAGGTGGTTGCCATTCGGGTTCCCAACGCCATGTTCGCGAATCATCTCGAGGGTGAATACCGGGACCGGATCCTCGACGCATTCACGGCAGCCGGGAGCCCCATGGCTTCGGTTCGCTGTTCGGTATCCGGGAACTCCGTCTCCGCCCGCGACCCGGCCCACGCCCTGGTCCAGGTCCACCAAACCCGGAGTGGCGGGTTACCGGAGACCACATCGAGGAGCGACTCTCTTGCGGCTTCGTTCACTTTCGACGCCTTCGTCGTCGGCGCCAGCAATCGCTGCGCCCACGCGGCGGCGCAGGCGGTGAGCGATCGTGGCGTCCAGTACTCCCCATTCAATCCCCTCCTCATCTACGGAAGCGCGGGGCTGGGCAAGACCCACCTCCTCCAGGCGATCGCGCGCCGCTATCTGGAACGGAACCCGGGCCGAAGGGTCCTCCAGACCCGGGGAGAAGCCTTCAGCGGCCATGTGGTGAACGCCGTCAGGTCGCAGGATCTCTATGGTTTTCGGGATCAGTGCGCGCAACTCGACATGCTGCTCGTGGACAACATCCAGTTCATCGCCGGCCTCGATCGCTTCGGCCGGAGCGCGGAAGAGTTCTTCCACGCGCTCACCGCGCTGTCCGAGCGGGGCCGCCAGGTCGTCCTGACTTGCGACTGCCATCCCCGCGACATCCGGAATCTGGACGCCCGGATCAAGAGCCGTCTCGAAAGCGGCCTGACCACCGATGTCGGCAAGCCCGACTGGGAGATGCGGACGGCTATTGTCCGCGGGAAGGCGGCGGCCCTGGGGATGGAACTGCCGGATGGCGTTGCGGAAACCATCGCGTCCCGCTACAAGAACAATGTGGGAGAGCTGCAGGGATTCCTGAACAGCCTCATCGCCAGCTCACGGGCCAACGGGGTGAAGATCTCCTCCGTCTTCCTGCAGCGAATCCTGTCGGCGCATCCCTCCCGGCGGAGTCCCCGTCCTTCCATCCAGGACGTGCAGACGGCCGTGGCCAAGGCCTTCGGCATGGCGCCGCTCCGGCTGATCGGTCCGCAGCGCGGGAAGGCGCTCGTCCTGGCCCGCCACGTTGCCATGTACCTCTGCCGTGAAACGACCGGACGCACTCTCAAGGACATCGGAAGAGAATTCCGGCGCGACCACTCCACGGTGACCTACGGTATCCGCCGGATCGCCACCGCTCGGGAACGCGATTTGGGACTGAACCGGATTCTGGAACGCCTGCTGGATCAACTTTCCTGACCCGCAACCGCTCCCGCGAGGGACTCGGCAGGAAGCGGTTCAGCGCCCGCAGCCAGGCACCGGAACATTCGCCCCGCCCGTGGGGAAAACGTGGGGAAAACCGCTGGAATTCCGGGGGACTCGGATGGGAAACAGGGTGCGTTCGGCACGCCTTGACCGGCCTTCTCCGGTTCCCCCGGGGAAACCACGGGCGCGCGGGCAGTTCCCCGGCAACCCAAAAACGCAAAAACTAACCATATTTCAATGACTTGGCAGTTCCATCAACACTTTCCACAAGCCTTGTTTCTCACTATAATTCCTTCCTGACGGCTCTTCCTTCTATTGATCCGCTCGATCCGCGCGCCCCTCAGAGTTTCGTGCCCGAGCGTCTCTGACTCCACTCACATCCGCGGGCGATTCTCAAATCCCCGTTCCGCCAATCAGCTGATTCAGAAAAGAGCATTCCATGGACTTCACCACTGACCGAGAAGCCCTCCTGGCAGAACTGAACCTGTTCGCCGGCGTGGTCGAGAACCGGCCATCAGACCCACTCTCCATGTTCTCGAACGTGACCTTCCGGCCATCGGAGAACGGATGCGAACTGACGGCGTCGGGCGGCGAGATCGGTCTGAGGTCGAGCATCACGGCGGAGACCAGCGGCGAAGGATTGCTCAGCGTTCCGGTCAGCCTGCTCGCCCGCTGGCTCAAGGAAGGGCGCGCGGAGAACGTCTCCTTTCACGAAACCGATCAGAACTGGATCCAGGTTCGTTGCGGCGGAAACGACACTCGCATCCCCGGCCGGGTTGGAGATCCGCCAACGCTTCTGGAGCCGCCCGCGGATCCACTCTGCACGGTGCCTTCGGAAATGTTCGCGACCCTGCTGCGATCCGGCTCGTACGCGTTTCCCGCCGCGGTGGACGCCTCGGTCGCGACAGCCGGCGCCCAGGTTGAAATCGAGGGCTCCAGCGTACGGATCGTTTCGTCCGATCACTCCCGCCTGGCCTACTCCAGCGCCACGCTGGGAGACGGAGCCGGTTCCGGCGGCAAGCAGGCCTTCGGACTCGGAATGAAGGCGATTTCCGAGTTGACGCTGCTGGCGCGCAGCAGCGACTCGGGTATGCGCTTCTTCGAAGGGGAAAATCACCTCTTCTTCGAGTTCGGACACCGCCTCCTCGTTTGCGCCAAGCTCGCCGATCGGCTACCGGAGTACGAGCACGTGATCCCGCGTGATTGTCCCGTCCGGGTTCGCACCAGCCGCGAGGGGCTGCTGGCCGCGGTGCAGGCAGCTCTCCCGTTCTCGATCGGGGATTTCAACCGCGCCAAGCTCGACATTGGCGACGAGTTCATTCGGATCGATGTCACGTCCGTGCGAGGAGAGGCGATCTCGGAAGTCGAGATTCTCGAGGCCATGGGTACTCCCGTGAGCCTGCTCCTGAACCTCGTGCACCTGCGTGACTTTGCGAAGAGCTTCGACTGCGGGGTGGTAGCGCTGGAATTCAACACGCCAGACACTGCGTTCATTCTGCGTCCGGTGGACGAGGACGACACCATCGAACACTTCTGCGTCGGGATGCCGCTCGTTTGATTGATGGGTACGCCGCTTGGCTGAGGCGCTGTTGAACATGGACAGCAGCGTGCTCTCTCCGCCGAACGAGTATTCGGGCGGCGACATCAAGATCCTCGAGGGTCTGGAGGCGGTGCGGGTCCGGCCCGCGATGTACATCGGCTCCACCGGAGAGTCCGGGCTGCATCACCTCTTCAAGGAGGTCGTGGACAACAGCATCGATGAAGCGATGGCGGGGCACAGTGGCCGCATCCAGGTGACGATTCATCAGGACGGCAGCCTGTCGGTGCGTGATGACGGCCGCGGCATCCCGGTGGACCCGGAGCCCAGTACGGGGCTGCCGGCGGTCGAGGTGGTCATGACCCGGCTGCATGCGGGCGGCAAATTCGATGACGACACCTACAAGTACTCCGCCGGGCTGCATGGCGTTGGCGTTTCGGTCGTGAATGCGCTCGCCTCCTGGCTGCGGGTGGAGGTGCGCCGCAACGGGACGGTCTATCAGCAGTCCTACCGTCGCGGAGAGCGCACCGGACCACTCGAGACGGTTGGCGAAACAGTCCCGGAGGACACCGGGACCCTCGTTCACTTCCTGCCGGATCCGACCATTTTCGAAGAGACGACCGAGTTCGATTTCCAGCAGATCGCCCACCGGGTAAGGGAGCTGGCGTTTCTCGTCCGGGGCGTGGAAATCGAGTTGGTGGATGAGCGCGACGGAAAGAACTCCGTCTTCCACTACGAGGGCGGGATTTCCGAGTTCGTGGCCCATCTGAACCGCAACGAGACGCCGATCCATCCTTCCGTGGTCCGTTTTGACGTGGAATCCGCGGAGCTGCCGAACGGCGCCTCCCAGACGGCGGCCCATTCGTGCGAAGTGGCTCTCCAGTGGAACCACAGCTACCGGGAAGCGGTGCACTCGTTCGTGAACAACGTGAGTACTCCCGAGGGAGGGACCCACCTCAGCGGCATGCGGGCGGCGCTCACGCGCGCCATCAACACCTATGCGCAGGGAACCCGGCTCGGAAGGGAACTCAAGGAACGGATCCAGGGCGAGGATGCCCGAGTGGGGCTGGTGGCGGTGATCAGCGTTCGCGTCCCCGAGCCGCAGTTCGAGGGGCAGACCAAGACCAAGCTGGGAAACAGCAGCGTTCAGGGATTCGTGGATTCCCTGGTCTACGAGGAGCTGATCCGGTTCTTCGAGGAAAACCCCGACGACGCGAAGGCCATCGTTACCAAGGTGGTCGACTCCTTCCAGGCCCGGGACGCCGCCCGGAAGGCGCGCGACATGGCGCGCCGCAAGGGCGCGCTGGCGTCCACCTCGCTGCCCGGAAAACTCGCGGATTGCCAGGAGCGCGATCCCGAGAAGAGCGAGATCTTCATCGTGGAGGGCGAGTCCGCCGGCGGCTCGGCGAAACAGGGACGGGACCGAAAATTCCAGGCAATCCTCCCGCTACGCGGAAAGATCCTGAACGTCGAGAAGACCCGCACCAACCGGATGCTGGAGAACGAGGAGATCAAGACCTTGATCTCCGCTCTGGGCGCCGGGATCGACGCCGAACTCGACCTGACGGCGCTGCGCTACCACTCCGTCATCATCATGACGGACGCGGACGTGGACGGATCCCACATCCGGACCCTGTTGCTCACTTTCTTCTATCGCCGGATGAAGGGGTTGGTGGACGAGGGGCATCTCTACATTGCCGAGCCTCCGCTCTATCGGATCGAGCACCCCAGGTCGGAGAAGACCGACGATCGGTATTTCCTGGATGACCGGACGCTTGATGCCTATCTCCTCGAGCGGTCGGTGGTGGGCAGGACCGTGTCCACCGATAGCGCGGACTTTTCCGGGGAGGAACTGCTCGCCAGCGTTCGCCGGCTGAGTCAGGTCCGGGAACGGCTGGATTTGCTGGGACGCCGGGGCTATCCCCGGGACCTGGCGCTCTGGCTGCTTCGCGGCCGGAGCGGGAGCGAGATCACCGCATCCCGCCCGGAAATGGAAGGCCTTGCCCAGCGCTTGACGGAGTCCGGCTCGCCGGCGCGCGTCGTGCCGGAAGTCGGCGCTCAAGGCCGATTCGCGATCGAACCGGTAGCTTCACGCGACGGCCGGGCTTTCACGCGGCGGCTGGGAACGCCGTACTTCGAGCGCGGGGAGTACCACCGCCTGGTAACCCTCTACGAACAGATCCGCGAGTTCGACACCCGTCCCATCCGGGTCTTTCGCGGTGAGGAGCCAAACACCGAGAACCTCGAATGCGAGCTCGGCTCGGCCGGCGAACTGCTGGACCACCTCCTGGAGAGCGCTCGCCGTCATCTGAAGATCCAGCGCTACAAGGGACTCGGCGAGATGGATGCGGAGGAACTCTGGGACACCACGATGGACCCGGCTATTCGAAGCATGAAGCGGGTGCAGGTCGCGGATGACCTGGATGCGCAGGAACTCTTCAGCACCCTGATGGGGGACCAGGTGGAGCCCCGGCGCGCGTTCATCGAGAAAAACGCCCTGAACGTGACCAACCTGGATGTCTGACGTTCCGTTCGCGGATCCCCCCGGCTCGGGGGACAACCCGGGGGCGGATCCAGGCGCCGCCGGTCCGTTGAGGCCGGCACCCGAGGTCAAGCACATCGAGGCCGAGATGACGCAGTCCTACATGGACTACGCCATGTCGGTGATCATCGGCCGCGCGCTCCCGGATGTCCGCGACGGTCTGAAGCCGGTACAGCGGCGGGTGCTCTACGCGATGTTCCGGGAGGGCCTTCTGCCCTCGCGCTCCTATTCCAAGTGTGCGGGAATCGTGGGAGAGGTCCTCAAGAAGTACCACCCCCACGGGGACGCTTCGGTGTACGACACGCTCGTCCGCCTCGCACAGCAATTCAACCTGCGCCACCCGCTGATCGACGGGAAGGGCAACTTCGGGTCGGTGGACGGAGACCCGCCGGCCGCCTACCGCTACACCGAAGCGCGCCTCACCCAGTTCGCCGTCTCCATGATGGAGGACATCGATCGGAACACGGTCAGCTTCCACCCGAACTTCGATGGCAAGACGGTGGAACCCGATGTTCTCCCCACCGTCGTGCCCAGTTTGCTGGTGAACGGCTCGGACGGCATTGCGGTGGGCATGGCGACGAAGATTCCACCGCACAACCTGCGCGAGGTGACCGCGGCGCTGGTACACCTGATCGAGCACGGGGAGGCCAGCGACGAACACCTGAACGCCGAGTTGCTGGAACTGGTGCCCGGCCCCGACTTTCCTACCGGCGGCCGGATCCATGGGCGCCGCGGCATCGTGGGCGCCTACTACGAAGGGCGCGGGGTCATTCAGGTGCGGGCGGTCGCCGACATCGAGACCACCCGCGAGGGACGGAACCGCATCGTCGTCACCGAGATCCCCTACCAGGTCAACAAGGCCCGCCTCATCGAGAAGATCGCCGACCTGGTCAAGGACAAGCGCCTGACCGGGATTTCGGACCTCCGCGACGAGTCGGACCGGCGCGGCATGCGGATCGTCATCGAGTTGAAGCGGGGCGAGGAGCCGCAGGTGGTGCTGAACAACCTGTACCGCCACACGGCGCTGCAGACGTCTTTCGGGATGAACCTCCTGGCGATTTCCCGGAACCGGCCGCGCCTGTTCTCGCTGCTCGGAATGCTGCGCGAGTTCCTCCAGTTCCGGCGGCTGGTGATTCGCCGGCGGACCCGTTTCGAACTCGACCGGGCCGAGCAGCGGATGCACATTCTCGAGGGGCTCGCGGCGGCGGTGGATCGCCTCGACGAGGTCATTGAGTGGATTCGGCGCTCGAAGGATCCGGCGAGCGCCCGGGCGCGCCTGATGCGCGAACTCCAGCCCCGGCGTTTTGGCACGGATCGCGAACTCCTCGCCCGCGCCGGGAACGGCCGGGCGGAGCCCGACCAGGAAGGCCTTTCCGAGGCGCAGGCCCAGGCGATTCTGGATCTCCGGCTCCAGCGGCTGACGCAGATGGAGCGCGAGCGGATCGAGGCCGAGATGGCGGATCTCGGCACGAAGATTCACGACCTGCGCGATCTTCTCCAGAGTCCCGAGCGCGTTGACGGGATCATTCGGGACGAAGCGCAGGCCGCCGCCAAGAAGTACGGCAACGACCGGCGCACCGAGATCGTCGAAGACGCCGGGGACCTCTCCATCGAGGAGCTGATCCCGGTCGAAGACATCGTGATCTCGGTGACCCAGGCCGGTTACATCAAGCGGACCCCGCTCAGCGATTACCGCGCCCAGTCGCGGGGCGGCACCGGTCACTCCGGCGCCCGCATTCGCTCAGGAGACGCGATTCACGATGTCCTGATCGGGAATACTCACAGTCGGTTCCTGTTCCTGACCGACGAAGGCGTGGCGTTCCGCCTCAAGGGCTACGAAATTCCGGAAGCGGGAAAGGCGGGCACCGGGCGCGCCATCGTGAATCTGCTCCGGCTCCCGAAGGAGCGGCAGGTCGTTGCCATCGTGCCGCTTCCCGACGAACAGCCCGACCAGGCGCCCGGCGAAGAGAAGGCCCCCGATGATCTGCACCTCTTCACGGCGACCCGCCGCGGTCAGGTGAAGCGCTCGTCCTTCTCCCAGTACCGAAACGTCCGGGCGGGCGGGTTGCGGGCCGTCCGGATCCCCGACGGAGACACCCTGCTGGCCGCGACCCTGACCAGCGGCGGAAGCCAGGTCGTGCTCACCACCCGGAACGGGAAGGCCATCCGTTTCCAGGAGAGCGATGTCCGGTCCATGGGACGCGTGTCGGCCGGCGTGAGGGGGATCCGGCTGCGGGGCGACGACGAGGTCGTCAGTCTGGTCACCGTCGAAGAGGAAACGGACGGGGGCAGCTCGCTCCTCACGGTCACCCAGCACGGCTACGGCAAGATGAGCCCGCTGGACCTCTACCCATTGCGGAACCGGGGCGGTCAGGGTGTTCTGAACATCAAGTCGTCGAAGCGGAACGGCAACACGGTGGGGACGGTGGCGGTGCGCGGCGGTGAGGATCTGATCGCGATCACGGCCGCAGGAAAGGCGGTTCGCATTCCTGTCGAGGGCTTCCGCGAGATCGGGCGCGTTACCGAGGGAGTCCGGGCCATCCGGGTGCGAGAGGGCGACGAGGTTGTCGCCATCACGCGCATTCCTCCGGCCCCTCCGGAAGAAGAGGAGGGGTCATCCGATGAGTCGCCTGCCGCGGATCCGGAAACACCACCTCCGAGCGATGGATAGGAGACTCCTTGCGTAGGAAATTCCGTGGATAGGAAACCGCTTGCCGCGCCGTCCGGCTTCCGGGCCGTCTGCCGCGTGCTTGGAATTGCGGTGGCGTTCACGTCCGGCTGTTCTTCGCCGCCGGAAGAGACGCTCCTGTCGCAGTTTTTCCGCGCCATCGCGCAGGAGGACCGGGTGACCGCTGCCGGGATGTCGATGGCCGCGTTTCCGGGAGGACCGGTCGAATCCTGGGAAATCGTGGAGGTCGGCCCCGTGACGGAAGGCCCTTACCGGGTTCCCGAGCTGCGCGCGGAAGAGACGGCCGCCGAAGCCGCTCGCGACGAACAGTTCAAGGTCTTCTATGACTTCCGCCAGGCGAACCAGGAAGCCCTCGCGGCGATCACGGACCGCCGGGATGGGAATCCGGATGCCGCAATCGGAGGCCGGCTGGGCGAAGTTGCCGACGCCTGGGATGCTCACAGCGTCGAGCGCCGGCGGCTGGTTTCATCGCTCAGCGAGGTGCAGATGGCCCTCGAGGAGGAACGGCGGCGCGCGCAGCGCAGCCTGCTCCGGGAGGCGCCCGTGGACTATCTCGCGGGGAACATCTCGGAGCAGGAGCTCCTGGTGCGAACCGTGGAGGAAGGGGCCGGGCGCGAATACCGCTTCGTCCTGATCCGCTACGACCTCCAGAACCAGCACGGTGCGGAGGTGGCTTCGCGCTGGATCATTGCCGCCATCGAGGCGGCTACGGAAACCACTTCGCCACCTTGAGCGGCGACGCCCGCACCGCCCTGCTATCGATTCTCCGGCGGGAGTCCGTCCGGTTCGGTGAGTTCAAGCTGGCGCACGGTGGCACCTCCGACGTGTACGTGGACGCCAGGCTCACGGTCCTGCGTTCCGATGCGGCGGGGCTGGTCGGCCGCGTCCTTGTCGACACCATGGACCGCTGCGGCTTCGAGGCGTCCGCGGTGGGGGGTATGGCCGCGGGTGCCATCCCCCTGACGACGGCGGTGGTCATGGAGGCGCACACCGCCGGGCGCGAATTTGCGGGGTTCTTTGTCCGCAAGGAGACGAAGGACCACGGCCGTGGGCGGCGCATCGAAGGGGTTGAACACCCGCAGGGCGCGGCCGTCATTCTGGAAGACACCGCCACGACCGGAAAGTCCACCCTGGCGGCGGTGGAAGCCGCGCGCGAGGCCGGCTTCGAGGTGGTGGGAGCGGTGGCGCTCGTGGATCGCGGGATGGGCGCCGGACCGCTGCTTGCCGGAGCCGGCGTGCCCTTTGCGGCGGCGTTCACGCTGGACGACCTGACGGGTTCTTCCGAAAGCTGACCCCGGGAGAGCGCGGGTTTTGCCACCGGTTGTTAAGCCGACGAGCGTGATTCGGTTCGCGGCCTGCGGCCGCGGTGCCGGCTGTTTCCGGAGCAGAGCGATAGCTC